>Ga0102592_1000183_pt1 | contig 154507 bp, 130 predicted proteins | sample AraplaCol_mMF_r2_FD_76861 | JGI IMG/M metagenome (GOLD analysis project Ga0102592, IMG submission 76861) | Arabidopsis root microbial communities from North Carolina, USA - plate scrape MF_Col_mMF_r2 (SPADES assembly) (version 2) | ecosystem: Host-associated > Plants > Roots > Endosphere...
TGATGAAGTCGATCTCGGTGATCGAGCCCTTCTCCAGGCTCTGCAGCATCGAGGTCTTGAATTCGTAGGGCAGGCCCTCGGCAGCCATCAGCCAGGCGTCGCGCGGCGCCTTGATCGACAGCTTCACGCCGCTGGCCTCGGCAACCGCCATCGCTTCGGCCACCGCGGCGATGGCCGTGGCTTCGATCTCCGGCACCGCGTAGAGGCTTCCGTAGACCTGGCCGGTGATGCCGCTCAGTGCACCGGTCGCGACGTTGATCAGGAGCTTGTCCCACATCGCGCCGAGGATGTTGCCGCTGACCTCGCAAGGCAGCTCGGCGCGCTCGAACTCCGCGGCGATCGCCTTGGCGCGTTCGCTGACACGGCCGTCGATCTCGCCGATCACCGTGCGCTTGCCCTGCGTGCCGGCAATGACATGACCCGGAGCGAGCATCACGCCGCCGACGTAGGTCTTGCCGGCGAGCACATGCCCGGCGCCCACCACTTCCGAGAGGATTTCCTCATGCCCCATGCCGTTCTGCAGCGACATCACGGCCGTGTCGGGCCCCACGATGTTTCGTGCCCCTTCGATGGCTGCACGCGTGTGGAAGGACTTGACCAGCACGACGATGAGGTCCGGGGCCTCGAGCCTCGTGCTGTCGAGCGCCGCGCGGACCCGGACGGTGCGCTCCGAATCGCCGACCTTCATGCGCAGCCCGTCGCGATTGATCGCGTCGACGTGGGCCTGGAAGGGGTCGATCAGTGTGACATCGGACCCCGCTGCGGCGAGGGTCCCGCCGATGGCGCAACCCAATGCGCCGGCACCGAGAAAGTAGATCTTCATGTGAGCCTTCGTTCGGAATGACCCCGACGATAGGTTCCAAGGATCATGTTGGCCATGGCATGGCCGCAATGATCTACATTCCAATTTGAAATGGAGAAGCAGTTTGGACAATGACGACGACATCGAAGGCGATGCATCCCTTCCCAGCATCAAGCTGCTGCGCCTGTTCGAGCTGCTCTACAGCACGAACAGCGTGACGCGGGCCGGCGAGGCGATGGGCCAGAGCCAGCCGACCGTGAGCAACTGGCTCGGACGACTGCGCCGGCAGCTGGGCGACGAGCTTTTCGTTCGCACCACCACCGGCATGCAGCCGACCCCGCGCGCGCAGGAGTTGATCGTGGCGGTGCGGGAAGCCTTGGCCGCACTGCGTCGAGTGGCCGCGCCCGCCGAAGCCTTCGATCCGTCGGTTGCGACACGGCGCTTTCGCATCTGCATGACGGATGCCAGCCACATCACCCTGCTGCCGCGCCTGCTCGCGCATGTGCGCGCGGTCGCGCCCGGCGTTCGCCTGGAGGCCGCGCGAATCGACGAGCAAACCGGACAGGCGCTGCAATCCGGCGAGGCGGACCTCGCGATCGGCCTGGTGCCCCAGCTCGAGTCGGGGTTCTACCAGCAGGTTCTCTACCCTCAGGACTGGGTGTGCCTCGTGAACGCGCGTCACCCTCGCATCGGCCTCAAGGGATTGGGCCTGCGCGAATACAAGGCCGAGGCCCATATCGGCATCGTTGGGGGCACCGGCGCCTTGCTGCTGGAGGCTGCACTGCAGCGACAAAAGATCGGGCGGCGCGTCCTGCTGGAGTTGCCGGGGTTCCTTGGCCTTGCGGCTGTCGTGTCCACGACCGACCTGATCGCAACCGTGCCGCGTCATATCGGCGAGACGCTCGCCAGTTCAAGTGGGAGCGCCTTGAAGGTCCACGGTTGCCCGGTGCGAGTGCCGCCGTTCACCGTCAAACAGCACTGGCACGTCCGCTACCACCAGGATCCTGCCAGCCGCTGGCTGCGCACGTTGTGCGAGGAGCTGTTCTCGCACCAGCCCTTGAGGCCCTAGTTCCTGGAGGTCCCGAGTCAACGGAATGCGCCCTCGGGAACCAGTGCCGCCCAGGGCATTGCGCTGAATGTCTCGGTCAGTTGCAGCCGGTCCGTGGCGGAAACGACCTCTCCTGTCAGCAGGTTTCGCATGGGCCCCGCGTCGAGGCCGTCCGGCAGGCGGATCGTCGTGCCGTTCCATTTCGCCGATTCCGGCAGCGTCGGTCTTGCGGCATCGCCTGAAAATGACGCGAACAGCCGGCCAGCCAGGACCAGCACCGCCTGCTCGCCATGCCGCCGCGCGAATGCGACTACATGCCGCGCCAGTGGCCCCTCGACAGTCAGCGGCTCGTAGCTGCCTTCTCCAAACAGCAGCGGCTGCGCCCGTCGCAGCGTCAGAAGCCGCCAGATGAACCAGAGCTTCGCCCGTCCATCGTGCGGCGACGCGGCCATTGCGCGGACCCGGCGGGCAAGGCCGTCCTCGCCGGCCATTCCGTCCAGTTCGTCGAGCAGCCGCTGGCGCAGCGCATAGTCCACCGGCCGCCGGTTGTCCGGATCCACGAGGCTCAGCGCAATCAGCTCGCTGCCCTGATAGAGATCGGGCACGCCCGGCGAGGCGTACTTCAGCAGCATCAGCGTGAGACTGTTCCACGCACCGATCGTCGCCAGCCGGTCCGACAGCTGCCGGATGTCCCGCAGGCACTCGCCCTCCTCCCCGTTGCCGGCCGGAGCCAGTATCTCGTGCACGAAATGTTCCAGCGCCGATTCGTACTCCTCGTCGGGCTGCGTCCAGCGCGTGCGCAGCTTGGCTTCGCGCGCGGCCTTTCGCATGTACTGGCAGATGCGCTGGGTGTAGTCCGGCAGTGCATCCGAGTCGAGCCCGCCCGGTGGCAGAGTGCCCAGCAGCGTCTGGTAGAGCAGGTATTCATCGGCACGCGACGGCGATTCGCCGCCCGGCAGATTCGCGCGCGTGCCGCGGCACTTGCCGTGCCAGCGTGCCAGCGCGCGCATCCACTCGTCGGGGATTTCCGAGAGCACGTCGATCCGGTTGCGGACGTCCTCCGCGCGCTTGTTGTCGTGCGTCGATGTCGCGAGCATGGTGTGCGGCCAGTGAAGCGCGCGATCGGCGGAAAGCGCGTGGAACTGCCCGACCTCGATACCGAAAAGATCCGGCTCGCCGCCCACCTCGTTGAGCGAGCTCAGCGGAAAGTAGCGATAGAACGCCGTGTCTTCCACGCCCTTGGCCGCTACCGGCGCACTGAACTGCTGGAAACGCATCGCGAAGCGGCGCACCCGTTCGGCGAGCGCGGGGTGGGCTGCAGTGGATGGCTCGCCACTCAGCGCCCCACTCAGTGCTCCACGCACGAACTCGAACACCGACAGATCGGCCTCGCCGCTGCGCCGAGCGGCTTCGGCCACGGCCTCGTCGATGAAGCGTCCGTCCTGCCCGGACGGCTCGCCGACGATGTAGGTGCGATAGACGGTCATGCAGGCGCACACGCCAGACAAGGCCCGGCGCAGTGCATTGAGCGTGTAGTCGCGCGTGCCTCGGTCCGCCCGGGCGATGCGAAGCAGTTCGCCGGACAGCACATTGAGCTCCGACGACAACGCATTGCGCATCACCTCGCGCCGGCCTTCGCGGCAGATCGAGGCGAAGTCTTCCGCCACGCCTGTGAAGCGCTGCCAGGCGTGCAGCATGCGATCCCTGCCGGCTGTGTCGACCAGCACGCCGTTGGCCACGTTCGCGAACCGGTAGCCGGTGGTGCCATGCACATGCCAGCTGTGGGGAACGTCCTCGTGCGCCGCGGCGATCTTCTCGGCAACCACGTAGAGCGGCCGCGCGGGCCGGCCCTGCGTGTCGTGCGTCGGCAGCGCCAGTCCGGCGCGGCGCGCATAGCCTTCCTGGAGCTTGCGGAAGTAGTCCGCGGGGTCGTAGAGCCCGTCCGGATGGTCGATGCGCAGCCCGTCCACCACCCCCGAAGCCGCCAGATCCAGCGCGAACGACTGCGTGGCCTCGAACACCTCGTCGCGTTCCATGCGCACGCCGGCAAGATCGTTGATGTCGAAGAAGCGCCGGTAGTTGATCTCGTCGGCCGCCACCCGCCAGTGCGCGAGCCGATACGCCTGCGCCTCGATCAGCCGGTGCAGCGCATCGCGGGCTTGCGCCGAGGCCAGATTGAAACCCGCCACTGCTGCAGCGAGCGCATGGGCCACCGTGGGCTCGCTGCGCGCCAGCGCCGCGAGGCGCGCCTTGAAGAGCTCCTTGTCGCGAACTCGCTCGGTTTGCTCGTGCGGCGATGCCAGGTCGCGCCCGGGAAGACGACCGAAGGCCGTGGAAAGGCTCGCCAGCCGGTGCGCCGCATCCGCATCGCCCAGCCGCTCGAGCGCGCGTTCCAGCACCACCGGATAAGTCTCGGGCGCCAGCGGAAAGCGATGCTCGAAATAGCGGACGGCGAAGCCGCCCGCCGCTTCCTCGAAGCGCAAGACCAGCTCGCCGCCGTCCAGCGCCTCGCCGTAGTGCCCGCCCAGCACCGGCAGCAGCACCTTGCCGGCCAGCTCGGGGTTCAGCGGCTGCCAGTCGATGTCGAAGTGCTGAGCGAAAAGCGAGGCGGGGCCGTTTTCCAGCACGTCCATCCACCATGCGTTGTCGGCGCCGAACACGCCCATGTGGTTGGGCACCATGTCCAGAAGCTGCCCGAGGCCGTTGGCCTTCAGCGCGTCGACGAAGCGCGCGAAGCCTTCGGCGCCGCCCAGTTCGGGGTTGATCTCCGCATGCGCGACCACGTCGTAGCCGTGCGTGCTGCCCGGGCGGGCGCGCTGTATCGGCGAGCAATAGACATGGCTCACGCCCAGCTTCGCGAGGTACGGCAGCACGCGGATCGCGTCGTCGAAGCCGAAGTCCTTGTGGAACTGCAATCTGTAGGTGGCGCGTGGAATGCGCGCCCGCCGGCCGGCTGGCGCTTCATTCCGAGGCTGTCGTGGCCGTTCCTCGCGCAGCAGGCGCGCCAGGCCGTGCATCCGATCGCTCTGCGCCAGCGCCGCGACCGGCTGCGCCAGCTTGCGGCGCCAGTTGGGGTGTTCGTCGACGGTGCCCGGCATGTTGGCCTGCTCGACAGTGCCGGCCACGTCTTCCAGCTGCACCATCATCAGCGCCGACGGCGTGCGGGCCAGGAAGGCATGCGCCGCCTCCACCAGGCGCTGCGAAGGCATCGCAAGGCCGGCCGCCTCCGCCATTTCCTCGCGCGACAGCAGGCCCGTATGCTGCAGCGACCGCATCAGCTCGACGCGCTCGCGCATGCGGTCCGCCAGCCGCTTGTCGAAGATCGCCGGATCGGGAAACAGGCGCAGCGCCAGCCGCTCGCGCAGATCGGCGCCCGTCCACCAGCCCGCGAAGGTTGCCAGGTCGTGCGTGCTGATCGCGACCAGCGCGGCCGGCGGGTAATCGGCAGGGGCCTTGAAGCCGCCGCCCTGCCGCTGTTCGAAATAGAGCAGCCGGTACGAGAGCACGTCCGCGCGCGCGAGTCCTTCGCGCACCGCGTCCTCGACGGTGCCGAGATCCTCGCCCACCACCATGCAGCGCTGCCGGTGGCTTTCGATCGCAACGATGGCGAGCATCTCCTCCAGCGGGTAGTAGACGTACGCGCCCTCGGCCGCGCCGCACCCCGGTGGAATCCAGAACAGCCGCATCAGTCCCATCGCGTGGTCGATGCGCAAGGCGCCCGCGCCGCGCATGCTGGCGCGCAGCGTCTCGATGAAGAAGCGATAGCCGTCGGCGCGCAGGCCGCCGGGCCTCAGCGGCGGCAGCCCCCAGCGCTGGCCGGCCGGGTTGAACTCGTCCGGTGGCGCGCCGATGCTGGCGTTCTCGGCGAAGCCGTGCTGGAAGGACCAGGCATCGGAGCCCGCGCGATCGACGGATACCGCCAGGTCCGTGTAGAGGCCCACGCCCATGCCGAGCACGCGGCAGCGCGCCGCGACGTGCGAGAGCTGCCGGTCGGCCACCCATTGCAGGTACTGGTGAAAGCGCACCCGCCCCGCATGCACCCGTGCGAACGCAGCGACTTCGGCGGATTCCGGGTCGCGCCATGCGGCCGGCCATGAATGCCAGTCTCCCGAGCCGTTGTCGGTGGAAAGGAAGTGAGCGCGCAAGGTCTCGAACACGGCATGCCGCCGCAAGGCTTCGCCGCGCCGGGCGACGAAGTCAAGGAAGGCCCTGCCCGCTTCATCGGGCTCGCCTTCAGGCGGCAGGTGGCGCTCGCAGAAATGCGCGAACAGCAGCTCCAGCACTTCGAACTTCACCGCGGCCACGCCGGCGTAGTCGACCAGCGGCGCGGCGCGCAGCATGGCCAGGCGCTGCTGGAAATCCGGCGAGCCGACCTTTTCCCGCGCGGCCGCGCAGTCCGGGAAGCCATCGACGGCCTCGACGTCGATGCAGAGCACGTTGAGCTGCTGCCGCGACGACGGGCTGTACGGGCTGGCATGTTCCGGCGTGCCCGCGAACAGCGCATGCAGCGGATTGAGTCCGATGAGATCGGCGCCCTGCCCCGCCACCCGCACGGCCAGGTCCTCCAGATCGCCGAAATCGCCGATGCCCCAGTTGCGCGGCGAGCGCAGGCCGTAGAGCTGCACGGCCACGCCCCACACGCGGCCTGCGTCCTGCACGGCCGGCGGGCGGTAGCAATGGCCCGGCGTGGCCAGCACCAGCGTCTCGCCGGGCAGGCCTTCGACGCGCAGCCGGTAGTAGCCGGCTTCGAGCGCGACAGGCATCTGCAGGATGCGCTCGCCAGGCGTCGCTTCTTCGGCACCCACGTCGCCTTCGCCTTCCAGCACGGTTCCGCACCCGTCGCTGATCTGCCAGCGCACGCGCCTCATCGAAGGCGCAATCCGCAGCCGCACCGGCCATCCGGTCGTCGGTACCTGTACGACCACAACCGGCGGCAACGACTCGGCCCGATCCGCCTGCCGTGCTGCTTCGAGCGCGGGGCCGGCTTCCGCCACATCGCCGAGCCGCACGCCGAACTCGGCCAGCAGCGCGATCAGGCTGCGCGCGCCAACTTCTCGGCGCCGTCCGAATGCGTCGAAATAGCCGGTGGCGATGCCGTGGTGCCCGCACAGGCGCGCGAGTTCATCGGTGACGGCGATCGGCGGCGCGCTTGCTTCATACGACACCCGGCGGATCCTCCAGCGTCACGTGCACGGCGCCGCGCTCCAGGCGCATCGCGCCCTCTTGGACGGTAGCGCTCTCGCTGTGGATCGCCTTGCCGGGCGGCGCAGCCAAGCCCGCCACGGGCCCGTCGCCGAAGTGCGCCAGCAGGTGCAGCCGAGAGCCGGGCGCTCCGAGATCCCACGCCACCTGCAGCGTGCCGTTCTCGCAGCGGTAGACGCCTGCGGCGCTCATGCCCGCAAGCCGGGGCACGATCAGCCGATGCCGAATCTCCAGCAGTTGCCGCACCTCGCACAGCCGCTCGAAGTGCGCGCGCGTGCCGCGTTCCCGCCAGCGCAGCTTCGAGGCGAGAAAAGTGGATTCGGCGTTCGGATCGGGAATGCGCGCTCGCGCCGCCTCGTCGGCGAATGCCGCGAAGCCGCCGAACTCGGAGCGCCGGCCCTCGGCAACGGCACTCGCAAGCTCCGGGCCGAAGTCGCAGAAGTACAGGAACGGCGTCGAAGCCGCGAATTCGTCGCCCATGAAGAACATCGGCACATGGGGTGACAGCAGCAGGCAGGCCATCGCGGCGCGCACCAGCAACGGATCGCCGAGCGCGTGGATGCGCTCGCCGAAGGCGCGGTTGCCGACCTGGTCGTGCGTCTGCAGGAACGAGACGAAGGCCTGCGGCGGCAGCCGTGTGCTCGGTTCGCCCCGGCGCTCGCCGTGCCGGAAGGCCGAGGGCTGCCCCTGGTAGACGAAGCCTTCCGCCAGCGCGCAGGCGAAGCTGGAGACCGGGTCGCCTGCATAGTCGGCGTAGTAGCCGTCGCGTTCGCCGGTGGCCAGCACGTGCGCGGCATGGTGGAGGTCGTCGTTCCACTGCGCGGTGCCCGCCACCGGAATGCCCCGGCCGTCGCGCATCAGCATCGAGGCCTGGTTGGCGTCGTTCTCCAGCACCAGGTGCACGTGGCGGCCCCGGGCCGGCCCGTCGTCGAGCGCCTGGCGGATCTCCTGCACGATGTGCGGCCGCGTCTCGTCGTGGATGGCGTGGATCGCGTCCATGCGCAGGCCGTCGAAGCGGAATTCCTCGATCCAGTAGCAGGCGTTGTGGATGAAGAAGTCGCGCACCGTGCGCGATGCCGGCCCGTCGAAGTTGATGGCCGGGCCCCAGGGCGTCTGGTGCCCCTGGTTGAAGAACTCGGGGCAGCAGGCGTGCAGGTAGTTGCCTTCCGGTCCGAAGTGGTTGTAGACCACATCGAGCAGCACCATCAGGCCCATCGAGTGCGCCGCGTCGATCAGTGCCTTGAGATCGTCGGGCGTGCCGTACGAGGCATCGGGCGCGAACGGCAGCACGCCGTCGTAGCCCCAGTTGCGGCGCCCCGGAAAGTCGGCGAGCGGCATCAGCTCGATGGCGGTGATGCCGAGCTCGGCGAGCTCTTCCAGCCGCTGCCGCGCGGCCCGGAACGTGCCTTCGTCGGTGAAGGTGCCCACGTGCAGCTCGTAGACAACCGCTTCCTCCCACGCGCGGCCGCGCCATGCATCGTCGGTCCACTCGAAGCGGCGCGGATCGATCACCACGCTCGGGCCGTGCACGTCCTCGGGGTTGAAGCGCGAGGCCGGGTCGGGCACGCGGGTGCCGTCGGGCAGGCGGAAGCCGTAGCTGTCTCCCTGGCCTGCCTTCGGCACCGTCAGCCGGTGCCAGCCGTGGGCGTCGCGCTCCATGGGCAGCGACACGGCGGCGCAACCGCTTGCCGCGGCGCGGTGCTCCAGCACCACGGCCTCGGCCGAAGGTGCCCAGAGGGCGAAATCCACGCCCTGCGCCTGCGCGGTGGCGCCGAAGGGCATGGTGTGTGCGTGGGTGCTCATCGGATCCTCTTTGCCCTGGTGCGGTGCTGTTTCGTGGTCATGGCCGCACGTCGGGCCGGCTCAGCACCACGAGCGAGCGGCATTGCAGCGGATAGGCGGGCTCGCTCCACGCCGGTGCGTGCGCGGCCGCGTCCTCGGTGGTCAGCGGCGGCGTGGTGTTCGCGGTGTCGACCAGCAACCGCCATGCGCCATGCGGCGCCGCCGGCAGCGTGAAGGCGATCTCGTCGTGGTGGGCGTTGAACAGCACGATGAAGTCGTCGTCGAGCTGCGCCTCGCCGCGCGGCCCCCGGTCGACGATGCCGCCGCCGGGGATGTACATCGCGATGCATCGCGCGTTGGCGTCGTTCCAGTCCTCGGGGCGCATCTCGGCGCCGTCGGGCCTGAGCCAGTGCACGTCTGTCACTGTCTCCACCTCCGCCGGCCGGCCCGCGAAGAAGGTGCGGCGCCGGAACGAGGGGTGCGCGCGGCGCAGCGCGACCATCCGCTCGACGAAGGTCACGAGCGCGAGCCGCTCGGGCGTGGGCGTCCAGTCGAGCCAACCGAGTTCGTTGTCCTGGCAATAGACGTTGTTGTTGCCCTGCTGCGTGTGGCCGCGTTCGTCGCCCGCCAGCAGCATCGGCACACCCTGCGACAGCAGCAGCGTGGCCAGCAGGTTGCGCTTCTGGCGCTCGCGCAGGGCCAGCACTTCCGCATCGTCGGTCGGCCCCTCGGCGCCGCAGTTCCACGAGACGTTGTTGCTGCTGCCGTCGCGGTTGTCCTCGCCGTTGGCCTCGTTGTGCTTGTCGTTGTACGAGACCAGGTCGTGCAGCGTGAAGCCGTCGTGCGCGGTCACGAAGTTGATGCTGGCGGTGGGCTGCTTGCCCGACCAGCCATAAAGATCTTCCGAGCCGGTGATGCGCCGGGCCAGCTCGCCGAGCAGGCCGCCGTCGCCTTTCCAGAAGCCGCGCAGGCCGTCGCGGTAGCGATCGTTCCATTCGGCCCAGCCGGGCGGGAAGTTGCCCACCTGGTAGCCGCCGTGCCCCAGGTCCCAAGGCTCGGCGATGAGCTTCACGCGGTTGAGCGTCGGGTCTTGCCCGATGGCATCGAAGAAGCCCCCGAGGTTCTCCACCTTGCCCGACTCGCGCGCCAGCGCCGAGGCCAGGTCGAAGCGGAAGCCGTCGACGTGCATTTCCTCGGCCCAGTAGCGCAGCGAATCCATCACCAGCTGCAGCGCGTGCGGATGCTCCAGGTTGACGGTGTTGCCGCAGCCGGTGAAGTCGTCGTAGTAACGGCGGTTGTCGCCGTTGACGATGTAGTAGGAGGCGTTGTCCACGCCGCGCATCGAGAGCGTGGGCCCGAGCTGGTTGCCTTCGCAGGTGTGGTTGTAGACCACGTCGAGGATCACCTCGATGCCCGCCGAGTGCAGCGTCTTCACCATGGTCTTGAACTCCTTCACCTTGCCCGAGGCGCTGTAGCGCATCTCGGGCGCGAAGAAGGCCAGCGTGTTGTAGCCCCAGTAGTTGCGCAGGCCGCGCTCGGACAGGTGGCGGTCGTTGAGGAAGCCGTGCACCGGCAGCAGCTCGACGGTGGTCACCCCCAGCCGCTTGAGGTAGTCGACCACCGGCGCGCAGCCCAGTGCCGCGTAGGTGCCGCGCAGCGCGGGCGGCACGTCGGGGTGGGTCATGGTGAAGCCGCGCACGTGCATCTCGCAGATCACCATGTCCTGCCACGGGATCATGGGGCGGCGGTCGTCACCCCAGGTGAAGGCCGTTTCGAGCACGCGGCCCTTGGGCATGAGCGGCGCGCTGTCGCGGCGGTCGAACGACAGGTCTTCGCGCTTGCTGCCTACCGTGTAGCCGTAGAGCGCGTCGCCCCAGCGCAGCTCGCCCACCAGGTCCTTCGCATAGGGGTCGAGCACCAGCTTGTGGGCGTTGAAGCGGTGGCCCTCCTCCGGCTTGTAGGGGCCGTGCACCCGGTAGCCGTAGGCCTGGCCGGGGCGCGCCTCGGGCAGGTAGCAGTGCCACACGCCATCGGTGCGGTCGCGCAGCGGAATGCGCTGCAGCTCCTGGCGGCCGCGATCGTCGAAAAGGCACAGCTCGACCTTCTCGGCGTGCTGCGAGAAGAGAGCGAAGTTGACGCCCTCCCCGTCCCAGGTGGCGCCGCGCGGGTAAGGCCGCCCGGGCCAGACGGCGGTGATGGAGGGGGTAGCGGCGTTCCTGGATGTCATCCGATGGCAGTAGGTTGAAGGGCTGTGCCGCGTTCAGCGCGGCGGGCGGTCGTTGTCGTGGCGCGGGTACAGACCTGTGCCGCCGACGACGGTCGGAGGTGGCGGAGGCGGCGGTGGCGCGGGCATGGCCGGCGGCACCCTGCCGTCCCTGGCTTCCCTCGGCCACCAGCGCTCGATGCAGGATTTCGCCCAGTCCTTGCCCGCGAGCCCGAAGGCCAGGGCCAGCGCGAAGACCGCGCCCGCGAGGATCACCAGGAAGCTCTCGCGCACGATGTCGCCGCCCACCTTGACCTGGTCGAGCGCGATCAGGATCACGAAAGCCATCACCGCGTACTGCGCGGCCTTGGCGAAGAGCGCGGCGTCCTGCATCTTCACGCCGCGGAAGTAGCTGGCCACCGCGTCGCCCACGAAGCGCGCGAAGTACGAGCCGAAGGCCAGCACCAGCAGCGCCACGAACACGTTCGGCACGAACCAGACGATGCGCCCCAGCAGGTCCGCGATGTAGCTCAGCCCCATGCCGTTGAAGGCGATGAGCAGCGAGGCGAGGATCACCAGCCAGTACGCGAGCACGCCGAACAGGCTGCTCGTGTCGCCCGCCAGGCCGCCCTGGCGCAGGAAGTTGTCGAGGCCGGCGCGCTCGGTCAGCACGTTGAAGTTGATGGCGCGCAGCGCCTTCGTCACCGCGAAGCGCACCGCCTTGGCCACGAGCCAGCCGACGAGCACGACCACCAGCGCGACCAGCAGCCGGGGAATGAAGGCGCCGACCTGGTAAAGAATGGCGCGCAGCGGCTCCAGGTGAATGCCGAAGTTTTCCATGGTGGAGTTCCCTTGATTTCGCCAGGTTGGCCCGGATTCAGCCGCGCCCCGGCCGCACCAGCGCGAGCACGCCGTGCAGCGGTACCTGTACCCAGTCGATGCGGTTGCCGAGTTCGTAGCGCAGCTCGTAGAGCGCCTTCTCCAGCTCGAAGAGAGCAAGAAGCTCGCCATCGAGCGCGAGGCCGTAGCCGGCAAGGAAGGCGTCGCGCGTGGCCTGCTCCCAGGCGATGGCCGGGCCGGCGAGGCGCTCGGCCTCCTGCGGGCTCTGGGCCACGCGGCGCAGCGCCGACCAGCGCGCGTAGTTGAAGGAACGCAGCATGCCCGCCACGTCGCGCAGCGGCGAACCCTTCATGCGGCGCTCGTCGAAGCTGCGCGCGGGCTCGCCCTCGAAGTCGATGATGACGAAGTCGTTGTCCTTCACCAGCACCTGGCCGAGGTGGTAGTCGCCGTGGTAGCGGCTGCTGATGCCGCCGCCTTCCGCGGGGCGCTTCGCCTCGATGCTGGCGCGCAGCGCCGCGCCGGCGTCCAGCAGCGTGCGCGCATCGGCCTGCGCGGCCGGTGGCAGCAGTTCGAAGCGCTCGCGCAGCAGGTCCAGCGTGGCGGCCGCGTCGGCCGTGGCCCGTGTCTTGAAGCCGGTGGCATCGGCGGCCGTGAGCGGCTCGGGGTCGAAGGCCGCCGCGCCGGTGCGGGCGGCCAGCGCCTCGTGCAGCTCGGCGGTGCGCCGGCCCAGGGTGGCCATCAGCGCGAGGAAGCCGCCGTGCACCGCTGCCACCTCGGGCGCGTCGCCGTCCGACGTGGCCACGTCGCGCAGGAAGCGCTCCAGGTAGCCGAGCGTGTAGTCCCAGCCGTCGCCCTGGTTCGCCACGTAGCGCTGCACCATCGCGAGCGTCATCGTGCGACCGTCGGCGGCCATGTATTCGAGTGCGCCCAGCACCGGCACGCAGTTGGGGTAGCGCGCCACCTCGGTGAGGAAGCGGCCCATCTCCAGCTCGGGATTGATGCCCTCGCGCACGTGGCGGTAGCCCTTGAGGAAGAGCGTCTCGCCCAGCGTCACCACCGTGTTGCTGCTCACGCCGCTGGGCCTGCCGAAGGGCAGCGCATCGATGTCCGCCGCGGTTTCGGCGAAGGCGGCCGTGGGCTTGAAGACCAGCCGGCCGTTCGCGGTCGGCAGTTCGCCGCCGCTGCGGATGATGCGCACCAGTTCGCGGCAGAAGGCCTCGTCATAGAAGGCGTCGCCCATCAGCCCGACCTGCGCCTGCTGCCGCACCTTGGCGAGCGCGGCCTGCGCCACGCCGGCCATGCGCTCTTCGTCGCGCTCCTCCCAGGCGAGCGCCAGCGGCATGAAATAGGTGGCGCCGCCGGGCGGGCCGTCGAGCTCGAGCAGCGGCAGCAGCCAGCTCAGGCCGTTCGCCTCCCACACCGCATGGTCGGCCAGCCGCGCGCGCTGGATGGTCGTGCCCTTGGAGGCGTACCAGCGCTGGATCTCGATGTGGCGCGGCAGCGTCTCCAGCTCCAACTGGTTGCGCATGCGCTCCGACATGCCGATGCGCCACGGCATCACGCGGTCGCGGAAGAAGCTGGTCCAGCCGTCGAACAGCACCAGGGTGGGCCATTCCTGCAGCGCCACGCCCTCCTGGTGCCAGCTCGGCGCATCGGCCTCGGCCGTGAGCTTGAACCAGTAGAAGCCGTACGAGGCCAGCGTGAGCAGGTACGGCAGCTCGCCGATGGGCGGGAACGGCGCGCGCCCGAGCATCTCGATGGGCACGAAGCCCTTGAACTCCGACAGGTCCAGCTCCACCGGCTGCGCGGCACGCGAAAGATTGAACACCGACAGGATCACGTCGCCGTCGTACTCGCTCAGGTAGGCCAGGATCTTGCGGTTGCCCGGCTTGAGGAAGCGCCGCTTGCCGCGGCCGAAGGCGTGGCTGGTCTTTCGCACGGCCAGCATGCGCTTGGTCCAGTTCAGGAGCGAACTGCTGTCGCGCGCCTGCGTTTCCACGTTCAGCGCCTCGTAGCCGTACAGCGGGTCCATGATCGGCTGCAGGTACAGGCGCTGCGGGTCGGCGCGCGAGAAGCCGGCGTTGCGGTCGGGGTTCCACTGCATCGGCGTGCGCACGCCGTTGCGGTCGCCCACGAACACGTTGTCGCCCATGCCGATCTCGTCGCCGTAGTAGATGATGGGCGAGCCCGGCATCGACAGCAGCATGCCGTTCATGAGCTTCACGCGGTCCAGGTCGTTCTCCATCAGCGGCGCGAGGCGCCGGCGGATGCCCAGGTTGATGCGCGCGCGCATGTCGGCCGCGTACATGGTGTACATGTAGTCGCGCTCCTTGCTGGTGACCATCTCCAGCGTGAGCTCGTCGTGGTTGCGCAGGAAGATGGCCCACTGGCAGCCCTCGGGAATATCGGGCGTCTGCGCCATGATCTCGACGATCGGGTGGCGGTCTTCCTGCGCGATGGCCATGTACATGCGCGGCATCAGCGGGAAGTGGTAGGCCATGTGGCACTCGTCGCCGTCACCGAAGTACTCGCGCACGTCCTCGGGCCACATGTTGGCCTCGGCCAGCAGGAAGCGGTTCTTGTACTGCGCGTCGATGGCCGCGCGCAGCCGCTTGATCACCGCGTGCGTCTCGGGCAGGTTCTCGTTGCTGGTGCCGTCGCGCTCTACTAGGTAGGGAATCGCGTCGAGCCGGAAGCCGTCCACGCCCATGTCGAGCCAGAAGCGCATGGTCCTGAAGATGGCCTCCATCACCGCCGGGTTGTCGAAGTTCAGGTCGGGCTGGTGGCTGAAGAAGCGGTGCCAGTAGTACTGCTTGGCGACCGGATCCCAGGTCCAGTTGGAGGTCTCGGTGTCGGTGAAGATGATCCGCGTGCCCTGGTAGATCTGGTCGGTGTCGCTCCACACGTAGAAATTGCGCTCGGGCGAGCCGGGCGGCGCGAGCCGCGCGGCCTTGAACCACGGGTGGTCGCTGGAGGTGTGGTTGATGACCAGCTCCGTGATCACCCGCAGGCCGCGCTTGTGGGCCTCGGCCAGCATCTCGCGGAAGTCGTCCAGCGTGCCGTACTGCGGGTGCACGTCCTCGTACTCGGAGATGTCGTAGCCGTCGTCGCGCAGCGGCGAGGGATAGAAGGGCATCAGCCAGATGGTGTTGACGCCCAGCTCCTTCACGTAGTCGAGCTTGGCGGTGACGCCCTTGAAGTCGCCCATGCCGTCGTTGTTGGAGTCGAAGAAGGCCTTGACGTTGAGTTGGTAGATCACCGCGTCGCGGTACCACAGCGGGTCGTCGCTGTTGTCGATCTCGACGGTCTCGAGCGCGATGTGGGAGACGGGTGCGTTCATGTGCGGGCGGCCTCACAGGAAGTAGTCGAAGTCGCGCTCGTCGCCATGGCGCCTGCGGACCACGAAGATGTGGGCGGGCACGCTGCGCGGATCGAGCCGCACGTAGTGCCAGTCGCCCTGCCAGAGAAATCGCTGCCCGCTGAGCAGGTCGTGCATCTGGAAGGCGCGCGAGGGCGGGTTCACGCCCACGCTGGCTGGCTCCAGGCCCACCCAGCCTTCCTGCACGTTGTGCGGATCGAGGTTGACCACGGTCACCACCACGTTGGCGCCGTCGGCCGAGCTCTTGGCATAGGCCATCAGCTGCGGGTTGTCGATATGCAGGAAGCGCAGCGTGCGGTCCCACTGCAGCGCCGGGTTCTCTCGGCGGATGCGGTTCACCCGCGCGATGAAGGGCGCCAGGCTCGCGGGGTCGTCGTGATTCCAGTGGCGCAGCTGGTACTTCTCGGAATCCAGGTATTCCTCGCTGCCCGGGCTGCGCGGCAGGTGCTCGCGAAGCTCGTAGGCCGGCCCGTAGATGCCGTAGTTGGCCGCCAGCGTGGCGGCCAGCACCAGCCGCGACATGAACACGGCCGGCTCGCCGGTCTGCAGCTGCTCGTGCAGGATGTCGGGCGTGTTGGGCCACACGTTGGGCCGGAAGTAGTCGATGCCCGGCTCGGTCGAGAGCTCCGTGAAGTACTCCTGCAGCTCCTGCTTCGTGGTGCGCCAGGTGAAGTAGGTGTACGACTGCGAGAAGCCCAGCTTCGCGAGCCTGTGCATCACCTTCGGCCGCGTGAAGGCCTCGGCCAGGAAGATCGCATCGGGGTGCTCGCGCTTGACCTCGCCGATGGCCCATTCCCAGAACGGGAAGGCCTTGGTGTGCGGGTTGTCCACGCGGAAGATGCGCACGCCCTGCCCCGTCCAGTGATCGATCACGCTCTTGAGCTCGGCCCACAGCGCGCGCCAGCCCTCGCACTCGAAGTTGAAGGGATAGATGTCCTGGTACTTCTTCGGCGGGTTCTCGGCGTACTGCACCGTGCCGTCGGGCCGCCAGCGGAACCAGTCGGGGTGCGCCTTGACGTAGGGGTGGTCGGGCGCGCACTGGAAGGCGATGTCGAGTGCGATCTCCAGCCCGTGCTCCGCCGCGCGCGCCAGCAGGCGCCGGAAGTCTTCCTCGGTGCCGAGCGCCGGCAGGATCGACTTGTGCCCGCCCTCCTCCGCGCCGATGGCCCATGGGCTGCCCACGTCGCCGGGACCGGCTTCCAGGGAGTTGTTGGGCCCCTTGCGCTGGATGCGGCCGATGGGATGGATCGGAGGGAAGTACAGCACGTCGAAGCCCATCTCGGCGATGGCCGGCAGGCGCGCCTCCACGTCCCTGAAAGTGCCATGCACGCCGGGCTCGGTGCCGGCCGAGCGCGGAAAGAGCTCGTACCAGGTGCTGAAGCGCGCCCGCTCCCGCTCCGCCACCAGCGGCAGTTCCGCCGCGTGGCGCACCGCGTGGCGGCGATCGGGGTGGCGCCGCGCCAGCACGGCGTATTCCTCGTCGAGCGCCAGCGCCTTCAAGGCGGCGATGTCCGCGCCGGGGTTGGCTGCCGTCGCGTCGAGTTCCGTGGCCCAGCGCTGCAGCGCGGTGCGATCCTCTCCATGGGCCCGGGCGGCGGCCGCGGCGATTTCCAGCGCGCCGACCTGCGCTGCAACGCGCACGTCGGCCAGGTCCACGCGTCGCGTCATCTCGTGGCGCCACGAATCGAAGGGATCGACCCAGGCCACGGCGGTGTAGACATAGCGGCCCGCCGACGGCGGCGAGAAGCTGGCCTCCCACACGTCGTTGCCCAGCGGCTTCATCGGCACCTCGCGGAATTCGGCCTGCTCCTGCGCGCGCCAGCACAGCTGCACGCGCAGCACGTCGTGGCCGTCGGTGAAGCAATGGGCGCGCACCGTCACGCGCTCCCCGGCCACGCACTTGGTGGCGAAGCGGCCGTTGTCGATGGAGGGAAGCACCGCGTCGATGACCGCGCGGATGTCGCCGTGTGCCGCGTCCGCCTCGGGGGCGTTGCCCGCCGCGGCATGCCTGGTCGAGAAAATGTTCTTCATGAGGGCCGGTGCTCCAGGATCAGCGTGGACAGTGGCGGCAAGGTGAGGCACACCGACTGCCTGCGTCCGTGGGAACCCACGGGCGCCGCCTCGACGCCCCCGAAATTGCCCCAGCCCGAGCCGCCGAACTCGGTGGCGTCGGTGTTGATCACCTCGCACCAGCGCCCGCCCAGTGGCACGCCGAGCATGTAGTTGGTGCGCGGCACCGGGGTCATGTTGCTCACCGCGAGCAGCGGCGGGCTGCCGTCGCCGGCCTTGCGCAGGAAGGCGAAGATGCTCAGGTCGGCCTCGTCGGCGGCCAGCCATTCGAAGCCGGCGGACGAGAAATCGAGCCGGTGCAGCGCAGGCGAGGCGCGGTAGACGCGGTTGAGCTGCGACACGAGGCGCTGCAGGCCCGCGTGGCCCTCGAGCCCGCTCACCCACCATTCGAGCTCGCCGTCGTGCGTCCATTCGCGGCGCTGGCCGAATTCGCCGCCCATGAACAGCAGCTTCTTGCCCGGGTGCGCCCACATGAAGCCGTACAGCGCGCGCAGGTTGGCGAACTGCTGCCAGTTGTCGCCGGGCATCTTGCCCAGCAGCGAGCCCTTGCCGTGCACCACCTCGTCGTGCGAGAACGGCAGCACGAAGTTCTCGTGGAAGGCATACACCAGCGAGAAGGTCAGCTTGTGGTGGTGGTACTTGCGGTGCACCGGCTCTTCCTTCATGTAGGCGAGCGTGTCGTGCATCCAGCCCATGTTCCATTTCTCGCCGAAGCCCAGGCCGTCCATGTCGGTGGGACGCGAAACGCGCGGCCAGGCGGTCGACTCCTCGGCCACGGTGAGCGTGTCGGGGTGCTCGCGGTAGACGGCGCGGTTCAATGTCTGCAGGAAATCGATGGCCTCCAGGTTCTCGCGCCCGCCGTGGCGGTTGGGCACCCAGCCGCCGTGGCCGCGCGCGTAGTCGAGGTAGAGCATCGACGCCACCGCATCCACCCGCAGGCCGTCGATGTGATACAGATCGAGCCAGAAAAGGCCGGACGACACGAGAAAGCTGCGTACCTCCGGCCGGCCGTAGTTGAAGATGCTCGAGTTCCACTCCGGGTGGAAGCCCTGGCGCGGATCGGCATGCTCGTACAGGTGCGTGCCGTCGAAATACGCGAGCCCGTGCTCGTCGGTGGGGAAATGCGAAGGCACCCAGTCGAGCAGCACGCCGATGCCCTGCTGGTGCAGGTGGTCCACGAGGTACATGAAGTCCTGCGGCGAGCCGAAGCGCGCGGTGGGCGCGAAATAGCCGGTGGTCTGGTAGCCCCAGGAGCCGTAGAACGGATGCTCGGTCACCGGCATCAGCTCGACGTGCGTGAAGCCCATCTCGAGCGCATAGGCCGCGAGCCGGTGCGCGATCTCGCGGTAGCCGAGAAAGTGGCCGTCTTCGCGGCGCCAGGAGCCCAGGTGCACCTCGTAGACCGACATCGGCGCATCGAGCGCGTTGCGCCGGCCGCGGTCGGCCATCCACCCGGCATCGCCCCACTGGTACGAAAGCTCGCAGATGCGCGAGGCCGTGGCGGGCGGCAGTTCGGCGGCGAAGGCGACCGGGTCGGCCTTGTCGACCGTGTAGCCGCCGTGGCGCGAGCGGATGCGGTACTTGTAGGTCTGGCCGATCGCGGCATTCGGGACGTGCCCGCTCCAGATGCCCGTGCCGTCCGGGTCGGGCCGCAAAAGATCGGCGTCGCCGGACCAGTAGTTCCAGTCGCCGACCACCGACACGGCCTCCGCGTTCGGCGCCCAGACCGCGAACCTTGCGCCGCCGCCCTTCTCGTCGGGGTGGCACCCCAGCAGGTCGTACAGCCGGGAATGGGTTCCCTCGCGGAAAAGGTAGGCGTCTTGCCCGCTCTGGCGTTGTTCGTTCGACGGCACCGGCGCTCCTTCGTTGAAGACCAGCGGAACGGTGCATCGAGGACCGACCTCGGTTGTTGTTGCCCGTTCACGCCTGACCCGGCTCAATTTGCGAGCGCCGGCAGGATCGTGGTTACGGCCTGCGCCGACTCGCCTTGTCGGAGAGCTGCCCGTATCGGCGGAAGCCGGAACCAAAGTCGGGCAGGCAGGACCAGGCCTACATCCGCGAAAGACGACGGTTGTTAAAAAGGAGTGCCCCAAGCCACCATGGAAGCCATGACCGACCTCGATGCCTCCGCGCTCGCGCTGATCGACAACTGCTCGCAAGCCTCGCTGGCACTTCTGGAACGCAATCTCACTTCTCACGGCATCCTGGCGGCCGCCCGCACCGAGGCCGCCGTTGCGCGGCGCTACACGCGCATCTTCGGGCGCGACGCCGCAATCTGCGTGATGGCGATGTGCGGCAGCGGCGTGCCCGCGCTGGAACAGGGCGCGGTGGCGAGCCTCGAGGCGCTCGCGGCGCAGCAGGCGGCCAACGGGCAGATCCCCAAGTACGTGGACCCGGAGGGCCGCGATGCCGATTTCTGGTACCTGGGCTGCATCGACGCCACGCTGTGGTGGCTGATTGCCGTGGACCACGTGCGCCGCCACGGGCAGGTCGGCCCTTCTCGTTGGACGGAGGAAGTTGCCCGCGCGCTCGGCTGGCTGCTGGCGCAGGAGCACCAGCACTTCCGACTGCTGCAGCAGAACGAGGCCAGCGACTGGGCGGACATCATGCCGCGCTCGGGCTATGTGCTCTACACCAACGCGCTGTGGTACGAGGTCAAGCGCCGCTTCGTGCTGGACCATGCGGAGGCGACGCACTACCACTTCAACCACCTGTTCAATCCGTTCCAGCGCGATCTGCCCGAATACCACCGGGCGCGGCTGCTGCAGCACTACGCGCGCCGCGGCCGGCGCGACCCGGGGCTGTACCTGAGCTTCGTCAACCTGGCGGTGGTCGGCGACGAGGGCGACGTGTTCGGCAACGTGCTCGCCATGCAGTGCGGACTGGCCGATTCAGCCATGGCGCGCCGCATCGTCGACACCATCGACCGGGCGCATGCCGGCGAGCCCTGGCCGGTGCGCGTGGTGTTGCACCCGCTGCCGCGGCAGCACCCGCTGTGGAGGGCCTACATGGGCCGCCACCGGCAGAACATCGTGCACCAGTACCACAACGGCGGCATCTGGCCCTTCGTCGGCGGCTTCTGGGTGATGGCGCTCGCGAAGCTGGGAGAGCACGGCATGGCCTGGGCCGAACTCGCGAAGCTGGCGCGGGCCAATGCGCTGGACGACTGGCGCTTCACCGAGTGGTTTCACGGCCGCACGCTGGCGCCCATGGGCATGGCCGGGCAGAGCTGGAACGCGGCGACCTTCCTGCTTGCGCGGCGGGCGTTGCTGAACGGCGAAGCGGTCTGGTGAACAGGCCCGTCCCGGCCTCACACGGAGGCGACTGGCGTTTCCAGCGCGGATGCGGCCCCCTCTTGCCCATCGCTGGCCGGAGCCCAGCGTTCGAGCAGCAGGTAGAGCGCCAGCCCGCCGGCCAGCGGCACCAGGTAGTACAGCGCCCGGTACGCCAGCACGGCTCCCATCAGCGCGCCCTGCTTCACCGTGCCAGAAAGCAAGGCGAGATACACCGCTTCCAGCACGCCCAGGCCGGCCGGTATGGGCGTGAGCACGCCGACGATGGACGCCGCGAGCAGCACGCCCAGCGTGGTGGCGTAAGGCACCGTCTGCCCCAGCAGCAGGTACATGGCTGCGCCCATCAGCGCCCAGTTGGCGGCAGACAGCGCCAGCTGCATCGACGCGATGCGCGCCCCCGGCAGACGGATGTGCCTGCCCCTGACCACCCATTCGCGCTTGCGCGAGACCGCGCATGCCACCACGTAGCCCAGCGCCAGCATGATCATCGCCACGCCCAGCGCCTGCAGCGCGCCCTGCCCGAGGTGCGCCTGCCGCGGCGGCTCGATGACGCCGGCCGCGAACAGGCCCCCTGCCAGCAGCCCATACCCCAGCCAGTTGGTCGCGAGGCTCAGGCCGACGATCTGCGCCACGATGGCATCGTCGAGCCCGGCGCGGGCATAGAGGCGCGCACGCATCCCCACGCCTCCGACCAGCGAGCCGAGATTGAGGTTGAACGCATAGCTCGTGACCGCGATGGCCCATGTACGCCAGGCCGGCAACCGGTGCCGCAGATGGCGCCTGCCGATCAGGTCGAAGCAGCCGTAGAGCGCATGGCTGGCCGTGGCGAGCCCGAGCACCGCGAGCAGCAGCCACGGCGAATACCGGTGCAGCGCGTGCCAGGCACCGGCCCAGTCGATCTTGTGGATGTGGGACAGCAGCAGGCCCAGCACTGCGACGCCGACCAGCGGCAGCACCCATCGACGCCAACGCTGCCACCGTGTCGAGCCGGTGGCAAGCCGGGGGCTCATGGCGTCCGCCGGGTCAGCGAGAGTCGCGGTCGGTGCCGTGCTCATCGGCGGACCTGTCGGCCTTCTTAGCCTTCTCGGCCTTCTCGGGCGTCTTGTGTTCGGCTTCGCCCTTGTCGTGCAGCTTCCTGTTGGTCACTTCCTTCATCAGCTGCTCGCCCTCGACGTCGCGGCCGTCGCTGGGAACGGACTCTTCGTTCGCGAGTTCGGGTTCCTCACGCGGGGATTGCCTGGCGGGGTTCGGCTTGTTCGACATGGATGGCTCCTCGGGCTCTGTGCATGCGCCGAGTTTTGGGCGCGAGCGGCTGGCGCGCCGCCATCCGCGAACGACGGCGGGTGCAGGACATTTGCCATAGGCCGGGGCTGCGCGAAATGAGAAGGCCGATGTCGGCATAGGCCGACATGGCTGCGCGCCGTCTGTCCTCAAGGTGCGTGTGGCGTGCGATCTAGGCTCGTCTCGAAGACGAAGAACACACCACCGCTACCGCTGCAGGAACCCCAGCCCAGTGACGACAGACATCAGCACGCCCCCAGTCCCCGCCGGCGTACCCGGCAACAGTGCGCCCTCCGCGGCATCGACACCGCACCGATGGCTTTTCATCCGTGCCGGCGGTCTCGACCAGGTGGTGTTTCGCAGCGGCGCGGACATTGCGCACATCGCCGAGCTCGACCAGAAACTGTGGGTCGCGCTCGCCTGCCCCACGCGCGGCATCGACTTCGATGCGCGCACGCTCGATCTGATCGACAGCGACGGCGATGGCCGCGTGCGCCCGCCCGAAGTGATCGCGGCATGCCAGTGGGCCTGCGAGCGGCTGCGCAGCGCCGATGCGCTGCTCGCGGGCGGCGGAACGCTGTCGCTGGACGATCTCGACGACAACAGTGCGGCAGGCGCCGACCTTGCCAGGGAAGGCCGGCGCATCCTCGACCTGCTCGGCAAGAAGGACTCGAACACGCTCACGCTCGCCGACATTTCGGACCGCAGCGAATGGCTGGCGGCAATGCGTTTCAACGGCGACGGCGTGGTCACGCCCGACACCGCCTCCGACGACGCGCTGCGCTCGACCATCCAGGAAGCGATGCGCACCCACGGCAGCACGCCCGATCGCCACGAGAAGAAACCCGGCCTCGACCGGGCGCGCGCCCAAGCCTTCATGGCCGAAGCGAAAGCCATGCGCGACTGGTACGCGCACGGCGACAGCAGCGACGAGGTGCTGCTGCCGCTGGGCGATCGCACGCTTGCCGCCACCGAGGCCCTGCGCGCGGTCGCGGCCAAGATCGACGACTTCTTCGCTCGCTGCCGGGTCGCGGCCTATGACGTGCAGGCGGTGGCGGCGCTCAATCCTTCGCCGCAGGCCTATGACGCGCTCTCGGGCCACACGCTGGACGTGGGCGCGCAGCCCATCGCCGAGCTGCCGCTCGCGCCGGTCACGCCCAGCCGCTCGCTGCCGTTGCGCGGCACGAGCCTGAACCCGGCCTGGGCCGATGCGATGGCCGCGTTCGCGCGCGACGCGGTGGCACCGCTGCTGGGCGAGCGCGATGCGCTGGAAGAAGAGCAATGGCAATCGCTTCGCAGCCGGCTTGCGCCGTGCGAGGCATGGATCGCGGCGCGGCCGGCCAATGCGCTGGCCGCGCTGTCGCGGGAGCGCATCGACGCGCTGCTCCAGACGCAGGAGGCCTTGTTCTCGCTCATCGCCGAGGACGAGGCGGCGGAGCTTCACAACCGGCTGCTGATCGACCTGGAGAAGCTGCTGCGCCTGCAGCGCGACCTGCTGGTGCTGCTGCACAACTTCGTGTCGTTCAAGGCCTTCTATCGGCGCGAAGGCGCCATCTTCCAGGCAGGCACGCTGTACCTCGACGGGCGCAGCTGCGAGCTCACCGTGCAGGTGCAGGACACCGCCCGGCACGCGACGCTGGCGGGACTGGCGAAGACCTGCCTCGCGTACTGCGACTGCACTCGCCAGGGGCAGAAGATGAGCATCGTCGCCGCCTTCACCGCGGGCGACGTCGACTTTCTCTTCGTGGGGCGCAACGGCGTGTTCTACGACCGCCAGGGCCGCGACTGGGACGCCACCATCACCAAGCTGATCGAGAACCCGACCAGCGTCGCGCAGGCCTTCTTCGCGCCGTACAAGAAGTTCGTCCGCATGATCGAGGAACAGGTGGCCAAGCGGGCTGCGGCGAGCGAAGCCGGGTCGCAGGGCGCGCTGCAGTCGCTGGCCGGCCGGGTGGCCACGGCGGATCAGGCGGCGGGCGCGGACGCCGCTTCGAAGGCCCCTGCCAAGCCCGGCGTGCCAACGGCGGGCAGCCGCATCGACGTGGGTACAGTGGCGGCGATCGGGGTGGCGCTGGGCAGCATCAGTGCGGTGCTGGTCGGCATCTTCGGCAAGTTCATCGACCTGGGGCAGTGGATTCCGGTGGCGCTGGCCGGCATCGTGATCGCGATCTCGGGGCCCAGCATGCTGATCGCCTGGCTGAAGCTGCGCCAGCGCAGCCTGGGGCCGATCCTCGACGCGAGCGGGTGGGCCATCAACGGCCGCATGAAGGTGAGCGTGCGGCTCGGGGGGATGCTGTCGCAGACGGCGCGCGTGCCGCCGGGGGCCAAGCGCATCGCACCCGATCCGTACCGCGAACGGCATGGCCTGGCGGGCGCGCTGGCGGCCGCCTGCATCGTCGGCGCGGTGGCGCTGCTGGCCTGGCGCATGGACTGGCTCGACGACCGGCTGCCGCCACGGCTGCAGCACGATCAGGCGGCGGTGACGGCGCCCGGCGCCTGAGCGGCTGCGACGACGCTCCCCGAGCCTCCTGGCGGGAGCCCGGCCGGGGTGTTGCTTCTTTACACCCAGCCAATCGGCCGGCAGTAGTCCAAAGCATTCACATTCATACTCTTGCGCAGGACAATTGAAAGCAGATCGCAACTGGCGATCTGTGCCGTCGAACCCTCTTTGAACCGCAGTTTCGGGAATATCGCTCGAATCCATGGAACATCGGCTGGACTGGACCCTTGCTGCCTGCGCCCGGATTCTCCGGCCGGTGGTCAGGCTCGCGCTCGCCATGGGGGTGAAGCACCCTCACCTCGAGGAACTGCTGCGCGACCTGCTGATCGAGGAAGCCCAGCGCAGCTGGCGCAACCAGGGGGTGGCCAACCCGAACCTGAGCCAGCTTTCGGTGACGACCGGGCTCAACCGCAAGGCGGTGACTGCCAAGGTCAGGGCAACCACTGATCCCCTGCCCCACACCGAGCTGTCGGCTGCAGCCAAGACTTTCACGTTGTGGTTGCAGATGCTTACTAAAGATGACACTTACCGGCGCCTGCCCATCACGGCGGGCCACGACGCGCCCTCCTTCGAGGCCGTCGCGCGCATGAGCAGCCGCGGCAACGTGCATCACCGCACCATCCTCGACGAACTGGTGCGCCTGAACATGGTGAGCGAGGACGAGGACAAGGGCGTGGTCGAGCTCACGACGGACGGCTTCGTGCCGGTGGAAGACCTGCAGTCGATGCTGGCCTTCCTGGGCGACAACGGGCGGGACCACCTGCTGGCGGCCGTCGCCAACACGCTGGGCGAGGAGCCCAGGATGCTGGAACGCGCGGTGTACGCGCGCGGGCTCACGCTTGCGGAATGCGAGCAGATCCAGCGGCTCGTGCGCGAGCGCTGGACGGCGCTGCATCACGAACTGGCGCAGGAAATGTCACGGGCGGTCGACGAGGCCCCCGGCGGTGCGAAGGGACGCATCCGTGTCGGCATCTACACCTACTACGAGGACGAGCGGACCGAGCGCACGCCAGCGCCGCCGCCGTCGGAAGAAAGAGGGCCCAAGCCATGAGCACGATGAAGACGCCTCGAAGGCTCCTGCTCGGACTCCTGTCCGCCGGTTTCCTGGCGCTGCTGCTTTCGTGCGGCGGGGGCGGAGGCGGTGGAGGCAGCGGCGGCTCCATCGCTGGCTTCGACGTCGGCACCGGTAGCGCGCCCGCGGCGACTGCAACCGGGGGCGACTCCACCGGAACCGGAACGGGTTCGGGTTCGGGTTCGGGGACCGGGTCAGGAACCGGTGCCGCAGGAGATTCCGGCGGCACGGGCGGCACGGGAAGCACCGGTGGCGACGCCGGCGCAGGCACGAGCACCGCCGGCAACAGCAACACCGACGGCTCCGGCGTGGGCTCGGGCGGCACCGGCGTGACGGCGGATGCCGCCGGCATCGGTGCTGCGGACGGCCTGGGCAGCATCATCCTCAATGGCCTGCGCTACGACACCGACAGCGCGACCTTCACCATCGAGGACGCGACCGGACTGCAGATCGGCATGAGCGCGCGGGTCGCGGGCAAGGTCGACGACAACTTCACGAGCGGCATCGCCAACCAGGTGGTCTCCGCGGCCGAGTTGCGGGGCGCGGTCTCGAACATCGATGTTCCTGCCGGCACCTTCGTCGTGATGGGCATCGGCGTCAGCATCGACTCGGCCACGGTCTGGGGCGACGCGAACGGCCTGGCCGACGTCAAGGCGGGCAGCATCATCCAGGTGTGGGGCCTGCCGGGCGCGCCCGGCACGCTGCGGGCCACGCGCATCCAGGTCTCGCCCACGGTGGCCGACCCGCTTGCCACGGGCGCGGTGCAGAGCCTCGACAAGGCGCACAAGACCTTCATGCTCGGCCAGCTGACGGTCAACTACGGCACGGCCGTCTTCGCGGGGCTGGATGAATCGTCGCTCGCCAATGGCGTCGTCGTTCGCGCCCGGGGCACCACTGCGCCGGTCGGCGGCGTGCTCACGGCCACGAAAGTCCAGGGCTGGTACGCCATTCCGACGAGCGACGGCGTGGCGGTCCAACTCGCGGGCGTCATCACCGACTTCGTCTCGCGCGGCTCGTTCGGGGTGCTGGGCACGCCGGTCGATGCGACCAACGCGCAGATCACAGGCGGCCCCGTGGGCTCGCTCGGCAACGGCGTGAAGGTCGAAGCCGACGGATTCATGTCGGGCGGCGTGCTGGTGGCGAAGAAGCTGCGCATCCGCAACGTGCCGGGTACGGGCGGACCGGCCTCCTTCACGCTGATCGGTGCCATCGGCGCGTATCGCTCCCCTGCGGACTTCAGGGTGCGCGGCCAGCCGGTGGATGCCGATGCGGCCGTTTTCGAGAACGGAACCAAGTCCGACCTGCGCAACGGCCGGAAGGTCACGGTCGTGGGCGACCGGGTGGTCGACGGCGTGCTGATTGCTCAGCATGTGACGTTCTCGCCCTGAAAACGAGAAATCCTTCACAAAACTAATTCTCGACAAGGTCGAGCGGCAGGAGTACAACGAAATAACTAAAGTGAAAAAATCACATTTAAAGTGTCGAAGTCCTGCCGCCCCCTTCACGACCCAACATCGTGTTACCCCGGCATTCCGCCCGCGGTAACGCTGTTACACGTCCAGAGGCGGCATCCAGGATCGGCGCTGCGATGCGGGCATCCGTCCGCAGGTCCTTCCCATTGCTCGATGTGCACCAACGACGGTGCAGACGGGAGCATGTATGCCGCTCAATCTCCTCCTCCGGCTTCTGCACGAGAAGTTTCCGGTCACGCTCACGGCTGAACCCGACATCAGGCACGCCTCGGTCCTGATGGCCACCGGGCTGGTCGAAGCCGAATTCCATCTCGATCACTTCGGATACCAGCAGTACGAGAGCGCCGTGGTGTTCGACATCACGGAGGAAGGGCATGCGGAAATCGCCAGCCTGAAAGCCGGCGCCGCAGCCATCGCGCTCGAGGACCAGAAATGGCCCGTGATGCCCTTGGACTACCTGCGCAAGATCGGGAATTCGGTCTTCCCGCTGCGCATCGACGATCCGACGGAGATCAATTCGGTGGCGGTGCTGAACGCTGCGGGCATGGTGGAAGCAACCCTGCCCCCGCCCTGCCGGACCAGGCAGAGCCCGCAGAAATTCAGGCAGGCGGTCGTGCTGCGGGTCACGCCGCTGGGCCGTACCGCGCTGGTCGAGCGCCGGGCCTGAAACCAGGAACCCGGTCGCGCCTTTCGCACTGAACAGGTACCCGCAAATAGCGCGCTTCCTGGCAGCCGGCCCGCTCGCCCTCCTCTGCCGCCACCTCGAAACGCCCCGGCCAGAGACGAACGCAACTGAATGCAACAAGAGTCACAAACTGGCGATAGACCTCGGATCCCATTGTTTTCGACTACCAAAGTAGTAATGTGAAACCTTCACATACATCCCTTTCAGGTACGAGGAGTGAATTCCAAAATGACACCGTGCCGCTTCGCCAGCAGCAGCCGCCTTGCGGCCCGCATCGCGTGATGTACCTCCTGCCGGAAATCGTCTTCCATGCTGGCCCACACCACTGCCACCCCCGACGCCGGCATCAGCGTCGCCGCGGATGCGCTCATGGTCTCGCGGATGCGGCTGGTGCTCTCGGTCTCGGCGCTGCTGGCGGTGGTGGTTGATGCCGGGGACCATCGGAACCATGTCGACGGCGCCGTCTGGCTGGCCTTCTGCGGCTACGTGCTGCACAGCCTGCTGGTGTACGCATGCACGCGGATGGGCCGCCCGTACTTCCAGGGCAAGGTCATCCACTGGTCCGACGTACTCTGGTTCACGCTCATCATCTTCGTGACCGACGGCGTACAGAGCCTCTTCTTCCTCTTCTATTTCTTCGCGATCCTCACCTCCGCCTTCCGCTGGGGCTTCGAGGAAGGCGCCCGCGTCACGGTGGCGTCGGTCGCCTCCTTCGCCGCCTGCGGCCTCGCCACCAGCACCGGCAACGACGCGCCCCAGTTGCTGATGCGCAGCACCTTCCTGCTGGCGCTCGGCCACATGATCGTGCACTGGGGCGGCTCCAAGCTCGGCCTGCAGCGCCGCCTGGCCCTGCTGGGCGACGTCAGCCAGCTCTCCAACCCGCGCTTCGGCGCCGGCCGCACCATCGCCCGCACCATGGAACGCACGCTGGCCTTCTTCCGGGCCAGCCACTGCATCCTGCTGACTCGCGACACCGCCACCGGCAACTGGGTCTTGCGCACACTGCGCAAGAACGACGCCTGCGAGCACGTCAGCGTCGAGACCATCGGCCGCATCGCCGAATCCCCGCTCATGGCCCTGCCGGCCGACCACACCGTGCTCAGCAACCGCCTGCCCTGGCCGTTGAACCGGCTGTATGCCCAGAGCCACGTCTTCGAGGCTGGTGCCGCAGATGGCTGGCGCGTCGAGGACGAAGAAGGCGCCCGGCGCTGCGAGGCCATCACCGCAATGCTGGAGGCCCGGGCCTTCATCAGCGCTCCGCTGCCCATGCGGCTGGGCGAAGGCCGCGTCTTCGTGTCCTCGCGCGACGGGCTCTTCAACAAGTCCGACGCCCTCTTCCTCACGCACCTCATGGAGCAGATCTTCCCGATCATCGAAACCATCGAGGTGCTGGACCGCATGGCCTCCGAGGCAGCCACCGCGGAGCGTCTGAAGTTCGCGCTCAACCTGCACGACACGGCCGTGCAGCCCTACATCGGTCTGCGCATGGGCCTGTGCGCCCTGCGCAAGAAGGCCACCGCCGACAACCCGCTGAGCGAGGACCTGGAAAAGCTCGCGAGCGTGGCCGACGGCGTCATCGCCGACCTGCGCCGCTATGCCGGCGAAGTCAGGCAAGGCAGCAACAGCAGCCCGGGTGGCCTCGTGCTGCCGCAGTTGCACCGCCAGGCCGCGCGGATCAAGGGCCTCTACGGCATCGACATCGCCGTCGACGTGGACGGCCCGCTGCACCTGGACGACCGGATGACCGCGGAGGTGCTGCAGATGGTCGGCGAAGGCCTCAACAACATCTGCAAGCACACCCAGGCGCGCCACGGCAGCGTGCGCCTGGCCTGCCGCAACGGCCGGCTGCACGTGCGCATCGAGAACGAGGCCGACGGCGAGGAGAGCTTCACCCGCTTCAGGCCCCATTCCATCACCGAACGCGCAGCCGCCCTCGGCGGGCGCGCGCAGGTCCGCCAGTGCGACAGCGGCGGCACCGCCGTGCTGGTGGAAATCCCGATCTGAGCAACAACGACGAATCCCGGCAGCAAGCCGCTGCACCTGCCAAGAGACAAACCAGAGCCGAATCAAGGAGCCCACCATGCAACCAGTTGCCCCCCATCCCATCGGCGTCCTGCTCGTGGACGACCACCAGACCATGCTGTGGGGCCTGTCCAGGCTGATCGACGGGGAGCATCCGCGCATGAAGGTGGTCGGCACCGCCTGCTGCTGCGAGGACGCGGTGGCCACGTCGGAAAGCCTCGCGCCCGACGTCATCGTGCTCGACCTGGACCTCGACGGCCACAGCGCCCTCGACATCCTGCCGAGGCTGGTGTCGAACGACGTCTCGCGCGTCATGGTGCTCACGGGAGAACGCGAACAGCGCACGCTCGACCTGGCGGTCCTGCAAGGCGCACGCGGCGTGATGCGCAAGGACGCGCCGGCGCAACAGGTGATCGACGCCATCGAGCGCGTACACAACGGCGAGCTCTGCATCGACGCCCAGTCTATCGGCCGCGTCTTCTACGAGCTGACCTCGGTGAAGAAGCAGCAGCCCAAGGCCGATCCCGAAGCCGCCAGGCAGGCCAGCCTGACGCACAAGGAGCGCGAGATCATCCACACCGTCGTGAGCGGCAGCGGCGCCTCGAACAAGGCCCTGGCCGCGAAGCTCTTCGTCACCGAGCACACGCTGCGCAACCACCTCACCTCCATCTACCAGAAGCTTGGCGTGAGCAACCGCCTCGAGCTCTACATCTACGCGGTCAAGCACCAGCTCGACGCCGCCCCGCACTGAAGAAGAGAAAAAAGCTCGAAGCCCTGCGCGCCGTCTCCGGCGCGCAGGGCTTTTTTGATCGGAAGGCCGAAAGCGCTCAGGTCCCGTTGAGCATCGGCATGATCATCCGGATGATGCGGATCGCCGCCGGCGTCAGGATCACCAGCGAGATGCACGGGAAGATGCACAGCACCAGCGGCAGCAGCATCTTGGTGGGCACCTTCGCCGCCAGTTCCTCGGCGCGCACATGGCGCTTGTGGCGCAGGTCCTCGGAGAACACCCGCAGCGATTCACCGATGCTGGTGCCGAAGCGGTCCGCCTGCGTCAACATGGTCGCGAAGGTCCCGATCTCCTCCACGCCCGTGCGCAGCGCCAGGTTGCGCAGCGACTTCTCGCGCGTGGCGCCGGCGCGCATCTCCAGGTTGGTCCAGTGCAGTTCCTGCGCCAGCGCCGCGCTCTTGACCTGGATTTCCTCCGTGACCTTGACCAGCCCGGCATCCAGCCCGAGGCCGGCTTCGACGCACACCAGCATCAGATCGGCGGCATCCGGAAAATTCTCGAAAATCTCCCGGCGGCGCGAGCGGATCATCAGACGCAGCACCAGGTTGGGCAGGTAGCAGCCGGCCAGCGCCGCCACCGCGAGCCACAGCAGCATCACCGTGCTGTCTTCGGCGGCCCCCGTCGCCCTCAGTCCGACGTACGCCAGCGCGGCAAGGCCCAGCGGCAGCAGCGTCTTCGTGCCGAAATACACGAGGTAGGCGTCCGGATGGCGGATGCCCGCGTTCAGGAAGCGCACGCGCAGCGGCGACAGCTCGGCATCGCTGGTCGGTGATGAAAGCTGCGCGAACGGCCCGACGATCTTGACGGCCTTCTCGGTCCAGGCCGACTTGCCCGCTGGCATCGCCACTGCCTGCAGGCGCTGCTCGGTGCGCGTCGGCGACAGCCATACGGCCATTCCGATGATCGCCAGCGACACGGCCACGAAGACGAGGATGGGAAACAGCATGGTCATGGCTCTTCTCCTTCAGACGCGGATCTTCACTATCTTGCGCAGCAGCACGACGCCCACAAGCATCACCACCAGCATGTACTTGATCACCATCTGCCCGATCGGGTCGGTCCACAGCGGCGACATGAATTCGGGGTTGAACACGTTCATGAGCGCGGCGAGTGCGAACGGCATCAGCCCGAGGATCCAGGCCGACAGCCGTCCTTCCGAGGACAGCACCCGCACCCGCGCGAGCAGCTTGAGCCGTTCGCGGATCAGCCGGCTGAGGTTGCCCAGCACTTCCGTCAGGTTGCCGCCCGAATCGCGCTGGATCAGCACCGACACCACGAAGTAGCGCAGGTCGGTCAGCGGCACACGCTCGCTGAGGTTGGTCAGGGCCTGCTGCAGCGAGACGCCGAAGTTCACCTCGTCGGCGACCATGCGGAACTCGCTGGCGATCGGATCCGCCATTTCGTCTCCGATCATCTGCACGCCGCTGGCGAAAGAATGCCCGGCACGCAACGCACGCGTCACCAGGTCCAGCGCCTCGGGCAGCTGCTTTTCCATGCGTGTCAGCCGGCGGCTGCGCTGGCGCTGCAGGTAGAGCAGCGGCAGTACCGCCAGGCAGCCTCCCGCCACCAGCGCCACCAGGAGCGACTGGTGCACCATCACCATCGCGGCGAAGAAGCCGAGCACACCCAGCACGCAGGAAATCAGCAGGAAGCTGGAAACCGTCCAGTCCAGCCCGGCCTGCAGGATGAAGCGGTCCAGCCGGTGCGCCCGCGGCAGCGTGAGCAGCAGGCGCTGCATCCACGGCACCTCGCTGAGCATGCGCTCCTTGGCCAGGTGGGCCTGCGGCGTGCGGTCGACCGCGGCCGAGAACGCCTGCAGCCTCTTCTCGATCTTGCGTGCCTCGGGCCCCTTGTAGGAGCGCCACAGCATGTAGAGCCCCTCGAGCATGAGCAGCACGGTCACGAACACCAGCACGGTGACGGTGATGAGGGTGTTGCCCCCCAGGTTGTTGAGCATGATGGCCTCCTGTTCCTTGCCTGGTCAGGTCATTCGTAGTGCTTGCTCGGGTCGAACATCGTGTCCGGCAGTTCCACGCCGTAGGCATGCAGCCGCTCCGCGAACTTCGGCCTGACGCCCGTCGCATGGAAGTGCCCGCGCACCTGGCCGTCGGGCCCCATGCCGGTCTGGTGGAAGCTGAAGATCTCCTGCATCGTGACCACCTCGCCTTCCATGCCGGTGATCTCCTGGATGCTCGTGACCTTGCGCCGCCCGTCCACCAGCCGCAGCACCTGCACGATCACGGTGATGGCCGATGCGATCTGCTGGCGCACCGTGCGGTGCGGCAGGTTCAGGTTGGCCATGCCGATCATGTTCTCCAGCCGCGCCAGCGCGTCGCGCGGCGTGTTGGCGTGGATGGTGGTGAGCGAGCCCTCGTGGCCGGTGTTCATGGCCTGCAGCATGTCTACCGCCTCGGCGCCGCGCACCTCGCCGATCACGATGCGGTCGGGCCGCATGCGCAGTGCGTTGCGCACCAGCGCGCGCTGCGTGATCTCGCCCTTGCCCTCGATGTTCATCGGCCGCGTCTCCATGCGCGCCACGTGCGGCTGCTGCAACTGGAGCTCGGCCGCGTCCTCGATGGTGATGATGCGTTCGCTCGGTGGAATGAAGCCCGAGAGGATGTTCAGCAGCGTGGTCTTGCCGGCGCCCGTGCCGCCCGAGATCAGCATGTTGACCTTGGCCTGCGCCAGCCCCTCGAGCATCTTCGCCATCTGCGGCGTCAGCGTCTTGAGCTCGTCCACCAGGTTCTCCATGCGCAGCGGAATCTTCGCGAAACGCCGGATCGACATCATCGGCCCGTCCAGCGCCACCGGCGCGATCACCGCGTTCACCCGCGAGCCGTCGGGCAGCCGCGCATCGACCATCGGGCTCGACTCGTCGATGCGCCGCCCCACCAGCGAGACGATCTTGTCGATGATGCGCAGCAGGTGCTTCTCGTCGGTGAAGCTCACGTTGGTCAGCTCCAGCCGGCCCCGGCGCTCCACGTAGATCTTCTCGTGCGAGTTGACCAGGATGTCCGAGACCGACGGGTCGGCCATCAGCAGCTCGATCGGCCCGAAGCCCAGCATCTCGTGCTGGATGTCGCGGATCAGCGTGCGCCGCTCGATGTCGTTGAGCGCCTCGGGCTCCTCCTGCAGCAGCCGCGTGGTCATGGTCGAGATTTCCTGGCGCAGCACGTCGGGCTTCAGGGTCTCGAGCGCCGCGAGGTCGAAGCGCTCCAGCAGCTTCAGGTGCATGCGCTCCTTCAGCAACTTGTAGGCATCCGAGGCAAAGGGCGACACCGCCTGTTCGGCGGAGTGCCCCACCGGCCGCGCGGTGGCACCTGCATCGGTTTCGACGGCACTGAGCTGTTCTCTGAATGACATGGGGACCTGCCTTGCTGTTGATTGAAATGACTGGCTGCCGGGCTCCGATCAGGCGCCGATCAAGCGCGGCGGAAGAGCCGCCCGATGAAGCCGGGCTCCGCCTCCTGCCGGGGGCTGAGCGTGTGCGCGATGTCCGCCAGCTTTCTTGCGAGTGCGCTGCCTCGTGCCATCTCCGCCAGCGGCACGCCGCGGTTGATGGATGCATCCACGTCCTTGCCGCCGTCGGGCACCACCGTGAGCGTCGCGCCCACCAGCGAGCGCCGCATGTCCGACAGGCCGATCTCCCCGCCGCCGGCGCTGCGGTTCACCAGCAGCTCGACCTTGCCGGGCTGGTAGCCCAGCGACTTGAAGACATGCATCAGCCGCGTCACGTTGCGGATGTGCGGCAAGCTGGGCTGCAGCACCGGAAAGATGCGGTCGGCGCGGTCCAGCACGCGGATTGCGAGCGTGTCGATGCGCGGGCCCAGGTCGAACAGTACGAAGTCGTACATGCCCTGCGCGACGTGCAGGATCGCGTCGACGTGCTCGGCCTTCACGTCCATCGCGCGCGAGATGTCCTCCGGCGCCGGAAGGATGCTGAAAGTCGGCGACACCTTCGCCACGCTCGCCGCGAGCAGCGAGGCGTCGAGCCGGCCGATGTCGCGGGCCACGTCCGCCATCGTCGAGGTGGGCCGCAGGTCGCTCACATACGACAGCGCGTCGCCGAACTGCAGGTTCAGGTCCACCAGCAGAACCGATCGGTCCTTCGAGAGTTGGTGCGCGATGTTGGTGGCCAGGAAGGTCGCCCCGCTGCCGCCCTTGCAGGGCATGAAGGCCACCACCTGACCCGGCGCGCGCGCCTGCGTGCCGGCCATCTTCTGCGCGATGCGCTCCACGGCTGCCTCCAGCGCGGCGGTGTCGGCCGGCGACGGCAGCACCTCACGCACGCCCGCGCGCATCGCGTGGATCAGGAACTCGGGCGTCTGCATCGCGCACAGCAGCACCACCGAGATCGCCGGGTGCTGCAGCGTGAGCTTTTCCACCAGGCTGAGCTCCTGCGGGTCGCAGCACATGCCGTCGACCAGCAGCAACTCGGGAGCCGCCTTCTCGACGACCCACTGCATCCGGCTCTTGCCGCCCTCGAAAAGCGACACGATGTGCGAGCGCGCCTCCAGCACCTTGCGCATGTCCTGCAGGTGGTTGGCGTTGGGGGAAATGATGGAGATCTTCATAGTCGTGTCCGTTGCGTTGGATTGCTGGATGGCTAGGAACAGATCGAGGCGCTGTTCGGGTCCTTGCGCATGACCTCGCGCGGCAGGTAGGTGGAAAAGCCCGGCATCTGAATCAGCGGCGCGGTCGCGTATGCGATGGGCGAGATCCACTGGTAGTTGAGCCCGGTGATGCTCACCGTCACACCTTCGCAGGTCGCGGCCGTGCAGCCCGAGGGCGACCACGCCACCGACACGGTGCTGATCTGCGGCAGCAGCGCCGTCATGCGCGCAAGCACCAGGGCCTGCTGGGCCGTGTCGTCGCACACCACCGCGTAGCGGGCGCCGGCGCGCGTGGCCTCCTGGGCGGCGTTCCAGGTGAAAAGCATGCGAGCGAAGTCCACGATGCCCAGCGTGAACATGAGGAAGATGATCAGGCCCAGGGCGAACTCGACCGTCGTGGCCCCGCGGTTGCGGCGGGAGGTGCTTCTTCTCATGATGGCGCCCTCATGCTGGCGGTGATGTCGCTGAAGGCGATGTTGCCGTTCGCATCCGCGAAGACGACGCCCATCACCGAAGGGAACATCGAATGAAAGGTGTAGCCGCTGACCCGGATCGTCACCGTGGTGATGATCGGCGCCGCGCCGGCCGACTGCCAGGTGCAGCAGGTGCCGGCCGGCACGTTCGACAGGCTCAGTCCGCGCGCCAGCGGCGAGCCAGTGCCTGCTGTGTTGCCGTAGACCACCAGGTTGCGCGCCTCGGTGATCTTCGTGCCCGGCGTCTGCACCGACATGTAGCGCACCGCGTCGCGCGTCGACTTGACCACCGCGTTGTATTCGTACATCGCGCGGCCGAACTCTGTGGTGATGAAGGTCAGCAACAGCAGCAGCGGGATGATCAGCGCGAGTTCGACAAGCGCTACGCCCTGCTGTGCACGACGAGACGGCTTCATGGCGTGCCTCCTCTTCCTATCTCACCAGGACCGGAACCAGCGGCCCGGCCGATCCGCCCGCCAGCCCGCTGGTGGTGCAGGGGCTGCCGGCGGCGCCGGCGTTGCCGAGGAATTCCAGCTGCACGTCGGTCATCGGAATGCTCAGCGGCTGCAGCATCAGCATGCAGAGGTAGTCGATCACGTGGTTGCCGCCATCGATGACCGGTACCGTCACGAAGCGGCGGTCGAGGCCGTACTGCATGTGGCCGCCGGCGATATTGCCGGGGTTGGCCAGCTTCTGGAAGCTGTTGAGCGACAGCCCGGTGATCGATTCGCAGCTGTTCGCGCCCTTCACCTTCGTGCCGGTATCGGCGCACGACGCGAAGGCGGCGCGCTTAGTCAGGTAGTTCTGACCAGTCCCTGAGCCCGGGGATGGGCCGTTGTAGGCGTTGAACTGCGCGGGCCAGTTGAGCGAGGTATAGGCGTAGCCGGTGTAGTCGGGCCGCGCCGTGCTCGGGTCGCTGGTGTTCTTGTAGATGCCGAAGCGCTGGTTCCACACGTCGGCCACCGAGGTCTGCACGCCAGGAGTGCCGATCGTGTCGCCGACCTTGGCGCCGCATCGGCCGTTGAGCTCGGCTTCGGTTTCCGAAGCACTGTTGCTGCCGTCGAGATTGGCCCAGCCGATTTGCCCGCCGGCGGCGGCGTTCTGCGCCATGATGAGCGTCACCCACTCGCCGACCACGAAGCCATAGTTCGGCGCTACGCCACCGGTCTTGGGCTTCGCCGCTACGGGAATGGGACACGCGCTCTGCGCGCTGGCACGGGTGGCAACCGCGCTCGCCGCGACGCTGCGAGTCGCCGGGTTGCCGGCGGTATCGCCCGAGAAGGCCCCCATCGCCTTCATGAGCCAGATGTTGATGTTCGGCTGCGTGTGCGTGCACTGGGCATACCGCGCCAGCGCGGGCGTCGTGGTGACGGCGTAGGACGCATCGCGGAAAGTGATGTCGGCCGCGACGATCTGACCCTGGCCGCTCCAGGTGCTCGATTGCATGTTCACGCGGTTGGCATTGCCGGCGGTCTGGCCTGCGCTCGTTGCACGGGTGATCGCCGTGCCCTGTCCGTCGAGCTCGCGCGCAGCGGACAGGGCGCAGCTGTCTACAGCTGTCTGCAGCTCGGTCTTGACCACGAACAGATGCCCGAAGTCCAGGGCGATGCCCATGAATCCAAGGAGGAACAACAGAATCAGCGCCGCAGTGATGATCATCGCGCCGCACTGGCGGCGCTTGGAGCTGTTGGCTTGCATGATGGGTCTTTCTTGGATCTGCATCGGAAAGCAGGGCCGAACCCGACGACCTGCTCTCCTCCGCAGAAAGGCGTCAGCTGCAAGTCGTCAGAGTCAGGCACTTGCCGACACGATCGATGAAGCTCGTGAAGCCGCCGTTGTTGGCGGTGAGTGCCTGCAGCGCGACGACCAGAGCAATGGAGACCACGGCAATGATCAGTGCGTACTCCACGACCTGAGCACCGCTTTCGTCTTTCAGCAATGTCTTGAACATGATGGTGACCTCGGTTCGTTGAAGGAAGATTCACGTGAATCCGGAAATAGTGGAACGAAGCGGGCCAGAGGACCGCCTCCCCCACGTAGACCAATCACACGCAGGGTGCCGATCCGGTCAGGCAGACCGTGACGCGATTGATGAAGGTCGTGAAGCTCCCACCGGTGGTAAGTGCCTTCAGCGCAACAACCAGCGCGATCGAAACGACCGCGATGATCAGCGCGTATTCGACGACCTGAGCGCCCTCTTCTTCGCGCAGGAAGCCTTGGGTCGATTGGCCAATGGCCTTGAGAAAGTTCTTCATGGTTCGTTCCTTTCGAGGTTGAACGGTTGGAAATCAGTTTCGAGAAAGATCGTTGGAGGAAGAAGATTCATTGCAATTCGTGGCGCGCTCCTTTCCAAAAAGACTCGAGTGAGGTGAATCTGTGCATGTGCAAGCCCGGCGTGCGTTTCACTTCGACGTACCACCGATCTGGCCGCCGATGTTGATGACGTTGACCGCCGGCGGCGGCGTCTTGTAAGACTCGTGGTACTGGTTCATTGCCTCGCGCGCGGCGCGGCCATCCATGCCGGCGGCGGGGTCGTTCGTCTTCCCGGCGTCGGGGTTGATCGTCATCTTCCTTTTCGCGTCGCGCACCGCGTCGCCGAAGCGCGCGTCGTAGTTGGGCGTGACGTGCGAGCAGCTGGCGCCGAGGAGGCAGACGAGCGCGACGGTGGTCGTTCTGATGATGAACATGGCGTTGCTCCTCACTTGTTGGTTTCGCTGGCCGGTGCGTCCGGGGCCGGGGTGGAACTCTCCAGAGCTCCGTTGAGATAGACCTCGGCGCGGCTGGGAACGACGTGGTTGTCCGTCGGCACCCGCGGCGATTCGGCCAGCGGACGCACCAGGCGAGGCGTGATGACGAACATCAGCTCGGTCTGCTCGTTCTGGAACTCGGTGCTGCGGAAGAGCGCGCCCATCACCGGCACCTCGCCCAGCCCCGGAAAGCGCTTGATCGACTCCGTCACGTTCGCCTTGATGAGGCCTGCGATGACGAAGCTCTGCCCGTCGTTGAGCTGCACGGTGGTGTCGGCGCGCCGCACCGTCAGCGATGGCAGCACGGCGGTGACGCCGCCGACGGTGGTGAACGGAGAGCCTGTCTGCGACAGGTCCGACACCTCGGACACCATCTTCAGGTTGACCCGGTTGCCGTTGAGCACTGTGGGCGTGAACTTGACCCCGATGCCGAATTCTTTTTCTTCCAGCGTGATGTTCGTTCCGCTACCACCGGCTGCGCTCTGTGAAACCGGAATGAAGATCTTGCCGCCTGACAGGAAGCTGGCCTGCTGGCCGCTGATGGCCATGATGTTCGGCTCCGCGAGGATGCGCACCAGCCCGTCGTCCTTCTGGCCGTCGACGGTCAGCGTGCCGCGGCCGATGCGCAGCGCCTGCACGAGGCCGCCGCCGCCGCTGAGGAAATTCGAGACCAGCGAGGAGGTGTTCAACCCGCTGCTGCTCGTGCGCGAAATGTTGAGGCCGGCGCCCAGCCGGTCGAGCAGCGTCTTGCTGACCTCGGCGATCTTCACTTCGAGCATCACCTGCTGCGGCGTCGCCACGCGAAGCAGGTTCACCACCTTCTTGCCGTCGGCGCCGTAGGCCGAGGCCAGGCTCATCACGTCGTCGAGCTTGAGGGCGTCGCTGATCTCGCCGGTGAGCACGATGGATTTTTCGGCGCTGCGCACCTGGATGCGGCGCTCCTCGGGCATCAGTTCGGCCAGCTTGGACTGCAGGGCCATCGGGTCGATGGTGACGATGACGTCCTTGATGTAGCAGGTGCCATCGGCGCTTTGCAGCACCACGTTCATCGAGCCCGCCTGGCGGCCCCGGAAGAACAGGTCGGTCGGGCTCAGCAGCGTCACGTCGACGTCCGCGACGCCGTCGCTGGTGTTCGCGTTGGCCGCGGGTGCCGCGACGGGCTGCATGCCGGCGGGCACTGCAGCCGCGGCGGCCGCCGGTACAGGTGCGCGGCTCGGCGGCTGGCCGCTGACCACGATGCGCACCACGCGCGCCTTCAGCGGTATGACCACCGACTTGCCCAGCACGGCCTGGGTCGGCTGGTCGTCGGGAATGATGGCGGTGCATCGGCGGCTGCCGTTGGCAGCGGCAGAGGCACTGCTGCTGCCTGCCGCCGCGGCTTGGGTGGTGGCGGTGGCTGCGGCGGGCATGGCGCCCGCGGCCGAGGCGGTTGCCGCGACCTCGGCGCCCATGGCGGGAGCCGCCACTGTCGCGAAGGCCGCCAGCAGGCTGACGAGTGTTGTGGGGATATGGCGCACTTGGTGTTCCTCCTGTCGAATGTCGAACCGGTTCAGAAACAGGTCAGCGAGCTGCCCGCGTGCTGGATGATTTCCACGCACTGGGAAGCCGGCGTCGCGGCGGGGCCCGGGCGATGGGCGCGCGGGCGGGCCGGTGCCGGAGCAGGCGCGGTCGCCGCGACCTGCACGAGTTCCTTGGCGCCGAAGAGCTGGCCCTTGGTGATGCCGTCGGTGGCCACCGTGGTCTTGTCCATCTGGTTGCGAAGCACCAAGGACAGGGTGCCTACGCTGCGGGCCAGGTCGAGCTTCTCGGAGTCCTCGAGCGAGAGTTCGAGGGTGACGGCGCTCACCACCTTCGGCTTGGTGTCGTCGCGGTTGGCTTCCTGCGCCACCGCCAGCACCAGCACCTTCTCGAGCACGGTCTTGCTGATCTGCAGTGCTTCTTCGCCGCGGCCCTTGTCCTGCTGGGCGTTGACCATCACGTCCACGTAGTTGCCCGGCAGCGCGAAGCCCGCCACGCCCACCACGTCGTTGACGCGCACCGTCATCGCCCGCTTGCCGCTGGCGATCACCGCCGAGAGCCCGCCCTGCGTGCCCACCGGCGCCAGCTTTCCTTCGATGACCGCTTCGCCGCGCAGCACGCCGACCTTCACCACGCGCTCGTCCAGCGCCTTGATGTCGCTGAACGCGCCGTTCGGCACCGAGCCGCTGGGCCAGTCGATCGTCGTGAGCATCTGCGGGTTGACGCGGCTGCCCAGCTCGATGTCTACCGCCGCCACCACGACCTTGTTGGACGCGATGCCGCCCTGTTTCGAGATCCACCCCGCCGCATAGACGGCGGCCGCCAGCCCCGTCAGCAGGGCCAGAAGGATCAGCCCGATCGCCTTGATGTTCTTCATGTGAACCTCCGTCGCAGATGAGATGAGATGAAAGGGAAAGTGAAGGGGCTAGACGTAGCCCAGCTGGTGCGCGAGCACTTCGACGACCGTGCCCGCCGCGATGCAGATGCCGTAGGGCAGCCTTCCGATGGACTGGCTGGCGCCGATGCGTCCCGAGGGACGAATGCCGACCATGCCCGACAGCATCACGCCCTGTGCCGCGTCCTTGACGTTGGTCAGCATGCGCACCACGCGGCGCTGGTGGATCGCGAAGACCATGGCCGCCACGCCGCCGGCAATGAAGGTGAAAAGCACCGCCATCAGCGCCTGCTCAGGCCCGATGAAGGCGCCGGCCATGGCCATCAGCTTCACGTCGCCGGCGCCCATCACTCCGATCACGTAGAACGGCACCATCGCCGCGAAGCCCACGCCCAGCCCGCCGAATGCGCTTGCGGCCCCCACGGCGGGGGTGCGCGCGGCCAGCGTTCCGTAGACCAGCGCGAAGAGCGCGCCGCCGAAGGTCAGCCAGTTGGGGATGCGGTAGGAGCGCCAGTCGCTCACGGCGGCCGTGGCCAGCAGCGCCAGCAGCACGAGCATGCGAAGGTCGGTGGCCAGCATCGCCAGCAGTTCGAGAACGGCGTCGAGTTCCTGCATGTCGGTCTCCACGGGTTCAGGCAGTGCGCCGGATGGCGAGCAGCAGGAGCAGGCACACGACCATCACCAGCGCGCCGATGAGCGCGAACTCCATGAACGACATGCCGGCGTCTTCGCGCAGCAGGTTCATGAAGGTCGTCGGCAGCAGTGCGAGCAGTTCCATGCGTATCCCCTGGTTGTAGTGACCGGCCTGGAGCGCCTGTTGCCCGGCTTGAGCTTCGGCGTTCGGCCATGGGGATGAATGTAGAAATCGGCCCGCTTTCGCACATGAGCAAGGCGCCCTTTTGTGGGGGAGTCAAAAACCCCGCCCGCGCGGGCCAGGAAGCAGGACAAAGCGCCCGGGTGCGGCGTGACAACGGATAGATGGCCGAACGGAGGGTCTGAAGGCCCGGCCGCCGCCGTCCGGCGCGGCCGCGGTAAAGCGCTGCGCAAGGCTTTTGCAAGCGTGGACACGGGGATACCCGAAGCGCCGCCGCAGATTCGATTACTTCGGTTGCATCTGGTTTCTAGCGCCCTTGATGCCTCCTCGAATCCCGCGATTCCGCTTGCCGCCATCGTGTGGCGCAAGCGTTTTTCCGTCTTGCCGGAAAGGCTCGCAGCCATGCCTTTCGCCATAGCCTCGCATTACCCAGCACAGGGCATTTTTCATTGCTTCCCCGGCGCAGAAACTGCACTCCGGTCGTCACGCAAGCCACTCCACACCGCGTTACAGACCGTCAGCTGATAGCCGGGTGGTCCGGCGATCGGGTTTGTTCCACATCACTCGAGGAAGCATCATGAAGAAGACTCTCATCGCCATCGCCGTGGTCCTTGTCGGCAGCGTCGCTTCGGCAACGGTCGGCAGCACCGCGGTCGCCGCGACGTCCACCACGACCGGCTCTTCCAGCTCCGCCGGATCGACCGCCGCCAGCTCCGGCACGGGCAGCGCACTGAGCTACAACTCGGCCACGTCGAGTTCGGCGGCCAATGCCAACGCCTCGGGCGGCGCGTTCGCGGTTCCGGGCTTCGCCATCGGCGGCGCGACGGCGGGCGGCTCGGCAACCACCACCGGCCGCGTGACCAGCATGGCGGTGACGACCGGCAACGGCCTGGCCACCGGCGGCGCCAACGCTTCGGCCAACGCGACCTCGGCGGGCAACGCCAACTACTCCGCGGGCGGCGCCACGCACGTCAGCGGCAGCGCTGGCGGCGCAGCCTCTTCCACCACCAACAACACGGCGGCGACGGCCGCCGGCCCCGGCGGCGGCATCGCCCTGGTGACCCGTACCTCGACCACGACCTCCGGCTACAACGCCTCGTCCGGTGCGATCAACGGGCCCATCAACGGCACGAGCACCTCGGCCACGGCAGGCTCCACCGGCGGCTCCTTCGGCGTCACCAACTTCGCATGGGGCAACGCCGGCGGCTTCACCAACGGTGGCGGCACCGGCGGCACGGCGGGCGCGAGCTCGACAGCATCGGCTCCCTGAACCTTGCCTTGCGCAAACCGGTTGCTGAACCTGGAAATGGGGAGAGCGGCAGGAAACGCCCTCTCCCCGGTCCTCAAAGGAGTCGAAAAAATGAAGAAGCTGCTTTTTCTTTCACTGCTGACCTTCTCCGTGGTGGCTATCGCCCAACAGACCAACACCAACACGGGTGCGAACAACGGATCGTCGAGTTCGGCCACGACCTCGGCCCAGGGCAACAGCCAGTCGGTGACGTTTTCGAGCCCGGCGAGCGTGACCACCCAGTCGACGATGACCAGCAACCAGAACGTCAACAACACCGGCGCGACGACGAACACCGTCGACTACCGCGGCAGCTACACGATCAAGAACGTGCCGTCGGTCAACGGACCCAACCTGACGACGAGCAATGACACCTGCATGGGCAGCAGCAGCGCCAGCGCGAACGGCCCTGGCGTGGGCCTGAGCTTCGGCACCACCTGGACGGACGAGCACTGCAAGCGCCTGAAGATGAGCCGCGAGCTCTGGAACAAGGGCATGAAGGCAGCGTCGCTGGCCATGGACTGCATGGACCCGGCCGCGATGGCCGCGCTGGAGATGACCGGCACCAAGTGCCCGCAGTCGATGACGGCGGAAGAGCGCGTGACGGCCTACGGACCGCAGGCATCGGCCAGCGGCGCTGCCGCCTCGCCGCCTCGCGCGGTGGCTGCAGCGGCCCCTGCCCCGGTGGCTCCGCAGCCCGTGGCTGCCACTTCGCCGGCCGCCCCGGCTCCGCTGCCGCCGCCTCCCGCGCACACCGAGCACATCGCGCAAGCCTCGCCTGCCCCGCAGCAGCAGGCCGCGGCAGCCTCCGAAGACACGGGCGTGGTCACGATGCCCGTCGTCAGCGCCACGGTGACGCCGATCGACCCGGGCGAAGTCGCCTCCATCCGGGCCGCGTCGCGCATGCTGGACCAGCGCTCCGACGACATCGCAACCGCACCGCGCCCGGCCCCCGCCGCGCAATGACCGCACGGAGCGCCAAATGACCAGGACCGTATTCCTGCTCTGGCTGGCGGCCTGCTGCGCTGCCACCACGGCGGCGGCAGCGGCCGTGCAGCAGCCGCTGCGCGTCGAGCGGATGAACATGGGCAGCGGCCTGCAGAACGCGCGCGGCACCGAGAACGCGCTGCCGGTCGGCGCCCTCGGCGTGTGGCACGTGCCGCAGTACCTGCCGGGCTACCCCACGGCCGCGACGATCTGGCCGCGCGTGATCGTCATCCAGTGCACGGAAGACCTCTGCGCGGGCTACACGATCACGCCCGAGTTGGGGCGCGGCGAATATCTTTTCTTCGTACCGGCGGGCAAGTAGCCGGCGAGCATGTTCACTGCGTGCCGCCTTTTCCAAGGCCGGCGCGCAGCGATTGCGCGGTGGCATCCGCCGCGTCGATCCGACGTTGCAGTTCCTCGTTGACCACGCCCACCAGCGCCGCGAGTTCGGCGCGGCTCGGATAGACCTCCTGCGTATCGCTCACCCCCTGCTGGACGATGAGCTTTTCGAGGCACGCGTACGCGCGCTGCATCGATTGAAGGCCACCGATGTCGTCGCACAGCTGCAGCGCGAGCAGCTCGGCGCTCTGTGAAGCGGAAGATTCGGAAGGGGAAGAGACGCGCGCGGATGCGCGAGCGGATGCAGCCATGAGAGGCCTCCAAGGGTTTCGTGTTTCTGAAACCGACGCACCGAGGCCAATCGGGGCGGCAGCTCGACGGGTTGGCCTACCGGGAAACCACTTGCGTGAAACCGGCCGGGCTCGCGCCCGCCCATCGAGCCGCCAAAACCGGAAGCTCAAATGACGAAGCCGCAGACCCTGCGGGGAAACTGCGGCTTGCGTCGCAGCGGTTTCAGTGGGAGGCCAATCCCGATCACGCTTTTTTTGACGCGACCGGCGCAGTATAGCCACGCCCAAACGGGGCGGCGGCTCGACGAGTTGGACTACCGGGCAACCACTGGAAACCGGCCGGGCTTGCGCCCGCACGTCGAGCCGCCAAAACTGGAAAGCAGCCTCAGGGAATGCTTCGCGCCACCACGCCCAAGTCACGCCATGCCTCGGGGTGGCAGCTGAAGATCAGAATCTGGTGCCGCTGCGCCGCGTCGTACAGCACCCGCTTCATCTGCCGCAGGCGCTCCTCGTCGGTGTTGACCAGCGCGTCGTCGAGGATGAGCAGCGTCGGCTTGTTCGCTTCCTTCAGCAGGTCCGCGTAGGCTAGCCGTGCGACCACGCCCATTTGCTCGCGCGCGCCCACGCTGAGTTCCTCGAACTCGCCGCTCTGCGCGCCGCGCAGGCCCTGGCGCGTGATGCGGCCGGGCGAGAGATCATCGCCGACCTCGATCTGTGCGCCAGGGAAAAGAATCTGCAGGTAGTGGTCGAGATGCTTCTGCAACGGCGCGCGCAGGCGCCGCGCCAGTGCGGAGCGCTTCTCGCGCAGCAGCTTGAGCAGATGGTCGAGCGCCCTCGCCCGGCGTTCGAGTTCGGCGCAGCGGCGCGTGGCGTGTTCGAGTTCTCGCTGCTTTTCCGAGGCGGCTTCTTCCTGGCCGAGGGCGCCCTTGGTTTCCAGCTCGACTTCGAGCCGGGTGATCTCGTTGGCGCGCTGGCTGTGCGCGGCCTCGGCCTGCCTTGCGCTGCGCTCCAGCCGCTCCACGTCCTGCGCGAGCACGGGCAGGTTGACGGTCTGCAGGCGCTGGGCCAGTTCTGAGAGCTTGTCCTGCATGGCTGACTGCTGCGCCAGCGCGTCGGTCAGTGCGCCGCCGGCTTCGGTCTTTCTGCCGGCGCGTGCGGGGTCGTTGAGGGTGGCCTTGACTGCGGCGAGTTCGTCTTCAGCAGCCTTCACCTGTTCGCGGGCATTGCCAGCCGCGACCTTCGCGTCGTTGAGGGCGGCGGAGGCTGCCTCCAATGCGGCGCGCGCAGCGGCTTCTTCTGACTCAGCCGATGGCACGGCCATGCCTGCAGCCGGCGCTGACGGCATGGCCTGCAGCACCTGCCGGGCTTCCGCGAGGCGGGCTTCGCGCGTCGCAACGTCGGCGGCGAGCGCGCCGAGTCCCTTGGGGGCCAGCGCTGCGAGCACGGCTTCGGCGGCACCGGCCTCGCCCTTGCGTAGAACCTGCTGCCGCGCACGCTCTTCGACCGCCGCCAAGCTTTCGGCGCGCAGGCCCTGAAGCAGCGCCGCAAGCTGGTCCCGCGCGCGGTCGCGCTCGATGGCGATGCTTTCGAGGTCCGCGCCGCCCGGCAGCACGCTGATGCGGCCCACGCCTTCGATCTCGATGTCGGTGCGGGCGATGACGGTCTGGCGCTGCGAGCCCGTCAGCTCAGTTCCTGCGACGCGGACCTTGGCGCCGGGCTGCAGTTCGAACTCCAGGGCCGTCGCCACCGCGTCGAGCCTGGCCTGAGCAGTGCGAAGCACGTCCGCGCACTGCCGCAGCCGCTTGAGCTCGCCTTCGGGCACCGCGAGCGCCTGCGCCTCGGCCTGCAGGCGGGTGACTTTCTCCTGTTCGGCCTTTGCCTTCTCGTGGCTTTGCGAGAGCGCGGCGAGCTGCTCGGCCAGGCTTTCGATGGTTTTCTCCTGTGCGATGCGTGAGGCAGCTTGTCGCGCCAGGCGCAGGTTCTCGCGAGCTTCGGCATCGGCCTTCGTGGCGGACGCATGGCGCGGCTCCCATGCCTGCAGTTCGCCGAGCGCCTTGGCCAGGACTTCCTGCGTCTTCCGCAGGTTCGCCTCCCGCTGGGCGAGAGAGCCTTCCTCGCGCTCCATCGCCTGCAACTGGGTGCGCCATGAATTCACCTGCGCGGCGATCTGCCTGAGCGCGGCTTCCTGGGCGGTCTTCTTCTCGTCCAGGCCCCGGGCTTCGTCGAGCCGCTGCTGCGCGACGACGAGTTGCTCCCGCAATGCCGCCCACGGCCGCGCGGCTTCGTCGCGCTGGTGGTCGCGGCGCAGATTGGAGAGGCGGTCGACGCCCGACTGGTAAGACTCGATGTCGGCATGCAGCCGCTCGAGTTCGGCTTCGAGTTCCGCGCGCAGCTTGAGCGCGTCGGCGTAAGCGCCACGCGGTGTTCCGGCGGCGGGCGTCAGCAGTTCGTTGCGCTCGGCCTCCACCGCCTTCAGCACCGCATCGCCGTTGCTGGAGGCCAGTTCGCCCAGCGATTCGCCGAGCGCGTTGCGCAGATGGTCGCTGGCAAAGCCCACCGCGCTGGCGATGTCGTGCGAGGTGCCCTGCTTGATCCACAGCAGCCCCGGAATGCCCATGTGCTCGGGCGTGCTGGCGCCCTTGCCCGGAAAGCGGAAGCCCAGCAGGGCCGCGAGGTGGTCTTCGGCGACGGCGCCGTCCATGGCTCTGCCGTCGATCACCAGTTCGCAGCGCTTCTTGCCCAGGAAGGCCTTGGTGAGCCGGTAGCGCTTGCTGTCGAGCTCGAAATCGACTTCGACCATCGGCGTCGCCGAGCTTTCGCCCCAGGGCCGCAGATGCTCGACAGCGCTGGAGCGGTGCCGCTCGAAGAAAGCGGCGCGGATGGCCTCGGCGACGGTCGATTTGCCCGATTCGTTGGGCGCGGCGAAAAGATTGAGCCCGTCCGTCAGCCCGTCGATTTCGAGCGGCGCGCGGAAGAGCTTGAAGTTCTCGATGCGAAGGCGCTGCAGCTTCATGCGGCCGCTCCCGGCTGCGTACCGAGGATGCGCGCGAGCGTGAGCAGCGCGTCGCGCGCCAGCTCGGCATCGGTGCCGCCCTGCTGCTCGCGCAGCGCCTGCAGCGCCTCGCCGACGAAGCCGTCGGCGTGCAGTGCCTGTATGTCGTCTTCGGTCGGCTCCAGCCGCAGCGCTTCACCTTCCCAAACCAGCGCACGGGCGCGGGCGCGCGCGGCATCGAGGGCTGCGTTCAGCCGGTTGTGGCCGGCAAGGTCGCAGCTGCCCTGGGCGCGCAGTTGCAGCACGTCGCCGCTGCCGATCTGCTCGAGCTTGCGCACCAGCTCGTCGATGTCGGAGGGCACGGCGAGCCGGGGTTCCCATTGCTGCCAGTCGAACTGGCCGGTGCGGATGGTTTCGACCACGGGCGGCGCGCCGGCACCGGCGATGCCGACCAGCAGCGCCTGGCCGGAGTCGTTGGCCCTGAATCGGTCGGTTTCGGGCGTGCCGGCGTACCAGGTGCGCTCGTCGATCTGCCGCGTGCCATGCCAGTCGCCGAGCGCGAGGTAGTCGAGCCCGGCCTGCGCGGCGCGGCCGGCGGCGATGGGGTTGGTCGAGTCGATGTCTTCCGAGAGGATGCCCTGCACGCTGCCGTGCGCGAGGCCGATGCGGGGGAGGCTTTCATCCTCCGGCTCGGCGGCGGCGAACCATTCGGTGAGGTCGCCATAGGTGTGGCGCTGCGTGAGCGGCGCGGGCAGCAGCGTGAACTTGCCGGCCACGGTGTGCGGCCTGGGTTCCAGGCAGCAGACGACGTTCGGCGCGATGGCGCCCAGCCGCTGCGCGCGGCTCCAGACGGATTCGCTCAGCGCCGAATCGTGGTTGCCCGGAATCAGCAGCCACGGTCCGGCAAAGCCTTGCATGGCGTTGAACATGCGGCGGATGGTCTTGTCCGAGACGGTCTGCAGGTCGAACACATCGCCCGCGACCAGCACGGCGTCGACCTTGCGTTCGCTGGCGATGGCGGCGAGCCGCTCGACGGCCTTGAAGCGCGCCTCGAAGAGCGCCGAGGCGTCGTCGGGCTCGAACTGGGAAAACACGCGGCCGATCTGCCAGTCCGCGGTGTGTAGCAAAGAAATCATGCGTCGTAGCCCTCCCTTTGCCTGTCGCGTCTGCATCGTCCGGGTCGGTCCCGAACAGCGAGCATCTTAGAGGGCGCGCACGACCGTCCGCGGTGACGACACCGCGCGGGGCGGACGGATCAGATCAGGCCTGGGAGTCGGCCCCGGCCGAGCACTCCTGCAGCAGCGCGGCCGACTGGGTGACCTGCTCGGCGATCTGCTCGCGCAGCGGCCGCCACTCGAGGCTGAAGGGGGCAAGGAGCAGCCACTGCATGGTCAGAGCCAGCGCGATGCCGAGAATGACGAACATCCAGTGCACGAGTTCCATCGCCGCCCCTTTTCAAGAATCAGCGGGAGTCTGATCACTTCGCAGGCATCGCGATATCGCCAATTCGGGGGATGCCGTTCGCCAGAGATCGCTCACCGCCTCCGGCCGGACGACTCACTTCAGCTCACTTCGCCGGCAGGTACTGGCGCGGATCGACAGCGTTGCCGCGGTAGCGGATCTCGAAGTGCAGGCGCGCGCGCGTGCCGTCGGAGCTGCCGATCTCGGCGAGCTTCTGGCCCTGCTTCACCTGCTGGCCCTGCTTGACCTGCACGGCGCGCAGGTTGGTGTAGATCGACATATATGAACCGCCGTGGTCGACCATCACCACGCTGCCGTAGCCGCGCAGCGTTTCGGTCACCGCCACCTTGCCCGCTCCGATGGACGCCACCGGGTCGCCGAGGCTGCCGCCGATGTCCACGCCCTTGCTGCTGGTGCCGTTGAAGCCCGCGATCACCGGGCCCTGCGAGGGCCAGGTCCAGTCGCTGCGGCGGGATGCGGGCGGCGCGACCGGTTCCGGTGCCGAGGCTCGCGGCGGCCGGGGGCGCTCCGCGCGTTCAGGACGCTCGGGGCGCTCGGGCCGTTCGCGGCTCGGCGGCGGCTCCGACGAGCCGGCGCCGCCCGGAGGAACCACGCGCAGCACCTGGCCCGCTTCGAGCTTGTCGGGGTCCTGGAGATTGTTCCAGCGCGCGATGTCGCCGGGCGAGCGCCCTGCCCTCGACGCGATGCGATAGAGCGTGTCGCCCGGCTGGACGACGTATTCGCCCGGCCCCGCCACTGGCGCCTTGGGAGACGTGGAGCATGCCGCCACCACCAATGCCGCCGCGAGCACAGCGCCCGCGCGCCAGTTCCTTCCTGTCACAACCACCACCGGATTCCTTCCTGCACAACCTGGATTGCGCGCTGCCGGGTGCCCCGGAACCGCGCTCGAAGAATGCGCGAAGGCTAACAGCAGTCGCGAGCCGTTCCGGTGGCTTCGGGGCTTTTTCGCTGCGGGCCGCTCATTCGACAGCGGGTCGTGGCAACGGTGGCGAATTGCCTGAAAAGCCAATTTGGGAAAGCGGTTCCGGTGCCGTGGAACTACACCGGGTAATGGGATGTCGCGAAATTCATTGCACTCCCTGCAAGCTGGATTCTCCGGCCTCACCCAATTTCCAATGCCTTTTTCAATTTTCAGGTTTTGTTTGAATATCTTTTATACGGTTACAGCCTCTGCCAATTAAAAACAGTCGGCACCGGGAGGATGTTTCATTTTTCGACGAATTTTCCGGTGCGGTTTCCGCATGGTTCGCCGGCCCGCCGGGAGGCATCGTCCGGACCACCCCTGATGCGCCCGCCGCGGCGCCTCCGCCCCTGATTCCCCCTGAATCTCCCCTTGAGTACCTTGCTTCTGCCGGGCTTCCCCGATGCCCGGAGAGCGTCGTCCGGCACCCTTTTCACCGCGAACGGCGCATCAGTTACCCCGTCCGGGACGATTCGGGTAGTACGTTTTAGAAATAACTTCATCCAGTTGTAACTTAAGCCTTAAGTCCCCACATCGGCAGTTGCAACCACCCTAGGATGAAGACACGAAAAAAGCGCGGACCATCTCCTGCTCTTTCAATTAGGCGAATGGATTTTCCATTCGCCTGATTGCTTTCGCCGTATTTCTTTTGGGATATTTACGTGGAAATTCAAACTGTTTCGCAGGCGATGCAAGGTGCTCCGGAGCTCTCTCTGGAAGACCTGTTCGTGCCGCGATCCAATTCGAACGGCCTCACCGGCCGCCACGCTGGATCGGCGACGCTCTCCCCAATCCTCGCGCGCGACTGGACACGCTGGCTCGCCGCCAGCGGCCAGCTGCCCGACACGCCCTTCGTGGCCGCATGGCTGCTGCTGCAGTCGCGCTGGCTCGGAAGCCCGCGGGCCGTGCATGGACCCGTCGCCGTCGAGGTCGACGCAGCCAGGGCTGCAGGCGCCTGGCTCGCCGAACTGGACGGCATCCGCCGCTCGTTCCCAACGGAAGACGCCGACGCCCCCGTGCGCCTGCGCCTCGACGCAACCACCGTCTCACTTCACATGGACGCGGCCGCGAGCCTGATGGACCCGGCGGCGATCGACCAGCTGCTCGCAGCCCTCGCCGACACAGCCCATGACCTGATCGAGCGCCCGGACGCAGCCCTGAGCGACATCCGCACCCAGCCTCAAGCCGACCGAGCCGATCAGCTCGAAGGCTGGAACACCGCCCTCACACCCGTGGACCCGGCCCTGACCGTGCCCGCGATGTTCGCCCGCCAGGCGGCGACATCCCCCGACGCCATCGCCATCGCCCAGGGCGACGCACGCATGAGCTACGGCGAACTCGACCGCAGCTCCAGCGACCTCGCCCTGCATCTGCAAAGCCTCGGCGTCCAGGCAGGCGACAGCGTGGGCATGCTGCTCGACCGCTCGATGCCGGCCATCGTCGCCCAGCTCGCCATCCTCAAGGCCGGCGGCGCCTACGTGCCCGTGCCCACGGACTACCCGGCCGAGCGCATCGCCTACATGCTTGCCGAGGCCGGTGCGAACCGCGTGCTCGCCACGCGGGAGCACCGCCACCTCGTCCCCCCTCATCACGGCGTTTTTCTGGTCGACGAGCAGCAAGACAAGCAAAACCGGAGTTCATGGAATCCACCGGCCATCGATGCCGAGTCGGTGGCCTATGTCATGTACACCTCGGGCTCCACGGGCACGCCCAAGGGCATCGAGATCTGCCATCGCTCGATCCTGCGGCTGGTGGTGGGCGTGGACTACGTCGACCTCGCCCCGGGCCTCGCGATGCTGCACGCGGCACCGCTGGGCTTCGACGCGGCCACGCTCGAGATATGGGGACCGCTGCTCAATGGCGGCTGCTGCGTCATCCATGACGAGCGCGTGCCCACCGGCGCGGGCCTGGCCCGCACCATCGAGCGCCACGGCGTGCACACGGCCTGGCTCACGGCCGCGCTCTTCAATGCGGTGATCGACGACGACCCGGCGCACCTCGCCGGCCTGCGCCACCTGTTCACCGGCGGCGAGGCGCTCTCGGTGCCGCACGTGCGGCGCGCGCTCGCCGCACTGCCGCAGCTCGCGCTGAGCAACGGCTACGGCCCCACCGAGTGCACCACCTTCGCAGCCACGCACCGCATCGCCGCGCCCCTGCCCGAGGGCCTGCGCTCCATTCCGCTCGGCCGTCCGATCAAGGACACCGTGCTGCGCGTGCTGAGCCCATCGATGGCGCTGCTGCCGACCGGCTTCGTTGGCGAGCTCTGCATCGGCGGCCACGGGCTGGCGCGCGGCTACCTTCTGCAGCCCGCGCTCAGCGCCGAGCGCTTCGTGCCCGATCCCTTCGGCGCCCCTGGCGAGCGGCTCTACCGCACCGGCGACCTCGCGCGCTGGCTGCCCGACGGCACCATCGAATTCATCGGCCGCCGCGACGGCCAGGTGAAGATCCACGGCCACCGCATCGAGACCGGCGAAGTCGAGGCAGCGATCCTCGCGCACCCGGCCATCCAGTCGTGCGCCGTGATCGCCCGGCCCGACGGAAACGGGCAGCTGCGCCTTGTCGCCTACCTGGTTTCGCGCTCTGCGCAAGAGCAGCTTTCGTGGGACGCCCTGCGCGCCCACCTCACCGAGCGCCTGCCGGCGGCGATGGTGCCCTCGGCGCAGGTGTGGCTCGCCCGGTTGCCCGTCACCCCCAACGGCAAGCTCGACCGCAAGGCGCTGCCCGATCCGGCCGGCGAACGCCCCGAGCTTGCCCAGCCTTTCGAGGAAGCGCGCGACGCCGTCGAGCAGCGCGTGTGCGATGCCTTCGCGCGCGCGCTGCGCATCGCGAAGGTCGGACGCAACGACAACTTCTTCGACCTCGGCGGCGATTCGCTGCTCGTGCTGCAGGTGCTGGCCGACCTGCGGCAGGACTCGGTGGTGCCGCTGTCGGCCAATCTTTTCTTCCGCAATCCCACGCCAAAAGCGATGGGTGCGCGGATGCAGCCGGCGGACGAACAGCCCGCCACGGCCGCTGCGCCCGGTTTCAAGGATCGACCGGACGCAGCGGCCACCCATCTTGAAGACGCCGTCGCGCTGATCGCCACCGCCGGGCGCTTTCCCGGCGCGGCCGACGTGGAGCAGTTCTGGGACAACCTCGTCGCCGGCCGCGACACGATCAGCTTCTTCGACGACGCCTCGCTCGACGCCGGCATCTCCGAAGCGCTGCGCAGCGACCCGGCCTACGTGCGCGCCCGCGGCGTGATCGACGGCATCGAGGACTTCGACGCCGCCTTCTTCGGCATCGGCCCGAAGGAAGCGCAGCTCATGGACCCGCAGCAGCGCGTGTTCCTCGAGATCTGCTGGGAGGCGCTGGAGCGCGCCGGCTACGTGCCCGACGCGGCGCCGGGCCCGGTGGGCGTGTACGCCGGCATGTACAACGCCACCTACTTCCAGCGCCACGTGAGCACCCGGCCCGACCTGGTGGAGCCGGTGGGCGAGTTCCAGGTGATGCTGGCCAACGAGAAGGACTACATCACCACGCGGGTGGCGAACCGGCTCAACCTCACGGGGCCGGCCGTCAGCGTGCACACCGCCTGCTCGACCTCGCTGGTGGCGGTGGCCCATGCCTTCCACGCGCTGCGCACCGGCCAGTGCTACATGGCGCTGGCCGGCGGCGCATCGGTCACCTGCCCGCCGCACAGCGGCTATCTCTACAACGAGGGCTCGATGCTCTCGCCCGACGGCCACACGCGCAGCTTCGACGCGCAGGCCCGGGGCACCGTCTTCAGCGACGGCGCGGCCGTGGTGCTGCTCAAGCGCCTGGCCGACGCGCAGGCCGACGGCGACACCATCTACGCCGTGCTGCGCAGCGCCTGCGTGAACAACGACGGCGGCGCCAAGGCCAGCTTCACCGCGCCCAGCGTCGACGGGCAGGCGGCCGTCATCCGCGCCGCGCTGGCGGCCGCCGACGTGGACGCGCGCAGCATCTCCTACGTGGAAGCGCACGGCACCGCCACGCCGATGGGCGACCCGGTGGAAGTCGAGGCGCTGGCTTGCGCCTATGCCGAGCACACCGACGCACTGGGCTTCTGCACGCTCGGTTCACTCAAGAGCAACGTGGGCCACATGGTCACGGCGGCGGGCGCGGCGGGCCTCATCAAGACGGCGCTGGCGCTGCACCACGAGCAGATTCCGCCGACGGTGCATTTCAGCGCGCCGAACCCGGCGATCGACTTCGCGCGCACGCCCTTCCACGTCACCGCGAGCCTGCAGGCATGGCCGCGCGACGGGCAGCCGCGCCGCGCGGGCGTCAGTTCCTTCGGCGTGGGCGGCACCAACGCGCACGTCATCGTCGAGGAAGCGCCGCCGCGCCCGGCCTCGCCACCGGCCGTGGGCGACCAGGTGCTGCTGCTCTCGGCACGCTCCGAGGCCGCGCTCGGCGTGGCCGCCGGCCAGCTTGCCGCGCATCTCGAAGCCCGGCCCGAGCTGTCGCTCGCCGACGTGGCCCACACCCTCGCGGTAGGCCGCAAGGCCCACGCCTTTCGCCGCGCGGTCGTGGCCGGCAGCACTGCCGAAGCGGTGGCAGCGCTGCGCGATGCCGCCGCGCCGGGCGGCACCAGCGGCCGCGCCGCCCAGCGCGCGCAGCAGCTCGTGCTGATGTTTCCCGGACAGGGCGCGCAGTACGCCGGCATGGGCCGCAACCTCCATGCGAACGACCCGGTGTTCGCCGCGGCCTTCGACGACTGCATGGCCGCCTTCGCCGGCGCGACCGATTTCGACCTGCGCGAGCGCATGTTCTGCGACGACCCGCAGGCGCTGGCACCTACCGCCGCCACGCAGCCGGCGATCTTCACGCTCGAATACGCGCTGGCCCGCCGGCTCCTGGCACTGGGCGCACGGCCGCATGCACTGATCGGCCACAGCGTCGGCGAGTTCGTCGCGGCCGTGATCGCCGGCGTGATGCGGCTCGAGGACGCCGCGCGGCTGGTCGCCCGCCGCGGCGCGCTCATGCAGGCGCAGCCCGCGGGTGCGATGCTGTCGGTGCGCATGGGCGCGGCCGATCTCGCCGGCCGCCTCGGCCCGAATCTTTCACTCGCCGCCGAGAACGGCCCCACCGCCTGCGTCACCGCCGGCCCCTTCGAGGACATTGCCGCGCTGCAGGCCGCGCTGGAAGCCGACGGCATTCCCAGCCGCGCGCTGCAGACCTCGCACGCCTTCCACTCGGCCATGATGGACCCGGCCGTCGCGCCCTTCGAGGCGCTGGTGGCCAAGGTGGCGCTGCGCGCGCCGCAGATTCCGATCTTCTCGACCCTTACAGGCCAGCCGCTCGGGGACGCCGATGCCACCAGCCCGGTCTACTGGGCCCGCCACCTGCGCGGCACCGTGCGCTTCTCGCCGGCGGTGCGCAGCGCGATGGCGCAGGTGCAGAACCCGCTTTTCGTGGAGGCCGGCCCGCGCAACACGCTCGCCACGCTGGTTCGCCAGCACGGCGCCGGCGCGGGCAGCGTCGTGCCGTTGCTGCACATGGAGCCCGGCGGCGATGCCGGCGAGGCCCGCACCCTGCGCCTCGCGCTCGCGCGCCTGTGGACCTGCGGCGCCGAGGTCGAACTCTCGCGCCTGACCGCCCGTGCCGGCGCGCAGCGCGTGCGCCTGCCCACCACGCCTTTCGAGCGCAAGCGCTGCTGGGTCGACATCGCCCCAGCCGCCTCTTCTTCCGTGACCCCATCTGTCGCGGCTGCGCCCGTCGCCGCCGCCGTCGTCGTCCCACCCATTGCCCTGGAGCCGATCGTGACCGCTGCTACGCCCTCGCCTCTTCCTCCACCAAACGCGTCGCCCATCGACACGCGCCTGCGCGCCCTGTTCGAGGACATCTCCGGCCTAGACATGGCGCAGGCCGAGGGACAGGCGCCCTTCAGCGAACTGGGCCTGGACTCGCTCACGCTGACGCAGGCAGCCACGCAGATCAAGAAGCACTTCAAGGTCGCCGTCAGCTTCCGCCAGCTGATGGAGAACTACCGCAGCTTCGACGCGCTTTCCGCCTTCCTGCGCGAAAGCCTGCCGCCCGAAGCGGCGCCCGCGCCGGTTGCTGCAGCGGTTGCCCCGGTGGCCGCGCCAGTCGAAAGCGCGGTCTCCGTACCGCGGGCAATGCCGCAGCCGCAGCCGCAGCCCGTGCCGATGCCGGTCTACATGCCGATGCAAGGCAGCGTCGCCATGGGCGAGACCCAGTTGCCGCAGCTGATTTCGCAACAGATGGAATTGATGCGGCAGCAGCTCGCGCTGCTGTCGGGCGCGGTTCCCGCTGCGCCGCTGGTGACGCTGCAACCGGTGATGCCGGCGCAGGCGACACAGGCGACACCCGTGGCTGCGGCACCGGCAACGCCGGCCGCCCCCGTCGCAACCACCGAAGAACCCGCCCAACCCGTGCGCTACGACGTGAGCAAGGCCTTCGGCGCCATCGCCCGCATCCACACCCAGCGCACCGCCGAGCCCAGCGGCCGGCAGAAGGCGCGGCTGGCGGCCTTCATCCGCCGCTACGTGGAGCGCACGCGCAAGAGCAAGGAATTCACCGAGGCCAACCGGGCGCACATGGCCGATCCGCGCGTGGTCAACGGCTTCCGGCCGATCACGAAGGAGATCACCTACCAGATCGTCATCGAGCGCTCCAAGGGCTCGAAGATGTGGGACCTCGACGGCAACGAATACGTCGACGCGCTCAACGGCTTCGGCATGAACATGTTCGGCTGGCAGCCCGACTTCGTGCTCGACGCGGTGCGCCGCCAGCTCGACGCGGGCTACGAGATCGGCCCGCAGCATCCGCTGGCCGCCGAGGTGACGGCGCTGGTGTGCGAGCTCACCGGCAACGATCGCGCGGGCCTGTGCAACACCGGCTCCGAGGCCGTGATGGCGGCGCTGCGCATCGCGCGCACCGTCACCGGCCGCAGCACGGTGGTGGTTTTCACCGGCTCCTACCACGGCACCTTCGACGAGGTGCTGGTGCGCGCCGGCAAGGGCGGCAAGGGGCTCTCGGCCGCGCCGGGCGTGATGAGCGGCATGTTCGGCGACATCCGCGTGCTCGACTACGGCACGCCCGAGGCGCTGGAGTTCATCCGCGAGAACGCGGGCGACCTCGCCGCGGTGCTGGCCGAGCCGGTGCAGAGCCGCCGGCCCGACTTCCAGCCGCGCGAGTTCCTGCACGAGCTGCGCGAGATCACCGCGAAGAACGGCTGCTGCCTGATCTTCGACGAAGTCATCACGGGTTTCCGCACCGCGCTGGGCGGCGCGCAGGAGTTCTTCGGCGTGCGCGCCGACCTGGCCACTTACGGCAAGGTGATCGGCGGAGGCTTTCCGGTGGGCGTGATCGCCGGCAAGCGCGAGTTCATGGACGCGCTCGACGGCGGCGCCTGGCAGTACGGCGACGACTCCATTCCCGGCGTGGGCGTGACCTACTTCGCGGGCACTTTCGTGCGCCATCCGCTCGCGCTCGCGGCGGCGAAGGCATCGCTCGTGCACCTGAAGGAAGCGGGGCCCGCGCTGCAGTCGGGGCTCAACACGAGCACCGCCGCCATGGCCGCGGAGCTCACGGGCTGGTGCAAGGAGGTGGGCGCGCCGGTGGAGATTCGGCACTTCGCGTCGCTGTGGCGCGTGAGCTGGCTCGAAGACCACCCGCTGCAGGACCTGCTGTTCGCCATGATGCGCAGCCGCGGGGTCCACATCCTGGACAACTTCCCGTGCTTCCTCACCAGCGCGCACAGCGCCGAGGACATCGCCTTCATCCAGCGCGCCTTCAAGGAATCGGTCGCCGAGATGCAGGAATCCGGCTTCCTGCCGCGCCGCGCCGTCCCCGTCGCCGCCTTCGACCGGCACAAGCCGGCCGAGGAAGGCTCCGTGCTGGCCCGCGACATCGACGGCCAGCCGTTCTGGTACGTGCCCGACGCGGCCGCCGCCAGCCAGCAACACGTCAACGGAAAGGTCGCAGCATGAACGCCGTCCTCAAGCCCGCCGCGAGCGGTGGTGCCGTCGAGTGCATCATTCCGACCACGGAATCGCAGCGCGAAGTCTGGCTCGGCGCGACGCTGGGTTCCGAGGCCTCCATGGCCTACAACGAATCGGTGGTGCTGCGCCTGCGCGGCGAGCTCGACCGCCCGGCGCTCTCGCGCTCCATGGCCCGGCTGCTGGAACGCCACCAGGCCCTGCGCTCCACGATCTCGCCCGACGGCACCTGCATGCTGGTGAGCCACGCGGGCGGCAGCCCGATGACCGAGCACGACCTGGCCGGACTGGAGCCCGAGGCCCGCGCGCTGGCATTGAGCGATGCGCACGACGAGGCCGTGTGCACGCCCTTCTCGCTGGAGCACGGTCCGCTCTTCCGCGCCGCGCTCTACCGGCTCGGCGAGACCGATCACGAGCTGGTGATGTCGGCGCACCACGTGGTGTGCGACGGCTGGTCGTGGGCCGTCATCACCGAGCAGCTGGGCCATCTCTACGCCGAGGAAACCGGCACCGGACTGAAGCTGAAGGCCGCGCCGCTCTTCTCCGACTTCGCCGCCGAGGAAGCCGCCGCCGCCGCGCACCCCGACATGCAGGCGCACATCGACTACTGGCTCGGCCGCTTCCCCGGCAGCCCGCTGCCGGTGCTCGACCTTCCGATGGACCGCCCGCGTCCGGCCGCGCGCACCTTCAACTCGCGCCGCGCCGAGCGGCTGCTCGACAGGCGGCTGGTCGCCGCCGTGCGCTCGGCCAGCACCAAGGCCGGCATCAGCCTCTTCACCGGCCTGCTCAGCGGTTTCGTGGCGACGCTGCACCGCCTCACGGGGCAGGACGACATCGTGGTGGGCATCCCGGCCTCGGGTCAGCTCGCGCACGACATGCCGGGCCTGGTCGGCCATTGCGTGAACCTGCTGCCGCTGCGCATCGCCGCGCACGCCGGCATGCGCTTCGACGCGCTGATGGACGAGTGCAGCACCGCCGTGCTCGACGCCTTCGACCACCAGGCGCTCACCTATGGCGCGCTGCTGGGCCAGCTCTCGCTGGAGCGCGATCCGAGCCGGCTGCCGCTGGTGAGCGTGGCCTTCAACGTCGACCCCGACGTGGCCAGCAGCGCGCAGGCGTTCACCACGCTGGACGTGGTGCAGGACACCATCGCCCGCCGCTACGAGAACTTCGAGCTCTTCGCCAACCTGCGCCCGCACGAAGGCGGCCTGATGGTCGAGGCCCAATACAACACCGACCTCTTCGACGAGGTGAGCGTGCAGCGCTGGCTCGACATGTTCGAGTGCGTGCTGCAGTCGGCCTCGCACAGGCCCGACGAGACCGTCGGCCGGCTGGAGGTGCTGTCGGCCGAGGCCGCGCGCGAGCTCATCGCACTGCAGCCGGCGCGCGTTCCGCTGGTCGGCGCGCCGCTGGCGCATGCGGGCTTCCTGGCGCGCGTGCCGATGCAGCCCGACAGCCCCGCGGTGCGCGACGGCGCCAGGAGCTGCAGCTACGGCGAGCTCGACGCGCTGTCCAACCGCCTCGCACGCGCCCTGCGCGCACGTGGCGTGGGCCGCGGCCAGCGCGTGGGCCTGTGCCTGGAGCGCAGCCTGGAAATGGTGGTCGCGATGCTGGGCGTGCTCAAGGCGGGCGCCTCCTACGTGCCGCTGGACACCGCCTTCCCGCAGGCCCGGCTCGACCACTACGCCACCGACGCCAGCCTCAGCCTGATGCTGACCTCGTCGGACATCGCGGTCGCGCCGCGCGACTGGCGTGCCGACGCGGGCGCGCGCATCTTCGAGATCGACCGCGACAACTGGCGCCAGCTCTCCGGCGAGCCGCTGCCGCCGAGCGCGGACGACCCCGGCCCCGAAGACGCCTCGTACATCATCTACACCTCGGGCTCGACCGGGCTGCCCAAGGGCGTCATCGCCCATCACCGCGGCGTGGCGCACCTGCTGCAGTGGATGCAGCGCGAATCCAGCGTCGGGCCGCACGACCGCATCGCGGCGGTCACCACCCTGTCCTTCGACATGGCCGTGCCCGACCTGCTGCTGCCGCTGGCGGCGGGCGCCGAGCTGGTGATGGTCAAGCGCGAGGTCGCGATGGACGGCACGCGCCTGTCGCGCACGCTCGACGAGGAGCAGATCACCCTGCTGCAGGCCACGCCCGGCATGTGGCAGCTGCTGCTGGATGCCCAGTGGGCCGGCGGTGCGCCGGGCTTTCGTGGCTGGACTGGCGGCGAGGCACTGCGCCCGAGCATGGCGCTGGCGCTGTGCGAACGCATGGAAGGACTGTGGAACGGCTACGGGCCGACCGAGACCACCGTGTATTCCACCGCCTGGCATGTGCGCCCCGAGGAGATCGCCTCGCGCGGCGTCTCCATCGGCAGGCCGGTGGACAACACCGAGATCTGGATCCTCGACGCCGACCTGCAGCCCTGCCCCATCGGCGTGCCGGGCGAGATCTGCATCGCGGGCGAAGGCGTGTCGCTGGGCTACCTCGACCGCCCCGAGCTGACCGCCGAGCGCTTCGTCACGGTGCGCATCTTCGGCACGCCTAAGAAGGTGTACCGCTCCGGCGACCGCGGCCGCTGGCGCAACGACGGCCTGCTCGACCACCTCGGCCGGCTCGACTTCCAGGTGAAGGTGCGCGGCTACCGCATCGAGCCCGGCGAGATCGAGGTGCGCTGCTGCGAGGTCGAGGGCGTCTCGCGCGCGGTGGTGATCGCCCGCGAGGACAACCCCGGTGACGTGCGGCTGGTGGCCTACCTCGCGCTAAAGCAGGGTGCGGGCTTCGACCTCGAGACGCTGATGGTGCACCTGCGCAAGCACCTGCCGGCCTTCATGCTGCCGCAGCACGTGGTGACGATGGATGTGCTGCCCAAGCTGGCCAACGGGAAGATCGACCGCGTCTCGCTGCCGGCTCCGCAGGCGGTGCCGCGAGACGAGGTGCGCCGCGGCGCCGGCCCGTGCAACGAGCACGAGCGCAAGGTGCTCGCGCTGATGGAGAAGGTGCTGAGCCTGCCCGGGCTGGACATGCACGACGACTTCTTCACCATGGGCGGCCATTCGCTGCTGGCCGCGCGGCTCACCACGCTGCTGAGCCGCGAGTTCCAGGTGACGGTGCCGTTGCGCACCCTGTTCGAGTCCCCCACGGCCGGGAAGCTGGCGGCGTCCATCCAGGCGCTGCAGGGCGCGGGCGTGGGGCTGCAGGCGCCCATCGGCCGCAGCATCGGGCGCACCACCGCGCCGCTGACCATGGCGCAGGAGCGCATCCGCTTCATGGAGCAGCTGCACCCCGGCCGTTCGGTCTACAACGCGCCCTCTGCGCAGCGGCTCACCGGGCAGCTCGACGCGGCACGCTTCGAGAACGTGTGGCGCGAGATCATCCGCCGCCAGCCCTCGCTGCGCACCCACATCGGCATCGACGCGGGAAGCGGCAGGCCGGTGCAGGTGATTTCGGAGTCAGCGGAATTCACGCTGCCGCTGGTGGACCTGCGCGGCCTGCCCGCCGACCAGCGCGAGGCCGAACTGGCCGAGCGCATGCAGGAGCTGGCGGACCGGCCCATCGACATCCGCAGCGCGCCGATGATGCATGCGACGCTGTTCCAGCTCGACGACAACGAGCACGTCTTCCTTTTCGTTCCGCACCATCTGATCTGGGACGGCTGGTCCTTCGACCTGATGCAGCGCGAGCTTTCGGCCCTGTACGACGCGGCCGAGCGCGGCCGACCGCACAACCTGCCCGCGCTCTCCACCACCCAGGGGGACTACGCCGAGTGGCTGGAGAAGTGGCTGGCCGGGCCTGCCTGCGAGGAGCAGCTCGCCTTCTGGCGCGGCCGCCTCGAAGGCGCCAAGGCCGTGCGTCCGCCGGTGACCGACATGCCCCGGCGCGCCGGCAAGAGCGGCCAGGGCGGCGCGCACTGGATCCACATCGACCTGCAGAGCACGCAGCGGCTGCGCGAGATCGCGCGCGACATGGACGTGACGCTGAGCATGCTGACCTTCGGCGTGTACGCGCTGACCATGGCCCAGGTGACCGGCAACGACGCCATCGTCATCGCCAACCCGGTGCGTGGGCGCCAGCAGGCCGAGACCGAAGACGTGATGGGCTTCTTCAACAACGTGCTGCCGGTATCGCTCACCATCGACCGCTCGCTCGCGCTGCCGGCCTTCATGCGCTACGTGAAGCAGGAGCTGCTGTCGATGATGAACAACCAGCAGGTGCCCTTCGAGCGCCTGATGGCCGAGCCGGGCTACGCGGGGCAGATCAAGACCTCCGGGCCCTACCAGTCGATGTTCTCGTTCCAGGACGCCCGCGAGCGCGCCCGCTCGGTCGGCAGCCTGCAGACCCGCCAGGTGCACGTGATGCAGCACGGCGCCACCGACGACATCGGCGTGTGGCTGATGGACAAGCCGCACGGCCTGGAAGGCGCGCTGATCTACAACGCCGACGTCTACCTGCGCGAGACCGGCGCCCAGCTGCGCGAGCGCTACCTCGAAGTGCTGCGCCGCGTGGCCGAGGAGCCGGGCGCCACGCTGGAGCGGATCTCCGACCCCGAGATGTCGACCAGCGCCGCCTACCTGCGCAAGATGGCGGCGGCCGATCCGGGCAAGGCCGCCGCCGCTAACGGTACCGTCGACGGCGCCGTCGACGGCAACGGCGGCGCGGCCAGGGCGAAGCAGAGCCAGCTCGAGCCCGAGCAGGCGCAGCTCGCCCGCATCTGGGCCGAGGTGATCGGCATCGACGTGGCCGACATCCGCGCCGGCGACAACTTCTTCGACCTCGGCGGCGACTCGCTTCTGGTGCTGCGCGCCGTGCAGCAGGCGGCCCTGACGCTGGGCCACCGCGTGGAGCCGCGCCGCTACCTGTTCGAGAACCTCGGGCAGATCGCCTCCTCGCCGCGCGTCGCGGCCGGGGGCGTGCCGTCGGACCTCGCCGAGCTCGCCGCCGGCACGGCCGCGCACGCGCAGCAGCATCAGCAGCAGCGCGGCGGACTGCTCGGCGCCCTCGGCGGCTGGCTGCGCAAGGGGTGATGAGCATGGCCGGCCATTCCCCCCAGCCGCTTTCCATCGACGTGCCGCTGTGCCTGTACGTCGACCTGGACAGGTTCGCGGGCCTTCCGTCGGAGCAGGTTCTCTCCGACGAGGAACGCGAGCGCGCCGAGAGCTTCCGCTCGCCGCTGGACCGCCAGCGCTACGTGGCCTCGCACCTCGCGCTGCGCCAGGCGCTGAGCGAGTACACCGGCCTGCAGCACGCCGAGCTGCACCTGTCGAAGGGCTCCTTCGGCAAGCCGTCGCTCACCGGCCATGCGCGCACGCAGTTCTCGCTGAGCCACAGCCAGGGGCTGGCGCTGATCGCCATCGGCGGGCGCGGCCCGCTGGGCGCCGACATCGAGCTGCTGCGCCCGGTGCCCGACGCGGCGGTGCTCGCGGCCGAGCATTTCACCCGCCGCGAGCAGGAAGCGCTGGCCGCCCTGCCCGTGCACGAGCGCGACCGCGCCTTCCTGACCTGCTGGACCCGCAAGGAAGCCTGCCTGAAGGCCATCGGCGTGGGGCTGCTGGTGTCGTCGCAGAGTTTCGAAGTGGGCCTGGAGCCCGACTGCCGCAGCGTGGAGCTTGCGGTGGCGGGCCGCATCCTCTGGCTGCTGCTGGGCCCGGCGCCCGAGCGGATGGACTGCGTGGGTTCCATCGCCGAATGGCGGCAGACCGAGGCGCGCGCCGGCAATGCCAGCCACTCGGGCCGCCTGCTGGAGGCGCACGCATGAGCCACCTGAAGCCGATCATGTTCGGGCCGGCCTCGCGGCAGCTCTTCGGCCTGTTCCATCCCGCCGAGGAAGACAGCGCCGGCGGCAACACCGCCGTGCTGCTGTGCCCGCCCTTCGGGCAGGAGGGCCTGCGCACCCACCGCTTCTTCAAGGTGCTGGCCGAGCGGCTCTCGCGCTCGGGCATTGCCACGCTGCGCTTCGACTTCTACGGCTCTGGCGATTCTCCGGGCGAGGAAGTCGAGGGCGAGCTCGACGGCTGGCGCCGCGACCTCTGCTCGGCGCACGAAGAGCTGCGGCGTCGCGCGCCCGGCGCTTCCATCGTGTGGATCGGCGCGCGGCTCGGTGCCACCGTGGCGGTGCTGGCGGCGCGCGGCGGGCGCTGCGACCCCGTGCGGCTGGTGCTGTGGGAGCCGGTGATCGACGGGCGCAGCTATGCACGGCTGCTGCGCGAGCAGCACGTGGCCGCCATCGACACCACCTTCTGCATTCCCGACCTGGCATGGCGCCGAAGCCTGCTGCAGGAGCCCGAAGCGATGCCCGAGGAGGCGCTGGGCACCCTGCTCTCGCCCGCGCTGCGCGCGCAGCTGGCGGCGCTGGTGCCCGAGTCGCTGCCGCTCACCGCGCTGCACGACACGCTGGTGCTCGCCGGCCCCGACGACGAGCGCACCGCCCAGTGGGCGGCCGACCAGCAGTCGCGCCACATGCCGGTGCGCCTCGCGTACTTCAGCCACCAGCTCGACTGGACTTCCGACCCCTATCCCAACAGCGCGATGGTCCCGGCCGATGCGCTCAACCGCCTGCAGGGTGCTCTTCATGAATGACCCGACCACGACGCTTCCGGGCGCCATCGCCCAGGCCCCGCTGCAGTTCGGGCCCGGCGACGCGCTGATGGGCATGCTCACGCTGCCTGCGCGGCCGGCGCGCGGCGGCACCGCCTGCCTCATGTTCAACATGGGCGCCAACCATCGGGTGGGGCCGCGCCGCATCAACGTGAAGCTGGCGCACCTGCTGGCCGCGCGCGGCGTGGGCAGCCTGCGCTTCGACCTGGGCGGCATCGGCGACAGCGACGCGCTGGCCACCTCGCCCGACCTGCATGTGCGCGCGGTGCACAGCCTGAAGGCGGCCATGGACGCCGCGCAGCGCACGCTGGGCGTGAACCAGTTCGTGATCGTGGGCATGTGCTCGGGCGTGGAGCACGCCATGTCGGCCGCTCTGGCCGACCGGCGCGTGGTGGGGCTGTCGCTCTTCGACGGATTCGCCTTTCCCGAGCTGCGCGCGCGGCTGGAGCGCAACCTGCGCCGCGCGCTGGCCGCGCCCGCGCACCCGTCCTTTCCGGGCAAGGCCAGGCGCTGGCTGCAGCGGCACTTTCTGCGCAGCCACTCGACCACGCCCCTGCCGGGCTTCTTCGCTGAAAGGCGCGCGCCCGAGGCCAACGCGATCTGGTTCGGCGCCGCGCTGCAGCGCCTTGCCGAGCGCAACGTGGCGATGCAGCTGCTGTATTCGGGCTCGCTGCACGTGTGCGACCGCGGCCGCGACCAGCTCGGCGCCTTCGCCCGCAAGCCCTTCGCGCAGGGGCTGCAGTACGAGTTCCTCGGCGAGGTCGATCACACCGTGTGCACCGCGAGAGGCCAGCAGCTCTTCCTGCGCAGCGTGGGCGACTGGGTCGCCGAGCGCTGCCTGGCCGGCGGCACCGAGCGCCGCAGCCAGGGCAGCAGCCGGGCACCCGCCAGCCCCGAACCGGCCATGACCACCTGGGCCGCGCTCTGACAGAGCTCCACGCCGAACCATTCATTCACGCCTTGCACCACCCGCCACAACCAGCCGTCAAGGAGATCACCATGCAACGCCACGATCCAGCGACACAAGCACGCGGAACGCAACCGTCCGCAGTCCTGGCCCGGACGCCAGCGCAGGCACGGCTGCGATGGTTCGGGCTGGCCATGCTGGTCTCGATCTGGCTGGTGATGCTCGCGGGCTGCGCTCCGGGATTCGGCTCGGTGGCACCGCTGGGCTTCACCCGCGCCAACGGCGACAGCACGGCCTCGGGCAGCACCGGACAGATCATCCCGATCACGCCCGACCTGATCCGCACGCAGATCGCGCAGCGGCCCAAGGGCGTGCCCGAGAACATCAAGCGCCTGTTCACCGCGGCACCGGTCTACACCATCGGGCCGGGCGACGTGGTGGGCATCATCGTGTACGACCACCCCGAGCTGCTGCCGAACGCCGGCGCGGTGATCGCGCAGCAGTCGGACCCGACGGGGGTGACCGTGGCGCCCGGCTTCATCGTCGACGCCAAGGGCGAGATCTTCTTTCCGTACATCGGGCGCACCAAGGTGCAGGGCCTGACCGAGAGCGGTGCGTCGGAGCTGATCGCGCAGCGCATCAAGTCCTTCATCAAGGACCCGCAGGTGACGGTGCGCATCCAGTCCTTCCGCAGCCAGCGCGCCTACGTGCAGGGCGAGGTGCGCACGCCAGGGCTGCAGATCTTCACCGACGTGCCGATGACGCTGTCGGAGGCCATCAGCCGCGCCGGCAGCTTCACCCAGGCCGGCGACCGCGCGAACGTCACGCTCACGCGCGGCGGAGTCTCGACGGTCATCAACCTGCCGATGCTCCAGGCGATGGGCGCCGACCCCAACAGCATTCCGCTGCGCAACGGCGACATCGTGAACGTCGGCACCCGCGAGGACAGCCGCGTCTACGTGATGGGCGAGGTGCGCGCGCCGTCGGCGCTGCAGATGCGCAACAACGGCCGGCTGAGCCTGAACGAGGCGCTCGGCGATGCAGGCGGGCCCGACCTCGCGACCTCCGACCCCGGCCAGATCTACGTGGTGCGCAACTCGCCCGACAACCTGGACGTGCAGCAGGTCTTCAACCTCAACGCGAAGAACCCGGTGGCGCTCGCGCTGGCCGACCGCTTCGAGCTGCAGCCGCGCGACGTGGTGTACGTCGACCGCGTGCCGCTGGTGAGTTGGAGCCGCGTGTTCAGCCTGATCCTGCCGGCCGCCCAGGTCGTCAACCTCGCCCGCGACACGGCCCGCCGCTAGGCGCCTCGCCCGTCCGGACAGCAACAGCGCCAACGCAAAAGGTGAACCCCATGAACGCGCACTGGCAACCGTCGCTTCCCGCGCCCGCGGGCACCCCAGTGACGGTGCTCGAAACCACGGCCTGGCCCCGCGAGTCCCGCTTCCACGAGTACTTCGACATCCTCGTGGACAACCGCTGGCTGATCGCCGGCATCACGGCGCTGGCGCTGCTGGCGGGCGTGGGCTACGCGCTCTTCGGCACCCGGGTGTACGAGGCCAACATCCTGATCCAGGTGGAAGACCCCGACCGCTCGGGCGGCAACTTTCCGGGCGATGCCAACGGAGGCGGCGGCATCAGCGTGAAGACGCCGACCGCGGGCGAGACCGAGATCCTGCGCTCGCGCATGGTGCTGGGCCAGGCGATGGAGAACACCCGCCTGTACATCGGCGCGAAGCCGCTCTACATACCCGTGGTGGGTGAGTTCCTGGCGCGGCATTCGAGCCGGCTTTCCACGCCGGGCGTGTTCGGCTGGGGCAACTATGTCTCGGGCACCGAGCAGATCGCCGTCGCGCAGATGGACGTGCCGCCCGCCCTGGAGGGCAAGAAGTTCACGCTGGTCGCGGGCACCGAGGGCAACTACACCCTGACCAGCCCCGAGCTCGAGTCGCCGCTGCACGGCACCGCCGGCACGCCGCTGGACGCCACCGTGCCCGGTGGCAACCTGCACCTGCTGGTGGGCTCCTTCGAGGCCCGCCCCGGCGGGGCCTTCGAGCTGGTGCGCTACTCGAAGCAGCTCACGCTCCTGGGCCTGCAGCGCGACCTGCGCGTGGTCGAGAAAGGCAAGCAGTCGGGCGTGATGGACATCAGCCTGCAGGCCGAGAACCGCAACCAGCTCGCCGGCGTGCTCAACGAGATCGCGGGCCTGTACGTGCGCCAGAACATCGAGCAGAAGACGGTGCAGGCCGAGCGCGCCCTGGCCTTCCTGGGCACCGAGCTGCCCAAGTTCAAGCAGCAGCTGGAGCAGTCCGAGGACGCCTACAACCAGTACCGCAACCAGAACGGCACCATCAGCCTGGACGACGAGGCCCGCAACGCGCTGACGCAGAACGTCGACCTGCAGGCCAAGCTCTTCGACGCCAAGCAGAAGCGCCTGGACCTGGTGGGCCGCTTCACCGCCCAGCACCCGATGGTGCAGACGCTCGACGCGCAGATCGCCTCGCTCAAGAAGGAGCTGGGTTCGGTGGACGGCCGCATCCGCCGCATGCCCATGCTGCAGCAGAACGCGGTGCGCATGCAGCGCGACATCAAGGTCAACACCGAGCTCTACGCGACGCTGCTCAACAGCTCGCTGCAGATGCGGCTGGCCAAGGAAGGCAAGGTGGCCAACGTGCGCGTGCTCGACCAGGCGCTGGTGGCCGAGAAGCCGGTGCGGCCCAAGCCGGTCATCGTGGTCGCGCTGGCGCTGGCCGCTGGCCTCTTCGCCGGTGGCGCGGCGGCGCTGGCGCGCAAGAACCTGAAGCGCTCCATCGAGAGTCCGGACCACATCGAGGCCATCACCGGGTTGAACGTGTACAGCAGCATCCCGCTGAGCACGCAGCAGCGCGTGCTCGACCGCGCGGTGCGCAAGGGCAAGCCCGGCGTCAAGGTGCTGGCGGCGCTGCACGTGGAAGACCCGGCGCTCGAAGGCCTGCGCAGGCTGCGCACGGCGCTCAAGTTCGTGATGGTGGGCGCGCCCAACAACCGCATCCTGATTTCCAGCGCCACGGCCGGCGCGGGCAAGACCTTCGTGTCGTCGAACTTCGCCACGCTGCTGGCGGTGTCGGGCAAGCGCGTACTGCTGATCGACGGCGACCTGCGCCGCGGCACCCTGACCGAAGACTTCGGCCTGCAGCGCCGCGACGGCCTGGCCGACGTCATCAACGGCGAGGTGCCTCTGGAGCAGGCCATCCACCACCAGGTGCTGCCCTACCTGGATGTGATGTCCGCCGGCACCCCGCACCCGGACCCGGCCGGCCTGATGACCAGCGACACCTTCGCGCATGCGCTGGCGCTGCTGTCGGCACGCTACGACGTGGTGGTGATCGACGCCCCCCCGGCCCTGCTGGCCTCCGAGACCGCCGCCATGGCGCCGAGCATGGGCACCGTGCTGCTGGTGGCGCGCGCGGACAACAGCGAGATGGGCGAGCTGCTCGAAAGCAGCAAGCGGCTGGCCCACGTGGGCGCGGCCTTCCACGGGGTGGTGTTCAACGCGGTCGACACCACGCAGCGCCGCAACCGCAGCTACAGCTACGGCTACTACGGCTATGCCCCGACGACCACCGCCGCCGCTCCCGCGCCCCGGCGCGATCCCGCCTACCAGCTGGACACGGCCGACACCGTGATGCCCAGGCGCATCGAACCGGAGCACGCCGAATCATGAACACGCTCAGATCCACCTCCTCCACCGGGCACGGGCCCGGCAATCCGGGCGTCGGCACCGCGGCCGCCAACACGGCGCCCTACATGCCGCTGGGCGGCGCGCCCTGGCTGCGTCGCGCCAAGCGCATGGCCGACATCCTGATGGCCGGCTCCTTCTTCCTCTTCTTCGGCTGGGCCTATGCGCTCGTCTGGCTCGGCGTGCTCTACACCTCCGGAGGCCCGGCCATCTACATGCAGCCGCGCTACGGCAAGGGCGGGCGCGTCTTCAAGTTCTACAAGTTCCGCTCGATGGTGGCCGACGCCGACGCGGTGCTGGCGCGCCACCTGCGCCAGAACGAGGCCGCGCGGCGCGAATGGGCCGTCTACCAGAAGCTGCAGAACGACCCGCGCATCACCCGCTTCGGCGCCTTCCTGCGCAAGTACAGCATCGACGAGTTCCCGCAGTTCTGGAACGTGCTCAAGGGCGACATGAGCATGGTCGGCCCCCGCCCCTGCATGTTCGCGCAGAAGGACCTGTACGGCGACTACTGGGACCACTACTGCGCCGTGCGCCCTGGCATCACCGGCCTGTGGCAGATCAGCGGGCGCAACGAGATCAGCTACCGCCGCCGTGCCGCGATGGACGCGGAGTACGTCGCGCACCTGTCGCTGTGGCGGGACTTCGTGATCCTGCTGAAGACCTTCGGGGTGGTGACGGGGGCGCGCGGGTCGCGATAGCGGCCGCAGCGACACAGCCACTACCCATCGGCGGTTCCGCTCTTTCCATTCAACCACTTCAACGAAAGCTCATATGCGAATCTTCGTAGCAGGTCATCGCGGCATGGTGGGTCAGGCGACGGCACGGCGCCTTCGCGAACTGGGCCACGACGTGGTGACGCGAACCCATTCCGAACTCGATCTCCTCGACCAGGCAGCCGTGGCCCGCTTCTTCGCCACGGAACACATCGACGAGGTCTACCTGGCGGCCGCCCGGGTCGGCGGCATCCACGCCAACATGACGTATCCGGCCCAGTTCATCTACGAGAACCTGGCCATCGCCACCAACGTGACGCACCAGGCCTTCGTCTCTGGCGTGAAGCGGCTTCTGTTCCTGGGCTCCAGCTGCATCTATCCGCGCATGGCCGAGCAGCCGATCCGCGAGGAATACCTGCTCAACGGAAAGCTCGAGCCCACCAACGAGCCTTACGCCATCGCCAAGATCGCCGGGCTCAAGCTGTGCGAGAGCTACAACCGCCAATACGGCGCCACGCACGGCATCGACTACCGCAGCGTAATGCCGACCAACCTGTACGGCCCGGGCGACAACTACCACATCGAGAACAGCCACGTGGTACCCGCGCTGATCCAGCGCTTCCACCTGGCGAAGATCGGCAATTCGCCCAGCGTGCTGATCTGGGGCAGCGGCCGCGCCCGTCGCGAGTTCCTGTACGTCGACGACATGGTCGAGGGCTGCCTCGCGGTGATGAACCTTTCGCGCGCCGAATACGACCGGCAGACCGACGCGATGCGCGGCCACATCAACCTCGGCACCGGCGAGGACGTATCCATCGCCGAGCTCACCGAGCTGATCCGCGACGTGGTGGGCTATACCGGCACCATCCGCTACGACCTCGCGCAGCCCGATGGCGCGCCGCGCAAGCTGCTGGACGTCTCGCGTGCCAACAGCCTCGGCTGGCACGCGACCGTACCGCTGGCCGAGGGGCTTCGCCGCACCTACGCCGACTACCAGAAGGCGATCCGGCCGGTCGAAGAGATCGATGCAGCAGGTCAAGGCCAGGACCAGGCGCAGCCCTTGGCCAAGGCCCACGCCTGAACCGCCGACTGCCCATCCCACAGCAGGCCCGCCATGCGCCCCCTCGCCTTCTGGTCCGGCATCGTCTGCGCCGCGCTGTGCGGCCTGGTCGATCCGGTTTGGGGCTACGCGGCGGTGTTCGTGCTGTCGCTGGTGCAGATCGCGATGCTGGGATCGGCCGGCGGCAGCGTGTTCCTGCTGATCCATTACGCGGCCATCCTGACCTACTTCTCTATCGCGCCGGCGATGCAGATATCGCACGACATCGACTTCTGGGACGCGGGCGTGATGCGCGCCGATTCGCACACGCAGGCGCTGATGCTCTTGCTGCTCTACATGGCGGGCGTGGAGGCCGCGCGGCTGGGGGAGCGCGATGCGCCCGCCGACGCGATGGCGCGGCGCGACGGCCGCATGGCCGAGCTCGCCAACGCCCAGTTGCTGCTGCTGGGCTGCGCGGTGTTCGCCTTCGCCGCGCTGCTGGTGAAGCCGGAGCTCAACTTCGTGGCGCGTGGGGTCGCGGGCCTGGGCAGCGAGGACAACAACCTCGCCATCGACTTCATCTTCTATTCCACGCTGCCCAAGCTGGTGGTGCTGATGTGCTTCGTGGCGCTGGCCATCCAGGCGTTGCGCCGCCGCACGCTGTGGTCGTGGGGCGTGGCGGGCATCGCCTTCGGGCTGGCGGCGATCGCGGCCAACCCGGTGAACACGGCCCGGCAAGTCCTGCTGATCGGATTGCTGCCGCTGCTCGTCCATGCGCTGGCGCGCAGCCGGCGCTGGCTGCTCGCGGGCCTGATCTTCGGCTCCATCGCGGGGCTGGGGCCGGTGCTGAACCTGATCTCGCGCGGCAGCATCTGGGGCGAGGAGCTGCGGACCTTTCCCTTCAGCCAGGACTTCGACGCGATGTTCGTCGTCGCGGGCATCCTGGAGCGCGCGCCAATTCCGGACCTGGGCTGGGGCCGCTACCTGCTGTCGGCCTTCTCGTTCTTCCTGCCGCGCAGCCTGAAGATGTTTCCCGACTTCGACCCGCTGGGCTGGTCGGCCATCCTCGGCAACTTCTCGCAGGCCAATCTCTCGCTGCCGCCCTTCACCACGGCGTATTTCGACTTCGGTCTGGCAGGGCCGGCGCTATTCGGTTTCGCGGTATCGGCCGCCTTCCGGGCGGTGGACCGCGCCGTCCAGGCCGGGCGGCCGGTGTCGGGTTCCTACCTGGCGGCGCTGGTGCTGCTGGCCGCCTACGTGCCGTTCATGCGCGGCCCGATCCTCGGCTGGGGGCCGTTCGCTGCCTCGGGCGTGATCGCCGCATTCATCGCGGGCTCTCTGAGCTCCCGCACCCGCCGCGCGATGACGCGCGTGGTGCGGCGCCGCCTGCCGAGCGCATGAAGGAAGAAGAAAGAAAAGAAAGAAGCACCCATGGCCGCCTACCTCTACTACGACACCGTGCGCCTCAACAAGGCGGCCGGCGGCGTGCTCAACGTGTCGCAGGTGCTGCTGCGCCACATGCGGCTTTCGCCCGACGACCGCGTTGTGCCGGTGAGCGAACGGCACCCGCGCCTCTTCGCTCTGGCGCAGCGTCTGAAGATCAGCCGCTTCGTGCTCGACACACTGCTCTACAACTTCCACCGGCTGCGCACGCTGATCACCGGCGAGCAGCTGTTCTCGATGTTCCCCAACTACTACCTGCCGCTCACGCTGCTGGGGCGACATCGCGACTCGGTGGTGATCGTGCACGACCTGCAGTACAAGGCCTATCCGCAGTATTTCGGGCGCCTCAAGCGGCTCTTCCTCGACTGGAATCTCTGGCGCGCGGCGCGCAGCGCGGCCGACGTGGTCTTCATCAGCCGCAGCAGCCAGCGCGACTTCGAGCGCCACTTCGGCCGCGGCGCGCGTTCCAGCGTCATCTTCAACCCGGTGGACGCGCCGCGAGTCGCCCCGGCCGCCGTCGCGGCGCCCGGCGCGCGCTATCTGATCGCGGCCTACCACTACTACCCGCACAAGAACTTCGCCGGCATCCTCGCGCTCTTCGAGCGCATGAAGGCGGCCGGGCTGGTCGACTACCTCGACATCACCGGCAACGGTGCGGCGGAAGTGCAGCGCATGGTGTCGGCGATGCCGCCCGAGGTGCGCGAGTGCGTTCGGCACCGCGGCCTGGTGCCACGCGACGAGTTGCTGCGGCTGTACCAGGGCGCCACCGCCTTCATCTCGCTCTCGACCTTCGAGGGTTTCAACCTCTCGGCGGCGGAGGCGGCGACGCTGGGAGTGCCGCTGCTGCTGTCGGACATTCCGGTGCACCGCGAGCTGTTCGCGGACTACGCCTTCTTCGCGGGCAGCGACGGCGACGATCCGGAGCAGATCGCGCAGTACCTGGCGCACCACGAGCACGCCCGCCCGGCGTGGGTGCACGCCGGCACCTGCGCACCCGCCAACGTCGCGAGGCGTTACCTGATGCTCAAGCGCGGCACGCTTTCGCTCGCGGGGGCCGTGCCATGACTGCATGCCTGCCGCACGTCGTGCGATTCATCGCGAAGCTGCTGCTGGCGGTGGCGCTGCCGCTGGCGGCCCATGCCCAGCCCGCATCGGCGCCGACGCCGGGCTTCGGCGTGATGGTTCATTACCTGCCCGACAAGCAATCGATCGGCGAGATCAGGCGCTTCGACGTGGAAGCCTTCGCTGCCACGCTGGCGGAGATGCGCGTCTCGCACCTGATCCTGACGCTGGGGCAGAACAGCGGCCAGTACATCGCGCCCAATGCGGCGCTGGAGGTGCTCTGCCCGGCCAGCGCCGCAAACCGCCCGCCGCGCGACCTGCCGCTGGAGATCGGCCGGGCCCTGCGCAGCCGGGGCATCGCGCTGATCCTGTACCTGCCGTTCCGTGCGCCGCAGGCCGACCGCGCGCTCATGGATTGCCTGGGCGACGTGTCGGAGCAGGAGCCGCCGCCGGCCCGTTTCATAGCGGCGTGGTCCAGCGTGATCCGCGACTGGTCGCAGCGCTATGGCGCGCTGGCCAGCGGCTGGTGGTTCGACGGCACCTACAACACCAAGGGCATCACGCCCGCCGGCTGGGACATGCTGTGCAGCGCCGCGCGCGCGGGCGCCACCAACCGCTGGCTGGCCTTCAACGCGGGCGAAGGCGCGGAGCGCTTCAGCGCGAAGTCGGCCCCCTGCCAGAACCTGATGGCCGGCGAATACATGCAGCCGCCGCCGCACCTGAGCGGCCCGCCCTCGGAACTCGTCCTGCACGTGCTGACGCCGCTGACCGCCTCGTGGGGCCGCGACGCGCCGGCGCGATTCACGACCGCGCAGCTTCGTGCCTGGATCGCCGACGCATCAGCCGCGCGCGGTCTCTTCACGCTGGACATGCCCATCGACGCAGCCGGCCGCTTCGTTCCCGCGCACGTCGCGCTCATCAAGAGCGTCACGGCGGCGAGCAAGCCCTGAATCAGAGAAACGCTGTCACACCTGCCTCAACCCAACCCGATCACCATGAACCCGCCCCTGCCCTTCATCGTCGTGGAAGACCGCCAGAACAAGACCCTCGCGCTGTGCCGCGAATCGGCGGAGCTGGCCGGCGAGCCGCTGCTCGTGCTCTCGGACACCGACGCGGGTCCGGCCTACGAGCGCTTCTGCCGCTCCTACGTGCACCTGTCGAGCAACACGCCGGAGTTCGAGAAGATCTGCTTCCGGCGTTACTTCCTGCTTGCGCGCTTTCTGGAATCCAACCCCGAAGTGCGCGATTTCGTGCTGATCGACAGCGACGTGCTGCTTTTCCAGGGCGCGGGGCAGCACATCAGGCGGCTGGTGGGCAGGGCCGATTTCTCGGGTTCCAGCATGCAGTCGGCCGACGGCTGGAACCCCTGCCAGATCTCGCCGCACGTGAGCTACTGGACATCGAGCGGACTGCGCCGCTTCGTGGCCTGCGTGCTCGACACCTATGCCACGCCCTCGGGGCGCCGGAAGCTGCGCGAGATCTCGGCGCGCTTCGCCGCGCGGGGCGTGCGCGGCGGCGTGTCGGACATGACGCTGCTCTACCTCTGGGCGCACGCCACCGGCAACGACGAGCCCATCAACCGGGTGCTCGAGGGCACGGTCGTCGACCACAACATCAACGGCATGCACAACCTGCATCGCGGGGAGTTCAAGGTGCTGGGCGGCGCCAAGCGCATCGCCTACCGCGAGGGCAAGGCCTGGCTGACCAGCACCTCGGGCGAGCTCACGCGCGTGGTGGCGCTGCACTTCCAGGGCAGCGCCAAGATGGCCATGCCCTACGCCCTGCGCGGCCACATGCTCACCGTGGCGGCCGTGACCTATGGGCTGCAGATCGCCCGTCGCGCGAAGAACAACGCCTTTCGCGCGGGCGCCTTCGCGCGCCGGCTGTTCGACACGCGCCGCGTGCACCGCGTGCCGGCCGGCAAATGAGCACCAGCGAGCCGACGCCATGAAGCACTTCAGCCTGCCACTACCGCTGCCCGGGGCGCGCATGGCATGGCTGTCGGGCCTGGGCGCGCTCGCTTCGCGGCTCTACGTGTACCTGTCGGGCTTCCTGGCCATCTTCCTGATGGCTGCGAGCGTTCCGCCCGCGCGCTTCGGCGAGTACTCGGTCTACCAGTCGGTCCTGGAGGTGGCGCTGGTGGTGGCCACGCTGGGCAGCTCGCTGCTGTTCTCGCGCAACGCGGCCTCGGCGCCGCCGGGCGTGACGCGCGGCGACGTGGTGCGCACGCTGTCCATCGGCCTGCCGCTGGCTACCGTGCTCGCGACGGTGATCCTCACGGTGCAGCGCCTGCCGGTGGGCGACGCGCCCTTCGCCATCCTGGTGGTCACGCTGGCGGTGTTCGCATTCAACAGCCTGCGGCTTTCCTTCAGCCGCGGCCTCGGGCACTCGGGGCTGCTGAACCTGGAGGCCGGAATCCGCTCGACCGTCCTGGTCGCGGGCGTGGGCGTCTGCGCCGCGGTGCATTTCGACCTGGGCGTGGCGCACCTGCTGCTCATCAACCTGATCGCGGTGGTCGTGGTGTGCCTGGCCGTGGGCCTGCCGGCCAACGGCGAGGCGCCGCCGGTGGGGCGCGCGGCGCTCGGGCTGGCCTCGCAGGCCGGGGCGACGGTGTATTCGCTGCTCATGTTCCTTCTGCGCAAGTCGGACCTGCTGATCGTGGCCTCTTTCATGCCGCTGAGCTACGTGGGCGCCTTCAAGCTCGCCTTCCTGCTGGCCGAGGCGCCCTCGCAGTTCGTGCAGGCCTTCCTGGTCACAAAAACGCCCGCGATGCTGGAGACCGAGGCCGGCAACTTCACGGCCGCGAAGCTGCGGCTCGCGCGGCACTCCTTCCTGCTGGGCTGCGGGCTCTTCGTCGGGCTGGCCGCGCTCATCTCGGTGGCCGCGCCGCTGCTCAAGCTGGGCAACGAGGCGCGCACCATCTTCCTCTGCATCGCGCCCTACTTCCTCCTGCGCACCTACACGATCCACCACGAGATGGTGCTGTCGCTGAAGACCTCGATGGGCTCGCTGGGCCAGTGGGCGCTGCTGGAGGTGGCGCTGCGGCTGGCGTCGTACGTGGTGGTGGCCTCGCTCTTTCCCGGCAAGCCGCACTACGTTTTCTTCATCGCCTGCCTGAGCGACTTCGCGCTGTACGAGACGCGCATGCGCCTGCACTTCGGCTTCTTTCCCATCGCGCGCCTGCTGGCGCGGAGGCAGGCATCGTGAAGATCCTCCTGTATTCGATGAACTTCGCGCCCGAGCTGGCCGGCATCGGCAAGTACTCGGGCGAGATGGCCGAGTGGCTGCAGGCGCGCGGGCACGAGGTGCGGGTGATCGCCTCGCCGCCCTTCTTTCCGCAGTGGTCGGTGTTCGAGGGGTACTCGGCCTGGATGTACCGCAGGTCCGACTGGAACGGCGTGAAGGTATGGCGCGCGCCCACCTGGGTGCCCTCGCAGCCGCGCGCGCTGGGGCGCATCGGGCACCTGCTGTCGTTCACGCTGTCGAGCGTTCCGCTGCTGCTGGCGCAGCTGTTCTGGCGTCCTGACGTGGTGTTCGTGGTCGAGCCGCCCCTGTCCTGCGCGCCGGCCGCGCTGTGCCTGGCCAAGCTGATGCGCGCAAGCTCGTGGCTGCACATCCAGGACTACGAGGTGGACGCCGCCTTCGGCCTGGGCTGGCTGCGCGGCGAGCGGGTGCGGCGCTTCGCGCTGGCCGCCGAGCGCTGGCTGATGCGCAGGTTCGACCGGGTCTCGACCATTTCGACCGCGATGCGCGCCAAGGCGCTGGAAAAGGGCGTGGACGAATCGCGGCTGGTGCTGTTCCCGAACTGGGTCGACGTGGAGGCCATCCGGCCCCTCGAGCGGCCGGCGCTGGTCTCGGGTGCTTCCGCGCAGGGCTACCGGGCCGAACTTGGCATTCCGGCCGACGCGGTGGTGGTGCTCTATGCCGGCAGCCTCGGCAGCAAGCAGGGCATCGAGCTGCTGGCCGAGGCGGCGCGGCTGCTGGTGTGCTCGCACAACATCCACTTCGTGTTCTGCGGCAACGGGCCGAGCCGCCCATCGCTGATGAACGCCTGCGTGCGGCTGGTCAACGTGCACTTCCTCGACCTGCAGCCCACCGAGCGCTTCAACGAGCTGCTGGGCATGGCCGACATCCATGTGCTGCCCCAGCGCGCCGATGCCGCCGACCTGGTCATGCCTTCGAAGCTGGGCGGCATGCTGGCGAGCGGCCGCGCGGTGATCGTGACCGCGCATGCCGGCACCGCGCTCAGCGAGGCGGTGTGGGGCCGCGGCGTGGTGGTCGAGCCCGGCGACGCCGCCGCGCTGGCCGACGCCATCGAGCAGCTTTCCATGTCGCCCGCCACGCGCGAGCTGATGGGGTCGATCGGCCGGCGCTTCGCCGAGGCCGAGCTCGACCGCAACGTGATCCTGCAGCGCCTCGAAGAGCAGCTGCAGCGCTGCGTCACCGCCTGACGCGACGACCGGCCCGCCCCAAGGAACACCGCCATGCCCGCACCCAGGATCCTCGTGACAGGCGGCGCAGGCTTCATCGGCAGCCACACCTGCGTGGCGCTGATCGCGGCGGGCTACCAGCCGGTGGTGCTCGACACGCTGGTCAACAGCGACGCGCGCTCGCTGAAGCGGGTGGCGTGCATCACCGGCGTCGAGCCCGTGCTGGTGCGCGCCGACGTGCGCGACGGCGCCGCGCTCGACCGCACCTTCGCCGCGCACGGCGTGCAGGCGGTGGTGCACCTTGCGGGACTGAAGGCAGTCGGCGAATCGGTGGCCGATCCGCTGGGCTACTACGACGTCAACCTGGCCGGCAGCCTGGTGCTGGCGCGGGCCATGGACCGTGCGGGCGTGCGCACGCTGGTGTTCTCGTCGTCGGCCACGGTGTATGGCGACTCGCAGCCCTCGCCCATCGCCGAGGCCGCGCCGCATGGGCCGGTCAACCCCTACGGCCGCACCAAGTCGATGGTGGAGAGCATGCTGGCCGACCTCTCGCACGCCGATGCGCGCTGGGGCATCGCCTGCCTGCGCTATTTCAACCCGGTGGGCGCGCACGAGAGCGGCCTGCTCGGCGAACTGCCCAACGGCCCGCCCAACAACCTGATGCCCTACATCTCGCAGGTCGCGGCCGGCGAGCGCGAGTGCCTGGTGGTGCACGGCGCCGACTACGACACCGCCGACGGCACCGGCGTGCGCGACTACGTGCACGTGATGGACGTGGCCGAGGGCCACGTGGCGGCGCTGCACCGCGCGGCGCGACGACCCGGCATCCTCATGGCCAACCTGGGCACCGGCCACGGCGCGTCGGTGCTGGAGGTGGTCTCGGCCTTCGAGCGCGCGAGCGGCCGGCGCATCGCGCTGCGCATCGGGCCGCGCCGCCCGGGCGACGCACCCGCCTACTGGGCCGATGTGCGCAGCGCGTGGCGCACGCTCGGCTGGCGGGCGCGCCGCGACCTCGACCAGATGTGCGCCGACAGCTGGCGCTGGCAGTGCGCCAGCCCGCGCGGATTCGACGACCCGGTGCCCACCCTGGTGCCCGGTGCCGTGCTGTTCCAGAACAAAGACAGAGCCATCAACATCCACTCCAACCGGGGGCACACCCATGTCTGAACAAGCTACACCCCCAGCCATCGAGCTGGGCGCCGGCCAATCGGGCTATCCGCCAGGGGTCTGCGCGCCGGCCACGCCGCTGTGGCCCGGTTTCCTGACCGGGCAGGAAGACGCGCCGGTGCGCGTGCTGCTCGTGGACGACGACGAGTTCATGCGCCGCGTGATCGCGCAGGAGCTGCTGTCGGACCTGCGCATACAGCTCGAAGGCCAGGCCGGCAGCCTGCGCGACGGCCGGCGGCTGGTGGCCACGCACGAGTTCGACGTGCTGATGGTCGACCTGCGGCTGGGCGACGGCTCCGGCTTCGACCTGATCCAGGAAGCGCGCGAGCACCGCCGCTCGGCCGAGATCATCGTCATCACCGTGCTGGAGGACGAGGCGCACGTGCTGCACGCGCTGGAACTGGGCGCCACCGGCTACCTGCTGAAGGACGCATGGCTGCAGAGCTTCGCCCAGGCGGTGCTGCAGGTGGTCAACGGCGGCGCGGCCATCACGCCGCGGCTGGCACGCCGGTTGCTCTCCCGGCTGAGCCACCGGCCGATGGGCGCGCTGCCACCGGCTGCGCAACCCCTGCCGCGCGAGACGACGCTGACGGCGCGCGAGTGCGAGGTTTTGCGCTTCGTCGCGCGCGGGCACGTCACGGAGGAGATCGGAAACAGGCTGGGCATCTCGGGGCAGACCGTCAACGCCCACATCAAGAACATCTACAAGAAATTGCACGTCCATTCGCGCGCGCAGGCCGTGAGCTATGCCGCGTATTCCGGGCTGATCTGAAGCGGCCCTTTCCTCTCTTCTTCATCAACCTGCACGCAACCCAACGCTGGCGACCGATCATGAAAACCGCTCCCTCCATCCATCCCGTGGTCCTGTGCGGCGGCAGCGGCACGCGGCTGTGGCCGCTGTCGCGCAAGGCCCTGCCCAAGCAGTTCGCGCCGCTGGTCGGCGGCAAGAGCCTGCTGCAGCTCACGCTGGAGCGGCTGGCTCTGCTGAACGCCGACATCACCTGCGTGACCTCGGAAGACCACCGCTTCCTGGTGAAGGAAACGGTGGAGAACGCCGGTGTCACGGGCCGGCAGATCCTGGAACCGGTGGCGCGCAACACCGCTGCAGCGATGGCATCGGCCGCGCTGATGGCCGAGCCTGACGACCTGCTGCTGTTCGCGCCTTCGGACCATCACATCCCCGACGCCGCCCTCTTCGCCCGCACCGTGCATGCCGGCGTCGATGCGGCGCTGGCGGGCCGGATCGTCACCTTCGGCGTAGTGCCCAGTTTCCCGAGCACGGCCTACGGCTACATCGAGGCCGGCGAGGCGCTGGCCGGCGGGCACAGCCAGGCGGTGGCGCGCTTCGTCGAGAAACCGACGGCAGCGGTGGCCGAAATGCTGATCCTGAACGGCGGCTACAGCTGGAACGCGGGCATCTTCCTCGTGCAGGCGCGCACGCTGATCGCCGCGCTGCGCGAGCACGCGGGCGACATCCTGCAGGCCTGCGAGAGCGCCGCGGCCAACGCGACCCGCGACGGCAGCTTCGTGCGGCTGGACCGCGCCGCCTTCGAGCAATGCCGCGCCGACAGCATCGACTACGCGGTGCTCGAGAAGCATCGCCAGATCGCGGTCGTGAAGTTCGAGGGGCTGTGGAGCGACGTGGGCAGCTGGAACGCGGTCGCCAGCCTGCACCCGGCCGACGATGCCGGCAACCGGCTCAGCGGCAAGGCCAGCGCGCTGAACTCGCGCAACACCTTCGTGCATGCGCCGCACCGGCCGGTGGTGGCGCTGGGCACGCAGGACCTGATCATCGTGGATACGCCCGACGCCGTGCTCGTAGCCGGCGCGGGCTGCGCCGAGCAGGTGGCGGAGGTGGTGCGCAAGCTCTCGCTGGAAGGCTGCGCCGAAGCCACCGAGCACCGCCGCGTGGTGCGGCCATGGGGCGCCTACGACAGCATCGACCTGGGCGAGCGCTTCCAGGTCAAGCGCCTCACGGTCAAGCCCGGCGCCAGGCTCTCGCTGCAGATGCACCACCACCGCTCCGAGCACTGGGTGGTGGTGAAGGGCACGGCGCGCGCCACCTGCGACGGCAAGGTCAGCCTGGTGCACGAGAACGAGTCGATCTACCTGCCCTCCGGCGCGGTCCACCGGCTGGAGAACCCCGGCAAGACGGTGCTCGAAGTGATCGAGGTGCAGACCGGCGGCTACCTGGGCGAAGACGACATCGTGCGTTTCGACGACACCTACGGGCGCTGCGCGGCGCAGGCGACCACGGCGACAACGGACCTCATCGCGGCAGATACGGCGTGATGTTCCTCAGCGCGTTGGCCACGTAGGCCTCCTTCTCGCCCACTGGCGCCACGTAGTGCAGCGCCGCCTCGGCGGCCTCGATGCCCTCGGTGCGCGCGATGACCCAGCCGGCCAGGTAAGGCGAAGCGAAGCAGCCGCCCGCGGTGGCGACGTTGCCGCGCGCGAAGAAGGGCTGGTTCAGCACTTCCACGCCGGCTTCCTGCACCCAGGGCTTGGTCGTCAGGTCGGTGCAGGCCGGAACGCCTTCGACAAGGCCGAGCTTGGCCAGGACGAGCGTGCCCGAGCATTGCGCCGCGATCAGTTGCCGCTGCGGATCGAGCGACAGGCGCCCCATCAGCTCCGGGCTGGCGACCACCTCGCGCGTCTTCACACCGCTGCCGACGACCACCGCGTCGGCGGAGCGCGCATCTTCCAGCAGCGACTGCGCGCGGATGGTCACGCCATTCATCGACGTGACCTCCGGCGTCGGGCAGCAGATGCTCACGCGCCAGTCCGGCTTCTTGATGCGGTTGAGCACGCCCAGCGCGATGAGCGAGTCGAGTTCGTTGAAGCCGTCGAAGGTGAGGATGGCGATGTGCATGGCGTCCTGTATTGGTGTGATCGTGGGCGGATGGAGCCATCGTAGGAGAGGCGATCAATACAATCAAAGAATTGTCATGGATACATCGAGCTCGCGATGGCCGAAGCCCGCTACAAGCAACTGGTCGACGAACTTGCCGCCGAAATCCGCGACGGCCGCCTGCCACCCGGCACCCGCCTGCCCACGCACCGCAAGCTGGCCGAACGCCACGGGCTGGCGCTGGTCACCGCGTCGCGCGTCTACGCCGAGCTGGAAGCCATGGGCCTCGTCAGCGGCGAGGTCGGCCGAGGCACCTTCGTGCGCGAAGCGTCGCTGCGCATGGGCCCCGGCGCCGAGCAGCGGGCGCTGCCGGCGGACCTGGTCGACCTGAACTTCAACTACCCCGCCCTGCCCGGACAGGCCGAACTGCTGCGCGGCGCACTGCGCCAGCTCGCGGCCGGCGGCGAACTCGAGGCCATGTTGCGCTACGCACCCCACGGCGGACGGATGCACGAGCGCGCCTGCTTCGCCCGGCACCTCGCCTCGCGAGGGCTGACAGCGGAGCCATCTAACGTGCTGATCGTCGACGGCGCCCAGCATGGACTGGCCGTGACCGCAATGGCCCTGCAGCAACCCGGCGACGTGGTCGCGGTGGACGCCCTCACCTACCCCGGCTTCAAGGTATTGGCCGAGGCGCACAAACTGGAACTGGCGCCCCTGCCCGCTGCCGGTCAGGGGCCCGACCTCGACGTGCTGGAGCGCCTGTGCGCGCGGCGCCGTGTGCGGGCCATCTACGCCATGCCGACCATGCACAACCCGCTGGGCTGGGTGATGGGCACGAGCCGCCGCAAGCGCCTCGTGGCCATCGTGCGGCGGCACGGGCTGCTCGTCATCGAGGACGCGGCCTATGCCTTCCTGGCCGACGATCCGCCCGCGCCACTGGCTGCGCTGGCGCCCGAGACGACGGTGTATGTCTCGGGTCTCTCCAAGAACGTCGCGACCGGGCTGCGCGTGGGTTTCGTCGCCGCGCCCGATGCGTGGGTGCCGAAGCTCGAACGTGCGATCCGGGCCACGACGTGGTGTACACCGGGCGTGACCACCGCCATCGCGTGCTCATGGCTGGAAGACGGCACGGTCGAGCGGCTCGAATCGCAGAAGCGGCAGGACGCGTCTGCGCGGCAAGCCATCGTCGGCGAAGTGCTTGCCGGGATGGGATGCATGCGGCATCCGTCGTCGTACTTCGCGTGGCTGCCGCTGCCGGAGGAGACGCGGGCCGACCTCGTTGCCGCGGCGCTGATGCGTGAAGGCGTTTCGGTGTCCACGGCCGAGCCATTCGCTACGTCGAAGCATGTGCCGCATGCACTGCGGCTGGCGTTGGGGTCGGTCGGGCTGGAGGGTTTGCGAAGTGCCTTGCGGACTGTGCGGCGGGTGGTCGAGGAGCAGTCGTACTGAACGAGCGCTCAGGAAACGGCGACGCCGCCCAGTGCCTCCCGGATGCATGAGGCGATCTCTTGTTCGCTTCGTCCACCCCGCAACACGATGCCCGGACCGAAGGCGAAATGGGGAACCGACCGGACACCCGCCACGGCAGCTCTCCTCGCCGCCTCTTCGACTCGCCCGTGCCAGGCGCGGTCGACAGCGATCGCCCTTGCCTCCATCCGATCGAATCCGTGATCCACGGCGATGGCCGCAAGCACATCGGCATTGCCGATGTTCTTTGCGCCGAGAAAGTACGCCTGCGTGATGGCGACTGCCAACCGATGCTGGGGCAAGCCTCGCTCCCCGGCGGCAAGGATCAACGCATGGGCTGCCTGCGTGGGAAAGGCCCAGGGCTGGCGACGCAGGTCGAGCTCGAGTCCCGAGGATCGCGCTTCGGACTCGACACGTGAAAACGCAATTGCCGGATCGGTGATGCCGTGGCGCGAGCGCAGCAGATCGGGAATGTAGGTTCCTGACGCAGGCGCATCGGGCATCAGCAGCACCGGATGGTGGCGGATGTCCGCCGCAAGGCCGGCAAAGCCCTGTGCAAGTACCTTGTCGAGCCGGTACTGGCCGACGATGCACCAGGGGCAGGTGATCTCGGTATAGAGGTCTATTCGCAGCATGTGCGTCTGGCCTTCCTCGTTCATGCCGGCTGAAGTGGCGGCAGGATCGATTCGGGGCGGTCGCGTTTCGTGGCGAGGCTCCAGATATCCTCTGCGATGTCGTCGGGATCGAGCACCGGCAACCTTGGATCGAGCTTCGCTCCCGAGGCGGTCATCGCACGCAGCCCCGTCGAACGATCGATGACCGCGCCGATGCTCACCGTACCCGCGTAGACGCCCTTCGGGACCAATTCCGCATTGAGGGTGAGGACGTAGTTGCGCGCGGCAGCCATCGCGGGGCCGACGCCGCTCATGCCGGGAATGGCAACCACACCGGCCAGGCCTCCGACGACGATCATCGCGCCGTCTCCCCGGGCCAGCATGCCCGGCAGTACGGCGTGCGATACCTCGATGGGCGAGAGCATGAAGATCGAGGCCATGGCCTGCAGCTTCGCCGCATCGAGTTCGACCGCGGGTACGAAGTTGGCGTCGGAAGGCGCGGGAGCGTAGACGGCGACGTCCACGCTCGAGAACCGCTCCTCGATGGATCGGACCAGCGCGGGAATTCCGTCGATCTTCGTGAGGTCGGCCGGAAACGCTGCGGCCTCGATATCTGCCCGGGCGAGTTCGGCGACGAATGCCTCCAGCGGCTCGGCGCGCCGCGCGACGAGGGCGATCCGATAACCTTCGCGACCGAAACGCTTGGCCAGGGAGGTGCCGAGGCCGGAGCCTGCGCCGAAGATTGCGAGGGTTTTCTTTGCAGTCATCTGGTATTCCTTCAGGTGGTATGTTTCGATGACCAGATGATTGAGATTGACCGTCACAATGACAAGAACGCAGATGTTTGAGGCCTAGTCACATGCATATGCCTGCCCCACCCGACGAGCCCGGTACGAACGAGCACTGCCGGAAGGTGAACCAGATGCTCGGCCGAATGGGCGACAAGTGGACCATCCTCGCGATCACGATGCTCGAACAGAAGCCGCGTCGGTTCAATGAACTCAAGCGGCTGATCGGCGGGATATCGCAGCAGATGCTGACGCGAACGCTCAAGGCCCTGGAGCGCGACGGCATGGTGACGCGAACGGTTCATCCCACCGTGCCTCCCCAGGTCGAATACGCGCTGACCGAACTGGGTCACTCGCTCGCGTCGCCTCTCATGAACCTGGCCACATGGGTGCTGGACCATCTGGGCCAGATCGAATTGCACCGGGCCTCGCACGACGAGCGGGCAATGCCTGCGGCGTCGAACTCCACCGTGTATCGCCGGCGTTAGATGCCGCAAAAGCCCGCAGCGCCACGCCTCACCAGCCGTGAAAGCGCCCCCATGCCCGCAGCGTTCCGTCTTCCGACAACGCCTGATATTCCGGAAACTGCGCCCCCGTCGCACAGGCATGATTCGGCAGGATGCGCAGCCGCGTCCCTACAGGAAAGCGCACCGCGATGTCCGCATCCGCCTCGCCCTCCCGCGAAAGAATGCCGTGCTCCTGGTTCGCACCAATGAGCACATAGCCATCGAGCACCCGTCCCTGCGCATCGCACACCTGCCCGTACCCGAAGTCCCGCTTCTGCTTCTGCGTCCCCCGGTCGCGGCTCATCGCCATCCAGCCTGCGTCGACGATGGCCCAGCCCTTGTCGGCCTGGTGGCCGATCACGGTGGTGAGCACGCTCAGGGCGATGTCGTCCTCGGTGCACACGCCGATGTTGCACATCACGAGATCGAAGAACACGTACACGCCGGCCCGCACTTCGGTCACGCCGTCCAGCGCATCCGCAGCCAGGGCGGTGGGCGTGGAACCCACGCTGACCACCGGGCACGGCAGGCCCGCGTCGCGCAGCCGCTGCGCGGCGCGCACGCAGCCTGAGCGTTCCTGCTCGGCCATCGCCTTCAGGGCTTCGGGCGTATCCAACTCGTAGCTGGAGCCCGCGTGGGTCAGCACACCGCCGAGGCGCATGCCACCTTCGTGCAGCACGCGGCCGACTTCGAGCAGCGCGTCTTCCTCCGGCTTGATGCCACTGCGGTGGCCGTCGGTATCGACTTCGACCAGCACATCGAAGGCCTCGCCGTTCGCGCGGCCGAACTCGGCAATCGCCCTGGCCGAGGCCACGCTGTCGGTGAGGATGCCCAGCGCGCAGCCGCGCCGGCGCAGTTCCAGCGCATGCGGCAGCCGGTGCGGCGCCATGCCGACGGCATAAAGGATGTCGGTGAAGCCTGCGGCGAAGAACTGTTCGGCCTCCTTCAGCGTGGAGACGGTGATGCCCTGCGCTCCCGCCTCGCGCTGGGCTTTGGCGACCTCGATGCACTTGCTGGTCTTCACATGCGGTCGGAAGCGCACGCCAAGTTCGTTCATGTGCTGCTGCATGCGTTCGATGTTGCGCCGCATGCGCGTGCGTTCGATGAGGGCCGCGGGCGTGTCGATGGTGGCGAGGGTGTTCATTCTGGAACTCGTCATTTCTTTTCGAAGGATTGCAGCCAGGGCAGCGCCGGTGCGAGCGTCGGCGCCTGAAGCTCGGGGGACGGCGCTCCTTGCGGCAGTGCAAGGCCTACGCGGTTGTGCCAGTAAGTGCGCAGGCCCACTACCGAAGTGCCGAACATGTCGTAGCCCGAGCCGGCGACGAAGGCCGCGTCATGCGCCTCCACCCCAAGCCGTTCGAGCGCCACGCGGTACGGGCGCGGATCGGGCTTGTAGAACCCGGCTTCCTCCGAGGTGACGACCGCGTCCCAATCGATGCCCAGCCGCGCCGCCGCGCGGTGGCCCAGGCGCCTGGAGCAGTTGGTGACCACGGCGAGGCGGCAGTGCGGCTTGAGCGCCAGCAGCAACTCGCGCGCGCCGCTCCACACGGGCAGCGTGTCCCATTGCGCTTCGAGCGCATCGGTGGCGGAGCCGGGCATGCCGGTGTTGCGGGCAGCCTCCTTCACGAGCTGTTCGTAGGGCACGTAGGCGCCGCAGCCGTAGGTGAGCCGCAGGTACTCGGCGCGCCAGGTGCGGCCTTTCTCCTCGGAGCCGGCGGCGGCGTTCCAGACGGTCCAGGAATCGAGCAGCGCGGTGAGCAGGTCGAAGAGCGCTGCGCGCGGATAGGCGTTGGAGGATTGCATGGACTGCGACTGTACGTTTCGAGGCCATGCCTGTGCTTCAATGCGGAGTCATCAATCGTTAAGCACAAGTTAATGACGACGATCCAGATCGAGGACATGCAGCTCGCCGCCGCCCTGCTGCGCGAGCCGTCTCTGAGCGCGGCGGCGCGGGCGCTGGACGTTACGCCGCCGGCCCTTTCGATGCGGCTGCGCAAGCTGGAGGCCGCGCTGGGACTGTCGCTGGCCACCCGCACCGCGCGCAAGCTGAGCCTCACGCCCGAGGGCGAGCGCTTCGCGCGCGAGGCGGCCGCGCTGCTCGGGCAGATCGAGGGGCTGCGCGAATCGATGCAGCGCGACGACCGACGCCTCACCGGCACGCTGCGCATCGCCGCGCCCTTCGGCTACGGCCGCCAATACATCGCGCCCATGCTCGCGCGCTTCGCCAGGCTGCACCCGGGGCTGGGCGTGCAGCTCGACCTGCGCGAGACCCCGTGGCCCGACCGGCACGACGCCGACGCGGTGATCCACATCGGCACGGTGCGCGATTCGTCGTGGGTAGCGCGCACGCTGAGCGCCAACGAGCGCTGGCTGTGCGCCAGCCCCGCCTACCTGCGCCAGCGCGGCGTGCCCCGCGTGCCGCGCGACATTCCTGCACATGACTGCATCTGCATCCGCGAGAACGACGAGGACGTGACACTGTGGCACCTGCGCCCCGCGGGCCGGGCGGCGGCCGCCAAGGGCAGGCGCGAGACCCTGCGCATTTCCCCCGCCTACCTCACCAACGACGGCGGCGTGGCGCGCCAGTGGGCCGAACAGGGGCTGGGCCTGGTGCTGCGCTCCGAATGGGACGCGGCCGATGCCGTGGCGCGCGGCACGTTGGTGCGCGTGCTGGACGACTGGCAGTTCGACAGCGCGCCGGTCACGCTGCTGGTGCCGACGCGCAAGGGGCGCACGGCCCGGGTGCAGGCCGTCGTCGAGTTCCTCGCCGAGAGCTTCGGCAGCAGCGCCGCCAAGGGAAAGTAGCTGCGCGCATATCCATAGCCGCATTCCTTCGTTGGCCGCGCCGCCATGGTCCGCCAACACTCGCAGCTTCGTATTTCCGGAGAAGAAGCCTGCAATGACCCTTGCTCTCGATCATTTGCCCCCCTCGCGCCGCAGCGTGCTGCAAGGAGGCGCCGCACGGCCCGCCAAAGAGCAATCGCAGGCACAGCCGCGGCGTCCGGCCGCCCCCGCAGGCATCTGGAGCACGGGCCTGCTCGCCTCTGCCGCATGGGTCGCGCTGGGCCTGCTCACGCTGCTGTGGCCGAACAAGGAAGCCGGCTTCAGCGACTGGGCCTTCACGCAGGAGTTCGGCATCGCGACGCTGGTGGTCGCCGTGCTTTTGCTGGCGATCGCGCTGCTGGGCGGCCGCACCGGGCGGCTGATCCGCACGCTGCGGCCCGCCGGGCAATGGCTTGTCGCGCTGGCCGTGGGCCTCGCGCTGTGGGAGGTGTCCACCGCCAAGCTCGGCGTGCTGCCCTCGCCTTTCTTCGCGCCGCCGCAGAGCCTGATCGACGTGGTGCACGAGGACTGGCAGCGCCTGGGCCTGTCGACCGTGCATTCGCTGCGGTTGCTGGCCAACGGTTTCGTGCTGGGCGCGCTGGTGGGCTTCGGCACCGGGGTGGCCGTGGGCTGGTCGCGCATCGCGGGGTACTGGGTGCATCCGCTGCTGCGCTTCCTCGGGCCGGTGCCCGCGTCGGCGCTGCTGCCGCTGGCCTTCTTCTTCGCGCCTTCGAGCTATTCGGCGGCGGTTTTCCTCGTGGGCCTGGCCACCTTCTTCCCGGTGGCGGTGCTCACCTGGTCGGGCGTGGCCTCGGTGCACAAGAGCTATTACGACGTGGCGCGCACGCTGGGTGCTTCTGAACGTTTCCTGGTGCTGCGCGTGGCGATCCCGGCGGCGCTGCCGCAGGTGTTCGTGGGCCTCTTCATGGGTCTGGGAGCGTCGTTCTCGGTGCTCATCACCGCCGAGATGATGGGCGTGAAGGCCGGGCTGGGCTGGTATCTGCAATGGGCCCAGGGCTGGGCCGCCTACGCCAACATGTACGCGGCGCTGCTGGTGATGGCGGCGCTGTGCTCGGGCCTCATCACGCTGCTGTTCAAGGTTCGCGACCGCGTGCTGTCGTGGCAGAAGGGAACCGTGAAATGGTGACCGAGACGACCCCGAACGCGGTGCTTCCGCCCGCCCCCGCACCAACCACGGGCGCCGGGGCCCATATCGGCATACGCGGCGTCAGCCACTGGTTCGAAGTGTCCGGCGGCGTGCTGCAGGTGCTCGACGGCATCGACCTGCAGGTGCGCCCCGGCGAGTTCGTCGCGCTGCTGGGGCCCAGCGGCTGCGGCAAGTCGACGCTGCTGCGGCTGGTGGCCGGGCTGGAGCCCGCGACCACCGGCGCCATCACGCAGAACGGCGAGCCGATCTCGCGGCCCGATCCGTCGCGCATCGTCGTCTTCCAGGACCCGACGCTCTACCCCTGGCGCAGCGTGTGGGACAACGTGGCGCTGGGCCTGCAGGCACGCGGCGTGCTGAAGGAGCAGCGCGCCCGGGTCGACGAGGCGCTCAAGCTCGTGGGCCTGACCGAATTCGCGAAAGCCTTTCCGCACCATCTTTCCGGCGGCATGGCGCAGCGCGTGGCGCTGGCGCGTGCGCTCGTCAACGATCCCCAACTGCTGGTGCTCGACGAACCGCTGGGCAAGCTCGACTCGCTCACGCGCATCGCGATGCAGAGCGAGCTGGTCAATCTCTGGCAGCGGGCCGGCTTCTCGGCGCTGCTGGTGACGCACGACGTGGAAGAGGCGCTGTTCCTCGCCAACCGCGTGATCGTGCTGAGCGACCGGCCCGCGCGCATCGCGGCGGAGTTGGTGGTCGAGCTGCCCTACCCGCGCCATCGCGGCGATCCGAAGCTGGCCGAGTTGCGACACGAGGCGCTCAGGCACCTGGGGCTCGATGCGACCTGGTGAGTCGAGAAGATGAGCGGTCCGCCTCCCGAGGCCGGCTGGCTCAATCTGCTGATCGGCCTGCTGCAGGGCGCGCAGCTCTGGCTTCTTCGCGTGCTCGATGCACTGGGGCTGTCCGGGCAATCGCACGGGCAGCCGGCATGGCCGTGGGCGCAACGGCTATCCGGCGAAAACCTGCTGATCGACCTCGGACAGGCCCGGCGGCTCGGCCTCACGCTGGTGGTGCTTGCCGTGGCGCTGCTTGTCCTTCTGGTCGCGCTGCTCTGGCGCCGGCGCCGCATATGGCTTGCCACCGGAGCCGCGCTGCTGGCGGCATTGGCACCGTGGCCGGAGGCCAGCGTGGTGCTTGTACCTGCGTACCCAACCAGCTTCCACGCATCGCCCAGCGGCTTCACCGCCGGCAGCATCGAGCGCGGCCGCACGCTGTACGCGGCACAGTGCGCCGCCTGCCACGGAACCAATGGCCGGGGCCACGGGCCGCTGGCCTCGGCGCAGGCTGTGTGGCCTCCAGACCTGGGCGGTCCGCTGCTGTGGCGGCGCGCCGATGGCGACCTGCTGTGGCATGTGATGAACGGCATGCGCGACCGCCTTGGTGCGCAGACCATGCCCGGCTTCGGCACCGCGCTGAGCGACGCGGACGCATGGGCGCTGATCGATTTCATGAAAGCCCAGGGCGCCGGCGAGAGCCTGCGCGCGGCCGGTCTCTGGGCCCAGCCCATAGCGCCGCCGGATGTGACGGTGCAATGCGGCGACAAGCCACCGCGCAGCCTTTCGAGCTGGCGCGGCCAGCGCCTGCGCATCATCGCGTCGGAGCCTGGCCGCGAGGCATCGCCGCTACCCGACGATCCGCGCCTCGTGACCGTACTGCTCGCGCCTCAGTCCACGGAGGTGGCGCCGCAGTCGGCCGACTGCATCGCCACCTCGCCCGCCGCGTGGGCGGCCTTCTCGCTCGTCGCCGCGACAACGCAACTGGCGGGCACGCAGTTCATCGTGGACCGCGACGGCTGGCTGCGCGCACGCGGCGAACCCGGCAAGAGCGCGTGGAGCGACGACGATCTTCTTTGCCGCACCGAACAACAGCCCTCCGCGAAGCCCGGAGAGGGCCCGCTGCCGCCCGACGGCCTCGGCGCCCTCATCGCGCGCATGGACGCCGAGCCCGTGCGCTTCGTCAAGGGCGGGTACGTCCACTGACACCTGTGTCCGCAACGGGACTACGATGTTCTTCCGGGCCCCTTGCTATCAATCGATCGATCAGTCCATCCCCTCAACCCCGAAGGAGACAGCCCATGTCCAGCCACGTCTACAAAACGCTAGAACTCACCGGTTCCTCGCCCACCGGCATCGAAGATGCGGTGCGGACCGCCATAGCGAAGGCGCACGAGACGGTGCGCAACATCCAGTGGTTCAACGTCACCGAGACGCGCGGTCATGTGGTCGACGGAAAGGTGGCGCACTGGCAGGTGACGTTGAAGATCGGGTTCACGCTGGAGTGAGCCCGCTCCGGCCGGCGGGAGCGGCTAGCGCATGTACCCCAGGTCGCGCACGTCGGACCGCACGGCCGACCGGTCCGCCCCCTGCATCGGCAGGCTCACCAGCAGTTCGAGCCGGCGGCGCAGCGAGAACAGCATCTGCACCGCGTCGTGCGCGACCCTGTCGGGGTCGCGGCCGTCGAGCACGTCGGGGTAGGCCCACAGCGCCGCATCGGGCTGGCCGGGCCATGAGGGCTGGCGCGGCTCGGTGGACTCGTCGAGCGTGATGACGAAGTCCGCGGCGTGGGCATTGGCGCGCGCGAGCTCGTCCCAGCCGCGCGGTTGCCGGTTCGGCAAGGGAATGCTCGCGCTCTTGAGCGCGGCGATGGCGGCGGGATGGAATTCGCGGGCGACCTGCCCGGGCTGACCGCAGGAAGATACCGAGAACCGCTTCGGGTCCAGGTGCGTGAGGCACACTTCTGCCAGGATGCTGCGCAATGAATTTCGTCGCGAGACGAAGATCACGCCGATACGTTTTTGCATGGAACCCTGACTATAGCCCTGCGTTCTTAACCCGTCCTGACCATTCGCCGAGCAGTGCCGCCATGCTGCACAGCAGCGTCCGAACGGTGCAGACTCGGGGGCATGGACAAGCATTTCCTGACACCGCTTTTCGCGCCCGCTTCCATCGTCGCCTTCGTCGGCAATGCCGACGGCCCCGGCGGACAGACGCCGGCCGGCCACACGCTGCGCGAGGCCTTCCGCGCGCAGCGCTTCGACGGAACGCTGCGCTTCCTGGACGTGCGCACCAAGGGCACGCTCGAAGAACTGGCGCAGACCCATGCCGACCTCGCGCTGATCGCGCTGGCACCTGGTGACGTGGCGGCCGCGCTGGAGATCGCGGGGCGCATCGGCTGCAAGGCGGCGGTGGTTCTCTCGAGCGGCATCGGCGCCGAGCAGGCGTCGCAGTGGCGCAAGATCGCGCGCCGCGAGGGCGTGCACCTGCTGGGGCCGAACTCGCTGGGCTTCCAGCGGCCGCTGCTGCACCTGAACGCCAGCGTGGCCGGTCCGCTGGCCGGCAGCGGGCCGCTCGCGCTGGTGGCGCAATCGGGTGCGCTGACGGCCTCGATGCTCGACTGGGCGCGACAGAACGGCGTGGGCTTTTCCAGCGTGGTGTCGCTGGGCCCGCACACCTCGGTCGACATTCCGCAGGTGCTCGACTTCCTCGCCAACGACCAGGCCACGCACAGCATCATCATCTACCTCGAAGGCATTGCCGACGCGCGACGCTTCATGAGCGCGCTGCGCTCGGCCTCGCATGCCAAGCCGGTGGTGGTGCTCAAGGCCGGGCGCAAGCCTGCCGGCAACGAGGCCGCGCAGACGCACAGCGCGGCCATCGTGGGCAGCGACGACGTGTTCGATGCCGCGCTGCGCCGCGCCGGCGCGGTGCGCGTGCGCTCCTTCGTCGAGCTGTTCTCGGCCGCTAAGTGCCTGGCCTCGCGCTACCGCCCCGTCGGCAAGCGGCTGGCCGTGGTCACCAACGGCGGCGGGCCCGGCGTGCTGGCGGCCGACTGGATCAACGAGATCGGGCTAGACCTCGGCAAGCTCTCCGCACCCGCGCAGAAGGTGCTGCAGCCCACCTTGCCCCCGCTCGCCTCGCTGGCCGACCTGATCGACCTGTCGGAAGAAGCTCAGCCGGCGCACTATCGCGCCGCCATCGACGCGGCCTCGTCCGACAGCCAGGTCGACGGCGTGCTCGCCATCTTCTCGCCCAAGGCCGGCATCGACGCGGCTGCAACGGCAAAGGCGCTGGCCGACATTCCGCGGCCGATGAACAAGCCGCTGCTGGCCTGCTGGATGGGCGACTCCTCCGTGGGAAAGGCGCGCTCGGTGCTGGCCGAGGCGACCATCCCGAGCTTTCGCACGCCCGAGGCTGCCGTGGGCGCCTTCGGCAACATCGCGGCCTTCTACCAGAACCAGCAGCTGCTGCAGCAGACGCCGCCGCCACTGTCGGCACTGGCCAAGCCCGACATCGAGGGCGCGCGGCTGCTCATCGAGAGCGTGCTGGCCGAGCGGCGCCATGTGCTCACGGAGATGGAGTCGAAGTCGCTGCTGTCGTCCTTCCACATCCCGATCACGCGCACGCTGCTCGCGCGCAGCCCCAGCGAGGCGATGATGATCGCGACGCAACTGGGCTTTCCGGTGGCGCTGAAGATCGATTCGCCCGACATCCCGCACAAGTCCGACGTGGAAGGCGTGGCGCTCAACGTGCTCAACGGCACCGGCGCGCGCGACACCTACGTCGAGATGATGGAGCGCGTGGCCCGCCTCGCGCCCGAGGCGCGCATCAACGGCGTGACGGTGCAGAAGATGGTGCGCGCGCGGCGCGGGCGCGAGATCTACGTGGGCATGGTCACCGACGAGCCCTTCGGCCCCGTCATCGTGTTCGGCGCGGGCGGCACCATGATCGAGCTGCTGAACGACCGCGCGATGGAGCTGCCGCCGCTCAACCAGTTCCTAGCGCGCCGCCTCATCGAGCGCTCGCGCGTGGCCGAGACGCTGGGCGAATGGCGCGGCGCCCATTCGGTGGACATGGAAGCGCTCGAAGACCTGCTGCTGCGCGTGTCGGAAATGGTGTGCGAGCTGCCCGAGCTGCGCGAGATGGACATCAACCCGATCATCGTGGACGAGAACGGCGCCATCTCGGTCGACGCGCGCATCGTGGTGGGCAGCAGCTCGCAGGCGGTGGCTGCCCACGTGGGCAACGCGGTCAACGGCTACCAGCACCTGGCCATCATGCCGTACCCCGCGCGCTATCGGCGCGAATGGCCGCTGGCGGGCACGGGCGGCGGCACCTACATCGTGCGGCCGGTGCATCCCAACGACGCGCAGATGCTGCAGGCGCTGGTGCAGGGCCTGTCGCCCGAGAGCCGCTGGTTCCGCTTCGTCTCGCGCTTCCACGAGCTGCCGCCGACCATGCTCTCGCGGTTCACGCTGATCGACTACGACCGCGAGATGGCGCTGGTGGCAGTGATCATGGAGCGCAGCGTGTCGCCCGAAGGCACGGTGCTCGAGAGCGAGCGCATCGTGGGCGTCTCGCGCTACGTGACCAACCCCGACCAGACCAGCTGCGAGTTCTCGCTGGTGGTGGCCGACGAGTTCAGCGGCAAGGGCATCGGCTCGCGGCTGATGGAAAGCATCATCGACGTGGCCCGAGACAAGGGCCTCGCCGAGATGGACGGGCTGGTGCTGGCCAACAACCCCGACATGCTGAAGCTGGTGCGCCGGCTGGGCTTCACGGTGAAGCCCTTTCCGGAAGACCCGGACTTCAAGCTCGTGACCTACATGCTGTAGCCATGGACGCCCGTCGTAAGCTCGGCGGGTCGCATTCCTGGTTTTGCCTTTCATGATCCGAACGCTCCTGCGTCACGTCGGCCGCATTCTGCTGTCGCTCATCGTGCTTTCGACCTGCCTCTGGGCCTGCCTCGCGCTCTGGTACCAGTTCCCCGGGCCGGCCGCGGTGAAGATCGGCGCGGGCGTGCTCTGGGCCGCCTTCGGCCTCGCGGCCATCGCGCTGACGTGGCGCAGGCGGGCTGCGCGCGCCCTGCTCTCCTATGCGACCGGCTTCGCGCTGCTGCTGGTCTGGTGGAGCACCATCCTGCCGTCGCAGAACCGCGTGTGGGCCGACGATGTGTCGCGCCAGCTGCGCTCGCACATCGACGGCAGCGTGGTCACGCTGGACAACGTGCGCAACTTCGAGTGGCGCAGCGACACCGACTACACCCAGCGCTGGGAAACGCGCGAGTACGACCTCGACCGGCTGCGCACGGTCGACGTGTCGCTCTCCTATTGGAGCGGCCCCGCCATCGCGCACACGCTGGTGTCCTTCGGCTTCGACGATGGCCGGTTCCTCACCTTCTCCATCGAGATACGCAAGGAGCGCGGCGAGGCCTTCTCGTCCATCGGCGGCTTCTTCAGGCAGTTCGAGAACAGCCTGATCGCGGCCGACGAGCACGACATCCTGCGCGTGCGCACCAACGTGCGCGGCGAGGACGTCTACATGTACCGCGTGAGCCTGCCCCGGGCCGAGATGCGCTCGCTCTTCCTCGCCTACCTCGGCGAAAGCGCCGCGCTGGCGCGCGAGCCCAGCTTCTACAACACGCTCACCGCGAACTGCACGACCATCGTTTACGCGCTGGCCAGGCGCATCGTGCCCGGCCTGCCGATGGACTGGCGGCTGCTGGCCTCGGGCTACCTGCCCGACTACCTCTTCGACGTGGGCGGCCTCGCGCCCGGCTACAGCATGGAAGCGCTGCGCGCGGCGGGCCGCATTACCGACCGCGCCCTCGCCGCGGACAAGACGCCGGCCGCGAATTTCTCGCAGGCGATCCGGCAAGGGCTGCCGGGCACGACGGCCAATGCGGGAGCGGCGCAATGAAAGGCGCATTCCGCCTTGTCGCCTCCCTGCCCGCGCTCGCGTGCGCCGCCGCGCTGCTGGCCGGCTGCGCGGGCGTGACGGTCGGCTCGATCTCCCCGGCCGAATACCTCGCCCAGCGCAGGGGCGACGTGCTCACCACCGGCAGGCTCAGCACCTCCGCGCAGGAAGTGCTTCGGGTGATCGGCTCCGACGCGGACATCTGCCGCAAGGACGGCCAGGCATGCCGCAACGCACTGGCCGACTCCTCGGGGCTGAGCGATGAACAGCGCCTTTCCGCGCTGTCCGAAGTCTGGCTGCAGGTAGCGCTCGCGGCGGAGAAAGGCGGCGGCGCCGCCGATGCCACTGCCATCGAGGCCTGGTTCGAAACCGCGCGCCACGCCTACGCCTACCTGTTCTTCACTGCCCGCAAGCCGCGCGACCGCGCCTTCGAGGACCGGCAGACGCAGGTGCGCGACTACTACAACTACGCGGTGCAGCAGGCCATCACCGGCCTGTACCGGGACATCCAGCGAACGGGCTCGCGCAGCGGCGCGCAGCCCGAGATGCCGAAGGTGGGCGACTGGCGCATCGAGACCGACGTCTCGGGCCTGCGCCTGCCCTCCGACACGCCACTGCCCGACGAGCTGATTCCCGCCGCCTCGCTGACCTTCTCGGGCCTGCGCAATACCTACCGGCGCGACGGCTTCGGGGCGGAGCTGGTAGCCGCGAGCAACAAGCGCACGGACGACGAAGCGCCAAGGCAGCAAGCCGATCCCGTGGAGAAGCAGAAGCCGCGTCCGCCCTACCGCGAGATGCCCTTCCCCGCCGTCACCGCGCTGCTGCTCTTCGACGGCGCCAGCCTCGGCGAGGTTCTGGGCACGCGCACGCTGCGCATCGCCGCCTACGACCCGTACCGCACCGCCAACGTGCGGCTCGCCGGTCAGGAAGTGCCGCTGGCCGCCAACTTCACCTCCGGCTACGGCCTGTGGCTCGCGCGCTCCGACTTCGCGCTGCAGGCCCTGCGCAGCCTCTTCGGCGGCCGCGAAGGCCTCACGCAGCCACGCATCTACCTGATGCAGCCCTACGACCCGAACCGCCGCACGGTCATCATGCTGCACGGGCTGGCGAGCAGCCCCGAGGCGTGGATCAACGTGGCCAACGAGGTGCTGGGTGACGAGACATTGCGCCGCCGCTACCAGATCTGGCAGGTCTACTACCCGACCAACGCGCCGCTGCCGATCAACAACTTCGCGATCCGCGAAGCCGTCACGCAGACGCTCGCGCACTTCGACCCGACGGGCAAGGCCGTGGCCTCGAACAACATCACGCTGATCGGCCACAGCATGGGCGGCGTGCTGTCGCGTCTCATGGTGTCCTCGTCGGAAGACAAGCTCTGGGAGGCGCTGCTCGCGAGCTATCCGATGCAGGGCGCGCAGCAGCAACGCATGGAGGAAAAGCTCGCGCCCTACCTGCGCTTCGAGCCGCTGCCGCAGGTGAGCGACGCGATCTTCATCGCCTCGCCGCACCGCGGCACCGACTTCGCCAACAACCGCATCTCGCGCTGGGTGGCCAACCTCATCACCCTGCCGGTGGCCATGCTCGGGCAGCTGGGCGACATCTCGCGCGAGCTGATCCGCATCGCGCCCGCGCGGCAGGACCAGGGCACGCTGCGCATTCCCAACAGCATCGACAACCTCAGCGACCGCGATCCCTTCGTGCGGCTGTCGTCGGGCTTGCCGATGAACCCGCGCGTGCGCTTCCACTCGATCATCGGCAACGACACGCCCGGCGTGGCGCAGGCGCTCTCCAGCGACGGCATCGTGCCCTACGCCAGCGCGCACCTCGACGGCGCGGCCTCCGAGCTGGTGATTCCGTCGGCGCACAGCGTGCAGGAGAACCCGCTGGCGATCCTGGAGATACGGCGCATCCTCAGGGAGCAGCTGCGGCCCGAGGCTGCGCGCTAGGCGACTGCCTTGTTGCCAGCTACTTGTTTCCCGAGCGCTGCTGCGCCCGCACGCGCCCGAGGAACTCGCCGAAGAGCGCCTTCTTACCCGGAAAGCGCTCCATGCCCTCGGCGAAGATGGCCTCCGCCGCTGCCAGCTCGCCCAGCCGCATGAGGCATTCGCCCTTCGAGAAGAAGGCGGCCTCTCCGTCGGGGTTCACCTGCAGCGACTGCTCGAAGTCGTCGAGCGCCTCCTGGAAATTGCCGAGCTCCATGCGTGTGAAGGCCCGGTTGTCGATGGCCTCGAAGAAGAGCGGAAAGAGTTCCACGGCCGCGTCGTACTCTGCAATGCCCTCCTCCTTGCGACCCTGCTCGCAGAGCTCGTTCCCGCGCAGGTAGTGCGCGTTGGCCTGGCGCACGATCTCCTGGCCGTCCTGGCCCATCAGCGCCAGATACCTCGGGAAGTCGGTGAGCTTCAGGTACTCGGCGAAGCCGACCAGATCGTCCTCGGCGGGCTGCCGGTTGCCGATGAGCTCGCTGCCCTGGCTCACGCCGTCGGCGTCGATGGGCGAATGCCATATCAGCACCTCGGCGTGCTTCAGCGATTCCAGGGTGGGCTTCTCGTCCAGCTGCTGGTAGCTCAGGCAGTGGGCCACCGATGTTCCGTCGGGCCACGGATCGACTTCGAGAACCCAGACGGCCCGCCAGGCGTTTGCGTTCCTGTAGGCGAGTACGTCGCCCTTCTTCAATGTCGATGTCGATGTCGCTGCGGCGCCCTTCGCCGGCGGTTCGGGTGGAGGCGCCGAGCCCGTGAGGCGTGCAGCGAGACGCTGAAGGAATCTGGGCAGCATGGCGTAGGATATTCGTACGGATATGGGATACAGGATGTGCGAGACGCTGACGGACAGCGCGTGCCACTTTAGCTGCTTCCACCAACTGGTCGCGCGCATTGACCTTCGCGCTCGACGTGGCCTAACATCGCCGCCGCGGTTGCAAGCCGCGCCCGGACCCGCGGGAAGGGTTGAACCCACTTGCCTTCATTTGACGATCCACACGCCTTTTGTGCAGCCGGATTTGCGGGTCATCGGCGTCTGATGCACGGAGGTACACATGAAGCGCATGCCCGCCCGGCCCGACCTGGGCCATCTGAAGAAGCAAGCCAAGGAACTGCTTGCTCTCCATCGAAGCAACGATCCCGCCGCCACCGCCCGCTTTCGCGACGCCCTTCCGGCCGCTGCCGACAAGACCGATGCGGAGATCGCGGCGCTCGGATTGCGCCTGCACGACGCCCAGTCGTGCGTCGCGCGCGAGTACGGCTTCGCATCCTGGGCCGACCTGCAGGGCTTCGTTCTCGCGCGGCGGTCGCAGGCCGAAGACCCGGCAAGGGCCGTGCTCTACTGGCTGCGCCTCGCCTACGCGGGCGACATCGCCGGCGGCAACAATCGCGCGCGGCCCGCAGCGGCGTTGCGCCTGCTCGAGGAAAGCCCAGGCCTGCTGGGCGACGCCCCGATCCTTGCCTGCGCGACGGGCGACGAAGCATCGCTGCGCCGCGCCATCGCACATGATCCCGCCTGGGTGAACCGGCCAGGCGGCCCGCTGGCCCTGCCTCCGCTCGTTGCCGTGGCCCATTCGGGACTGATGCGGCTGCCCGCATTTCGCGAACGCCTGCTCGCCTGCGCAAGGCTGCTGCTCGAGGCTGGTGCGGACCCGAACCAATCGGTCGGCAACCGCTGGCCTCCGGCGTCCGTGGAGGCTCCTGCCGAAAACGAGCGGCTCTCCGCGCTCTACGGCGCCGCCGGGCAGAACCGCGATGTCGCTCTCACCAAACTGCTGCTGGATGCGGGCGCCGACCCCAACGACGGCGAATCGCTCTACCACTCGCTGGAGAACCCGGCCTGCACGAAGCTTCTGCTCGAGGCTGGCGCGCGCATCGAAAGCACGAACGCGCTCTATCGCGTGCTCGATCTAGACGACGTCGAAACCTTGCGGCTGCTGCTTTCGCACGCCGGTAACGCGAACGAACCGCCCATGGGCCCGCCCACTTCCGACTGGGGCTCGCTGCTGCTGTGGGCGATCCGGCGGCGGAGGTCCCCCGCGCACATCGAGGCATTGCTGGCTGCCGGCGCGGATGCTTCGGCCACGACGAGCGACGGCACCAGCGCCCATACCGCAGCCCTGCGCTTCGGGCTGCCGGAAGTCGCGCGACTCCTCCAGCAGGCCGATGGCAGCGCCGCGCTTCCCGTGGACGAAGCCTTCGTCGCAGCCTGCGCGCAGGGCGACAAGGCCACCGCCCACCGCATCCAGGCGGCTCACCCCCGCATCGTCAAGACGCTCTCCGAGGCGCAGCTGCGCCAGTTGCCCGAGCTCGCGGCCCAGGGCTGCGCCGACGCCGTGAAGCTGATGGTGGAGCTCGGCTGGCCCATCGCCGTCCGCGGTGGTGACTGGGATGCCTCGGCGCTGAACAAGGCCGTGTTCCGCGGCGACGCCGGACTCGTCCGGTTCCTGCTGGAGCACGGCGCAAGCTGGCAAGAGAAGCACGGCTTCGGCGACAACGCCTGCGGCGGGCTCTCGTGGGCTTCGTGCAACGAGCCGCCGGACGGCGAAGGCGACTGGCTCGGCTGCGCCGAGGCGCTCGTCGCCCATGGCATGCCAGGTGCAAGGCCCGACCCCAGGAGTTCCGACTGGGTACTCGTCGGCGGACGGCGATACGTGTTCTCGGATGAGGTGACGGACTACCTGCTCGGCGCCTCCTCCACGCGGAACTGAAAAAAAGCGGGCCTCAGGGGGCCCGCCAAAAGCCGTCTATCGGGTCGTGAGAAGCACGCGACCCGACCCCGACTCACCTCGAACTCAACTACATGCTCCTTCGTCCTCTCACTTCATTCGCCTTCTCACCGGCCGGCCGACAGCGAGCAGGCGGCGGGACACGCTCTTGAATGAGCTGCATCGAATTCTCCAAGGCATCGCGCGCATCGTTTGCGCCGAATTTCTATATCGATATCTGCTGAATGCTCAGTCGCTCAATGGCTCTCGCGCTCAATCCCGGCCGCGAGCATGCGAAAGAATCAACTTCGCGGCCTCGCGCGCACCAAGGACTGCGCTGTCGACGACGAGATGCGGCGTGCTCCACGTCGCGTAGTTGTGCCGCTGCACGGCCTCCCAGGTCGGCGGCACCAGGCCCGGCACGTCGATGCTGCGCTGCTCGACGCGGCGGCGGTGCTCGGCGGAGTCGGAACACACGATCTCGACCTCGACGATGCGAGAAGCGGCATCAGCCGCGACCGCGCGCCATGCCTCGCGGGTTACTGGGAGCGGATTGACGCAATCGGCCAGTATCGTCTGCCCGAGCGAGAGATTGGAGCGGGCCAGCGCATAGGCCACGACGTAGCCCGCGGGCCCAACCTCACCCGCAAGCGCGCCCGAAGAACGCAGCGCCTGCTCGATGGTGTCGATGCGCAGGTAAGCACAAGGAATGAGCGCGACGATTTCCCGCGCGATGGTGGTCTTGCCTGTGCCCGGCAAGCCACCCAGGACGATCAGCATGGCGTCGCCTCCATCAGGGCCCCGCGGCCCGGCTCGGAGTTCACCACGAATGCGGCAGCAGCGTCGGCATCGCGGCCGCGCCAAGCCGGCGCAGCGCCCTCAGCGGCACATGGCCATAAGGTGCGCGTCGCGCCAGCGCGTGCGGTGAACTCGGGGGTATGCGCCATGACTTCGCCGTCAGGTCGATCACATGGCGAGCCCGGGCGGCCGGGGAAACATGGTGGGTGCGCAGTTGCATGGCAGTTAGTCGCGAAATGCTCTCTTGCGCCGATTCTGCTGGGCACCAGCGTTCCTGCCAAAGACGGATTCCAAGTTACCTGATGCGGTTCGTGGATCGCGATGCCGGCTTTCAGACACGCTCAGGCGGGTTCAAGCGAAGTCGGTCGAAGGCTTCTCCCACAGATTGACGCCGCCTTCCACCGCGTACTTGTCGATCTCGGCCAGCTCCTCCGCGCTCAGCGGCGCGTGCGACAGCGCCGCCACGTTGTCGACGATCTGCTCCGGCCGGCTCGCACCGATCAGCGCCGAGCTCACGCGCGGATCGCGCAGCGTCCAGGTCAGTGCAAGCTGGGCCAGCGACTGGCCGCGGCGGCGCGCGATCTTGTTGAGCTCGCGGGCACGCTCGATGTTGGCGTCCGACAGGTGCTCCTGCTTCAGCGAGCCGCCGCCAGGCCGGTTGATGCGGGAGTCGGCCGGAATGCCGCTCAAGTACTTGTCGGTCAGGAGGCCCTGCGCCAGCGGCGTGAAGGCGATGACGCCCGCGCCGAGTTCGTCGGTGGCGTTCAAGAGGTCTTTCTCGATCCAGCGGTTGAACAGGTTGTAGGCCGGCTGGTGGATCAGCAGCGGCACCTTCCACTCGCGCAGCAGCGCCGCGATCTCGCGCGTCTTGCCGGCGGAGTAAGAAGAAATGCCGATATACAGCGCCTTGCCCTGCTGCACGGCCTGGGCCAGCGCGGAGGCCGTTTCCTCGAGCGGCGTCTCGGGGTCGAAGCGGTGTGAATAGAAGATGTCGACGTAGTCCAGGCCCAGGCGCTGCAGGCTCTGGTCGAGGCTCGCGAGCACGTATTTGCGCGAGCCGCCGCCCTTGCCGTAGGGACCGGGCCACATGTCCCAGCCGGCCTTGCTGGAGATGATGAGCTCGTCGCGGTAGGGCTTGAAGTCTTCGCGCAGCAGGCGGCCGAAGTTGGTCTCGGCGCTGCCGTAGGGCGGGCCGTAGTTGTTGGCGAGGTCGAAGTGGTTGATGCCCAGGTCGAAGGCGGTGCGCAGCAGCTGGCGCTGGGTGGCGATGGAGGTGGTGTCCCCGAAGTTGTGCCAGAGCCCGAGCGAGATGGCCGGCAGCACGAGCCCGCTGCGGCCGACGCGGCGGTAGGGAATGGCGTCGTAGCGCTTGGGGTCGGCGTGGTAGGTCATGGGGTTTTATCCTGATAGTGGAGAAACAAGGAAAACGGGGAGGAAGAGCCTTCAAGGATGCACCCCACATGCATCGCGCGGCAAGAATTTCCACGCGGTTGTCGCACTTATTCCTCGCCGCAGCTGCATGCGCGGCTTTCTTCGTTGGCCGGAGAGTGCGAACTCGGTCTCTCCCATCGGGAGCTCAGGCAGCGATCGCTGCCTGAGCTCAGACCGCGCTCTACTTCGGAGCAGCCTCGCCGGCCGCCACCGCCCGGTTCTCCACCAGCCCTTCCCGGGGCAGCAGCAAGGCCAGCGCGATCACGCCCAGGCTTACGACCAGCATCATCACGAAGGTCAAGTGCAGCGATCCGCCCAGCGCGAGGCGGATGGCCGAATCGCCCGCGACGGAGCCGTGCATGCCCTGCAGCAGCATGCGCAGCTGCTCGTCGGAGAACATCGGCCGGCCGTCGCCGTGCGTGAGCCCGAAGTTGAAGACTGCGCCGAAGAAGGCCGCGCCCAGCGCGCTGCCGAGGTTGCGCGAGAACACGTTCGATGCGGTGGCGACGCCGCGCTGCGCGAGATCGACGCCCTCCTGGATGAGGATGAGCGAGCTCAGGCTCATCACGCCCATGCCGAGGCCGATGATGAAAGAGCCGACCGCGGGAAGCACAGGCGAACTGCCGGCACCCAGCAGCACGAATGTCGAGGCGCCCACCGGAATCAGCGCCGCGCCGGTCACCACCATGCGCCACAGGCCGATGCGATGGAAGGTGCGCGAGGTCAGGGTCGCGCCGATGGGCCAGCCGAGCATCACCATGGTGAGTGCGAGGCCGGCGGTGACGGAGGAGCGCTCCAGCACCACCTGCACGTACATCGGCAGGAACGTGGTGATGCCGATCAGCACCATGCCGGCGAGCATCGCCGCGCCGTTCACTGTGGCGATCATCCGGCCGCCCCACAGGCGAAGCGACACCATCGGGTCGGATGCGCGGCGTTCCTGCGCGATGAAGAGCACCAGCGTGACCACGAAGAGCCCGGCCCACGCGAGCGCCACGCCCGAGTTGCCCACGCCGAATTCGGTGAGCGCGATCATCAGCGCCGCGATGCCGACGGTGAAGAGCACCGCGCCCACGATGTCGATGGACGAGCGCCGCACCGTGGGCGCCTCGTGCAGGAAAAACCAGAAACCGGCGGCAGCCGCCAGGCCGATGGGCACGTTGACCCAGAAGATCCACGCCCACGAGAGCTTCTGCACGATGAGCGCGCCGATCATCGGTCCGACCACCGCCGACACCGCCCACACACTCGCGAGCCAGCCCTGTACCTTGCCGCGCTCGCGCACCGGATAGAGATCGCCGACGATCGTGAGCGCCACCGGCTGGATCGCGCCCGCGCCGATGCCCTGTATGAGCCGGAAGCAGATCATGGCCGGCATCGACCACGAGAAGCCCGCCAGCACCGAACCGATGACGAAGACGGCGATGCCGACGAACATGATCGGCTTGCGGCCGTAGAGGTCGGAGAGCTTGCCGAACACCACCGTCATCGCGGTCTGCGCCAGCAGGAAGGAGGCGAACACCCAACTGTAGAGATGCAGCCCGCCCAGCTCGGAGGCGATCTGCGGCATCACGGTGGAGACGATGGTGGCTTCGATGGCCACCATCGCCATGGAGGCCATGATGGAGGCGATGACCAGTGGGCGGCTTGTTGTTCTGTGGGTCGTGGAGGTCATGAGCCGTGCATGCTATAGACGGCATGAGCCCCTGTCGCTGGCTCGGGCTCTCGGGCGCCCGCGCCGTGCGCGCTCAACCCGCGCTCAACCCGCGTTCAGCGCCGAAGTGCCGTCGTAGATGTAGCGGCGCGACCAGGGCAGCGTCTTCGCCGGCCGGCCGGCCTTGCGCCCCACGATCTGGTAGATCGCCACGTCGTCGTTCTCGAAGGCATAGGCGCAGCCCGCGAGGTACACGCGCCAGATGCGGAACTTCTCCTCGTCGACCAGCGCGTGCGCCTGCTCGCTGTTCGCCTCGTAGGCGTCGCTCCAGCAGCGCAGTGTCTGCGCGTAGTGGCGGCGCAGGTTCTCCACGTCGAAGGCTTCGAGCCCCCCCTGCTGCATGGCCTGCAGCGCGAGGCTGATGTGCGGCAGCTCGCCGTTGGGGAATACGTAGCGGTCGATGAAGTCGCCGCCACCATATGACACGCCGCCGCCTTCCGGGTCGGACGAGGTGATGCCGTGGTTCATCACCACGCCGTCGTCGGCCAGCAGCTGCTGCACGCGCCTGAAGTATTCGGGCAGGTTCTTGCGGCCCACGTGCTCGAACATGCCGACGCTGGTGATGCGGTCGAACTGGCCGGTCACGTCGCGGTAGTCCTGCAGGCGGATCTCGATGCGGTCTTCCAGGCCCGCGGCCTTCACGCGCTCGGTCGCGAGGTCGAACTGGTTCTGCGACAGCGTCACGCCCACGCAGCGCGCGCCGAACTTCTGCGCCGCGCGAATCACCAGTGCGCCCCAGCCGCAGCCGATGTCCAGCAGGGTCTGGCCCGGCTTGAGCTCGATCTTGGTGAGGATGTGGTCGATCTTCTTGAGCTGCGCGGTGGCGAGGTCTTCGTCGCCGTTCTCGAAGTAGGCACACGAATACACCAAGTTCGGATCGAGCCAGAGCTTGTAGAACTCGTTCGAGACGTCGTAGTGGTATTGAACGGACTTCTTGTCCGAGGACTTGGTGTGCGTGAAGTAGCGCGCCATGTTCTGCAGCGCGCCGCCGGGCTTGTCGGCCGAGGTCCGGGCGAGGCCGTAGGCGATGTCGATCACGTCGCTGAGCTTGCCCTCGATGTCGATCTTGCTCTTGACGTAGGCCTCGCCCAGGTTGTCGAGGGTGGGCTGCAGCATCAGCGACAGCGCGGCCGGCGACTTCACGTGCAGCGTGACGGCGGGTCCGCTGAAGGTGCCGAAGTCGAAGGACTGGCCATCCCACAGGGTGAGCCGCGCCGGCAGGTTGGCGCGCTCGCGGACCGCGGCGCTCCACTGCGCCAGCTTCTTTTCCCAAAGCATGCATTTCTCCGTGTTGTTGAGTTCTCCCGCCCGGGCGGGTCGTCGCTGCAGCGCGCCAGAAGATAGCGAAGTTCGGCGAAGCCTGCATGGCCGCGACGACGCAAGAAATCGCGGCAAGTGCTACAAGGCGCCGCTGGTCCTGGCGGGAACGGGCGCCTCGCTCGCCTCGATGAAGATTCGCCTGATCATCGGGAACCGCGCACGCGCCTGCTTCTCGATGGCCGCGATGGCATCGGCCGCTTCGCCGGTGGGCGTGTCGTCCTTGAAGTTGACATCGACGATCACGAGCACCTCGTCGGGGCCGATGTACATCGAGAGGATGTGCCCCACCTCCTCCACGCATTCCTGCTCCATGGCCATCGCGCGGATGGCGCGGGCGGTCTCGGGGCGGATGCCCTCCCCGATCAGCAGCCCGCGCGCCTGCGCGACCAGCACCACCGCCACGCCCGCCAGCAGCAAGCCGATGATCACCGAGGCCACGCCGTCGAGCTCGGGCATGTTCAGCGCATGGCTCAGGTAGATGCCGAGCGCGGCCACCGCCAGGCCCACCAGCGCGGCGGAATCTTCCGCGAGCACGGTGTAGGTGGTCGGGTCCTTGCTGCGGTCCAGCGCCTGCCAGAAGGGCAATCCGCGTGCCTGCGCGCGGAACTGCCTGAGCGCGATGAGGAAGCTCGTGCCCTCGAAGAGCGCCGCCGCGGCGAGCACGACGTAGTTCCAGGTGGGATCGCGCATCGGCTCAGGCTGCCGGATGTGCTGCACGCCCTCGTAGAACGACACGCCGCCACCCAGGCCGAAGATCAGCACCGCGACGATCAGGCTCCAGAAGTAGAGCTCCTTGCCGTGCCCGAACGGATGCTCGGGCGTCGCGGGCCGCTTGCTCAGGTGCAGGCCCACCAGCAGCAGCACGCCGTTGAAGGTGTCGACCGCCGAGTGCACGCCCTCCGACAGCATCGCCGAGCTGCCGGTGATGCCCGCGACGATGAACTTGGTGGCCGCGATCGCCACGTTGGCGCCGATGGCGCCGTAGATGGCGATCTTCGATTCAGCCACGCGGCGCAGCTCCGCGTGCCGGCAGGTTCACGCAGCCTCCATGGAAGCGGCGCCCATCGCGTCGTTGCCCGCCTCGCCCAGCCAGCGGCGCTTGTCGCGCAACGGCGGCGCGCCGAACATGCGCCCGTACTCGCGCGCGAACTGCGAGGTGCTCTCGTAGCCCACGCTGTGCGCTGCGCTCGCCACGTCGGCGCCCGCGATCAGCATCTGCCGGCGCGCCTCCTGCAGCCGCAACTGCTTCTGGTACTGCAGCGGGCTCATCGCGGTCACCGCCTTGAAGTGGTGGTGGAACGACGACACGCTCATGTGCACCGCGCGAGCCATGTCTTCCACCCGCAGCGACTGGGCGTAGTTCATGCGCAGCGCGCTGATGGCCTTGGTGATGCGCTGCGTGTGGCTGTCCTGCAGGGCGATCTGCCGCAGCCGGGCGCCCTCGCCGTTGACCAGCAGGCGGTACATGATCTCGCGCTTGATCAGCGGCGCCACGATGGGCACGTCTTCCGGCGTGTCGAGCAGCCGCAGCAGGCGCAGCACCGGCTCCAGCACCGGCATGGCGATGCGGTTGACGTACATGCCGCGCGAAGCCGGCGCATTGGCCTTGGCCGGCAGTTTCTCGTCGCCGATGAGGTCGCCGATCTCGTCGATGGCCAGTTCGAGCCGCACGCCCAGGTAGGGCTCGTCCTCGCTCTTCACGCACACCTGGCCGCACACGGGCAGGTCGACGGAGGTCACGAGGTAGTGCATCGGGTCGTACACGTAGATGTCGTCGCCCACGATGATGCGCTTGGAGCCCTGCGCGATCAGCCCCAGCGCGGGGGACGCGAAGCCGTGCTTGGGCCCTTCGGGCTTGCGGATGCAGAACACCTGCAGGCCGGGGACGGCGGTGACGACGGTGCCTTCCTGCCCCTGCGTGATGTGCTCGATGAGCGCCACGAGTTGCTTGCGGGCTTCTTCGAGTTCGGGTTCGAGCGGCATCGGCTGGGCGATGGCGGCGGCGATTTCGGGTGTTTCGTCGGACATGTTTCTGGAGCCTTGTCGCGATGGGGAGCCGCGGGAACGACCGGACGGCCCCTGGAGGAATGAGCGAGCGGAAGCTTAGCGCTCCTCCCACCGCTTCGCACGCCCCGCGCGGGAGGTCTGGAGAATCAGGCAAATACTTTGCAGGAACGCGCTCGCTGCGGGGCAGAAGGCGGCAGGATACTTTTTCCGGCGGATCCCGTTCCCCTCTCCCGCATTCCCCTTCTGCCTGCAAAGGAACCTCTCCATGCAATACCGCAAATTCGGCCGCACCGGCCTTTTCGTTTCCGAGTTGTGCCTGGGCACCATGACCTTCGGCGGCTCCTCCGGCATCTGGGGCCAGATCGGCAACCTGCAGCAGTCCGAGGCCGAAGGGCTGATCGGCCGCTCGCTGGACGCCGGCATCAACTTCATCGACACGGCCGACGTGTACTCCGAAGGCCAGTCGGAAGTCATCACCGGCCAGGCGCTGAAGAACCTCAAGGTGCCGCGCGACAGCTTCGTGCTGGCCACCAAGGTGCTGGGCGAGACCGGCAGCAAGGGCGTCAACTCGGCCGGCGCCTCGCGCTTCCACATCATGGATGGCGTGAAGGCCAGCCTGCGGCGCCTGCAGCTCGACCACATCGACCTCTACCAGATCCACGGCTTCGACCCGGTCACGCCCATCGAGGAGACCGTGCACGCGCTCGACAACCTGGTGCGCCAGGGCCACGTGCGCTACGTGGGCGTGTCGAACTGGGCCGCCTGGCAGATCGCCAAGGCCCTGGGCATCGCCGAGCGCGACCGGCTGGCACGCTTCGAATCGCTGCAGGCCTACTACACCATCGCCGGGCGCGACCTGGAGCGCGAGCTGGTGCCGCTGCTGCGCAGCGAGAACGTCGGCCTGATGGTGTGGAGCCCGCTCGCGGGCGGCCTGCTCAGCGGCAAGTACGGCCGCAACACAGAGGCCGAGAAAGGCAGCCGCCGCACCAGCTTCGACTTTCCGCCGGTGAACGTCGAACGTGCCTACGACTGCATCGACGTGATGCGCGGGCTGGCCGAGTCGCGCGGCGTGTCGGTGGCGCAGATCGCGCTGGCGTGGCTGCTGCACCAGCAGGTGGTGACCAGCGTGATCATCGGCGCCAAGCGCGTCGAGCAACTGGACGACAACATCGCCGCCACCGCCATCAAGCTCACGGCCGACGAACTTGCCACACTGGACAAGGTGAGCGCGCTGCCAGCAGAGTACCCCGGCTGGATGCTGGAGCGCCAGGGCGGCGTGCGCGGCAAGCGGCTTGCGGAATCAGGCCTGCGCGGCTGAGGTCTCCTCGGGCGATGCGGCTCGGCGCGCGGCATGTGCCGCCGTCGCCCTCAGCGCGCGCAGGTCGATGTGGCGGGCCGCGCTGGATGCGTCGGGCTTCTCCAGGTGCGGCACGATGCCGAGCAAGGGCGCGCCAAGCCGCGCGCGCAGCGTCTGCAGATTGGCCTGCGGCGCGAGCATCGACGGATCGACCATGCTCGCCACCCAGCCCGCCAGCACCAGCCCGCGCGCGCGGATCGCCTCGGCGCTCAGCAGCGCGTGGTTGAGGCAGCCCAGCCGCAGCCCCACCACCAGGATCACAGGCAGTTTCAGAGCCACGGCCAGGTCGGCGCTGTCGAGGTCGTCGCCGAAGGGCACGCAGAAGCCGCCCACGCCCTCGACCACCACCGCGTCGGCGCGGGCCGAGAGCTCTTCGAAGGCCGACAGAAGCGGCTGCAGCGTGATGCTCACGCCCTCCTGCCTTGCCGCGAGATGCGGCGACATCGGTGCGCGCAGCAGATAGGGGCAGCGCAGCTCCAGCGGTGCATCGACGTTGCCGGCGGCATGCAACTGCTCCACGTCCTCGTTGCGCCAGGCGCCGTCGACCTCTTCGAGGCCAGCCGCCACCGGCTTCATGCCGACCGCGCGCAGGCCCGATCCGGCCAGCAGGCTCAGCATGGCGCTGCTGACGAGCGTCTTGCCGATGCCGGTGTCGGTGCCGGTGACGAACCAGCGGCGCTGCTGCGTCATGCCGCCTCCGTCAACTGCTGGCTGGCGAGGGCCTCGCCCAGCGCATCGACCAGCCGCGCGACATCGGCCTCCGTGTGGCTGGCCGACAGCGCAATACGCAGCCGCGCCGTGCCGGCCGGCACCGTCGGCGGGCGGATCGCCCCGACGCGCAGGCCGCGCGCATCGAGTTGCGCCATGGTCAGCATCGCGCGCGCGTTGTCGCCCACGATCAGCGGCTGGATCGCGGTTGGCGAATCGGGCAGCCACGCACTGCCGTCCGCCGGCAGCACAGCCTCCAGCCCCAGGCGAAGCTGGGCGATGCGCTCCTTCAGTTGCGCGCGGCGCTGCGCGCCCTCCTCGCCCCCGATCAGCGCCAGGCTCGCAAGCAGCGCGTGCGCGACGGCCGGCGGCGCCGCCGTGGTGAAGATGTACGGCCGCGCGCGCTGCACCAGGTAGTCGATGACCGTGCGATGCGCCGCCACGAAGGCCCCCGACACGCCCGCCGCCTTGCCCAGCGTGCCGACCAGCACCAGCCGCTGCGAATGCAGGTCCAGTGCCTCGGGCACGCCGCGCCCGGTATCGCCGAGCACGCCGAAGCCGTGCGCGTCGTCGATCACCAGCCAGGCATCGTGCTTCTCGGCCAGCGCGAGCAGCGCGGCCACCGGCGCGATGTTGCCGTCCATGCTGAACACCGCGTCGCTCACGATGAGCTTCACCGGCGCGTCGCAGGCGGCGAGCTGCGCGTCGAGCGCCGCCACGTCGCAGTGCGCGTAGCGCTCCGCGCGCGCCTTGGCCAGCCGCGCCCCGTCGATCAGCGAGGCGTGGTTGAGCGACTCCGAGAAGATGACCGCGTCAGCCCCTCCAAGCGCCGACAGCACTGCTAGGTTGGCCATGTAGCCGGTGCAGAAGAACAGGCTGCGCGCCTCCGGGATGAAGGGCGACATCCAGCCGGCGAGTGTTTCCTCGAGCTGGGCGTGCGCGCGCGAGTGCCCGAGGATCAGGTGCGAGCCGCCGCTGCCCGTGCCGTACAGCGCGGCGCCTTCGGCCCATGCCTTCGCCAGCGCGGGATGGGCCGCGAGCCCGAGGTAGTCGTTGCTGCTGAAGCAGAGCATGGTGCACGCTGCGCTGCTGCCGGCCAGCGTCAGCGTCTGCAGCGGCGCGCAGGCGGTCTCGGCGATCTGCCTGCGGCGGCGCAGCGACTGGGTGTCGAGTGCGTCGATCTCGTCCTGCAGGCGGTCAAGCAAGCGCGACATCGCGGGCTCCTTCCTGCCTCGGGTTCGTGGCCAGCACGGCATCCAGCGTGGCGAGCGTGCCGTCGACCAGCAGGTCGATCTCGCCGTCGCCGATGGCGTACGGCGGCATCAGGTACACGGTGTTGCCGATGGGCCGCATCAGCAGCCCCTGCGCGCGCGCCGCGAGGTGGAAACGCTCCGCGAAGCGGGCACCGGGTTCGCGCACGTCGAAGGCGGTGATCATCCCGCGCTGCCGCAGATGGTCGACCGCGCGGCCTTCGAGTCCGCCGCTCAACCGCTGCAGCAGGCGCTGCGCCCTGCCCCGGTTGCGCCGCAAGGCCTCCTCGGCCTCGAACAGGTCCAGCGTCGCCAGCGCCGCGCGGCAGGCCAGCGCATTGCCGGTGTAGGAATGCGAATGCAGGAAGCTGCGCGCCGCGTCGTCGTCGATGAAGGCGTCGTGGATGGCGTCGCGCGCCATCACCAGCGCCAGCGGCAGGTAGCCGCCGCTGATGCCCTTCGAGAGGCAGAGAAAGTCGGGCCAGATGCCGGCCTGCTCGCAGGCGAAGAAGCTGCCGGTGCGCCCGCAGCCCACCGCGATCTCGTCGGCGATGAGGTGCACGCCATGCCGGTCGCAAAGCGCGCGCACGCGGCGCAGGTATTCGGGGTCGTGCATCGCCATGCCGGTGGCGCACTGCACCAGCGGCTCGACGATCACGGCGGCGATGGTGTCGTGCTGTTCGGCCAGCAGCGCTTCGAGTTCGGCGGCGGCGCGGCTGGCGACATCGGCCGCGCTCTCGCCCGCAGAGGCATTGCGCGCGTCGGGCGAGGCCACCAGATGCGCGTTCGCGAGCAATGGCGCATAGGCGTCGCGGAACACCGGCACGTCGGTCACATGCAGCGCGCCCAGCGTTTCGCCGTGGTAGCCGTGCTTCAGCGCGACGAAGCGCCGCTTGTCGCCGCGGCCGGCATTGCGCCAGAAATGGAAGCTCATCTTCAGCGCGATCTCCACTGCCGAGGCGCCGTCGGACGCGTAGAAGCAATGCCCGAGCGCGCCACCCGTGAGCGCGGAGAGCCGCTGCGCCAACTCCACCGCCGGCGCATGGGTGCAGCCTGCGAGCATCACGTGCGAAAGCGTGTCGAGTTGCTGCTTCAGCGCGGCGTTGATCGCCGGATGCGCGTGCCCGAACAGGTTGACCCACCACGAACTGGTGGCGTCCATGTAGCGCCGGCCTTCCTGGTCGATGAGCCACACGCCCTCGCCGCGGGCGATGGGCAGCGGCGGCACCGCTTCGAGCCGGATGCTCTGCGTGCACGGATGCCACACATGTCGCCGGCTGCGCTGTTGCAGGTCGGCGTTGGAAGATGAGGAAAAAGCAGTTGTCGGAGGCACCCGCGCGGTCCTTTCGTGAGGGCAAGGCGCGGGATCGTATCGACGCATTCAGGGGGCGGCAAACCGCTCTCAAGCGTGTGAAATGAAGGCCAGTTCAGCGATGTTGCCCGGCGTAGCGCGCGCGTTCGGAGCAACGTCGTGAAACAAGCCGGCTTCTTGCCTTCCCGGCCGCATGGCCGGAAAGCGCAAGTTGTCCGGCTGACGCCAGAAACAGGTCACGAATGTCCGGTTCTCGGGACGCGGCGGCGAAGGGCGCGAGTTTCGGACATCCATCGTGGCCGGTTTCAGCAGGCCTCGCGGACCGCCTGACTCAGCCCGAACTCTTGTTCACCAGCCTGCCGACGTAATCGCGCAGCGAGATCGTCCCGCGCACCGGCTTGCTGGCCGGTTCGTAATGCTGGTCCATCGTGGCGCGCGTCATTGCGGCATAAGACTTCGCAGCGGCGTCCGAGAAGCCCAGCTTCCCGAAGGCCTGCTCCAGCTGTTCGCGCGGCGTCTCCACCACTTCGACCGGCTTTCCGAGCGCCTCGGAGAAAGCCCGTGCCACGTCGCCTGGCGAATAGCGCTCGGGCCCTTCGACGTGGTGCGGCCCCGACGATTCGGCGGGGCCCAGCATCAGCTTCGCGGCGTACTGGCCGAGGTCGTGCGGCGCCACCATGGGCAGCGTGAAGTCGGCGGGGAACATGCTGTGGACCTTGCCTTCCTTGCGCGCGGTTTCCAGCGCGGTGTCCCAGTTGCTCATGTAGTACGCGGCGCGCAGCGCGCTGAACGGCACCGGGCCCGCGGCGAGCGCCTGTTCCAGGTCGTACAGCACGCTGAGGTCGCCGATGCCTTCGCCCGGCTGCGCGCCGTAGGCCGATTCGGCGACGATCTTCTCGAGCTTGCAGCCTTCGAGCGCCGAAACGATGGCGCGCACACTCCTGTGCTCCTCGGCCACCGTGTCCGAAGACGGCGGCGCCGGCGGATTCAGCACGAACGCGCGCTTTCCGCTCTTGAACACTTGGTGCAGCGCGTGCGTGTCGAACACGTCGACCTGCGCCACGTGCGCGCCCTTGGTACGAAGCGCCTCGGCCTTGTGCGCGTCGCGCGTGACTACCGTGACCGGCTCGCTGCGTTCGAGCAAGGCTTGCGCCAGCGCCGAGCCGACGTGGCCGGTCGCTCCCAGGATGATGTGCATCGTCAGCCTCCGCGTTCCGTTCAGCCGCGCTTCTCGGCGTTGCGCTTGCGCGTGGCGGCGGCCTTCTTCGCGGAGGCCGATCGCTCGGCCGCGGTGCGGTGCGCCGCGGCCGCACCGCCCAGCTTTCCGCCCTTGCGCGAAGGCCCGTGGTTCTCGGCCTTGCCGCGGCCACCACCGCTCTTCTTGCCACCGCCGGTCTCGGCGTTCACCGTGGCCCACGCGCGGCGCTCAGCCTCGCCCTTGCCGACGCCGCGATGCTCGTAGCCCTTCTCTATGTGCTCGGCCTGCCGCTTCTGCTTGTCCGTGTAGGACGACTTGTCGCCTCTTGGCATGTGGTGCTCCTGCAGTTGGTTGAGGAGCTTTCATGCTGGGCGCGGCATGTGCGCCATGGGTAAGAAGACGGTCATGCCGGGCGTCGGCGTTGTCCGGCGTTGCTGATTGCCCACTCGGGCCTGACCAGGAAGCCGGCTTGCCCTCCGGGGACGACGCACGGGGTCGGCCCATTCCCACATGCATGCCTCGCGGGACGCAGCAGAAAGACCATGACGAGCAGTTTTTCAACCCGTTCTTTCGAAGGAGTTCCGTCCCCATGACATCCCCCAGGCAGACCCCGCACCAGAATCCCGACGCCGTCACCACCGACGAGCACGACAGCTTGCCCACGCAGCACAACAAGGCCGGCAACCAGCCGGCCACCCCGAAGAACGAGCCGCGGCGCACGCCCGAAAGCCGCAGCGACCGCGAGAGCCACGTGGGCGGCAGCAATCAGCTACAGGCCCGCCGTGGAGGTGCGCAATGACCACCGCGGCACTGAACACGAGCGAAGCCATGGATCGCTGCATCGCGGCGTGCAATGACTGCGCGCTGGCGTGCAATCGCTGCGCGGCCGCCTGCCTGGCTGAAGGCAGGAGCGGCATGGCGCGTTGCATCGCGCTGGACATCGACTGCGCCGCGGCTTGCGCCTTCGCCGCTGCCGTGATGGCGCGCGGCGGCGAGAACATCGTTGTCACATGCGGCATGTGCGCCGAGATCTGCCAGCGCTGTGCCGCCGAATGCGGCAGCCATGACATGGACCACTGCCAGCGCTGCGCCGAAGCCTGCCGGCAGTGCGAGACCGAATGCCGGAGCATGGCGGCGGCCGCCTGAGCAGCCAGGGCGGCATGCGCGGCCGACGGATTTCCGTGCGCGACGCGCAAGCCGGGCTGCGCACGCTCTCCAGAGCGACCGACGCGTGCCGCGAATGCCCCATCGGGCAGTACGCGACGCAGTCGGTGTTCGGCGAAGGCCCGGTGCGGCCGGTGCTGATGGTGGTCGGCGAGCAGCCCGGCGACAAGGAAGACCTTGCCGGCCGCCCCTTTGTCGGCCCGGCCGGCAGGCTCTTCGACCGGGCGGTGGCGCAACTCGGCTGGTCGCGCGAGAAGCTGTACGTGACCAACGCCGTCAAGCACTTCAAGTACGAGTGGCGCGGCAAACGGCGAATGCACAAGACGCCGGGGCAGCGCGAAGCCGAGGCCTGCCATCACTGGCTGGAAAGCGAACTGGAGCTGGTGCGGCCCCACGCCATCGTGGCGCTGGGCGCCGTGGCGGCGCGATCGCTGCTCGGGCGTCCGGTGGCCGTGACCAGGTTGCGCGGCCAGTGGCTTGAAGACCCGGCGGGCCGGCGCGTGCTGGTCACGCTGCATCCCTCGGCGCTGCTGCGTGGCAACCGTGCGCAGCGCGAATCGGCGTGGGAAGCGTGGATCAGCGACCTGTCGGCGGCAGCCCCGCTGTTCGCGCCGCGGAAGAACGAGAAGAAGGAGAAGGCGCGGGAGAAGTCCGGACACGATGAGCCCGCGTACGCAGGGTGATGGAGTAGCGCAGCGCCTCGGTCGGCGCGATCGCGTGCTGCCATGCCCATCGCGCCGGCCCGCGCAGCAGGTACACGGAGCGCGGCTCGATCAGGAATTCGAGCGTGGCCGGCCCCGACGCCGCCGCGCCCGGCACGTAGGGCCTGAACTGCATCACGGCGTCGTTGTTCAGCGAAATGCCGACGATGTCCTCGAAATCGGGCACGTCGCGATGCCAGCCCAACGGCGTGCCGGGGCGGTATTCGGCGATCAGCATGTGCGTGAGCTCTTCGGGCGCGATGCCGGCCCAGGCCGCGGCCTTGTCGCGAAGTGGATGCAACTCCGGAGGCAGCGGTGCGCCGGGCTTCAGGCGGTTGGTGTCGAAGTCGTAGCTGCCGCCGAAGCTCGTGCCCCTGCGGCGGGCGGTGTATTCCTTGTAGCGCATCTCCTTGAGCGGAAAGGCCTGCACGATGGCCAGCAGGCCGGCCTCCTCCTCGCGCGACAGGAATCCGTTCTCGTAGCGAAGCCCTTCGATGGCAGCCACCGGCGCCTCGCCGAACAGGTCGGGCTGTCCGGCGTGTTCGAGGCGTCGGGCGGCGCGCGTCATGTCAGGCGGCCTGCCAGACGCGGACCCAGTCGACTTCCATGGTCGCGTTCGTGCCGGCGCCCAGGGGGCCGTAGCCGCTGGAAGGAATATTGCCTGCCCAGCCGTTGTCCTTGATCTCGCAGGTGAGCTTGATGTATTGGTTGCTCAGCGACACCCCCTCCTTGATGGTGGCGTAGGGTGTCGCCGCGCCGTCGAGGTAGAACTCGTATCCCTCCGGGGTCCACAGCAGGCCCACGGTGTGCCATTCGGAAAACGACTGGCCTGCCGGCAGCTGCTGCTGGCCGGTGTTGCGGCTGATGGTCTTGCCTGTCTCGTAGCCGTTCCAGTGCACTGCGCTCGAGAACTGGTTGTTGATCTTCTCCGCGTCATTCTTCGAGAACTCCCGGTGCTCGATGATGTCCACCTCCACGCCGGCGGCGGGATCGGGCGGCGTGGCCGCCTTGTTCGCATTGGACATCAGCCAGAACGCGCTCCACTGCCCCGGCTTCGATGCGAAGCGCACGCGTGCCTCGATGTAGCCGAAGCGGAATTCGTAGAGCCGGGCCGTGCGCAGGAAACCGGTGTGATGGGTGCCGGCCGAAGGGTCGGTGTAGGTCGAGATCTTCAGGACGCTGTCCGCCACCGTGGCGGCTTCGGGCGTCTGGACCGCGTTGGCGCGCACGCCGGTGACCGCGGCCCATTTGGCGGGGTCGAGCGCGCTGCCTTCGAACTCGTCGTGCCACGCGAGCCGATAGTCCCTGGCCGACTCCGGCACCAGCGCGACTTCGAATTTGCGGCTCGATCTGGCTTCGCCGCCGGCGGTACGGACGATGATTTCCGCGTCCTTTGCCGAATCGGGCACGAAAACCGAAATCTGGTTCGGGGAATCGACGCTGAACCTGGTCGCAACGACCTCGCCAAAACAAACCGAGGCACTCGAGTCGAATTCGGCGCCGCTGATGACAATTACCTTGCCTCGCTTTTCCAGGCTCGGAGAAAAGGAATGGATGACCGGGCTTTTTACCAGGGCCGGCATTGCGGCCGCTGGCGGTGCGGCGGAAGACTCGGGTGAAATCGGACCCGCAGGATTTGCCGAGGCAGGCAGCAGGGCTGAGAGATTGGAGGTGCTGGCCGCTCCACTGCCTCCATCACCACCGCCGCCGCAAGCGCCCATGACCGAGGTGCCCAGGAGCGCCGTGGCTGCCTGCGCACCCTTTTGCAGGAATTGCCTGCGCGATTTTTCAGGAATGGCTGATTGTTCGATCGGGCGATCTGATTGCATGGAATTTCCTCCTCATTGAATTCGGTTTTTAATTCTAGATTCGCCCAAAAGTTTACAATTCAGTCCAGCAATTGAATTGAGTTCTCCTCTGAGATGTTTTCCAATTGAGAGCGCGCCAGGCCCCAATAGTTTGCAATTGCACCCGCCCGAAGGCGGATTCCGCCGGCCGGCACCCATCGCATCAGTCCTTCACCATTCGCACGTCCCACCAGCGCGGCAGCAGCTCACGGATCTCGGCGCGTGCGAAGCGGTCGTCCAGCAGGTGCAACACGCCCTGGTCTTCCTCGGTACGAATGACGCGGCCGGCGGCCTGCACCACTTTCTGTAGGCCGGGGTAGAGGTACGTGTACTCGTAGCCCTTGCCGAAGCGCGCCTGCATGCGCTCGCGGGTGATCTCGTTGAGTTCGTTGTATTGGGGCAAGCCAAGGCTGGCCACGAAGGCGCCGATCAGGCGGCTGCCCGGCAGGTCGATGCCCTCGCCGAAAGCGCCGCCCAGCACCGCGAAGCCGACGCCCTGCCCACCCTCTTCGAATCGCGCCACGAAGCCCTGGCGCTCGGCTTCCCGCATGCCGCGCGTCTGGGTCCACACGGGAACGCCGGGGTGCCGCAGCGAGAAGGCGGCGCAGGCCTTCTCCAGGTAGTCGAAGCTGCTGAAGAAGGCCAGGTAGTTGCCCGGCAGGCGCTCGAACTGCGCGCCGATGATGTCGGCCACGTTGCGCAGCGAGCCCGCACGGTCTCGAAAGCGCGTCGACACGTGCATCGCCACCTCGACGCGCAGCTGCGTGCTGTGGAATGGCGAGGCCACGTCCAGCAGCGCGGCGTCCTCGGGCATGCCGAGGGCGTCGCGGTAGAACCCGAAGGGCGACAGCGTGCCCGAGAAGCAGGTGACCGAAGCCGCTTCCGCGAAGCGGTTCTGCAGGAAAGGCGCCGGCACCAGGTTGCGGATGGCCAGGCGGCGCGCCTGCTGCGTGGCCCCCAGCGTGCGCTCGAACACCGAGTGGTCGCCGAAGGCTTCGGCCAGCCGCGCGAAGTGCAGCGCGTCGAAGAAGAAGCGCTGCAGCGGCCCCTGCGACGCCTCGGGCGTGGCCGCGAAGTGCTCGGCCATGGCGGTGTTGGCGGCCTGCAGGGTACGCAGGAAGCGCTCGGGAATCTCGTCGGCGGTTTCGTAGCCGGCCTGCTGCGACTGCTGCACCGTGTCCCACTCGCGGAACACCCGCGCGAGCGGGCCGCGCAGCACGGCGGGGGCTGCGCGGTGGGCCTCCTCGAGCGCGCCGCCATCGAGCTCGGCCGTGTACATGCCGCGCGCGCGTTCGAGCAGGTTGTGGGCTTCGTCGACCAGCACCGCGGCACGCCAGTCGTCTTCGCGCATGGTGGCGTAGAGAAAGGCGCTGCTGTCGAAGTAGTAGTTGTAGTCGCCGACGACGGCATCGGCCCAGTGCGCCATCTCCTGGGCCAGGAAATAGGGGCAGACCTCGTGCGCGAGGCCGATGTCGCGCAGCGCCTCGCGGTCCAGCCACGCCATCTGCGCGGCCTGCTCGCGCGCGGCGGGCAGGCGGTCGTAGAAGCCCCGGGCGAGCGGGCATGCGTCGCCGTGGCAGGCGCGGTCGGGGTACTCGCAGACCTTCTCGCGCGCCGCGAGCTCGAGCACGCGCAGCCTGCCCTGCCCCCGGCCCTTGTCAAGCACGCGCAGCGCATCGAGCGCCACGGGCCTGCCCGAGGTCTTGGCCGTGAGGAAGAACAGCTTGTCGATCCTGCGGGCCGCACGGGCCTTCAGCAACGGGAAGATGGTGGCCAGCGTCTTGCCGATGCCGGTGGGCGCCTGCGCCATGAGACAGCGCCCGCCCGCACCGGCGCGGTAGACGGCCTCCGCAAGTTCGCGCTGCCCGGCGCGGAAGCTGCCGTACGGGAATTCCAGCCCAGCCAGCGTGCCGTCGAGCGCGGCACGGTGAGCCGCCTCGCTCGCGGCCCAGGCGGCGTAGCGGCCGCACAGCAGCTCGAAATGCTCGCGCAGGGCCTCTCGGGTGTGCTGCTCCTCCAGCACGGTCTCGTCGCCCGTGGCGAGGTCGAGGTAGACCAGCGCCACCACCATCTCGTCGTGGCCGTCGCGCTCGCACAGCATCCAGCCGTAGGTGCGGGCCTGCGCCCAGTGCAGCGCGCGGTGGTTGCCGCGGATGGCGTCGAAGTCGCCCCGAAAGGTCTTGATTTCCTCGACCCTGGCCCGGTGGAATTCGTAGCCGTCGGCACGACCGCGCACGTGAACCGCACCGCAGGTGGCTTCGAGCGCGACCTCGCACTCGTATTCGCCGCCGCGCCGGTGCTGAACCAGCGCATGCCCGGCCATGCCTTCGAGCGCGCTGGGCGCGGGCACGAAGCGCAGGTCGAGGTCGCCTGCCTTCGCGCCGAAGGCGCACAGGGCCTTGACCGACACTACGTGCCTGGCAATGGCGGGAGCCGCGTCTTGCGGCTTGAAGGGTTCGGAGCCCATCTGGCGTTTACTGTATGAAATAACAGTATAACGAGGCACTCCACCCTGCACGCCCCGCCTTGGTGCCCTGTCGGGATGTTTTCCGACAGGGTCACGCGCTTTTATCGGCCAGACTTCACAAGTTTTGCTTACAAATAGCACCGATGACGAAAACCCCCACCGCGATCGACCCCGACGATTTCGAGCGACTGCTGAGCCGCAACATCAAGCTCCCCCTGATCGGCGGTGTGTTCGGCGCCGTGGTGTTCGTCGGGCTGATCCTGTTCCTGCTGTCCACCATCGGCTGGGTCGAGCACACCGACCGCGTCACCCGCGCCGCCAGCGAACTGCAGCGCCAGAGCATCGACATGGAAACCGGCATGCGCGGCTTCCTGATCACCAACGACGAGAGCTTCCTGGAGCCCTACCAGAACGCCCTGCCCCGCGTGAAAGCCGATACGGCGATGCTTCGCGAGCTCGTGGCGGACAACCGCCAGCAGGTGGAGCGCGTCGACCGCATCGCAGCCATCCAGGCCAGCTGGAACGACTACGCCGCCGACCTGATCTCGGCGCACCGCAACGGCCAGGACACCCAGATGCAGGTGCGCCTGGGCCGGGGCAAGCGGCTGACCGACAGCATGCGCGCCGAGTTCACCGCGTTCATGGAAACCGAGCAGGCCCTGCGCTTCCAGCGCAACAACGAGGCAAACCGCACCGCCTGGTGGGTGGTCGGCCTGTTCCTGCTGTTCACGCTGGGCTTCACGGGGCTGGTGGCCTACTTCGGACGCAGGCAGCTGGTGCGGCTGTCGGACAGCTACGACGTGGTGCTGCAGGAACAGGCGGGCCATAACGACCGGCTGGCGCACGAGGCCTGGCTGCGCGGCGCGCAGACCGAACTGGTGGGCGACCTGGTGGGCGAGCTCAGCGCGCCGGACATGGGCCGCAAGATCCTGTCCTTCTTCTCGCGCCACCTGGGCGCCTCGGTGGGCGCCATCTACGTGCGCGAGCGCCATGGCCCGCTGCGCCGGGCGGCGAGCTACGGTTTCTCCAGCGCCGCAGAGGCCATGCCGCAGGTCTTCTCGCCCACAGAAAGCCTGGTCGGCCAGGCCGCGGCCGAGAACCGGCGCATGCTGATCGACCCGATCGACGCCGAATACCTGAGAGTCAACTCCGGCCTGGGCGAGATGGCGCCGAAGGCGGTGCTGCTGGTGCCGGTGGGCAGCGGCGGCATGGTCAACGGCGTGGTCGAGCTCGGCCTGCCCGGCACGCTGGACGAGCGCGGCAGCCAGCTGGTCGAGATGGTGGCGGACGACATCGGCACCTCGCTGGCGGCCGCGCGCTACCGCGAGCAGCTGCAGGAGGTGCTCGCCGAAACCCAGCAGCTCAACGAGGAGCTGCAGGTGCAGCAGGAAGAGCTGCGCACCGCCAACGAGGAACTGGAGGAACAGTCGCGCGCGCTGCGCGCCTCCCAGGCCATGCTGGAGAACCAGCAGGCCGAGCTGGAGCAGACCAACAGCCAGCTTTCCGAGCGCACCGAGGCGCTCGACCAGCGCAACACCGCGCTGCGCCGCGTGCAGCGCGACCTGGAAGACCGCGCCGACGAACTGCAGCGCGCCAGCCGCTACAAGTCGGAATTCCTCGCCAACATGTCCCACGAGCTGCGCACGCCGCTCAACAGCGCGCTCATCCTCGCCAAGCTGCTGGGCGACAACCCGCAGGGCAACCTGACCAGCGAGCAGGTGAAGTTCGCGGAGTCGATCTATTCGTCGGGCAACGACCTGCTGGTGCTGATCAACGACATCCTCGACATCGCGAAGGTCGAGGCCGGCAAGCTCGAGGTGGTGACCGAGGACGTGCCCCTGGCCCGGCTGGCCCACAGCCTGGAGAGCACCTTCGGCCCGCTGGCCATGCAGAAGAACCTGAAATTCAGGCTCGAACTGCAGCCCGATGCACCGGTCTCGCTGCTCACCGACCGGCAGCGGGTGGAGCAGATCCTGAAGAACCTGCTGTCGAACGCGATCAAGTTCACCGACAGCGGCGAGGTGAAGCTGGTGATCTCGCCGGCGGCGGGCGGCGGCGCGGCCTTCGCGGTATCCGACTCGGGCATCGGCATCGATCCGCAGCAGCACGAGCTGATCTTCGAAGCGTTCCGCCAGGCCGACGGCACCACCAGCCGGCGCTACGGCGGCACCGGGCTGGGCCTGTCGATCTCGCGCGACCTCACGCAGCTGCTGGGCGGCACGCTCACCGTCGACAGCACGCCGGGCCAGGGCAGCACCTTCGTGCTCGAACTGCCGGCCAGGGCGCCGCAGGCTTCGCCGGACTATCAGCAGCAGCAGCAGCAGCAGAAGCCGCCGGCCGTCTACACGCCCCGCTCCGCGCACTCGCCTGCCGTCCACGTGCAGCCCACGCTGGCGCCCAACCCTCCCGCGCCGGTGCCTGCGCCGCAGTTCGCCGACGACCGCAGCCTGCCGCGCGACCAGGTGCGCCGCGTGCTGGTGATCGAGGACGAGCCGCAGTTCGCGCACATCCTCTACGACCTGGCGCACGAGCTGGGCTACCGCTGCCTGGTGGCGCATGGCGCGGCCGACGGTTTCGAGCTGGCCTCGCAGTTCCTGCCCGACGCGATCCTGCTGGACATGCGCCTGCCCGACAGCACCGGCCTCGACCTGCTGCAGCGGCTGAAGGATTCGCCGCACACCCGGCACATCCCGATCCACGTGGTCTCGGCCGCCGAGAGCGCGCAGGGCGCGGCGCTGCAGATGGGCGCCGTCGGCTACGCGCTGAAGCCGGCCACCCGCGACGAGCTGATGAAGGTGTTCGGCCGGCTGGAAGAAAAGCTCACGCAGAAGGTCAAGGTCGTGCTGCTGGTGGAAGACGACGAACTCCAGCGCGAGAGCGTCATCAGGCTGATCGGCGACGACGACATCGAGATCGTCGCCGTCGGCTCCGGCGAGGAGGCGCTGGAGCTGCTGCGCACCCGCGTGTTCGACTGCATGATCACCGACCTGAAGCTGCCCGACATGCAGGGCAGCGAGCTGCTCAAGGCCATGGCGGCGGAGGAGATCGTGTCGTTCCCGCCCGTCATCGTCTACACCGGGCGCAACCTCACGCGCGACGAAGAGACCGAGCTGCAGCGCTACTCGCGCTCGATCATCATCAAGGGCGCCCGCTCGCCGGAACGCCTGCTCGACGAGGTGACGCTCTTCCTGCACAAGGTGGAGGCCGAGCTTTCGAGCGAGCGCCAGGGCATGCTGAAGACGGCACGCGGGCGCGACCGCATCTTCGAGGGCCGCACCCTCCTGCTGGTGGACGACGACGTGCGCAACATCTTCGCGCTGACCAGCGCGCTGGAGCAGCGCGGCGCCATCGTCGAGATCGGCCGCAACGGCCGCGAGGCGCTCGAAAAGCTCGACCAGGTCAGCGAGATCGACCTGGTGCTGATGGACGTGATGATGCCGGAGATGGATGGCCTGGAAGCCACCCGGCGCCTGCGCGGCGACCCGCGCTTCGCCCATATGCCGGTGATCGCCATCACCGCCAAGGCCACCAAGGACGACCGCGAGCAATGCCTGGCCGCCGGCGCCAACGACTACCTCGCCAAGCCGGTGGACCTGGAGCGCCTGTTCTCGCTGCTGCGCGTCTGGCTGCCGAAGATGGAGCGGCTGTGACCACGAGCCCGCGCAATCCGAAGAACGGCAACGGCGTGGCGCCGCTGCCGCCGCTGAGCGACACCGAGATCGAGCTGCGGCTGCTGATGGAGGCGATCTACCTCAAGTACAGCTACGACTTCCGCAACTACACGGTGGCCTCGCAGAAGCGCCGCGTGTTGCACGCGCTCGACCAGCTCGGGCTGCCGAGCATCTCGGCGCTGCAGGAGCGGGTGCTGCGCGATGCGGCCCTCTTCGGCCGGCTGCTGCAGTTCCTGACGATCCCGGTCAGCGAGATGTTCCGCGACCCGTCGTACTTCCTGGCCCTGCGCCAGCACGTGGTGCCTATCCTGCACACCTACCCTTCCGTCAAGGTATGGGTGGCGGGCTGCAGCACGGGCGAGGAAGTGTTCTCGCTGGCCATCCTGCTGCGCGAGGAAGGCCTGCTCGCGCGCACGCAGATCTACGCCACCGACATCAACCCGGCTTCGCTGGAGAAGGCCAGGCAGGGCATCTTCCCGCTGGAAGCCATCCGGGGCTACACCACCAACTACCAGCGCGCGGGCGGACGCAGCGAGTTCTCCGACTACTACACCGCCGCCTACGAGGCCGCGCGCTTCGACCCCTCGCTGTGCGCCGACGTGATCTTCGCCGACCACAGCCTGGCGACCGACAGCGTGTTCGCCGAGACGCAGCTGGTGTCGTGCCGCAACGTGCTGATCTACTTCAACCGCGAGTTGCAGGACCGGGCGCTGGGCCTGTTCCACGAGTCGCTGTCGCACCGCGGCTTTCTGGGACTGGGCTCGAAGGAGAGCATCGACTTCTCGGGCTACGCCGACCGCTTCGACGCGCATGCGCGCGCCGAGCGCATCTACCGCAAGAAAGCCGCATGACGGGCCAGATGAAACGCCAGCTGCGCTTCCCCATCCGCAAGCGCGTGGACGCCGTGGTGCTTGGCGCCTCGGCCGGCGGCATCGACGCGCTGTGCGTCCTGCTCGAAGACCTGCCGGCCGTCTGGCGCCTGCCGATGGCGGTGGTGCTGCACCTGCCCGAGGAGCACGAGAGCCGCCTGGCCGAGATCTTCGCGCAGCGCCTGCCTATTCCCGTGCACGAGGCCAACGACAAGATGCCGGTTTCGGCCGGCAGCCTGTACTTCGCGCCCCCGGGCTATCACCTGTCGATCGAGCGCGAGCGCACCTTCTCGCTGAGCTGCGAGCCGCCGGTGCTGTTCTCGCGCCCGTCCATCGACCTGCTGATGGGCTCGGCCGCCGATGCCTACGGCCCCGCCCTCGCCGGCTTCCTCCTGACCGGCGCGAACGACGACGGCGCGCAAGGCCTGCACCGCATCCACCTGGCCGGCGGGCTCACCGCCGTGCAGGAACCCGGGGAAGCCCAGATTCCCACCATGCCCCAGGCCGCCATCGCGCGCCATATCCCCGACTACGTGCTGCCCCTGCGCGAACTGCGCAACCTGCTGCTCCAACTGGAAGCCGTCCATGAACATTGACATCGAAAGCAAGCTGCTGCTCGTGGACGACCTGCCCGAAAACCTGCTGGCGCTGGAGGCGCTGATCCGCGCGCCCGGCCGCATCGCCTACCGCGCCGGTTCGGCCGACGCCGCGCTGGCGCTGCTGCTGGAGCACGAATTCGCGCTCGCCATCGTCGACGTGCAGATGCCCGGCATGAACGGCTTCGAGCTGGCCGAGCTGATGCGCGGCACCGAGCGCACGCGGCACATCCCCATCATCTTCGTGAGCGCCGCGGGTCGCGAGCTGAACTACGCCTTCCAGGGCTACGAGAGCGGCGCGGTCGACTTCCTGCACAAGCCGCTGGACCCGCACGCGGTGGTCAGCAAGGTGAACGTGTTCGTCGACCTCTACCAGCACCGCAAGGCGCTGCGCCACGAAATGGATTCGCTCGCCGCCGCCCACAAGAAGCAGGAAGAACTGGTGCAGCAGCTGCAGCAGACGCAGCACGACCTGGAGCGCGCGGTGCGCATGCGCGACGATTTCATGTCGATGGTGTCGCACGAGTTGCGCACGCCGCTGAACACCCTCTACCTCGAGGCGCAGCTGCGGCAGCTGCATCTGGCGAAGGGCAATCTCGCCAGTTTCTCGCCCGAGCGCCTGCCCGCGATGATCGAGCGCGACCAGCGGCAGATCCGCAACATGGTGCGGCTGATCGACGACATGCTCGACGTCACGCGCATGCGGCGCGACGCGCTGTCCATCAAGCCCCAGCCGACCGATCTGGCGGCGCTTGCGCACGCGGTGGTGGAAAACCTGCGCCAGCAGGCCGAAGCCGCAGGCGCGGCCATCACGCTCTCGGCGCCTGCCGAACTGCGCGGCGCATGGGACGAGTTCCGCATCGAGCAGGTACTGACCAACCTGCTGACCAACGCGCTGCGCTACGGCGGCGGCAAGCCGGTCGAGATGGTCGTTCAGCAGCTGGGCAACACGGCCCAGGTGAGCGTGCGCGACCAGGGCATCGGCATCGCGCCCGAGGACCAGGCCCGCATCTTCGAGCAATTCGAGCGCACCGAGGACAGCCGCAAGCACGCGGCCGGACTGGGCCTCGGGCTCTTCATCACCCGCAAGATCGTGGACCTGCACGGCGGGCGCATCGGCGTGGAAAGCGCGCCGGGCGAAGGGTCGCGTTTCACGGTCGAGCTGCCGCTGCAGGCGCCCGCCATACTTCCCAATCAATCTGACGCCCAACCTGACGGAAAGAAGAGCCCCCAGTGAACGTGCTGATCGTCGATGACAACCAGGCCTCGGCCGACCTGCTGCAGGAGCTGCTGAGCCTGCACGACCACACCGCGCAATGCACCTACACGGCACGCCAGGCGCTGGACGCGGCCGCCGCCGGGAGCTTCGACGCGGCGCTGATCGACCTCAGCCTGCCCGACCTGCCCGGCGCCGAGGTGGCGCGGCGGCTGCGCGAGAGCACCGGCGAAGGCACGCCGAAGCTGCTGGTCGCCATCTCGGGCTTCTCCGCGCAGGACGCGGGCGGCCGCTCGGCCGAGGGGCTCTTCGACCATCACCTGCAGAAGCCGGTCGACATCGAGAAGCTGGGGCAAATCCTCGCATCGGCTGGCTAGGCGCGATCGGTCTTCCCCGCTGCGCCTTTCTTGCTCTTGCGGGGGCTGCGCATGGCTTCGTAGCGATACACGCGGAAGCCGTCGCGCTGCATGAAGCTGACCGGCTCCCAGCCGCGCGCCAATGCACAGTCGGTGATCTGCGCCATCTGCACGCCGAGGTAGTCCTGCAGGCTGTCGGCCACCGCGAGCTCGAACTTCTTGAGATCGCGGTCCAGCGACTCCACCGCCGCGACGGCGGCATCGACGCTGGTGAAGGGGCGCACGTGGGTCACGCCCTTGTTGCGCGCGGGGGCGTGTGCCTGCTCAGGCGGGTCGGCGCTGAAGTTGACGCTGGCGCCGCCCTCCATGCCGTTGAGGCCGCCGATGGCGCTCATGCTGGCCATGCTGCTCATTGCTGTGTTCATGTCATGAACCCCATGTCGCGCGGGTAGCTGATGCCGCTCGGCGCGGTGATGTTGTTGAAATTCTTCAGGTTCGGCAGGATGCCGTTGAGGTCTTGATCAGGCACGCCGAACCACTTGGCCAGCGTCGCCGCGTACTGGTCGACCGAAGTGGTGGGCAGCAGCCGGCCCTGGCCGACGTGCCACTGGTCGTCGTCGGCCGAGGTGTTGCCCACGCTCACCGGCGGCGGCGTGCCGTAGAAGGCCTTGCCTTTCACCGCGCCGCCCACCACGAAGTGATGGCTGCCCCAGCCGTGGTCGGAACCGTTGCCGTTGCTCGAGAGCGTGCGGCCGAAGTCGGAGGCGGTGAAGGCGGTCACCTTGTCGGAGACGCCGAGAGTTTCCATCTGCCGCTGGAAGGCGGTCATGGCCTCGGACAGACGCTGCATCAACGGCCCCTGCTTGGTGTCGAGGTCGTCGTGCAGGTCGTAGCCACCCATGGAGACGAAGAACACCTGGCGTTTCACGCCCAGCGAGGTGCGCCCACGGATCAGGCGCGCCACCATCTTGAGCTGGTCGGCCAGATTGTTGCCGGTGGGGAAGTTGCCGTTCAGGTCGTTGGCCTGAATGGCGGCGGTGATCTTGCCTTCGGCCTCGACGGCGCGCAGCGTGACCTTGTTGTATTCGTTCTCCAGCGTATGGCCGCGCGCCTGCTGCGCGATCTGCTGCATGGCGGCCTTGACCGCCGATGAGCCGTAGACGCTGCCGGTGGCCGGGCTCACGCTGTTGATGCGCACCGCGCCGCCGGTGCCGACCTGGTATTGGAGCGCCTCGTCGCCCGAGAGGAACACCGCGTTGCCCGCCACCGAGATGCAGGTGAACAGCGACGCATTGCGCTGTCCGCCGAGCATCAGGTCGCCGAGGTTGCCGCCCCAGCCGATGGTCGAGCCCTCGGGCGACGACGACTGCCAGATCGACTGCTGGTCGTTGTGCGAGAAGAGCTTGGGGGGGATCGGGAAATCCCGGCGGTTCGTGCTGTTGAACTGCGCGCGCGTGAGCGGCTTGATGAGCGGGCCGACGTTGAGCTGCACGGCCATCTTGCCCTGCTCGAAGAGCGTGGCGAGGCCGCCCATGGCCGGGTTCAGCGCGTACTTTCGGCCGTTGGCGAGCGCCACGTTGGGTTTGAGTTCGGTGGCTGCGAGGCCCGCGTACGGCAGCGCGATGCCGCCGCGGATGGTGCTGTACTTGTTGTAGCTGTCGGTGTCGAAGTTGACGAGTGTGTTGGCGTAGTCGTTGCCGCCGAAGAGGAAGACGCAGACCAGCGCCTTGTAGTCGTCGCCCGGCGCGGCCTGGGCGGCCGCTTCGCCCATGGCGGCGAGGTTGAGCGCGAACGGCAGCGCGGTGCCGGCCATCGCGAGTTGGCCCGAGCGGCGCAGGAAGGCGCGGCGCGTGTGGCGGGCAGGATCGATCAGGTGCATGTTCGGTTCGCTCCGGCTTCTTTCTTCTTCATTTCTGCACGAGGTATTCGGGCGAGCCCATCACCAGCAGCACGCCGGCGCAGATGAGGTCGAGCCTTCGGGCGTCGGTGGAGGGGTTCGCCAGCGGCGCCTTGCTCAGGGCGTCGGTGATCAGCGCGACCGTGGCGGCCGAGAGTTGGTTGCCGGTGAGCAGCAGGTTGAGCCGGCGCACCAGCGCGGCGGGGTCGTTCACCAGCGCTTTCTCGGCCGTATAGGTGGCGATCACGTCCTTGTTGTCGAAGCCGTTCTGCAGCCTGCCTTGCAGGAAGTTGAGATAGCCGCCCACGCTGGTCTCGTTGACCAGCTGGAACTCGGGCGCGACCATCTTGTTGCTGGCGATGGCGGTCGAGGGCGGCACGTAGCCGGGCCGGAAGAAATTGAACACCGAGGGCGAGCGCAGCGGGCACTGGCCCAGGCTCGAACTGGGGTCGGAGGTGTTGCCGATGTTCCAGTTGTCCGATGTGCAGCCGATGCCAAAGGTACGGCCCCATTGCACGAACCGCAGCATGGGCTCGCGCAGGTGGCCGAAGTTCGGATCGGAAAGGCCCGCGGGACCGCGCGCCTCGTCGTCGAGCAGCACTGCGGCGAACACGCTCTTCATGTCGCCGCGCACGCCCGCGCCGTTGTTGGCGAAGATGTCGGCCACGCGCTTCACGTAGGCGGGGCTCGGGTTGCTCGTGACCAGCCGCTGGATCAGCTGCCGGCCGATGAAAGGCCCGACGTTCGGATGGTTGAAGAGCGTGTCGAGCGCGATCTTCAGCGCCGCCGGACCGTCCGTGCCCGCGGGCACCGTGGCGCCCAGGAAGCGCGCCTCCAGCATCGAGTGGTTGGAGGCCTTGTAGGCCATGGGACGCGTGGTCCACGCGTTGGTCTCGATGGTGTAGCTGGCTCCGGGCGGAGTGAAGGCGTTGCGCTCGGACGAGCGGATGTCGAGGTCGTAGCCGGTGAAGACGCGCGCCAGATTGGTCACGTCGTTCTGCACGTAGGTCTCGATGGGCTGGCCGTCGGCGCCGGTCCTCACCGTGCCGTCGCCCTCGAGCTGGTAGAGGCCGATGGTCATGAGCTGCATGACCTCGCGCGCGTAGTTCTCGTCGGGCTGGCGGCCGGAGTTGTCTTCCTTCCTGTTGCCGCGGGTGTTGAGATAGAAGCCCATCGCGGGGTTGAGCGTCACGTCTTCCAGCAGCTGGCGGAAGTTGCCCGTGACGCCGTTGGCGAGCATGTCCCAGTACTGGGCCATCATGGCCGTGGGCCAGCTCGAGCCGATCTCCGTGCCCGAGACCACGAAGATCTCGCTGAGCGCCAGTGCCATGCGCTTGCGCACCGGGTCGGCGGCCGTCATGAGCTGGCGCCAGATCATGGCGTCGGTCTCGACGTCTGCGTACTCCTTGCTGTTGACCCACTCCCAGGCCGAAGGCTGTCGCGCCGCGCCGAGCTGCTCGCTGAGCCACGGCAGGTAGCCTTTGGCGCGCACGGCGGCGATCTCGTCGTCGGAGGCCGAGAACTGGGCCTGCAGCAGGAAGCGCGCGGCTTCGGCGTCGTTCTGCGCCTGGGGGTAGTGATACGGACCGGTGTCGGGCGTGGTGCCCGGGTTGGCGCCGGGCGTGCCGCCGCCGATGGGGAAGCCAAGGCCCCCGGCGCCGCTCCCACCCCCTCCTCCGCCGCCGCATGCGGCCAGCGCCGCCGAAATGGAAAACGCGGCTGCCGCCTTCAGCGAGCGGGAGCCGTCGGGCGCCGCCTCGTTTTCATGGGTGGCCGCCGTCTCCGCGACGTACACCACCTCGTCGGCCGGTCTTGTGTGCTCGGCCTCCAGCTGTTCCAACATGATCCTCGCTCCTGCGGCGTATCGACGCCTGTTGGAGCGTTAAAGGCAAGCGGCATGCCCTCCAAAAAACAGCAAGGCAAGTGTCCAAGACGGGCCAAGTCACCACAAAAATGTGTGCCAATGTGACTTTTTAGTCACTCCTTGAAACAAAATTGGCATGCCAGAGGGCATGCCAATGCTTCAGAAAACATTCAGGTGACAGTGTCAGTCGCGCTCGTCGTCCCAGTCGTTCGGCGGGCGGTAGGGATAGCCGGGCCCGTAGTAGATGCGGCCGGGCGGCGGCGTGTAGATGGGTGCCGGGCGGTAGTACACCGGAGGGGGCGGCGGCCGGTAGTAGACCGGCGGCGGCGGCGCGTAGTAGATGGGTGCCGGATAGCTGTAGACCGGTGGCGGCGCGTAGTACGGCGCCGGGTAGCCGCCGGCCACGTAGCCGGGGGTGCCGATCTGCACCGACCAGCTTCCGCGCGCGTTCGCGGCTCCCGCCGCCAGCAGCGCGCCGGCGATGACGGCACCGATGGCCGCCAGCTTGAAAACAGAAGATCGAGATTTGAAGTTCACAGTGGCTCCAGGCCTGGGGCGGACAATGCCCGAGTGGATACGCAACGCCCGACGCGTGCTCGCGGTGCACCCGATTGCATGCGGGCATGGTAGCCAAACGTCACCGCTTCGGGCGGTGCGCGGCCGCATCAGCGCGCGATTTCGCGCCGCGACAGCATCACGTCGCCGCTGCTCGTATTGAAGGCGATGGTCGGCGCACTGAAATCGCTGAGCGGCGCGCCCAGGCCGATCTCTCCACGGCCGTGCAGGACGCACTCCTCGCGCCGCAAGGCGATCTCGGTGCTGGGGCCGTCGTTGCCGTGGAAACGCACCCAGGTGCCGTAGGTGCTGACGTCGATCAGCACGCAGCTGCCCTGGCGCAACTCGATGCGCGCATGCAGGCGCGAGACGCGCGGGTCGTTGACGACGAACTGGGCGTCGTCGACGCGGCCGAGGTGGATCGGCAGCTCCTCTGTGCGGAACATCGAGCGCACGTCGAGCCACGCGAGTTCGATCTGGCCGAACGAGGAATCGGGCATGCGCAGCGGGGCCAGCGCTGCGGGCACGGTGAGGAACGAGGTCACGTCCTCCTGCCAGTCGATCCGGTGGACGACCGACATCTCGCTGCGCCCGCGGATGTTGATGAGGCCGAGGTCGCGGTGCTGCACCGAACCTTCGCGCAACTGGGAGATGACCGCGGCAGTCACCCAGATCTGGCCCGGGCCGGCCAGGTCGCTCAGACGCGAGGCGAGGTTGACGGCATCGCCGTAGCAGTCGCCCTCGACTTCCACCACCTCACCGCTGGCCACGCCGATCTGCAACGCCATGCGCAGGGGCGCGGGCCACGCGAGCAGCCGCTTCTGGTGATAGCGCTGCAACTCGATGACCGCATGCGTGGCCGCGGCACCGCTGGTGAAGATGGCGAACACGCCGTCGCCGAGCGACTTCACCACGCGGCCGCCGTGCGCCTGGCACACGCCGCCGATCCATTGCGTCAGACGGGTCACTGTCTCCGTGGCCCGCGCATTTCCCATGGCCTCGAAGACCCTCGTGCTCCCCGTCAAGTCCGCGAATACGACTGTGGAATTGACACCCATACTTTTTGCTCTTCTCGATTTCTACCGATGGTTGTAATTGCCCGGGGCCCTTCGCGCTTCCATGTCCATGCGGCCGGCGCTGCGTACGCGCGCCCGCTCACACACGGAATATGCAGCTTGCGTGCCCCTTTTGTTGTCTTCCCGGGTATACGCCGCTGCCGACAGGGCGAATGCAGACAGAGTCATTCATCGGCTTGTAGTACTTTGGAAAACAAAATTCAATGACTAGTGAAAACGATAAGTAAAGCGTGTTGTTTGCAAACAAGAAACAACGTTTCAGATCTTGTGGAATGGTTAACTCAGGCTTAAGGTAGCGGCCGTTCTCGGTTCCGGCAACACACTTCCCGTCCCATGCTCTTTCGCCGTCTTCTCCGTCTGCTGAACGTACCCGGCTCCGGATCCCGTCAAGCGACGGAGAACCAGTTGGGGCGCATCCGTACCGCGATGCTGTCGGCGCTCCAGGGCCATGGCGGTCATTCCGTGCAGCGCGTCAGCCAGCGCGTGCGCTTTGCCGCCGACGTCGAAGCTCTCTGGTACCTGCGGCAGGACGTGATGATCGCGCTGAGCGCCATCGACGGAGAAACCGCCGCGCGCCGCCAGATGAAAGCCATCAACAGCATGTTCAAGGGCGGATTGCCCGGCTCGATGGGGCCGCGCGCGCATCAACGCTTCACCAAAAACAACTGAAACTGCAACGGCCCCTCGGGGCCGTTCTGATTTTTAACGTTCTATTCTCTTTGTGTCCGGATCAATGGGCGTGATGATGGTCATGTCCATGGTGGTCGTCATGACCATGTGCATGCCTGTGGCCCCAAACGAGAAAAATATCACGCCCTTCCGCAGCCATCGACACCTTCGCACCCACGGGCAATAACACCTTCGTCTGCACGTGCCCGAACGGCAGGCCCGCGAGCACGGGCACCTTGAGCGTTGCGCGCAGCCGGTCGATCACGGTGTTGAGGCCGAATCCGCGGTCGTAGCCCGGCACCAGCCGGATGCCGGTGAACTGCCCGAACACGATGGCACGCTGGCGCGCCAGCACACCGGCCATCTTCAACTGATCGAGCATGCGTTCGACGCGGTACGGGTGCTCGTTCACGTCTTCGATGAAGAGCACGCCCTTCTCCACCATCGGGAAGTACGGCGTGCCGAGCAGGCTGGTCAGCACGCACAGATTGCCGCCCCACAACGTGGCGTCCTGCACGGGCTTGAACTTCAGATCGACATCGCGCGCCGGCATGCGCCAGCCCGTGCCTTCGCCCTGCCCTGTGAGCAGGTCGTCGAAGCAGGCTTCCATGATGTCGTCGGGACCGGCCTCTGCACCGAAGTCCTCGCCGACGGCGGGGCCCGACCAGGTCACCGCGCCGGTCTTGGCCAGCAGCGCGTTCTGCAGCGCGGTGAAGTCGCTGCAGCCGACGAACTCCGTGCCCTTCTCGATCGCCTTCGTGAGCGCCTTGTACGGAACGGCATCGAGGATGCGCGTGAGCCCGTAGCCGCCGCGTGCTATGAGCGCCACGTCCGCGCCGCTGGCCGCGGCACGCGAGATCGCGGCGAGCCGCGTGGCATCGTCGCCCGCGAAGCGCTGGTGCACCGACAGCGCCGCGTCGTCGACTTCGACTTCATGACCCAGCGCTCTGAGCCGCTTCACGCCGCGCCGGAAAGCGGCCTTGTCCCGGACCGCGCTGGAGGGAGAGTAGATATAGATGTGTTTGGTCACGCGTTCGAGTATCCCATTGCGTTTCGCACTTGCAGAACGACCGTTCGGGCCTGCTCCGGCGTCGGCCCCGAGGAAGTGGCAAGAGGCCCCAGTGCGCGCAGCGCTGCTTCGTATCCCCGGTCGGGAAAAGGCGCGCGCCATGCGTCCTTGATGTGCTCGTGCCCCTCCGGCGCGACCAGTGCCGCCGCGAACCGACCGGGCGCTGCCGCCTGCAGCAGCACGGCGAGTTCGGAAGCGGCCTCGCTATGCACGAGCGCCACCGACTCGACTCCCACCCGCGCCATCCATTCGAGCAGCACGTGGCGATGCCATTGCAGGCTATGCGCCGCCTCGCGCTTGGGCTTGTCGCTCCTGCCGAAGCCGATCAGGTCGGGTACCAGCGTGCGCAGCCCCGGCAGGCCCACGAGATGCCTGAAGAAGTAGCCCCATTCGCCGGGACCGTGCAGGCAAAGGCAACAGGCCGCATCCTCCGCACCTTCATCGACGTAGTGCATGCGCCAGCCCTGCAAGCTCGGCAGGTCCTGCACGTAATGCGGCGCGAAGTCATAGCCGGCCAAGGCCTCGAAGCGCTCGGGCGACGTGCGCAGTGCGTCGTCGCGCAAGGGCTCGGCAGTCGCGCGCGCAGCGTTCCGGCGCTGCTGGAAAAAAGCCTGCAAGACCGCGCTGCACTCCTGCGCCAGCACCCCGCCCTGCACCACCGTGCGATGGTTCAGCCGTGGCTCCGCGAAGAGATCGAGCACCGAGCCGGCCGCGCCAGTCTTCGGATCGGCCGCGCCGTACACCACGCGAGCGAGGCGCGAATGCAGCATCGCCCCTGAACACATCGCGCACGGTTCGAGCGTGACGAACAGCTCGCAGCCGTCGAGCCGGTAGTTGCCGAGCGCGAGGGCTCCCGCACGCAGCGCGTTGATCTCGGCATGCGCACTCGGATCGTTCTGCGCGACCGGCGTGTTGCGCCCCGTCGCGACCAGGCGGCCGTCCTTCACCAGCACCGCGCCCACCGGCACCTCGCCCGCTTCGGCGGCAAGCCGCGCCTCGGCGAGCGCGAGCGCCATCCAGTGCGTGTCGTCGTGCACGTCCGGCAATGGAGTCGCCTCAGTTGTCATCGGGCATCTGGCGTGTCTTGACCGCGGCGTCCAGCGCTTCCTTGACCTGCTGCTGCACCTGCTGCGGATTCATTCGCGCATCGCCCGCGGCGGGTGCTGCAACGCCAGGCACGGACGGTTGTGCGGAAGAGGCCATGCTGCTCATCTGCTTCTTCGCGACCAGCCCGACGATCGCCAGCACGAGCACAAGGCCGATCAGACCCAGTCCGCGCATCTCAGCCGCCCTCCGCCACGGGAGCCTCGGCGGCCATGCCCAGGCGGCCCATCCACACGGCGAGCGCCCGCTCGTCCGGCGTGCCAGCGCTGTAGACCGCGTGCATCGCGGCATGCGATTCGCGGCGATGCTGGTTGAGCTTGATCTTGCATTGCAGGGCAGTCACGCGCAGCTCGAAGCCCACGATGCCGGCCAGCATCTTGAGCTGGAACTCCTCGCCCAGGTCGCGCCACTGCTGCGCGTAGGCGGGCTCGTGGTCGTGAATGAGCTTCTTGAGCAGCGCGTCCTTGTCGGCGGGCTCCTCGATCAGCCGTGCCTCGACGGTGCAATGCACCGCCAGGTAGTTCCAGGTCGGCACGCGGGCCAGGTCGGGGTAGACGGAGGGAGAGAGGTACGAATGCGGCCCGAGAAAGGTGGCCACCGCCCGGGGCCTGGTCTGCAGGTAGCGCCAGTGCGGATTCGGCTTGGCGCAATGGCCCCACAGCACCAGTTCGTCGCCCGCGCGCTGCTCGGCGACCAGCGGCAGGTGCGTGACGTACGGCAGCCCGTCGTCGTCGTTCGAGATCCGGCTCGCGAAGGGATGCGAGCGCATCAGCTCCAGCGCGATGGCCGGGTCCTTCGCATTGAACTGCGGGGGCATGTACATGGGCGGTTTCCTCGTGGCGCCTCGTGGCGAGGCCCCATTCTCCCCGAGCCGCCTACTTTGCGCGCGGTGTCTCCAGCAGCTTCGCCATCGCGGTGTAGCCGCGCGCCTTCGCCAGCTGCAGCGGCGTGTTGCCCTGGCGGTCCGTCAGCCTGATGTCGGCGCCGGCGTCGACCAGCGCAGCCAGCGTCCGCTGGTGGCGCGGGCCGCCGTCGCCGAGCACGATGGATTCGATCACCGCCGTCCAGTGCAGGTTGTTGACATGGTCCAGCGGCGCGCCGGCTGCAATAAGCCTGCGCACCACCTCATCGTGCCCGAGATGCGCGGCCGCGATGAGCGCCGTGCCGTCGTACCGGCTCGTGGTCTGCCCGGCCTTGGCACCGAGCGAGAGCAGCACCGAGAGCGTCGCGGCATCGTCGGCCACCGCGGCGATGGTGACGGCGTCGTAGCGGTCGTCTTCGAGCAGGTCGAGGTCGGCGCCGGCCTTGGCCAGCAGCTTGATCGCCTCGCGCTGGCGGGCGAAGGTGGCAACGTGCAGCGGCGTGCGCCCGCGCGTGTCGCGTGCATTGAGATTCGCCCCCGAGGCGATCAGCGCCTTCAGCTTCTGCGCATCGCCATGCCAGGCGGCCTGGTGCAGCCCGTCGAAGGCCAGCACCTCGGCCGCCAGCGGCGGCACCTGGGCGGACGCACCGGCCGGCACGCCCAGCCCGAGCGCGACCGCCAGCAGGCCCGGCCAGATACCGCGCGCCATCATCAGAGGGAACCCTTGACCTTCTCGAGCGCCGCGTTGGCGCACTGGTCGTCGAGATGGCCGCCGGGCGCGCCGCCGACGCCGACCGCGCCGATCACTTCATTGCCCGACTTGACCGGCACGCCGCCGCCCAGCAGCAGGAAGCCCGGCAGGTACACCAGGTTGGCGGCGCCGGGGTTCTTCTGCGCGCCTTCCATCATGGCCTGCGTGGGACTCTTGGCCGAAGCCGAGGTCCAGGCCTTGCGCTCGCTCGAAGCCAGCGTGTGCGGGCCGGCGTTGTCGGCGCGCTGCACGGCACGCACGGTCCCGGCGCGGTCGACCACGGTGGCGGCCACGTTGTAGCCATTGGCGGCGCAGGCGGCCACGGCTTCGGCGGCGATCTGGTTGGCCAGGGCCAGCGAGATGTTCTTTTCGGTGCGCACGGCCGGCGCGGGCGCCTGGGCTTGAGCTTGTGCCTGGGCGACGGAAGCTGCGAGCAGGACGGCGACGCCGCCGAGGCGGATGATGGATTGCATTGTTCGTGATCTCCAGTGGATTCGGGTTGTTGCGCCGGCTGTTGCCGACGGCTGCGCCACTGTAGAAAACGCCGCCCGCGCGGGCCATTCGTACGGCTACGCGCGGCGCTCCGTAGTTCTACGGAGCGCCCTCCCCGTCCACCAGCACCGCATAGCGCCGGATCAGCTGCGCGAGCGAATCGCAGTCGAGCTTGGCGAACAGGTTCGCGCGATGCGTCTCGACCGTGCGCGGCGACAGCGCCAGCGTGCGCGCGATCTCCTTGTTGGTGAGCCCCTGCACGATGAAGGCCAGCACCTCGCGCTCGCGCTCCGACAGCTGCGCCACCCGCTCGCGCGCGGCATTGTCGGCCTGCGAACGCTCGCGGGAGCGCACATGCTGGCGCACCGCCTGCTGCAGCGCCTCGAGCAGCTGCTCGTCGTCCACCGGCTTCTCGAGGAACTCGGCCGCGCCGGCCTTGAAGGCACGGCGGCACATCTCGACCGTGCCGTGGCCGGTCAGCATGATCACCGGCTGGTCCACGCCCTGCGCCACCAGCCGGTCGAGCACGGTGAGCCCGCTGATGCCGGGCATGCGCACGTCCAGCACGATGGCGCCGACGCTCGCGCGGTCGAACCCGTCGATGAAAGCCTGCGGATCGGCCCAGGCCTGCACGCGCAGCCCGACCGTGCCGATCAGCAGCGAGAGGCCGTCGCGCACCGCCTGGTCGTCGTCGATCAGGTGGACCAGCGGGGACTGCGGCGGATGGGTGTTCGAGGTATTCATGGCGATGGCGCGACGAGTGGCAGCAGCAGCGTGAAGCGCGCGCCGCGCGGCTGGACATTACCCGCGCCCAGGCTGCCGCCCATGCCGCCGGCCAGCGTCTCGCTGAGGCTCAGGCCGAGGCCCAGCCCGCCCTCGCGTGTGCTGAAGAAGGGTTCGAAGAGGCGCGGCAGGGCTTCGGGGGCTATGCCGCGTCCGTTGTCGGTCACGGTCAGCACGCCCTCCTGCCCGTTGCGGCCGACGGACACCACGAGCCGCCGCTCTGCGGCCGGCACCAGCTCCAGAGCCTGCAGGGCGTTCATCAGCAGGTTGTGCACGATCTGCTCCAGCGCCACTGCCTCGGCTTGCACGCGCACCGGCGCTTGCGCGCTGGCATCGAACTGCGCGGCGACGTCGTGCTTCGCGAACTCGGGCGCCAGCAGGTGCATGGCGCTGCGCACCACCTCCTGCAGCACCAGCGGCTTGGTGTCACCGCCAGCTTCGGGCCGTTCGATGACGCGTCGCAGCCGCCCCACCACGCCGGCCGCGCGGCGGGCCTGCTCGACCGCCTGCCCCATCGCGTCGCGCGCGGTCGCCAGGTCGGGCGGCTCGTCGTCGAGCAGGCGGCGCGCGGCCTGCGCATTGGCGAGCACTGCCGTCAGCGGCTGGTTGAGCTCGTGCGCAAGGCCGGCCGACAGTTCGCCCAGCGCGTTGAGGCGCGCGACCTGTCCGAGGCGCAGCAACTCTTCGGCGCGCCTCCGCTCGACGCGCTGGCGCTGCGCGGCCCACAGGCCTGCCAGCAACATCGCCATCGCCAGGGCCCAACCGGCGATCGCGCGCCACGGCAGCTCGCCCCAGCCCACCTGCCGCTCGGCCACCAGATCGAAGGGCTGGCTCGGCGAGGCCAGTGCCTTGCTCAGGCCGAAACGCCATCCTCTCTCCGGGCTCGCGGATTGCACACCAGGCTGCAGCACCAGCTGCTGGCCGTCGCGCTGCAGGCTCAGCCGCACCGGGCTGCGCTGCGGGTTCATCGGCCAATCGCGCCAGGGCACTGAGCCGGCAAGATCGATATCGAGCGCATAGCTGAACGGGTTGGCGCCGATGACCAGCGTGTAGCGGCCATGTGCCAGATCGAGCGTGGCCAGCTCGGCGCGCTGAAGGCTGCGCGAGCGCGCCTCGGCCGCGTCCAGTGCGCCAGCGCGCGCGCTGTCTGGCCAGGGCTGGTCCCGGTCGCGCCGCTGCACGCGCAGGATCGACGAGTACACGGAAGGCAGGCGCTGCTCGGGATGGTCCGCTCCGGTGCTCGGCTCCAGCAGCGCGAGCGTGGCCAGCACGGCGTCGTACTGCACCATCTGCTGGCTCATGAGGCGGTGCGCGATGCGCACGTCGGTCTCGAAGTACTGCTGCATCTGCGCGAGCTCGGCGCGCGCGATCCATACAGCGCCCACGGCGGTGAGGGCCAGCCATGCCAGCCACCAACCACCTTGCGCGCGCAACCACTGTTTCATGGCGCGGATTGTGCCCGGTGCGGCAAGGCGGCTTTGCTCTTGGCCGAAAATGCGGCACCAGCCATGGCCGACGTACAGGATTCCCTCTTTCCCGATCTTCCGCGCCCCGAAGGCGCTCCTTCGGCCGCGCCGCCGCCTGCCGAGCCGACCGCGAAGAAGAAGCCGCGCGCCGCCACGGTCGAGCCCGCGCCCACCGATCCCGAACTCGTCGAGCTGGCCGCCGCGTTGCCGCCTGCTCTGCGGCTCGGAACCTCGTCATGGAGCTACCCCGGCTGGGCCAATCTTGTCTGGGATGGCGAATACGCCGAGACGGTGCTCTCGAAGAACGGTCTCTCTGCGCTTGCCAAGCATCCGCTGTTCCGCACCGTGAGCGTGGACCGCAACTTCTATCGCGCCCTCACCGCCAGCCAGTACGCACGCTACGCGGCCATGGTGCCGGACGACTTCCGCTTCATGGTGAAGGCGCCCAGCCTCGTGACCGATGCGACAGTGCGCGACGAAAGCGGCCGCGGCATGCAGGCCAACCCGGTGTTCCTCAGCAGCGAGATCGCGCGGCAGGAATTCGTGCAGCCCGCGCTCGAGGGCCTGGGCCATCGCATCGGCGTGCTGGTGTTCCAGCTGAGCCCTATTCCGGGGCACATCCTGGCCGACCAGCCCGCACTGCTGGCGCGCATCGCGGCGATGCTCGAATCGCTGCCCGACATCTCATCGACCGCGCCCGACGCGGCGATCGCCGTCGAGGTGCGCGATCCGCAGCTGCTGAACCCCGCCTTTGCCGAAATGCTGCGCAGCGTGGGCGCCACCTTCTGCATGGGCCTGCACGCCAAGATGCCGCCCATCGAAGAACAGTTGCCGATGCTGCGCGCCATGTGGCCCGGCCCGCTGGTGTGCCGCTGGAACCTGCACCGGCGCCATGGCCGTTTCGGGTACGAAGACGCGGAAAAGCTCTACGGCCCCTTCGACAAGATCGTCGACCCCGATCCGGAGACGCGCGCCGCGCTCGCCAAGGTGATCGCGGGCACCACCCGCGCGGGCCAGAACGCCTTCGTCACCGTGAGCAACAACGCCGAAGGCTGCGCGCCGCTGACGATCGCGCAGCTGGCGCGCGACATCCTGGCCCTGGCGCCGCGCTAGCCGATGTTCTGCTTCGCGGCGACCGTCATCTCGACTTCGACGGTCGCGTTCTTCGGCAGCGCGTAGACGCCGACCGCCGTGCGCACGTGCACGCCGACCTCGCCGAACACGCGGTGCAGCAGGTCGGAGGCGGCGTCGGCCACTTCGCTTTGTTGCGTGAAATCGGCCGTGCACTGCACGAACACGCCGACGCGCAAAACCTTTTCCACCGCATCGAGCGAACCGAGCGCGCGCCGCAGCAGCGCGAGGCTGCGCAATGCGCAGATCTGCGCGCCCTCGCGCGCCTTGTCCAGCGACACCGCATCGCCTACACGGCCCGTGACCACCACCGTGGTGCCCACGCGCGGCACCTGGCCGCTGAGATAGATCGTGCGGCCGTCGCGCACCAGCGGCACGTAGTGACCGCCGGCAATGATCTCGCCCTCGAAGCTGTGCCCCAGCTCGGCGGCAATCTGGTCGGCGATCTGGTCCCGGGTCATTTCTGCTGTCATGTCGATTCCGTGAAAGGGAATGCCATTGTCGTCAGCGCCTGAGCGATGAAACAGATACAGAAGCCGCCGATGCGAGGCAGAACAGAAGACGGGGGCGCCATCTTTTCAGGCCGCATCTGGCCAGCGGCCCAGCACTTCGTGCACGCCCTCGCCCACATGGCTGTCGATCAGCACCAAAGAGCCAGCCGACCACCGAACCGGCGCTTCGAGCGCATGCCTTTCGAGCTTGCGCCGCGCGTAGGCCAGCGTCATGTGCGGCGTGAAGGAGCGCGCGGGCTTCAGGCCCGCATCGGCGAGTGCCTCGCCCAGGCGCTGCCTGAAGGCCTTGAGTGCGGAGATGCCCACCTCGTCATCGGAGCACAGCGCGAGCGCGCCCTTGGCGAAGCTCATCGCCTTCTCGAAGACGATGTCGAACGCGGGAGGCGGCACCGAGGCGGCTGCCTTCATGACCAATGCGACCTTGTCGGCCGGCACCTCCGCGTACTCGCCCAGATCGAAGAGCGTGACGTGCAGGCGATGCGCCGCGACCAATGTTCCTTTCAGTGCGTGCTGCGAGTTCATGCGTTCGCCCAGCGCGGCGATCGAAGCGGCATCCTGCGGGCCCGGAAGAATTGCGAAGAAGAGAGAGTGCTCCGGCGCCGGAGCCTTGCTGCTGCGCGCCTTGCCCCGAGGGCGTGGCAAGGGTTTGGGCGGAGGCTCGATACCGGGAAGAAGAAGCTGATCTGACATGCCTCGATCATCGCCCATGGCATGCGCCCTTCATCAGCTCTTCAGCAAGCGCCAAGCACTCCTTCAGGCTGCGTTTCGAGAATCGTCTCACGCTGGTGGCACTGCAGCAGTCAATGCACGGAAGCCACCTGTCGATCGATCTCAATCAACCATCCAACCAGGAACTTCATCTTGACGAAAACGCAAGCCTGCACCGTCCTCGCAACAGCCCTTCTGCTCGGCACCGCCTCGATGGCCGCGAGCGCCGCCGGCCCCAACCAGGACAGCGGAATCTATGTGGGCGGCGCCATCGGCCGTTCGAGCTACAGCCTCTCGTCTTCCAACCGCGTGCCCGTGCCGTGGGGCGGCGAGAAGAGCAGCAAGAGCGGCACGGCCTACAAGCTATATGGCGGCTATCGCTTCACCGAAACCTTCGGCGTCGAAGCCGGCTATGCGCGCCTCGGCCGCGTGAGCCAGTGGAGCTCGAACGGCGCCTACTCCCGCCTGCAGTCCGGCACCGGCCAGGTCTTCTACGCGGCCGCTACCGCCCGCCTGCCACTGGGCGAATCCTTCGCGCTCAACGGCCGCCTCGGCATCGCGCGCGGACGCATCTCCGGCGACAACAACTGGGTGCTGCCCGGTCAGCGCATCTCGGGCAGCTCGACCGGCATGATGGCCGGCTTTGGCGCCGAGTACCGCATGACGCAGAACCTGTCTGTCACCGCGGACTACGACTACTTCGGCAAGCTGTCGAAGCAGGCGAAGGGCGGGATGGTGACGGTGGGTTTGAAGGCGAGCTTCTGAGCACCGCCTCTTTCTGCACTTGATCGACGCGGCCTCGCATCAGCGGGGCCGCGTCGCGCCGTTCATCACTCCCACTCGATCGTCGCCGGCGGCTTGCTCGACACGTCGTAGGTCACGCGATTGATGCCGCGCACCTCGTTGATGATGCGGCCCGACACCTTCTTCAGCAGCGCGTACGGCAGCTCGGCCCAGTCGGCGGTCATGAAGTCGCTGGTCTGCACGGCGCGCAGTGCGACCACGTAGTCGTAGGTGCGGCCATCGCCCATCACGCCAACGCTCTTCACGGGCAGGAACACGGTGAAGGCCTGGCTGGTGAGGTCGTACCAGGTCTTGCCGGTGGCCTCGTCGGTGAAGTTGCGCAGTTCCTCGATGAAGATCGCGTCGGCGCGGCGCAGCAGGTCGGCGTATTCCTTCTTCACTTCGCCGAGGATGCGCACGCCCAGGCCGGGGCCGGGGAACGGGTGGCGATACACCATCTCGGGCGGCAGGCCGAGGGCTACGCCGAGTTCGCGCACTTCGTCCTTGAACAGGTCGCGCAGCGGCTCGAGCAGCTTGAGGCCCAGCTGTTCGGGCAGGCCGCCCACGTTGTGGTGGCTCTTGATGGTGACGGCCTTCTTGCTCTTGGCGCCGCCCGACTCGATGACGTCGGGGTAGATGGTGCCCTGCGCCAGGAAGGTCGCGCCCTTGTGGCCTCCGTCGCCGGCCTTGAGCTTCGCGGCTTCCTGCTTGAACACGGTGACGAACTCGCCGCCGATGATCTTGCGCTTGGCTTCGGGGTCGCTCACGCCGGCCAGCTTGCCGAGGAAGAGATCGCTGGCGTCGACGCGGATCACCTTCGCGTGCAGCTTGCCTTCGAACATCTCCATGACCATGTCGCCCTCGTTCAGGCGCAGCAGGCCGTGGTCGACGAACACGCAGGTCAGCTGGTCGCCAATGGCGCGATGGATGAGCGCGGCTGCCACGCTCGAATCGACGCCACCCGAGAGACCGAGGATGACTTCCTCGTCACCCACCTGCTCGCGGATCTTCTCGACGGCTTCGGCGATGTGGTCGCGCATGACCCAGTCGGGCTTCGCGCCGCAGATGCCGAGCACGAAGCGCTCGAGGATCGCCTTGCCCTGCATGGTGTGCGTGACTTCGGGGTGGAACTGCACCGCGTAGTAGCGGCGCGCCTCGTCGGCCATGCCGGCGATGGGGCAGCTGTCGGTGCTGGCCATGAGCTTGAAGCCCGGCGGCAGTTCGGTGACCTTGTCGCCGTGGCTCATCCACACGTTGAGCATGCCGTGGCCTTCAGGCGTGGTGAAGTCGGCGATGTCCTTCAGCAGCGCGGTGTGGCCGTGGGCGCGCACGGCCGCGAAGCCGAACTCGCGCTTGTGGCCGCCTTCGACCTTGCCGCCGAGCTGGTGCGCCATGGTCTGCATGCCGTAGCAGATGCCGAGCACGGGCACGCCGAGGTCGAACACGGCCTGCGGGGCCTTGTCGGTGGTTTCCTCGTAAACGCTGGCGTGGCTGCCCGAGAGGATCACGCCCTTGAGGTGGCCGTCGGCCGCGTATGCACGCACCCATTCGTCGGTGACGTCGCAGGGATGCACTTCGCTCAGCACGTGCGCTTCGCGCACGCGACGTGCGATGAGCTGCGTGACCTGCGAGCCGAAGTCGAGGATGAGGATCTTGTCGTGTTGCATGGCGAAAGGACTCAGAGCGTTGAAATGTCGAACAGCTTCACACCCGCCCGGGGTGCAGCCTTGATGAGTTGCTCGTCGAAAGTGGCGAGCGGGAGATTGAGCGACTTGGCGAGCCAGAGATAGCCCGCGTCGTAGAGAGAGATGCCGGCGTCGATGGCCACGGCGAGCACGGCCTTGTGCTGGGCCGGCGCGAGTTCGTGCAGCTCGACGCGGTGGCGGATGGCATCGAGCACGCTCCACAGCCCTTCGACGGCGTACGAAGGAATGCGGCCGCTGCGCACGCCGTTGGCGAGGATGTTGGCGCACTCCCATTGCCAGACGTTGGGCGCCTGCGGCTCCACCTCGTCGCGGCGGATGGCGGCGTAGAGCCTGCGGGTATGTTCGCTGGCCATGTCGGGAAGCAGCCAGGCGGCGGTGACCGAGGCGTCCATGACGAAGGCCGTCATTGCTGGCGCCCTTCGTCGAGCAGGGCACGCGGCTGCGGCCCGGGCTGGATGGTGGCGTGGAGCGCGTCGATCTGGCCCAGTTCGCGCTCGATCTGCTCGTCGGTGATGACCGGCTTGCGGCGCACCGGCAGCATGCGCACGACTTCCTTGCCGTGGCGGGTGATGCGAACCTCCTCGCCCTTTTCGACGGAGTCGATCAGGGCGGAGAAGTTGTTCTTGGCTTCGGCGATGCCGATGGATTGCATTTGGGCCAGAAAATTTGAATCTGGCCCAAATTTTAAACCCAGTCTGGCCTGACTTTCAAGGTCTGGCCAGATTGTGGTCAATCAGCGCGGTAGTTCGGCGCTTCCTTCGTGATCTGCACGTCGTGAACGTGGCTCTCACGAATGCCGGCCGTGGTAATTTCGACGAACTCGGCCTTGTTCTGCATGTCCTCGATGGTCGCGCAGCCACAGTAGCCCATGCTGGCGCGCACGCCGCCGGCCATCTGGTAGACGATCGAGACGATCGAGCCCTTGTAGGGCACGCGGCCTTCGATGCCTTCGGGCACCAGCTTGTCGGTGTTGGGGTTGCCGGTGGTCGATTCCTGGAAGTACCGGTCGGCACTGCCCTGCTGCATTGCACCGATGGAGCCCATGCCGCGGTAGCTCTTGTAGCTGCGGCCCTGGTACAGCACGATTTCGCCCGGAGCCTCTTCGGTGCCGGCGAACATGCTGCCCATCATGACGGTGCTGGCGCCGGCTGCGATGGCCTTGGCGATGTCGCCCGAGTAGCGCACGCCGCCGTCGGAGATCAGCGGAATGCCCGTGCCCTGCAGCGCGGTGGCGACGCTGTCGACCGCCATGATCTGCGGCACGCCCACGCCGGCCACGATGCGGGTGGTGCAGATGGAGCCGGGGCCGATGCCGACCTTGACCGCGTCGGCGCCGGCATCGGCCAGCGCGCGGGCGGCGTCGCCGGTGGCGATGTTGCCGCCGATCACGTCGACCTGCGGATAGTTCTTCTTGACCCAGCGCACGCGCTCGATCACGCCGGCGCTGTGGCCGTGGGCGGTGTCGACCACGATGGCGTCGACGCCGGCCTTCACCAGTGCCTCGACGCGTTCCTCGGTGCCGTCACCCACGCCCACCGCGGCGCCCACGCGCAGGCGGCCGTTGGCGTCGCGTGCGGCGTTGGGGAAGCTGGTCTGCTTGGTGATGTCCTTGACGGTGATGAGGCCCTTGAGCTCCCAGTCGCCGTTGATGACGAGCAGGCGCTCGAGCTTGTGCTTGTTCAGCAGCGCCTTGGCCTCGGCCAGCGTGGTGCCGTCGGGCACGGTGATGAGCTTCTCGCGGCGCGTCATGATTTCGCTGACGGGCACGTCGTAACGGCTCTCGAAGCGAAGGTCGCGGCCAGTGACGATGCCGACCACCTTGCCGGCGTCGACCACCGGGAAGCCCGAGATGCCGAGCTGGTCCGAAAGCGCCATCACCTGGCGCACCGAGTGCGTCGGCGTGATCACGACCGGATCGCGCAGCACGCCCGACTCGTAGCGCTTCACCCGGGCCACTTCTGCGGCCTGCTGCTGCGCGGTGAGGTTCTTGTGCACGATCCCGATGCCGCCTTCCTGCGCGATGGCGATCGCGAGGCGGGCTTCGGTCACGGTGTCCATGGCCGCGGAAACGAGCGGCAGGTTCAACGTGATGTTGCGGGAGAACTTGGTGGCGAGGGAGGTGTCCTTGGGCAGGACCTGGGAGAAGGCTGGCACCAACAACACGTCGTCGAAGGTCAGCGCTTTGCCGAGAAGGCGCATGGGTGAGGCTCCAAAAGAAGGATTGTAACGAGGCCGCCAATGGGTTTGCCGGTGCGGGCGATTGACGAACGTTGCAAAACCACCCTATCCGGATGTTGCAAAAAGTAAGGCCCGGCTAAACTTCAGGGATGAAATTCGTGCACTGGCTGGTACTGGGATGTGTCGTTGCGCTGCCGATGTCGGCAAGCGCCCAATGGCAATGGCTCGACAAGAACGGCAAGAAGGTCTTCAGCGACCAGGCCCCGCCGCCCGACGTCCCCGAGAAAAACATCCTGCGCCGCGTGGGCCCGCCGCCCGCGGCGCGCTCCACCGCCAACCCGAACGTCGACGCGCCACCGGCCGCGGAAGGCACCGCCGAGGCCCCCGCTGCCGCGCCGAAGGCCGCCGCAGCGCCGAAGCCCACCGGCGTGGACAAGGAACTCGAGGAAAAGACCAAGAAAGCCGAAGCCGAGCAGAAGGCCAAGCAGGCCGCCGAAGAAGCCAAGGTGGCCAAGGCCAAGGCCGACAACTGCGCCCTCGCCCGCCAGAGCAAGGCCACGGTCGACAGCGGCATCCGCCTCGCGCGGGTCAACGCCAAGGGCGAGCGCGAGATCATGGATGACAACGCCCGCGCCGCCGAGCAGAAGCGCATCCAGGACGTGATCAACAGCGACTGCAAGTAAGCCGCGGTCACACGATCAATAACCGGCCTTGCCGCCCTTGCGGCGATTCGCGAACAGGCCGGTGCCCCGCGCACCCTGGCGCTGGAAGCGCTCCCGGCGCGCCACTTTCGGATCGACCGTGAGCGGCCGGCACAGCTCGACGCGATCGCCGTCCTTGAGCGTCTGGTCCCAGTCCACGGCCTTGCCCCAGATACCGGGCGTCATGGCGTGGCGCCAATCGAGATCCGGAAAGCGCTGCGAGAGGTCGCTGGCCTTCGCGGCATCGGCCAGTGTCGCCTCGGAAGGAAGATGCAGCACCTGCTCGAACACCTCGCGGGGCGCGGGGGAGCAGCTCAGTGTGACCTCGATGGTCATTGTCGCGCTCAGGACGAGCCGTAGACCTGCTCGGCGCGCTTGACGAAGGCCTCGACCAGGCTGGACGCGATGGTGTCGAACACGGGGCCCACGAGCGCCTGCAGGGCGAAGTTGCTGAAGCCGTAGCTCAGATGCAGCTCGACGCGGCAGGCCCGCTCGCCCTGCTCGCCCACGGGCGTGAACTTCCATTTGCCGTCGAGGTTGGAGAACGGGCCGTCGACCAGCTTCAGCTGCACCTCACGCCCCGGAACATGGGTGTTGCGGGTGGTGAAGCTCTGGTGCAGGCCGGCGAATGCGAGACCGACTTCGGCCGTCATGCCGGCCTCGTCTTCCTCGATGACGCGCGACTTGTCGCACCACGGAAGAAACTGCGGATACTTGGCCACATCGGTGACGAGCGCATACATCTCTTCGGCGCTGTACCAGATGAGGACGGACTTGTTGACTGTTTTCATAGAATCGGCACAGCGTGCGCGACGGATTGTATTGAAGCCATGCAGCCCCCATATTCCCGAGTCATGGCCACCAAAAAACAAGATACCTCCTCCCGCATCGCCGACAACAAGAAGGCCGCGTACAACTATTTCTTCGAAGAGCGCTTCGAGGCCGGCATGGTCCTGGAAGGCTGGGAAGTCAAGTCCCTGCGCGAAGGCAAGGTGCAACTCACCGACGGCTACGTCGTGATCCGCAACGGCGAACTCTTCGTGCTGGGCTGCCAGATCAACCCGCTCAAGAGCGCCTCCACCCACGTCAACCCGGATTCGGTGCGCACCAAGAAGCTGCTGCTGAAAAAAGACGAGATCCGCCGCCTGATCGGCAAGGTCGAGCAAAAGGGCTACACGCTGGTGCCGCTCAACCTGCACTGGAAGGCCGGCAAGGTGAAGTGCGAGATCGCGCTGGCCAAGGGCAAGGCCGAGCACGACAAGCGCGACACCATCAAGGACCGCGAAGGCAAGCGCGAGGTCGAGCGCGCGATGAAGAGCCGCAACCGCTGAACTTTTTTTGCGGGGCGACGGAATAAAAGCCAGGCTGCGGGCGTTTGTGCGGTTGTCACCGGAACGCCGGTGTCGCCAACACAAGGAGTTCTCCATGTCGCCTTTCCGTGCATCTTCCGCCGTTCTGCTCAGCGCCGTTCTCGCGCTCCCCGCCTTCGCCCAGCCCAAGCCCGCCGACGGTGCGCTCGTCGGCCCGAACGGCATGACGCTCTACACCTTCGACAAGGACACGGCCGGCAACGGCAAGTCGGTGTGCAACGGCGGCTGCGCCACCAACTGGCCGCCCTTCATGGCCGCCGATGGCGACAAGCCCAGCGGCGACTTCACCATCGTCACCCGCGACGACGGCAAGAAGCAGTGGGCCGCCAAGGGCTGGCCGCTGTACTACTGGGCCAAGGACACGAAGCCCGGCGACAAGACCGGCGACGGCGTCAACGGCACCTGGAAGACCGCCAAGCCCTGACCAGCCAGCCACCCCATGGACGCCCGCCTGCTCGTCGAGCACATCCCGAGCCTGCGCCGCTACGCGCGGGCGCTCACGGGCAATGCCTGGGCGGCCGACGACCTGGTGCAGGACACGCTGGAGCGCGCCTGCGGCAAATGGCGACTGTGGGTGGTGGGCAGCGACCTGCGCGCCTGGCTCTTCACCGTCATGCACAACATCTTCGCGAGCCAGGTACGCCGCACGCCGCCGCCCCACGCCGTGGTGCCGCTCGACGACGTAGCGCACGAGGTGCAGGGCCTTGCCGACCCGGGCCGCGATCAGGGCACGGGCCTCGACCTTCAACGCTGCCTGATGCAGCTGCCCGAGGAGCAGCGCGCCGTGCTGCTGCTGGTGACGCTCGAAGACCTGTCGTACGCCGAAGTCGCCAAGGTACTCGGCGTTCCGGTCGGCACGGTGATGTCGCGCCTCTCGCGCGCCCGCGTCCGGCTGCAGGAGCTGATGGACGGCGCGTCGGTTCCGGCACGCCCCGGCCTGCGCCGTCTCAAGTGAACCAACCCGCCGCCGCAAGATCATGAACCGCCCCGCCCCGCCCCCTACCGACGACGAGCTGCACGCCTGGGTCGACGGCCAGCTGGCCCCGGACTGCCGCGATGCGGTCGAGGCTGCGATCGCGCGCGATCCTGCTGTGGCCGCCAAGGTCGCGGCATGGCATTCGCAGCGCGATGCACTGCGCCGGCTGCACGGCGAACTGCTCGATGCGCCGATCCCTGCGCCGCTGATGGGCGCGCTCGATCGCAGCCAAGGCGGCTCCTGGATGCGCTGGGGCGGGCTGGCTGCCGGCCTGCTGGTCGCATTCGCCGCGGGCTGGATCGGGAATGCGCAATGGGCCCAGTGGTCTGTACCGCGCGCCGGCGCGCAGCTGGCCCGCGCACCCGCCCTGCGCGAATTCGTGCACGACGCCTCGGTGGCCCATGCCGTCTACGCGCCCGAGAAACGGCACCCGGTCGAGGTCGCTGCATCCGAGCAGCAGCATCTGGTCCAGTGGCTCTCCAGACGCCTCGACCGCCCGCTGAAGGTGCCCGACCTCTCCAGCCAGGGCTACACGCTGGTCGGCGGCCGCCTGCTGCCCGGCGAGACCGGCGCGCGCGCCCAGTTCATGTTCGAGGATGCCACTGGCGAACGCGTGACGCTCTACGTCGGCACCCTGGACGCACGCACTGCCAGTGCCTCGCCGACAGCCCCTTCGACGAACGAGACCGCCTTCCGCTTCGCCTCCGAAGGCCCCGTGCCGAGCTTCTACTGGGTGGACCAAGGCTTCGGTTATGCCATCGCCGGCAAGCTGCCGCGCGACCTTTTGCTCAAACTTGCGACCCTCGCCTACCGCGATTTGTCTTGACGACCGCATAAACTGCCGGGTCGCGCATCCCCCTCGTCCGGTGCTTCGCCACCGGCCCTGGTTTTCGCGATTTTTCAACCGAAGGAGAAACTGCATGAAATTGCTCAGCGCCTCGATCCTCGCGGCGGCCCTGCTTGCCGGCTGCGGCAGCATGTCCAACAAGACCGCAAGCGCACCCGACACGCCCACCCGCACCGCCGACGGCGTGCTGGTCGGGCCGAACGGAATGACGCTGTACACCTTCACCAAGGACACCGCCGGTGCCGGCACCTCCGCCTGCAACGGCCAATGCGCCGCCAACTGGCCTCCGCTGGGCGTGGCCGACACCGCAAAGCCCATCGGTGGCTACACCATCATCATTCGCGAAGACGGCAAGCGCCAGTGGGCCTACAAGGGCTGGCCGCTGTACTACTGGGCCAAGGACGCCAAGCCAGGCGACAAGACCGGCGACGGCTTCGCGAACGGCGCCTGGAAGATCGCCCGTCCCTGATCGACATCAGGCTCGACTTGCAAACGCCGGCTCCCGCCGGCGTTTTTCTTGCCGGTTCCCCCGGTACGGGGCCGGCGCCGCACACGGCAGAATCCCCGCATGACTCCCGACGCCAATCCGGACGCGTTCCGCGCCCTGCTGAACCAGGGCCTGATCAGCGATGCGCAGCACGGCGCCGTGCTCGCCCACCCCGAGACCGCAGCACTCCCTCCGCTGCCGAGCCCGGCCCATGCACTGGCATGGATGCGCGTGCGCGGCCTCGTCACCGAGGCAGAACAGCACGCCGCGGTCGACCGTATCGACGAGGACGCCCCGCACTGGGACGACGCCACGGACACAGCCATCGACGCCGACGACCTCTTCGAACTAGCGGAACAGGGAATCACGCACGAAGCCGTCGAATCGCTCTGCAAGGACTCCCTGATCGACGCCGAGACGCGCGACATGGCGCTGATCGAAACACCCGTCGTGGGCGCCGTGCCCGCCTCCCCCATCGCCACGCTGGCCTGGCTGGCCACGGAAGGTCCGCTCGAAAGAGAGCGCTTCGACGCCCTGCGTGCCCAGGTCGCAGCCGAGCCGGCCTTTGCCACGGCCGTCGAGCGCGTGCGCATCGTGGCCGGCGCGCAAGCACTCATCGAGGCGGACGAGCAGGCCGTGAAGGCATGGCAGGCGCGCCAGAAACGCACCAGCCGCATCGGCGCGCTGAAGTTCGCCGTGGCGGTGGCGGTGATCGGCGGCGGGATCGGCTGGTATGCCTTCGCTCCGGCCAGCGTGCCCGCCTGCGATGCCGCGTCCACCCGGAAGACGCTCGACAGCCTCATGCGCCGCGTGAGCATGGACGCGCGCATGCGCCGCCTCGATCCCGACGCGGGAGCCGTGATCGAAACGCCCACCGTCGGCGGCATGCGCGAAGTCGGCTACCGCAAGCCGGAGCGCATCCGCGGCTGCACCGCGGTCATGACCCAGGGCGACAGCAGGGAGCCGATGGCCTACACCATCGGCCCCACCGAACCGAAGGGCGACGACATGGTGGTGCGAGGCGCGGATGTGGCCATCGTCGAGGCCCGCTTCGGGAATCTCGACGCCGACGGCCGGCCGCTCTACAACGCCGAGCCCATCGGCCGCGAGGCGATGGAGAAGGCTTTCCGCGAAGGCGCGGCGCCGCTCGGCTCCGCGCGGACGGCCTCGGCCGCGCGCATGCGCCCGCGCACCGACTCCGGCCTCGTGCGCAAGGACCCCAACCGTTCGCGGGCAATTGCCGAGATCGAGCCCACCGGCCCCTGCCGAAAGCTGGGGGACGGCACGGGCCACGCCTGCCCGCTGGTCGTCGAATACAACGACAGCCTGATGAGCGCTCTTTCCGGCAGCGACAGCTCGCTGCCGGTCAAGGGTGAATTCACCTTCGTGGAAGACGACAACGGCGGCTGGCGCGTGGGCGACGATTTCGCCCAGACCTTCATGCGCAAGGTGCTCGAGGCGCGCATGGGCAGCATCGGCGTGCCGAATCCAAGCCTGCCGCAGTAGCGAAAAAAGTCAGTGCGCGCCCGGCACCGCGGTGTCGGCAACGGCGGTGCGCCGTCCGCGCAACGCCAGCAGCTCGTTGAACACAAGGGCGCCGATCACCAGCGCGCCCCCGGCCAGCACGCTTGGCGCGGGTTGTTCGCCTGCACCGATCCAGGCCAGCGCGATGCCGAAGATCACTTCCAGCAAGGCCAGCAGCGCGACCTCGGGCGCCTTCAGCACCTGGGCGCACAGCACCGAGAGCACGCACGGAATGGCGAGCTGGAACACGCCCAGGAAAGCCAGCAGCCCGAGATCATGCGCGCCGGCCCGGAACGGCCACGCCAACGGGAGCGTGAAGAGCGCCGTGATCACCGCGCCGGTGAGCACCGCCGGCACCAGGTCGATCTTGTGGCCCTTGGCCTGAGCGTGCTGAACCACGGTCCAGTTCGCCGCGCCCGCCAGCGGTACGCACAGCGCGAGCAGCGTGCCAGCCAGCGACCCGCCACCGCCTGCCATCAGCTGCGTGCCATACATCCAGCCGATGCCCGCCCCCGCGACCACGATGGCCAGCCAGGTACGCGCCGGCAGCCGGTGCCCAATGAAGAATCGCGCCGCCAGCGCCGTGAACAGCGGCCCGAGCGACATGGTGACCAGCACGCTGGCCGTCGAAGCCAGCGTGAGCGCGACCATGAAGGCCGTGAACATCACGGCCCAGCACACGCCGGAGATCCAGATCTCGCGCCCGCCGCGGCGCAATTGGGAGAACACGGCGCGTCCGCGCCAAAGCGGCAGGATCACCAGCAGCGCCAGCGTCGTGAAGAGGCTGCGCCAGAAGGTGATCTCGAAGCTGTGCGCCTGCGTCAGATGCCGCGTGACGACGCCCGCCGTGCCCCACATCAGGGTCACGACGACCATCAGCCAGACGGCGCCGCCGTGCGTCAGGCGCATGGAGAGAGAAGAAAAAGAACGGTGCCTTGCGAGCGGCCGTTCGATCTCAGCCCTGCATCAGGTCGCGGCTGGCGCGCTTGCGCTCGTGCTCCTTCAGGAAGCGCTTGCGCAGGCGCACGCTCTTGGGCGTGATCTCGACCAGCTCGTCGTCCTCGATGAACTCCACGCCGTATTCGAGCGTGAGTTCGATCGGGGGCGTGATCTTGACCGCGTCTTCCTTGCCCGAGACGCGGAAGTTCGTCAGCTGCTTGGTGCGCGTGGCGTTCACCACCAGGTCGTTGTCGCGGCTGTGGATGCCGACGATCATGCCTTCGTACACCGGGTCGTTCGCCTTCACGAACATGCGGCCGCGGTCGTCCAGCTTGCCCAGCGCGTAGGTGAAGATTTCACCGTCGTCCATCGAGATCAGCACGCCGTTCTTGCGGCCGCCGATGTCGCCCTTGTGCGGCTCGTAGCTGTCGAAGATGTTGCTGATGAGGCCCGAGCCGCGCGTGAGGTTCAGGAACTCGTTCGTGAAGCCGATCAGGCCGCGCGCCGGAATGCGGTATTCGAGGCGCACGCGGCCGCGGCCGTCCGGTTCCATGTTGACCAGTTCGCCCTTTCGCTCGCCCAGTGCCTGCATCACGCCGCCCTGGTGGCCTTCCTCGATGTCGGCCGTCACCAGCTCGATCGGCTCATGGCGCTCGCCGTCGATTTCGCGGAACACCACGCGCGGCTTGGACACGGCCATTTCGTAGCCTTCGCGGCGCATGTTCTCCAGCAGGATGGTCAGGTGCAGTTCGCCGCGGCCCATCACTTCGAACACGCCCTCTTCGCTGGTCTCGTTCACGCGCAGAGCGACGTTGTGCTGCAGTTCCTTCTGCAGGCGGTCCCAGATCTGGCGGCTGGTGACGTACTTGCCTTCGCGGCCGGCCAGCGGGCTGGTGTTGACGCAGAAGTTCATCGTCAGCGTCGGCTCGTCGACCTTCAGCATCGGCAGAGGAGCCGGGTTGGCCGGGTCGGTGACGGTCACGCCGATGCCGATGTCGGCAATGCCGTTGATCAGCACGATCTCGCCCGGGCCGGCTTCGGTGGCCTGCACGCGGTCCAGGCCCTGGAAGGTCAGCACCTGGTTCACGCGGCCCTTGATGGTCTTGCCATCGGGGCCTTCCATGACCAGCACGTCCATCATGGGCTTGAGCGTGCCCTGGCTGATGCGGCCCACGCCGATGCGGCCGACGAAGGTCGAGAAGTCGAGCGCGGAAATCTGCAGCTGCAGCGGCGCGGCCGGGTCGCCCTTCTGCGAGGGCACGTGCTTCAGGATGGTGTCGAACAGGGCCGACATGTCGGGGCCCCACTGCTCGCCCTGCGCGCCTTCTTCCAGCGACGACCAGCCGTTGATGCCCGAGGCGTACACCACCGGGAAGTCGAGCTGCTCGTCGGTCGCGCCGAGCTTGTCGAACAGATCGAAGGCGGCGTTGACCACCTTGTCGGGGTTGGCGCCCGGCTTGTCGACCTTGTTCACCACCACGATGGGCTTCAGGCCCAGCGCCAGCGCCTTCTTGGTCACGAAGCGGGTCTGCGGCATCGGGCCTTCCTGGGCGTCGATGAGCAGCAGCACGCCGTCGACCATCGAGAGAGCGCGCTCCA
>Ga0102592_1000186_pt1 | contig 151762 bp, 136 predicted proteins | sample AraplaCol_mMF_r2_FD_76861 | JGI IMG/M metagenome (GOLD analysis project Ga0102592, IMG submission 76861) | Arabidopsis root microbial communities from North Carolina, USA - plate scrape MF_Col_mMF_r2 (SPADES assembly) (version 2) | ecosystem: Host-associated > Plants > Roots > Endosphere...
CGATCTCGATGGAAACGCCGATCGGTGACGACGACGATTCCCATCTGGGCGACTTCATCGAGGACAACAACACGCTGGCGCCTTCGGACGCAGCGCTGCATGCCTCGATGCGCGGTGTCGTGAAGGATGTGCTGGATTCGCTGACGCCGCGCGAAGCCAAGGTGCTGCGCATGCGTTTCGGTATCGAAATGTCCACCGACCACACGCTGGAAGAGGTCGGTAAACAGTTCGACGTGACCCGTGAACGTATCCGCCAGATCGAAGCCAAGGCACTGCGCAAGCTGCGCCACCCATCGCGCTCCGACAAGCTGAAGAGTTTCCTGGAAGGTAACTAAACTTGACGAATAGGGCCGCTGGCCCTATCCTGCCGGGTTCTCAGGGCCCTTAGCTCATGCTTGGTTAGAGCAGAGGACTCATAATCCTTTGGTGCGCGGTTCGACTCCGCGAGGGCCTACCAAATACGCGTAAAAGAGAAGGGGTTACGATCTGTCGTAACCCCTTTTTGTTTTCTATGCTGCTTTCCGCCGGAAGTACCAGGTGAGGTAGGCAACGAAGACGAGGACAGCTGTGATCATCCCCGCGATTACTCCTTTAGCAAGCCATTCGTTCGCCGCGGATTATAGGTCTTATTGATTTGGCAATCCCACTCTGTCGAATTGCTAATCGTGCATGAGGTGCGATTGCTATTATGGTAATCTTTCCGATATGCACCGAAATCTGCCGTTCAAGCTCTTCCTGCTTGCCTTTTGTTTCCTCCTCAGTGCTTGCGGCCAGCCGCCGGAAGGACCTTACGCCGAGTGGCTTGAAACCGATGAAATGGTAGATTCGGTTAGCCAGGAGGGGCCGTTCACGATTCTGCATATCGAATACGTTCCGACGGATTGGCTGAGAATATTATCGTCGCAGAATCGGTTCGACCGTGTGCTGTACAAGCGCAAAGTTGTCTTGGACAAGGGTCAACCGGCACAGCTGTGGCAAGGCCTTGGGCAGCCGGCAGTCATTGCGCATCAATACGCGGATATCTCGGACGACCAAAGCCCACTGTTCCTCGTCTACGAGCGCAATAACAAGGCTGTTGTCGAACATATCGACATGGGCACCTTCATCAAGTGGATTGGTGAACCTATCGGCCCTGGCGTGCGCTACTTCAAGGACGAAGACAGCAAGTACCAGGGATCCATTCTCAAAGCCTTTCCGGTTGAGAAAACGAATCTGCCGAAAGGGCTTGCGTGGCCATCGATTAGTAGCCTGGCGGGCTTTACCCCGGACATGAAAGCCTTCGCTTATGTGGACTCCTTGTCTGAACCATCGGTTGTGATCGTAGTCGACGCAAAGGGCCATATTGGCGAACCGATTCCCCTGCCAGCGATGCCCCGCATTCCGGAGGAGGTGCAGACGAGCGAGCACTTGGGAAAGCTGTATCCGTGGTTTGATGCTCAATTCAAATGGCAAGTAACGCCCACCGGTAAATGGGACCTGGCCCGGACAGCGCCAATGGAAAATGACCGCAATGCGGCCACCGTTCTCGAAGAACTGTTTCTCGATGCCAGCCAAGGCTATCGAAACTGTTTCGGCAGCACCAGTATTGCCTGTCTCGACGGCTGGCGCAGGGATCCGGAAAGCGAAGCATATGATCACTGCAAATGCGCCGGAGCCCATGTCTACAGGCCATACCAGCCGGTGCAGGCCTTCGGTTCACATGTGAACAGGCTGTTGTATGCAACGTCAGGCAATGGTTCTGCTTACCATTTGGTACTCGATGCGCCTCCTGAAAAGGTGGCGGGCGAACTTCGCAAGCGGCTCAAGGCCCGGCGCCTGGAAGTTGCTGACGCAGGGGAGAATGCGCATGAAAGCGTCGAGGCCAATCAATTCGTCACACCAACCGTTACCGTGCGCGTCGAAGCGTTCGAACAGGGCTCCCTCATTCGTACTATCGCGCGCTATCCAGCAAACCAATGAGATTCATCATGCACTTCATCAGATTTTTTGGAACCACCTTACTTGGTCTCGCGTTTTCCAATGCCATGGCCGCAACCCTTCCGCTTAGCGCAAAGAAGTTCACTCCACTGCAAGTTGGCTTTGCCGCCGACAATTCACGCGCTTGCCTGGCAGGCGGGCGCTTTGACCCGGAGTCGATGAAGAGCACTGGCGAGTTGCTGCTGCTTGACCTGAAACGCGATGCAGTGCTGGCGCAGGCACACATCCCTGTGCCGGACGATTATGCGTCGCTGCATCCAGTGCAATGCGCGATTGATGGCGACAACGTCTACCTGCTGGCGAACGTGAACACGCAGCTTCCGCGCTCGCTGAACCAGGGACTCGTCTACCTGTACCAGTTCAACATGCAGGGGAAGCAGCTTGGCAAGAAGCAGCTCGCAATCGAGGGCCGCAATAGCTACGGCCATGCGTTGGGCATGTCCGCGAACGGCGTGCAAGTTGCAGGCTATATCAAGGACGAGGATGACACTTCCGAGTACTTCTCCTTCTTTACGCTGGCGCTGGATCGGCGCCTGAACGAGGGCAAGCTGAATGTCCGTAAGACGGGGGCCTTCAGGAGCGGCGCCGAGGCGCGCTTTGTTGGCGATTACGTGCATGTTGCCGGACCATTCGTTGCTGCGAAAGTGGTGAAGGACGGCTGGACCGACGACTATGCAAATTCGAGAATCCTGGCGAACGGTGGCTACGCGTGGAGCATGCGTCCATTCAAAAAGGAGCCACGCAGAGTGGTTGCCGGCATTTCCCAGCAAGGCGCCATTTACTCGCTGGGGTATGGCCAAGCCGAGTCGACGCTGGCGGTGACCAGTGCCGAGGGCAAGCAGGTTTCGCTAAGCAGCTTCCCAAGCAAATTCTGCGAAACGAGTTCGCTTGCCGAGTATGGCGCGGACGTGCTGGCCTTGCGCAAGCCTTGCGATGAGAAGCGCAAGGCGGCGGAGCTGGTGCTCATTTCACCGGCCAGCGGAAAAGAAAGTCCTTTGCAATTGGCACAGGGTGAGCCTGTGCTCGCGGCGACCAATTCGGGCCAGTGGTTCGTTATCTCCCAGGATGCCGCCGGCAAGCTGGCGTGGTATTCGGGTGCGATAGGCGGCGATACACGCCTCAGCCAGACTGCAGCGGGTGTTGAGCATTCCTTGAGCTTTGGCCGCATCAATATCGACAAGAAGGGCGGACGCTCTTTCGATTACGTTTATGAACAGCGTGCGGGCGAGTGCCGCTTCAGCATGAACGGGCATGCCGTTCAGGTGGATGTCGTTAATCCAGAAGGGCCGGACGGCAAGGAGTTGCCGCAGCTCGTCATGTATGAAAGCGCTGGCATGACACTTACGCTGCCGCTGGATGGGCCGCCACGCAAGGCTTGGCTCGAAGGTACTCTCTCGCCTGAGCAGGCCAAGCGTAGCTGCGGCAGCAAGAAGGGCAGTGAGCTGGACCTTGCGTTCACCGCGGCTGGCGCTCATCGTTAAGGCCCATCCATCCACGTGATCCTGCAGCCTGTCGCATAGTTAGATCGCGCACGCGTGCGCGGTCCTAGAATTAGCCTCCGATCAACTGGCAGGAGGAGTGCAATGGGGATGTGGAAAAATGTCGTTGGGTGCCTGGCTGTGGCATCGCCTTTGATGGCGCAAGCGCAGGTGGATTTGACAAAGCTCGATCGCGGGATGGCCGGGCCGAAGTCGCAGGTCATGGTGCTTGGCACTATGCACTTGCGCGACATGCCTGCCGACTTCAAGGCGGCTTCGCTCGATAGCGTCATTGCTCGCCTTGCGGCCTTCAAGCCTGACATCATCACCATCGAGAGCGAGCCTGGCGAGGACTGCGATCTCGCGGAGCGCCATCCCGCGAAGTATGGGCCGGACTGGTGTCCCAAGACTGATGCGGCGAAGGCTGCGACGGGGCTCGACATTCCGGCTGCGCTGGCGGAAATCGACAAGATGCTCAAGGCCTGGCCTGCGCAGCCGCAGCCTTCACAGCGCCGGTATCTCGCGGCTGTGTTCCTGGCGGCTAACGAGTCGGCGTCGGCGCTGGTGCAATGGCTGCAATTGCCGGCGGCTGAACGCCATGCGGGCGATGGACTGGATGCGGCCCTGGTGGCGATGCTGGAAAAGCTCGAGAAACGCAAGAATGAAGATGACCTGATTGCTGCTCCGTTGGCTGCGAAGCTTGGCCTGCAGCGTGTCCATGCGGTTGATAATCATACTGGCGATAACGTCAAAGTGCAGGACATCAAGGCCTTCGTGAAACAACTGGAGGCTGCCTGGGCTTCAAGCAATGGCGAAATGAAGCTGCGCCGCAAGCAGGAAGAAGCCTTGGCACGGGCGGACGATATGCTGCCGTTGTACCGCTTCATCAACTCCCCGGAGAGCATGCGCGTTCACGCCGAGTCAAACGTTGTCGGGCCGATGCAGGCAAAATCGCCGGAAGGCTATCCACAAATCTGGGTTGGCGGATGGGAGATCCGCAACCTTCGCATGGTGGCGAATATCCGTGAGACCTTCCGCGAGCGTCCGGGGGCGCGCGTGCTGTCCATTGTCGGTGCTGCGCATAAGCCGTGGTTTGATCAATGGCTTTCGCAGCTCCAGGGTGTAGAGATCGTCGACACTATCGAGATATTGAAGTAGCCGTTTGAGTGCGATTCAATCAAACGCTGCTCGGATCTCGCTGCTGATTTGTTGCGGCGCTTGCAGGTGGGGGTAGTGGCCAAGCTTGGGCAGGATGGCGAACGGCATGCCTGACTTGGCAGCGAATTCTTCGCCCATCTTTTTGTCGATGTAGATGTCCTTCTCGCCCCACACCACCCGGACCGGTGTCTTCAGCCGCGCCAGGTTGGCCTCGAAATATTGCTGGTCGCGGGTGAAGTGCGAATAGTAGTGGTAGAAGGCATCGCCCGTACTCAGGCTGTCGTGCCCCCATCCGACGAGCATGTCTTTTGTGAAGCCTGCGGGCACGTTGAACTGTGCGCTGGCGTCCAGCCCGCGGCGGAAGGTGTTCTCGATGATCTCGTCTCGGTTCTGGTTGATCGCAATGCGTACCACTTCGGCGGTTTGCGGTGCTTTCAAGCTGCGCAGGCGGTCGGACATGTATTGGGGGCGGTCGAGAGGGGCGAAGTCGCCGACGATGATTTTCCTTGCGATGTCCGGTTGCTCCAGCGCAGCCAGCAGCGGTGGCAGGGCGCCAATGTCGGTGGCATAGATCACGAGCTTCGAGCGGTCGATGCCGGCCTTGTCGATATAAGCTTTAACCACTTGCGCATAGTCGCGCGGCGCGTAGGCGAATTTGTCGGCGGAAGGGCGGCTCGATTGGCCATAGCCCGGCCAGTCGAAGGCGTGGACTTCGTAGTCGCGCCCAAGGTCCAGCGCGAGGTCGCGCCAGGTGAACACTGTTTCTGGGAAGCCGTGCAGGAACAGAACCGTGCCCTTGGCGGAAGGATTTTTGACGACCATCCTGCGCAAGGTGATATCAGGACTGAGTTGAACCTTGTCGATTTCCTGGGCGGTGGCGCTGGCCAAGACAAGGGTGCTTGCGACGGCGGTGATTGATTTCTTGAGCGTGGACATGATGATGATCCTTGGCGAATGGTTCGAGATGCCTTCAATATAGGATCCGCTCGAGATGGCGTAAATGTCGTAATTCCCTCCTTTTAAGACATGCGTGCCAAACGGCGCAGCGCTTGTGGTGGCTGACCGTAGGCGCGCAGGAAAGCGCGGCGCATGCGTTCCGTGTCGATGAAACCTGTTCCTGCGGCGATTTGCTCAATGGTATGGCGGCTTTGTTCGATCATCAGGCGCGCGGCTTCGAGGCGCAAGTGTTCGATTGCCTTGGCGGGCGACTGGCCGGTCTCGGCGGTGAAGGCGCGGCTGAACTGGCGCGGGCTAAGGTGGGCTGCTGCAGCCAGTTCTTGCACCGATAGTGCGGAGGCCAGGTTGTTGCGCGCGTATTCGAGTACGCGCTGGATGCGGTCGGACTTTGCGCCGAGTTCGAGCAGGGCCGAATGCTGGGACTGGCCGCCTCCGCGGCGATGGTAGACCACGAGCTTTTTCGCCACTGCCGCTGCGAGTTCTGCGCCGTAGTCAGCTTCTATCAGGCCAAGCGCGAGGTCGATGCCAGTGCTCATGCCGGCCGAAGTCCAGAGGGGGCCATCGTTGATGAAAATGCGGTCTGCATCGACTCGCGCGGCCGGGAACTGCTCTTGTAACTCGCGTGCGAACAGCCAATGTGTCGTTACGTGGCGGCCGTCAATCAGGCCGGCTTCGCCCAGCAGGAACGTGCCGGTGCAGACCGATGCCGTACGCCGGGCAAGCCTCGAGGCGGCGCGCAAGCGCTCAAGTGTCTGCGTGTCGGTTGGCGCGGGTGCAACCAGGCCGCAGACGATCAGGGTGTCAAGCCGCCGCCGGGCAAGCGCCAAGGTTTCTACGGAAGCGCCGAACGAGTTCACCACCGGGCCGCCGGGCGCGGAATAGAAGCCAATTTCGTACAGGCGCTCGCGCGCTGTGGTGTTGGCGAGTTCGAAGGCGGAGGCCGCGGCCAGTCCCATGATCTGGAAGCCCGGCGGCAGCAGGAAGCCAATTTTCAGCAAAACAGGGCCTGTGGCGTAAAAGGAGGTATTTCGATCATACGCGCCATTGGCTGATGGCGCTGGCGTCTGGTGATATCCTCGTCAGTCGCGCTGCCATTCGTGAGCGCATTTCGTCATGAAAGTTTGAACAAGGAGATCGGAATGGCAATCAAGAAGATCCTGTTTTTGACCGGCGATTTTGCGGAAGACTACGAAACCATGGTGCCGTTCCAGGCGCTGCAGATGGTTGGGCACACCGTGCATGCCGTCTGCCCCGGCAAGAAGGCGGGCGAGAAGATCAAGACCGCGATCCACGATTTTGAGGGCGACCAGACCTATACCGAGAAGCCTGGCCACCAGTTCGCGCTGAATGCGAGCTTTGATGATGCTCGTGCCTCGGCTTACGATGCGCTGGTGATCGCTGGCGGGCGGGCGCCGGAATACTTGCGCCTCAATCCGCGAGTGCTGGAAACGGTGCAGGATTTCGCCAAGGCGGGCAAGCCGATTGCGGCGATTTGCCATGGCGCGCAGATCCTGACTGCGGCGAACGTCATCAAGGGCAAGCGCATCTCGGCTTACCCGGCCTGCGCGCCGGAAGTGCGTTCGGCCGGCGGCGAGTATGTTTCGGTCGAAATGGACCAGGCGGTCACCGATGGTAATTTTGTGACGGCTCCGGCGTGGCCTGCCCACCCGCAATGGATGGGGCAGTTCCTGAAAGTGCTGGGAACGGAGATCAAGCCCTAGTCGTCACGAGACGGGTACAAGAAGGCCAGCGCCGTGCCAATCAACATCACTGCAATCGATGTGTTCATAGCGCAGCTGAAAGAGTACGCCGCGCCAGCGTAGCCGCAGGCTCCTTCAAAACCGGAGCCAAAGCGGCTGCAAGGCAACTGCAAAACCACCCAGCCGGCAACCGCTCCCGACACAAGGCTCGCGATGATGGCGCCAAGCAGGCGGAGGATGAGCGTTCGAAGTTTCAATTCGTCTGAGATGTTGGTTTGGGGCGCAGGACGATAACAGAACTTCCTGCATGGTGTTGCACGCTTGTCAGTTCGCGCCGAGCAGCGTTAGCGCTTGCTGTCGTGCCGATGCGCGCAGGGATTTGCGCAGCGTGGGATCGTCGGTGGTGCGGGCCAGCACCATGCCGCCGACGCACAGCGCTACGATGGCTTGCGCGCGCTGTTCGCCGTCCCTGAAGTCCTGTAACGCGTGCGCGTAGATGCGCGTCAGGTTGCGGATCAGGTCGGTGTAGGCGCGCTGGGGGGACAGGCCTGCTCGCGCTACGTCGCCTGGCAGCGCGTATAGCGGGCAGTGGTTCTCGATATCCTCCAGCACTTCGTCGCTCAGGTAGAGGTTGACCAGGCGGTGCGCCATGTCGCGCGGATTGGCTGCGGGCGCGCTTGCTGCGTCCTTGCGGAAGGGATTGCAGGTGGCGAAGCTGGCCACGGCCGCCACGTACAGTTCATCCTTGCTTTCGAAATGGTTATAGAAGCCACCGCGTGTCAGGCCGGCTTCAGACATGATGGTCTCGATCGATACCTGCTCGAAGCCGTGCCGGTTGAACAGCTTGCGGGCCGATTCAACGATCTTCGCACGGGTGCGCTCCTTGTGCTCTGCGGTGTAAGGCATAGCGTGTCTCCTCCTTGGTTCGCATTATGCGTCCGATTCAAAATATGTTCTTGAACATATTATGTATCCCCGTAATCTGGCCACATGTTCACACCCCCACCCTAAGGAGACAAATATGTACACCCTGGTTACTTTGCGTTCCGTTCCTGATTTTGCTGTTGGTTACGTACGCGACTTGCGCGTGCGCTGGGCGATGGGAGAAGCGGGCCAGCAATACGCCGTCAAAACCATCGGCCCTGATGAGCAGAAGTCGTCCACCTATCGCCAGCAGCAGCCATTCGGACAGGTGCCGGTGCTGCTGGATGGCGATCAGTCGATCTTCGAATCGGGCGCGATCCTGCGCCACCTGGGGGATAAGCTCGGATTGATGCCAACCGGAGCGCGTGAACGCCAGCTGGCGGAGATGTGGCTGTATGCTGCACTCAATTCGGTCGAACCATACTTCGGGGCCTACGCAGAGCTGGACGTCTTCCACGCAGGCGAAGCCTGGATCGAGGCCCGCCGGCCGGGACTGGAAGCCATGGCGAAGCGCCGCCTCGGCGACCTGGAGGCCTGGCTGTCCGGTTCCGAATACCTTGCGGGTACCTTCAGTGTTGCCGACATCATGATGTCGACAGTATTGCGCCTGCTGGAGTCGAGTGGCCTCATGGAAGAATTCCCGGCGGTCAGCGCCTATCAGGCCCGCTGCATGGACCGCCCGGCCTACGCGCGGGCGATGGCGGCGCAGGTGGCGCTGTATTCATCAAAGCAGGTCGCGGCCTGATGCTAGCCGCGCGCCAGCCGGGCAATGTCCTCGCCCTGCAGCCGATGAACTAGCAGTTCACCCATCTGCCGGGCGCCGATGCCGTCATAGAACCGAAGGGCGGAAGCATTGCTGCGCAGCGCCCACCATTCAAAGCGTGCGCACTGGCGATCGACGGCGATGCTGGCGATATGTGCCATCAAGGCCTTGCCGTAGCCGGCGCCCTGGAAGCGGGGCCGCACGAACAGGTCATCCAGGTGCAGGCCGCGACGCCCTGTCGTGGTGGCGAAGGATTCATAAAATACCGCGAAAGCGGCAGGCTCCCCAGCCACTTCTCCGACCAGCGCCTCGGCGGCTGGGCGCGCGCCAAACAGGCTGTTACGCAAGTCGGCTTCCGTTAATGTGACTCCGTGCGGGAAGTCCTCCGCTTCAGCGAGCTCGCGGATCATCGTCAGGAGTAATGGCAAATCGCTGGTATTTGCGGGGCGAATAGATAGATTGTTCATGGGCTTGACCTGAGTCAATTCTTTTTTGATTGTTAATCCGTACAGTTCTGCTCTGGAATAACACAGAGTAGGAGTATTGAAACATGGGTAGCGATCATGAGGTAAACGACGTGCTGACTAACAGCCGCCGTCGATTCCTGGGCAAGAGTGCTGCGTTAGGCCTGGCCGGCGCTGGCGTGCTGGCAGGCTGCAAGGAGAACGGTGCGGGGGCGCCCGGTTCTGCTTCAGCATCGGCAGCAGCAGCAGCGGGCAAGGCGCATGGCGCAAGCAAGGCGCATGTGGAACCTGGCCAACTGGATGACTATTACCTGTTCTCCAGCGGCGGCCACTCCGGCGAGGCGCGCATTATGGGCGTTCCTTCCGGGCGAACTTTACGCCGCATCCCTGTTTTCAATATCGATCCTATGGTTGGCTGGGGTATCACCAACGAGTCCAAGGCTATCATCGGCACCAAGCCTGATGGCAGCCTGAAATATACCACCGGCGATACCCACCACGTTCACGGCAGCTACAAGGACGGCACCTACGATGGCCGCTACCTGTGGGTGAACGACAAGATCCACTCGCGCCTGGCCCGCATCCGCATGGACACCATGGAGTGCGACAAGATCACCGAACTGCCTAACGTACAAGGCTTCCACGGCATCTTCCCGGACAAGTGCGACCCGGTCGACAAGTCGATCAACCATACCACCCGCGTCTTCTGCGGCGCCGAATTCGCCATTCCGTTCCCGAACGATGGCCGCGACCTGGATGATCCTTCCAAGTGGGGTTCGCTGTTCACCTGCGTCGACGCGGAAACCATGGAAGTGCGCTGGCAAGTACGCGTGGACGGCAATATGGACCTGACGGCGACTTCCTACGATGGCCGCTTCGCCTGCTCCAACCAGTACAACACCGAAAACGCACCGGACCAGGCAGGCATGATGGCCGCCGAACGCGATGCCTGCGTGTTTTTCGATGTGGCGCGTGTGGAAGCGCTGGTCAAGGCCGGCAAGTTCACCACCATCGGCGCCTCGAAAGTGCCTGTTGTTGACGGACGCAAGGCCGCCAATGCCGATCCCAGGACTGCGGTGACCTGCTACGTCCCGGTCGGCAAGAACCCGCATGGCGTGAACGCTTCGCCGGACGGCAAGTACATGGTCTGTTCCGGCAAGCTGTCGCCGACGGCAACCGTGATCGAAGTGGCGCTGGTAGCCAAATGGTTCGACGGCGAACTGAAAACCGAGCGCGATGCGGTTGTGGCGGAGCCGGAAATCGGCCTGGGTCCATTGCACACCGCCTTCGACGGCAAGGGCAACGCCTTCACAACCCTGTTCCTGGACAGCCAGATCGTCAAGTGGAACGTGGCTGCCGCCATCGCGCAGTTCAAGGGCGACAAGACCGCAAAGCCGGTGGTAGACCGTGTGGACGTGCATTACCAGCCGGGCCACGGCTATGCCTCGATGGGTGAGACCAGGGAGGCGGACGGCAAGTACTTCAACTCCGGTAACAAGTTTTCGAAGGACCGCTTCCTGCCGGTCGGTCCGCTGCACAGCGAAACGGAGCAGCTGATCGACATCACCGGCGACAAGATGGTGGTCATCTCCGACCACACCGCTTATCCGGAACCGCACGACGCGATCATCGTGCGCCGGGATATCGTGAAGACGCGCCAGATCTATAACATGGACGACTTCCCGAACAAGGTGACGGCGGATAACGCGGGCATTACCCGCAATGGCAACAAGGTGCACGTGCGCTTGATGTCGCAGGCGCCAGCCTTCAGCATGCCGGTCATCAAGGTGAAGAAGGGTGACGAGGTGACGATCACGCTGACCAACCACGACAAGGTGGAAGACCTGACCCACGGTTGCGCGATCCCGACCTACAACATCAACTTCATCGTCAACCCGCAGGAGACCAAGTCGGTCACCTTCAAGGCTGACCATGCCGGTGCGTTCTGGATGTATTGCACCCACTTCTGCCACGCGCTGCACCTGGAAATGCGCAGCCGCTTCCTGGTGGAGGCTTAAGCCCGCGAGGGTGGTTTATCCATGCTGTATCGACTGATTTCCCTGCTTTGGGCGGCGCTGTTCGCGATGGTGTGCGCAGCGCCTGCCTCGGCCACTTCGATGTACGACACCGTGCTGTCCGCGGGGTTGATGGGTGGTCCCGATTTGTGTGCCGAAGCGCCATGCAGCGACGTGCTCCCTGCCGCGACGGCATTTTCCAGGCGCAAAGGCGCGCCAGCCTACGTCGAAGGCTACGCGCTGGAGCAGGGGAAGCAGAAAGTGGTGGGCTATGTGTTCCTGTCCACCGACGTGGTGGACATTCCGGCTTACTCCGGCAAGCCGGTTGTCACGCTGATCGGCATGGATGCCAAAGGTTTGATTACCGGGGTGCGCATCTTGAAGCACTCCGAACCGATTTTGTTGGCGGGCATTCCCGAAACTGTGCTGGCGAAGTTCGTCCGCCAGTACCTGGGCAAGCCCGGCGACGCCAAGCTGGAACTCGGTCTTGGACGTGATGGTGGTGATCTTGATGCGATCAGCGGGGCCACCGTTACTGCCATAGCCGAGAACCAGACCATTGCGCAAAGCGCGTACGAAATTGGCAAGCAGGTGGGCATCTTCAAGGGGATGGTCAAACCGCGCGCCCATTTCACGCCGCTGCGCGAACGTCTGGACTGGGCCGCGCTCGTCAAGGAGGGCGCGGTCCGGCACCTGCGGGTGGAAAGCGCGGACGTTGGCTTGCCCTCGGGCGGCAAGCCCTATATGGACCTGCATTTCGGCTACCTGAACGTGCCGACCGTTGGTATCAGCCTGCTCGGCGAACGCAATTACCAGCGCCTGATGCAGGACCTGAAGGAAGGCGAACACGCGATATTCATCATTGGCACCGGCCTGGAATCGTTCAAGGGTTCGGGCTTTGTGCGCGGCGGCATTTATGACCGCATCCAGGTGCGCCAGGATACGGACCGCTTTACCTTCCGCGATACCGATTACCTGAACCTGTACCACCTGGAGCCGGCCGATGCGCCGGAATACAAGGAATCGGCCATCTTCATCGTCCGTTCCGCAAATTTCAACCCTGCGTGGCCATGGCAACTGAGCCTGCTGGCAAACAAGCTGGACATGCAGACCCACGCCAAGGTATTCGCCCACTTCGACGAAGAATACTGGACTCCGGCGCGCTATCTCGAAGGCGGACGTCCGAAAGTCGAACGTCCGGTGCCGGCATGGAAGTCGGCCTGGCTGGCACGCAAGGGCGAAATCGCCGTGTTCGTGCTGGTGCTGCTGGCGACTGCCGCGCTGTATTCGCAGCGCGACGGCCTGGTGCGCGCGTCCAATCGAAAGAGCAAGCCGCTGATCAGCATTCCCCGCACCTTCCTGTGGGTGATCGCAGTCGGCTTCTTTGGCCTGTACCTGAAGGCGCAGCCTTCGATCACGCAGGTGATGACCTGGTTCCATTCCCTGATCTACCAGTGGAAGTGGGAACTGTTCCTGTCCGACCCGTTCATCTTCATCTTCTGGTGGTTCATGGTGGTCACCGTGGTGCTGTGGGGGCGTGGCTTGTTTTGCGGTTGGCTATGCCCATTCGGTTCGCTGCAGCACCTGGCGTACAAGCTTGGCACGCTGCTTGGACTGGGGCGCTTCCAGGGGTTGCTGCCGAAGCGCGTGCATGACAAGCTGAAATGGGTGAAATATGGCGTGTTTGCGGTGCTGGTCGGGGTGTCCTTCTACTCGATGGAGCTGGCCGAGCACCTGGCGGAGATCGAGCCGTTCAAGACCACCTTCCTGGTGGGCGTGCTGAATCGCGGCTGGCCCTTCGCGGCTTTCGTCGCGGTCATCCTCGGCATTTCCATCCTGAGCGAGCGGCCTTACTGCAAGTACATTTGCCCACTGGGCGCTGGCCTGGCGGTGCCGAGCTTCTTCCGCCTGTTTGGCTTGAAGCGCAAGCAGGAATGCGTGACCTGCACCGCCTGCGCCAAAGGTTGCGGCTCGCACGCCATCGATGCGCAGGGCCGCATCGACCAGAAGGAATGCCTGCTGTGCCTGGACTGCATGGTGATGTACTACGACGACCATGCCTGCCCGCCGCTGGCCAAGGAGCGCAAGACGCGCGAGAAGAACGGCCAGCCGCTGACGCCTATTGACGAACGCGGCTACTTTATTTCGCTGGATGCGGTTCGCAGTGAGCTGAAAAGGAAGGCAGGGTAAAACCATGAGTGTTCTCAGGGTTTGCGCGGCCTTTCCGGCCGCAACGTTCAGCGCAATGCTGGCCCTTGGCCCGGCAGGCGCACACGCGGCCGTGCTGCAGGTTCGTGCCGGCGAGTCGATCGCGGCTGCGGTCGGCAAGGCACATGCCGGCGACACCATCCAGGTCATGGCTGGCACGTACAAAGAGCGCATCCTGATCGACAAGCCCTTGCACCTGGAGGGCATGGGCAAGCCGACCATCGCCGCCGGTTACGAGGGCGACGTCATTCGCGTCAAGTCGGCTGACGTATCAATCCGCGGCCTGATCGTGCGCGACAGCGGAACCGACCTTGGATCGCAGAATGCAGGTATCTACGTGATGCCCGGCTCCGACCGTATCGTCATCGCCAACTGCGACCTGGTCACCAACCTGTTTGGCATCTGGCTGGAGCAATCGCGCAACGCAGTCCTGCAAGGCAACCTGATTACCGGCCGCCGCGACCTGATGTCGCAAATGCGCGGCAACGGCATCCAGGTCTACAACACAGACGACACGCAGGTCATCGACAACACGATCAGCTATGTGCGCGACGGGATATACGTCGACTACTCGCGCCGCGCCACGTTCCGCGGCAACACCGTGCATCACGTGCGCTACGGGACGCACTATATGAACACTCACAACAGCACGTGGGAAGGCAACTCGGTGTACCAGAGCCGCGGCGGCCTGGCGCTGATGGAAGTGCGCAGCCTCACGGTGCGCAATAACGTCGCCTGGGGCAACGAGGACCACGGCATCATGCTGCGCACGATCCAGGATTCCGTCATTGAAAACAATATCGTGGCCGGCAATGGACGCGGCTTCTTCATTTATGACGCCGAGTTCAATTCCCTGCGCGGCAACCTGGTGATCGGCAACCGCACCGGGGTGCACCTGACGGCCGGTTCGAGCAATAACGCTGTGGATGGAAACGACTTTATCCACAACGCGGAACAGGTCAAGTTCGTAGCATCGAAAGACGTTGAATGGGGCCGCAGCAAGGGTAATTACTGGAGCAACTACAGCGGCTGGGACCAGGACAACGACGGCAATGGCGACGTGCTGTACCAGGCTAACGACGTGGTTGACCGGCTGCATTGGCAGTACCCGCTGCTCAAGCTCCTGCTTAGCAGCCCCGCCGTTCAAACGCTGCGCTTCGTGTCGCGGCAATTCCCATTGCTGCGCGCACCGAGCGTGATCGACAAGCACGCCCGCATGCAGCCCTGGAACACTGATTGGAGAAAATGGCATGGACGACAAGCTGATTGACTTGCGTGCCGTGGGCAAGCGCTATGGGGCGCTGCAGGCGGTCGATGGCGTCGACCTGGCCGTGGGGCGCGGCCGCATGTTGGGCCTGATCGGGCATAACGGCGCCGGCAAAAGCACTTTGTTCAAGATGATGCTTGGCTTGCTGGAGCCAACTTCCGGTGACGTCCGCATCTGCGGTGTGCGGACCAATGACGGCGCCTTCCGCGACGTGCGGCGGCGCATCGGCTACTTGCCGGAAAGCTTCGTCGCCTATGACAACCTGACCGGGATGGAGCTGCTGCACCTGTTCGCGGACCTGAAAAAAGCTGCGCGCAGTGCCTGCGGCAATGTGCTGGAGCGGGTTGGCTTGTCTGCGGCAGCAGACCGCCGCGTCGGCGGGTATTCCAAGGGCATGCGCCAGCGCCTGGGCTTTGCACAATTGCTGCTTGGCGCTCCGGAACTGGTGTTCCTGGACGAACCGACCAATGGCCTTGATCCAGACGGCATTCACGACTTCTACCGCATCCTGCACCAGCTTCGCGAGGAAGGCGCAACCATCGTCATTACCTCGCACATCCTCGCTGAGATCCAGGAGCGGGTCGACGAGCTGGTGATCCTGAGCAGCGGCCGCATTGCGGCGCAAGGTACGCTGGCGCAGTTGCGCGCTGGCGCGGCCATGCCGGCGGAGATCCGGCTGGTGGTGCGGGCAGGTGGAACCGGCCGCGTGATTGCAGCGCTGCGCGGCCACGAGCTGAGGGTCGAGCGCGATTGCATCCGCGTTCCCTGCGCACCGCGGCAGAAGGTCCGGATGCTGCAGCTTATCTCCACGCTCAGCGACTCCATCGACGACCTGGCAATCCACGAACCGTCGCTGGAAGACCTGTTCTTCGGCATGGGAGGCCGTCATGCGCGCGCGGCTTGACTGGTCGGCGGCGGCCACCATCGCCTCGCGTGAATTCCGCGACCGCCTGCGCAATCGCTGGGTGCTGGCGGTGGCGCTGGTGTTTGCCCTGTTTGCGCTGGCGATTGCCTGGTTCGGCATGGCGCAGCAGGGCAGCGTGGGCTATCGCGGCATCGACGTCACCATCGTCAGCCTGTCCAGCCTTGTCACTTACCTGGTGCCGCTGATTGCACTGCTGCTTGGCTACGACGCGGTCGTCGGCGAGCGCGAACGCGGTTCGCTGGAATTGCTGCTGTCGCTGCCCATCACGCGCTTTGAACTGCTGCTCGGCAAGTTCGCCGGGCTGGCAGCGGCATTGGCTGCATCGACTGCGCTGGGCTTTGGCGTGGCCTTGGTGGCGCTCTCCAGCCAGCTGGATGTGCGCGACGCCATGCATTTCTTCGGCTTTGCCGGCAGCGCCATCCTTCTGGGACTGGCTTTCCTCAGCATGTCGCTTTGCCTGTCGGTGCTGGCGCACAACCGCATCCGCGCCAGCGGCCTGGCGATCGGCCTGTGGTTCCTGTTCGTGCTGGTGTTCGACATGGTGCTGATGGGCGTCCTGGTCCTGTCGCAGGGCGCCCTGGACAGCAGCCTGTTCGGCGCCTTGCTGATGCTGAATCCCGCCGACGTTTTCCGCCTGCTGAACATTTTCAGTTCCGAGCAGGTGCAGGGACTTTACGGCCTGGCCACCGTGATGCCGGAGCACCTGACCAATCCTGGCCTGCTGGCCGGCGTGATGCTGGCCTGGATCGCCATTCCCTTTGCCATCGCCAGCTGGAGGTTCAAATGAAATTCAAACGCATCGCCGCCGTCGCCGCGTTGCTGCTGCTGGCCGCTTGTGGCGAGGCCGTGCGCTCCCTGGCGGCAGGGGAGCCGGCAGACGATGCAGTCTGTGCACTGGATGGCATGAGCCTCAAGGATTACCCCGGCCCCAAGGCCCAAATCGTGTTCAAAGGCGGCCGTATCGATTTCTTCTGCAGCTTGTCGGAATTGTTCGAGGTCCTGTTCAGCGAAGACGGCCAGCACGGCATCGGCGCCAGCTACGTGCAGGACATGGGCAAGGCCGACTGGAACACCCCGCGCGGTCACTGGATCGACGCCCGCAATGCGTTCTACGTAATAGACAGCCGCGCGCAAGGCGCCATGGGGCCAACCATCGGTACCTTCGCCCTCAGGGAAAGCGCGCAAGCCTTTGCCGCGCGCGAGGGCGGCCGCGTCCTTGATTACAGCCAGATCAAGCCGGATGTGCTCAAGCTGGGCACCAAACCGGCGCACGAAGCGCATGACGATTCCATGCGCTGAGTAATTCTTAACCCACCAACCAAGAGGAAGACAAGCATGAACACATTTACCAAGTTGACCGTCGCTATCGCTGCCGCCGTTCTGGCGCCTGCGGTTATGGCTGCCGCACCTGCCAAGGGCGCGGGCGTCAACGGCGAAAAGATTTACTCCGCTAACTGCGCCTCCTGCCACGCTGCCGGCGTGCTGGGCGCCCCCAAGGTCGGCGATAAAGCCGCCTGGGGCCCGCGCGTCAAGCAGGGCAAGGAAGTGCTGTACACCCACGGCCTGAACGGCTTCAAGATGATGCCCCCAAAGGGCGGCAATCCCGGCCTGAAAGACGATGAGGTCAAGGCCGCTATCGACTTCATGGCCAAGGGTTGATAATGCAGCGCCGGTGGCTGTTGGCTTGCGCCGTGCTGCTGCCTTTGCTGGCGGCATGCACGGACAGGGATGAAGTACACCATGTGCAGGGCCACGTGTTCGGCACGCAGGTGGAGGTCAGTATTTACGGTCCTTCCGAGGCGGAGGCGCGCGAGCAGGGCGCTTCTGTGCTGCGCGAGTTCGACCGCCTTCACCACAAGTACCACGCCTGGCAGCCAAGCCAGCTGACGGCGCTGAACGACGCTATCGCCCGCGGCGTGCCATTTGAAACAGACGAGGAAATGGTGGGGCTGCTGCGCTCCGCCGCCGAGTTGTCGTCGCGATCCGGCGATACTTTCAACCCCGCCATCGGGCGCCTGATCCGGCTGTGGGGTTTCCAGAAAAACGACATCACGTCCAGCGGCCCGTCGGCGGCAGAAATCGCCAGCCTGGTGAAGGCCAACCCGCGCATGGCGGATTTGCGTTTCGACGGCAATCGCATAACCAGCAGTAACCGTACCGTGATGCTGGACCTGGGCGGCTACGCCAAGGGCTATGCATTGGACCGGGCGGCGCAGATCCTGCGCCAGGCCCACGTCAAGGCGGCACTGGTCAACGTCGGCGGCAATGCGATCGCACTTGGCCAGCCTGGTTCCCGGCCATGGATGGTCGGCATCCGCAACCCGCGCGGGCCGCAAATGGTGGCGCGTGTGCCCTTGCACGACAATGAGGCGATTGGCACCAGTGGCGACTATGAGCGCTACTTCATGAAAGAAGGCAAGCGCCACGCCCATATCATTGATGCGCGCACCGGCCAGACGGTGGACCTGGTGGCTTCCGTGACCATCATTACTTCCGGTGGTGCCGATGCCGGGCTGCGCTCGGACGGCAATTCCAAGCCGCTGTTCGTGGTCGGCCCGCAGGGCTGGTGCGACATGGCGCAACGGCTCGGCCTGAAAGAAGCCATGCTGATCGACGCCCAGGGCGAGGTGTATGCTACACCTGCCATGATGGCACGCACTGACCAGGGAAAAGGAAATGGGAAATCTGTACGAGGATGCACTGCCGCCCGCAACGGGTGAACGCTTCGATACGCTGCTGTCGCACCAGGGACTGGTGGTCGAGCGCATCGTCAGCACATCGAAGATCGAATCGCAGGAATACGTGCAAGAGCAGGACGAATGGGTCGTCCTGCTGACCGGCGAGGCCACCCTGGAAGTCGCGGGCCGGAAGGTGCCGTTGAGGGCCGGGGATTACCTGTTCCTGCCGGCGCGCACGCCCCATACGGTGCGGCAGGTCTCGGATGGCGCCCTATGGCTGGCGGTGCACCTGCATGGCCGCAACATGTGACAAAGCGCGCATCTTTTGGTTATCTCGATCTGCTACTCTAGGTTGCTTTAGTTCAGGAGCCAACAGAATGCAGTCGACGCAACAACAAGAAGCGATAGAGGAATTCTGGCAGCACATTTCGCACTGCGACCACGTAGTCCAGATATATGAAAACGAAGACTCGTTCCTCGATACGCTGGAGGCTTTTGTGGCAGAGGGATTCCGTAACAATGAGGCCATCATCGTCATCGCCACGCCGGAACACCGGGCCGCTTTGGCCGGCCGGCTGGAACGCAATGGCATCAGCGTTGCTGCCGCGGCGTCGAGCGGGCAGCTCATCGTGCGCGATGCCCGCACCTGCCTGGCGCGCTTCATGTTCGATGGCTGGCCGGCCGAATCGCGTTTCAATGCAATGATTGAAGAACTGCTTGCCAAGGCGCGCGAGAAGCACCCGACGGTGCGCGCTTTCGGCGAGATGGTGGCCTTGCTGTGGGACGAAAAACTGTATCGCGCAACCATGCGGCTGGAGCACATGTGGACCCAATTGTGCCAGCGCGAGTCCTTCCCGCTGTTCTGCGCCTATCCGAAAGCCAGTTTCGATACCGGCGACCCGGCCGACTGCCGCGAAGTGCATCACGCTCATACGAGGGCCTGCCCGCCGCTATAATGGGGCGATGAAAATCGTCCTGGTCACTTTCGGCTGCCTGTTCATGGTCCTTGCGGTCCTGGGCGTGTTCCTGCCGCTGCTGCCAACCACGCCCTTCCTGTTGCTGGCGTCGGCCTGCTTCGCGCGCAGTTCGGACAAGCTGCATAACTGGCTGCGCAACCACGGCCGCTTTGGCCGCTACCTGCGCGACTATGAGGATGGGCGCGGAATCCCGCTGCGCGGCAAGATCCTGGCTATGGTAATGATGTGGCCCTCGATGTTCTATTCGATGTACAGGGTGCCTTTCCTGTCGCTGAAAGTCATGCTGTTCCTCGTTGCCTGCGGTGTAACAGTCTATCTGTGGCGCCTTCCCACTTCCCGCCCGCTGGATGAATAAGAAAAGTTTGATTGCTGCGGCAGCCGCACTGCTGCTGTCCCATGCCGCCTTTGCTGCCAAATGGGAGCTGATTGCCGGTGCCCCCGTCGCCTTGCACAGTGAGCGGCTGGAAGCTCCGCGCGGCATCGCGGTAGGTCGCGACGACGCCATTTACTTCACCGATGGCGCGGCCGTACGGGCGTTAAAGCCGGATGGCCGGCTCGTGTCCTTGCCGGGACGCTTCATCGCGCCGGCCGGCCTGGCGGTGGCCCAGGATGGCACCGTCTACGTTGCCGATGCCGGCAACCATGCGGTGAAGGCGATTTCGCCGGCGGGCGACGTGCGCACGGTGGCAGGGCAGGCCGGTACTGCGGGACGCAATGACGGCAAAGGCATTGCAGCGCGCTTCGACCAGCCTGCCGGGTTGGCGCTCGACGCGGCTGGCGGGCTTCTGGTGGCCGATGCAGGCAATAGTGCGCTGCGGCGGATTTCGGCAGATGGCGTGGTCAGCACTGTGGTCCAGGGATTGCCGATGCAACCGCAAGGCATAGCGCTCGATGCACGCGGCGGAGTTGTGTTGTCTGACGCATCCAGTGCGCTGCGTGTTGACGCGAGCGGGCAATGGCAAGCGCTTGACCCGCAAGCAAACGCAGCGCAGGCACCGGGGCAGGCCGGGCCGCAGCCCGGCGGCGCCATCGAGCGTGCCGCCAGTGCGATCGCGCGAGCTGCGGAGGAGTGCCAGCGCGGCAAGTGCTTGCGCCGCTACCTGGCGCCGAGCATGCCGACGGTTGCCAAGGCGCGCACGATACCTGCCGGGCAGATGGCCGCCGATTCCCAAGGCCGCCTGCTGGCGGCCTCGCCTGCTACTGGAACCATCTATCGCATTGAGCATGACGGCATGATCGTGCCCCTGCTGGGCGCAGGAGACGTTACCGGTGAACTGTCTGGCGTCGCGCGCGACCACGAGGGAGGCCTGCATGTGCTGCTGGCTGAACGCCAGGCAGCAATGAGCTGGGATGCCAGCGGCAAGCCGCAAGCCTTCGCCTTGCTATATGCAGCCTCGTTGAACCGTGATGGCCCGGCAGCGAAAGCGCGCTTCAGCGATATCACCCAGCTTGCGGTGGGCCGCGATGGCGGGCTGTATGTGCTGGACGGCGACCAGTTGCGGCGCATCGACAAGGAAGGCGTAGTGCGCACCTTGCTGGAAGCGGGCAGTTTCCGCAAGTTGCGCGACCCGCAGACGGCAGCCCAGGTGGATTTGCATGGTTCGATGGTTGCACGTCCCAGCACCGGCGTATTCGTTACCGCCAATGGCGGACTGGCGGGCATCAGCACGGAAGGCATGATCTCGCTGGTCAGCGGCCCGCCGGGGCTGACGCCGGAGCAGACCGGCTTCGTGCCCGCGCTGAAGCGGATCTGGGCTTATGTTGCGCAGGACGCGGAACCCTTCATGCTGCCAGGCCTGGGCCAGCACCGCATCGCGGCGGATGCGACGGGACAGGCATGGTATTGCGCCGACAATGTGCTGTGGCGCATCCGCCCGCGCGGTGTCGCACGCAAGATTGAACTGCAGGGGGCTGAAGGCTGCGGCGACGTGCTGGTCGCTCCAAACGATGATGTATTCCTGCTGCATGGGCATTATGTGAATCGTGCCGGAGCCGACGGCTATCAGTGGGTGGCGGCCGGCAGCCGCGAACGCAAAGGCAGTGGCGATGGCGCGGGGTTGCTGGCGCGCTTCCAGAACATTACCCATGCAGCGGCAGACGCGGGCAACAATATCTACCTGATTGACGACGGGGTGTTGCGCAAGATATCGGCCAACGGGGAAGTCAGCACCGAAGGAAAAGGCTTGCCCGCAGATGCGGGAAAACTTCGCGCCCTTGCTGTAGACAGGAAGGGCGCGCTATACCTCGCTACTCAGCGCACGATCTGGAAGCTGAAGCCCTGATTCACGGCTGCCAGTTCACGTTCACCGTTGCCGTGCCGCTGGCGGGCGTCGTGAAGGTGTGGTTGCTGCCGCCTTCCCACACGGTAGGATTGGCGCTCTTCTTCAGGAACTTGTAGCTGACGGTGGTGCCGGCCGGGACGCTGACGTCGGTGTACCAGTTCGGATAGCTGTACATCACCTGGTTGAACAGCGGGCCAAGCGGCGCGGTCGCGCTCCAGTTGGTAAGTTCGAACTTGTCCCCGGTCAGGTAGACGTTTTCGCCCGATACCGTGGTGGCGTTGCCCACGACGAAGCGCACCGCCACCTGCGGGCCGCTGAGGATTTCGAAGTTGTCCCAGCTATCGCTCGTCACAGCGCCTGCCGTGACGACGCTGACGCCAGTCATGCCGGCCGCCACGCTCGGTACCAGTACCTTGACCTGGGTGTCCTCCCAGGACAGGATGTTGGCGCCGCTGACTACCGTGCTGCCGAATTTCACCGTGCCCTTGGTGGCGCCGAAACCGCGGCCGTCGATGGTTATAGTCTTGCCGGGCATCGACATATTCGGTCCGACGTGACCCAGTTTTGGCGCGGCGACCGTGGCCGTGTATTGCCACACCGCGATGGCGCCGGCAGCCAGCGTGAAGTTGCTGACCGCACCGTTAGCCCCGACCGTGATGCTGTTGCCGTTGAAGCCCAGGCCGCTCAGCACGTCGGTATAGCTGCCCGCCGGCAGGCCGGCGATAAAGCCGCTGATCGAGGTCGCAGTGGACAGATTGCGGTTGATCGCCACCACGGCCACGTTGTTGCCGAAGTTGCGTTCGAAGATCAGCACGTCGTTGTTGACCCAGCGCTGCTGCGTGCTGCCGTAGGCGATGGCTGGATTGGACTTGCGCAGCGGCGCCAGGCGTTTTACCAGGCCATACGCCGGCGTGGTGGTGGCGAAGGAGGCCATCATCGCGCGGTTATCCGGATCGCCGGTGCCCTGCATGTACTGTTCGGTGCCGTAGTAGATGGCCGGCACGCCGCGCGAGGTGAGGGTAAAGGCCAGCGCCTGTTCCAGCTTGCGGCCGCTGGCGCCAGCGACCTGGAAGCGCGGCATGTCGTGGTTGTCGATGAAGGTGACCTGGTCGCCCACGTGGGAATACTGGCTGGCGGTATCGCTCACCATCTGGTTCAGCGAAGTCATGGCCGCCGTGCCATCCTTGAACACCTGGCGCACCTTTTGGGCAAACTGGAAGTCCAGCAGGCTCATGCCGCTGCGGTTGGCGAAGTAGTGGTTGGCTGGATCGACCTCGTTCTCGCTGAGGTACCACTCGCCAAAGGTGAACACCGGCTTGTAGCCGTGGATATAGGACATCAGGCTCTTTTGCCAGCCGAACGGCATGTGCTTGACCGCGTCCATGCGGATGCCGTCGATGCCCAGGTCCAGCCACACTTTGATAGCGGCCTTCATGTAGCTGTCCACGGTGGCGTTGTTGTGGTTCAGGTCCGCCAGGTCGAACAGGTTGCGGTAAATGCCGCTTTCCAGCGTAGAAAAGTCGGTGCCGCCATTGTGGTGGAAGTAGCCGTTCGGGTCGGAGCCGTAGCCTGCCAGCAGCGCGCCGTTGTCATACAGCTTGCCGTTCTCGCCGAAGGTGGTGTCGGTGGCCGAAGCAGGCGAGGTGTGGTTGGGGGCGAAGTCGATGATCACCTTGATGTTGCGGGCATGGGCCGCATTGATCATGTTGGTGAAGTCGGTCATGGTGCCGAAGGCCGGGTTGGCGCGCTTGAAGTCGCGCGCCCAGTAGCCGTGGTAGGCGGTGCTGTTGGTGCCCGAGTAGTTCAGCACCGCGGTGATGTTTTCCACCGGCTGCGAAATCCAGATGGCGGTGATGCCCATGCCGGTCAGGTAGCCGTCTTCGATCTTGTTCTGGATGCCTTTCCAGTCGCCGCCGCAGAACAGTTTTTTCTGCGTGCAGCCGGAGCTGAAGGCGCTGCCGGTGGGATTGTTTGCGCTATTGCCGTCGGACAGGCGGTCGGTCACGATCTGGTAGATCACTTCCGTGTTGAAGCCTTGCTTGTTGCCGACCGAGGTATCGGGCGCGGCCTGCGCGGTGAGGGCGAAAGCGGCCAGGATGGCCGCAGTCAGGGTGTTACGTTGAGTCTCCATCGTCCTTCCTTTCTTTGTTTTGGTGGACAAAGTATGGAGTAGTTTGACTACGCGCACTCTTGTCTTGTGGCGTAAACACAGCAGAATTCGCGAATAAATTGAAGTATTCTGACTACAAAAATTCCTGTAGTCGGCATCCCAGTCGCTTGCCGAGTGCAAGCAGGGTGAGGGTGGGCGGCAGTCCCCAGGGAGCGGGCAGCACGGAGGCATCGCAGACGTAGAGGCCCGGCGTGGAGGTGCGCAAATCGCTGTCCACGGCGGCCGGGCCGCCGCCGCCAACGGCCAGCGCGCTGCCCGGATGGGCGGCGAAATGCCAGCTCTGGAACACGTGGCGCGCGCCGGCCTGGGACAGGATGCGTCGTGCCAGCGCAGTGCCGCGCCGGAAGCGCTCGCGATCGGCCGGTTGCAGTGTTTTGTCGACCCAGTAGGGGCCGATGCCGCCGCCGGCAAGGTCGCGGATCTTGACCATGATGCTGAGGGTGCGGTGGTGCGCGAACAGGCGGTCGATGCGGCCGACTTGCAGCGCGAAGGCCTGGTACATCGGCTTGGGCAAGGTCAGGTCGGCGAACGACAGGCCTTCCTCCGGCAGTGCCATGCCGGCGGCCATCGGCACCTCGGCGCCGCCATCGATATCGTCGACCGCGCCCATGACTGCCACCACGGGATCGCTGATGAAGGGCAGGCTGCGTGGCGCCAGTCCGGAGGCATGCAGCAGGCGCGGGCTGCCAATGCCGCCGCCGGCCAGGATCACCACGCTGGCGTGGGCCTCGTGGACTGCACCATCGCGGCTGTATTCGACGCCAGTTGCGCGGCCCTGGTTGAGCAGCACGCGCCGGGCCTGCGCATTGTCCAGGATATGTGCGCCGCGCAGGCGCGCATCGTCGAGCAGATCGCGCGCGGTCCACTTGGCGCCATAGGGACAGCCATAGCCGCATCGCCAGCAGCCGGTACGGCAAATGGCGGGGCGGATCATCTTGTCGAGTTTTTGCCAGGGCAGGCCGGAGGATAGTGCGGCCTGCATGATGCGTTGCGCCATGGGGCCGAGCAGTTCATCGGGCAACTGGCCGATCGGGAGTTCGGCGCGGCATTCGGCCAGCGCAGGCGCCAGGTCGATGCCCAGCGCTGAAAAGCGCTCCAGCGGCGGCGCTGCGGCGGTGGCGAAATTCAGGGTAGAGCTGCCGCCGGTTGTCAGCCCGCGCACCAGCAGCGATGCATCGCGGTGGAAAAAGGCGCCCTTGCCGGGGATTGCGCCGATACCCGCCATCTGGGCCAGCGTGCCGCGCAATGGAGCGCCGCTGCCCTGTTCCAGTACCAGTACGCGCTGGCCATGCCGCGCAAGAGTGTGCGCAACGCTGGCGCCACCGGGGCCGCTGCCGACAACGATGGCGTCATAGCGCGCTGGCATTGGAATCAGCGGGTTTGCTTGTCGTGCTTCTGGTGGTGGATGGCGGCGCTGTCGCGGTCTGCTTCGCGCTGCAGCTTGCGGCGTTCCTTGCGCGTGACTTTGCCGTCGGCCTTGGCCATTGCTTCATCGTTGGCCAGCTTGGCTTCACGTGCCTCCAGGTGCTGGGCTTCCTTGGCGGTCAGCTGGCCGGATTCGATGCCTTGGGCGATGCGGGCTTGCTGGCGGTCCTCGCGCTTGTCCAGGTTCGGGGTGGATTGGGCGAAGGCTGGCAAGACGAAGGCCGATACCAGGACGGCGGCGAACAGCTTGGTGGTTTTCATGGCGTACCCTTTCGTGTGTTGGTTTCCGCAAGTCGCGTGGCTGCAGTATATGGCTGGCGGATCCCGCGAAAAATAGCGTGCCATGTAATCGGTGTAAGCATTTGCAACCGTTATGTTAATGAACTTCAGGGCGCAGGTGGTGCATCAGGTCTTTCAGCGCGCCTTGCGACAGGCCGTCCAGCTCCGGCGAGCGGCGGTCGATTTCATTGGCCAGGTCGGCCAGGAGCCAATCCATTTCATCGAGCATGGCGCGCAACTCGGCGAGCACCACGGGATCGTCCTGCATCATGGCCAGCATGCTGGTCATGTCGTCCGGATTGAAGCCGGCTTGCAGTACCAGCGAACGGATCGATGCCATGCGGTCGAACAGGAAGGCCATTGGCGAACCTGGGGAATCGGCGGCTGGGCGCTGTACCAGCATCGCCCTGAGGTCGAACCAAGCCTGCAGCAATTGCGAAAGATGATTGAGGCGCTCAGCCGGATCGGCGGCAGGACCTGCCTCGGCCGGCAGGCTGGCGTGCGGCTGCAGGAGGTCGCGCAGGATGGACAGCACATCGCCATCGAAGCGCGGCTTGTTGATCCGGTACAGGATTTCCAGCCGTTGCATGTCCAGGCGGCGCAGTACGGTTTCTGTGACGTCGGCAGCGGCAATGATGCGCGCCAGGCGGTCGATCTGCGCGCCATGCAGGGCTTGCGGGTAGCCGCTGCCATCCAGGCGTTCATGGTGTTGCAGCACCGCCTTGCTGGCGGCGGGGGGAAAGCCAGGCAGGTCTTTCAGCAGCACGTAGCCGGTCAGCGGATGCACGTGCACGAAGCGGCGCTCCTCCGCGGTGACCTGGTGCGACTGGTCGAGGATGCGCGGGTCGGTGTGCATCTCGCCGAAGTCGTGGCACAAGGCGGCCAATAGCACGGCGGGCAGCTCGGGGCCCGGAATGCCCATGCGCTGGGCGCACGCAAAGGCGATGATTGCGCTGCGCAGCGTGTGGTCGAACATCTCGGGGTGCTTGTCTGCCATGACGGTCAGGCGCAGTTCGATGGTCGAGTGCAGGCGCAGGTTGGCGGTGCAGTGCTTCAACTGGCGTGGGTCGCCGGCGCGTGCGAGCAGCTGGCGATAGGTTGCGTCGTGCTCGAGGATGCGGTCGAATTCAATCGCCAGCGTGGCGGCGTCGACGGCCTTGTCAGAGGACAGAACCTGGTCGAGCGGCGCAGAGAGCTTGTAGCGGGTGAGTTTTTCGAACTGCTTGCTGTCGATACGGGCGCCTTTGGCCAGCAGCTTGGTTCCGTTGCTGGCGTAGATATCCTCACTGGCGATGACGTCGCGCGTGTCCCCCATCTCCGTGACCGAGCGCACGAAATGCGGGCTTTCGCCGGGAACTTCGCTAAGTTGCATTTCGCTAGCCAAAATGTCCACCTTGGGGCGGGAACGGAAGTGGACATTTTCGCAGAAAAAACGTGGCGCGGCGCATGCGGGAATCGCCACGGCAGCCTGCGGCGCCGGCGCTGTTCGGTATCGGCCTGACTGCCATCGCAGGACTGTGCAGGCGGAAGCGCAGCTGATCGCCCGCTGTTACGAACGCAGGAGCTCACGCACTTCGACAGTGCCGCCTGCATCGTAGGTTGGATTCCCCGCCAGGAAGCGTTGCGCCGCTTCCAGGCTCTCCGCACGTATCCGGATATAGCCGTTCACTCGGCCCTGCGCCGGGGCGGTGGCGCCGTCCCGCCTGGCCAGCACGCCTGGGCCGATTGAGCTGCCGCCGTCGAATTGTCCAGAGGCGCGCAGCCTGGACAGGTAGTGCTCCCAGCGGGCGCCATCATCGGCAATGCTTGCGTCGGCAGCATCGTCGTGCATGAAGAGGATGTATTCGTTCATTTCATACGCTCCCATAGATTGCGGCAAAACGCGGCGCTGGCCTCGTCTGCGGGGAAGCACGATTCGATGTGCAGTTCTTCCAGTGTGACATCGCGCGGCGTGCCGAAGGTGGTAATGGTGGAGAAGAAGGCAATGCGCTGGCCGTCGCGCTCGAACACGGTTTCCAGCAGTGGCGCGGGCACCGCGCGCAAGTCGCGCTGACGCCATTGTTCGGGCACATCGGGGTAGGCGAGGACTTCCTCCAGCAGGGCGCGCGCCTTGCTGTCGCCGGGCGCCGTGGCGACCAGCTTGTGCAGGTGGGCCAGCAGGTGGCCGGCGATTTCTTCCCAGTTCACGAGGGCGCTGCGCAAGTCCTGCGGGTCGAAGGCATGCCGCAGCATATTGCGGTGCGGGCTGTCGCGGCCGCCCAGCAGCCAGCGGTTCATGCGGATGGCGGCGTCGTTGGCCATCACGATGTCCCAGTGGCGATTCATCAGGAAGGCAGGATAGGGCTCCTGCTGCTTCAGCATCGCTTCGATCGCGCGCCGCATCGGCGCCAGTTCGGGATTGGCCAGTGCGGATTCCGTATAGCGCGGCGCGTAGCCGGCAGCCACCAGCAGAGAGTTGCGGTCGCGCAGGGTCATTTCCAGCGTATCGGCCAGGCGCGCCAGTACGTCGCGGCTGGGCTGGGCCTTGCCGGTTTCGATGCAGCTCAGGTGGCGCGTGGAAAGGCCGGCGTCCAGCGCCAGGTCCATCTGGCTCAGGCGGCGGGCGGAGCGCCATTCGCGCAGCAGGGCGCCGACGTGAGCGATCGGGGTCGGATTTGCATTCATGTGGCCATATTAGCAAGGTTTGGCGCTGGGGTTCCATGACCTCCGAGGTCATTGCTTCGCGTCGCCCTCGGACCGATCATGCAGTCCATCGACAACCTGTCTTGAAGGAGATAAGCATGATTCGCCGGGACTTTCTGAAATGGGGATTTGCAGCAACCGCGTTCACCGCAGCAACTGGCGCGGCGCGCCTTGCCGTTGCCGCGCCGGGCGGCGCTGACCGGGGTTTGACGGCTGCTGATGCGGCGCTGCGTGCCGAGGCAGCGCGCGATGCTCGTCGCTGGCAGGCGGCGCGGCGCTTTGTGGCCACCAGCTTCGGGCGCGTGGCTGTCGTCGAGCGCGGCAGCGGCCCACAGGCGGCACTGTTCCTGCACGGCCTGCCATTGAACAGCTTCCAATGGCGCGGTGCGGTCGAACGCCTGGCGCCGCATCGCCGCTGCATCGCACCGGACTTCCTCGGCCTTGGCCACAGCGAGCCGGCAGCGCAAGCAAAACTCGACCCGGAAGGCCAGGTTGCCATGCTGGCCGAACTGCTCGACAAACTGGGCGTGGACAAGGTCGACGTAGTGGCCAGCGACAGCGGCGGCGCCGTGGCGCAGCTCTTCCTCGTGTTGCATCCCGAGCGCGTGCGCAGCCTGCTGCTCGCCAACTGCGACACCGAAATCGATTGCCCGCCGCCGGCCATGCTGCCCGTGATCGAGCTGGCCAAGCAAGGCAAGTTCGCGCAGGAATGGCTGGCCCCCTGGCTGGCGGACAAGGACATGGCCCGCTCGCCCGAAGGCCTGGGCGGCATCTGCTACGCCCGTCCAGCCGCGCTGGCGGACGAGGTCTTCGAAACCTACCTGCGCCCGCTGGTCGACAATCCGCAGCGCCTGCACGGCTACATCACCGCGCTGGAGCGCAACGCACTGCACGGCATCAAGCCCGCGCTGAAAGCCAGCACGGCGCCGGTACGCGTGCTGTGGGGCATGGCGGACGACATCTTCCTGCCGCGCGGCGCCGACTATCTCGAGCTAGCTTTCGGCAACAGCAAAGGCGTGCGCCGCATCGAAGGCAGCAAACTGTTCTGGCCAGAGGAGCGGCCCGACCTGGTAGCGCAGGAAGCGCTGGCGCTGTGGCGTGGCGTGTGAAGCCTAACGCTTGCGGTAAATGCAAACCATGATATCGCTGGGGAAAAGCCGCATCAGCGGCAGCAGCAGCCAGCGCATGCCCAGGTAGCGCAGTGGCGCCTTGAACGGATGGAGTTGGCCGAACACCGTCATCCAGCGCCACATGCCTTCCTTCTTCACCACCGCCAGTTCGGTGCTGTGGCGCAGCGTAAAGCCTTCACGCTCCACCAGCCTGGTGAGGTTGGCCGGATTGAAGTAATGCACATGGGGCGAAGGCATGCCTTTTTGCCAGAGGCGGTCGAACGGCCCATGCAGGCCGAAACGCGCGAACAATTTGGACAAGCGGTAACACAGGCCACGGCTGCTCGGCAGGTTGAGCACCAGCGTACCGTCTGGGGCCAGGCGCTGGTGGCAGTCGCGCAGGGCGGCGCGGATATCGGGAATATGTTCGATTACCTCATTCAGCACGATGACATCGAACAGCTCCCCGTCCGCCAGCGCTTGCGGGAAGTAGCCGATGCGCACCGGCAGGCCGCGCGCGGCCGCCTGCCGCGCCAGCACTTCATCCGGCTCGACGCCCAGCACATCGAAGGAGCAGGATGCCGCTTCCAGGAACCAGCCATGGGCGCTACCAACGTCCAGCAGGGTGTTGGCGCGCGGCGCCGCGAACTGGCGGGTGAGGGCGACGATGGTGCGGCAGTTCTCCTGGCGCAGCGCGTTCAGGGACGCTTCGCGCAAGTCCTCGTCGCCGGTCGCAGGTGCGGCGGAATGGGCTGCGCCTTCGTAGGCGCAGCCGGGACAGGTCCGGTGCCAGCCTGAGAGACCGGTCTTCAATGGGGCATAGCAAATAATACAAGTCATGCGCGCCACGATAGCATGCTTACATTGTTGCGATATTCACAAATACTCACTTTCCAGACTGCGGTAGAATCGCAGGTTTGGATCTTTCCGAGGTTTCGCAATGAAATGGGCTGTTGTCGGTTTTTACATCCTGTCCGTGCTGCATATCCACTTCCGTGGCAAGGTACGTCTCCCGATCGGCCGTCAACTGTTCGACCACTCGTCGTTCATGGCCCCGATCAATATCTTCATGCACTGGTTCTCGCGCGTGCCGTCCACGCCTTACCTGCCGGTTGACACCTTCAAGGAACTCAAGCCACTGGAAGACAACTGGCAAGTGATCCGCGCCGAAGCGGAAAACCTGCTGCGCCTGCAGAAGATCAAGGCTTCGGAAAAGAATGACGATGCCGGCTTCAACTCCTTCTTCAAGAATGGCTGGAAGCGCTTTTACCTGAAGTGGTACAACGCCAGCCACCCATCGGCCCAGGAACTGTGCCCGCAAACCTATGCACTGCTGGCCGCGATCCCGTCGGTAAAAGCCGCCATGTTTGCCGAACTGCCGCCGGGCGGCAAACTCAATCCGCACCGCGACCCGTTTGCCGGTTCGCTGCGCTACCACCTTGGCCTGGCCACGCCGAACGATGACCGCTGCTTCATCGACGTCGACGGCGAGCGCCATAGCTGGCGCGATGGCCAGGGCGTGATCTTCGACGAAACCTATATCCACTGGGCCATCAACGGTTCCGAGAGCGACCGCATCATCCTGTTCTGCGACGTGGAACGCCCGATGCGCTATCGCTGGGCGCAGGCGGTCAACCGCTTCCTGGGCCGCACCATGATGACTGCCGCCGCTTCGCCGAACGAGCAGGGCGACCAGGTCGGCCTGGTGTCGAAGCTGTTCCGCGTCTCCTTCTACGCCGGCAAATACCGCCGCGCCTTCAAGGCCTGGAACAAGACGGTGTACAAGATCACCAAGTTTGGCCTTATCATCGGCGCTGCAGCAGCAATCTATTACATCTGAGGCAGCCCGCGCTGCCTCGCTCAAAGGAGGCAGCATGCGGCACCGATTCCTTGCCGGCGCACTGGCCATCGTGCTGGGCGCCACCATCTTCGCAGCCAACGCCGGCCCCTTGCGCGACCGCCTGCTGGAACGCCAGGCAGCCCGCAATGCGCGCGACGCCGTTCCCGGCAAAGCCTTGCGCGACATCCCTTACGGCAGCGATCCCCGCCAGCGTTTCGACGTCTACCTGCCCACGCAGCCTGCAGCCAATGCGCCCGTGATCTTCATGGTGCACGGCGGCGGCTGGCGTACCGGCGGCAAAGCCGAAACAGCGGTGGTGGAAAACAAGGTGCCCTATTTCACGGGGCGCGGCTTCCTGGTCATCTCGATCAATTACCGCATGCTGCCCGATGCCGACCCGCTGCTGCAGGCGCAGGACGTGGCGCTGGCCCTGGCCGCCGCGCAAGCCAAAGCCGCGAGCTGGGGCGGCGACCAGCACCGTTTCATCCTGATGGGCCATTCGGCCGGAGCGCACCTGGTGGCGCTGCTGTCGGCACAGCCCGCGCTGGCAGCCGGCAGCCATTGGCTCGGCACCATTGCCCTCGACAGCGGTGCACTGGATGTCCCGGAGATCATGGAGCACCGCCACATGCGCTTGTACGACGAAGCGTTCGGCAGCGATCCCGCTTTCTGGCGCAAGGTATCGCCGGCCCACGTGCTGCAAGCGGGGGCGCAGCCGATGCTGCTGGTATGCTCCAGCCAGCGTGAAGACTCCTGCCGCCAGGCCCGTAATTTTGCGCAGCGCCTGCACGCCATCGGCAGCCGCGCCGAAGTGCTGGAGCAAGCCAAGAGCCATCGTGAAATCAACCTGCAGCTTGGCGCCGACGCCAGCTACACCAGCGCGGTGCAAGCCTTCATCGATAGCCTGCTCAAGGCTTGAAATTGTCGGAATTCTTTACAGCTAAATAATCGCTGCATTTAGAATCAGCAACTTATATTGCTTGGTGCGATTATTGCTTACACTCTGGTTAAGAAAAATTAACCAGAGGGAATATATGTCGAAGCTGGGGCTGGGCGCTTGCGCCTTGCTGCTATGCGTGAGCCAGTCGGCGTGCGCGGCACTGCTGTCGGGCCCTGAGGCGATGGGGGCTGGCAATGCCAGCCCAGCCGCCAGCCCCGACTTGTTCGACATCGCCGCCACCGACGATGGTGTTCCAGCATTTGCAGGCCGGCTGGCAGACGTGCCGGAATTCCCCTTCAGCCCTCCGGGCAGCGCGGGCGGCAGCCGGGCCAACCTGGGCAGCATGATGCTGGACGTTGATCCAGCCCTGGTCAATAACGTCCTGTCTGGCAGCAAATACGAAACAGTCGACGATTCGTCGGCGAGGCCTACGCTGCAAGCCTTGTGCGGCATGAGCCTGGTGCTGCTGCTGATGTTCCGGGCCGCGAACCGTTTCAGCGGCAAGAGGCGGCGTCGGCGACGGTAAAGTGGTAGCGCAGCGCGATGCGGCGCCATTCGCGGTCGCAGGGCATGGCCGCTGCAATCTTGTCCAGTTCTGCGGCCAGTTCGCCAGCGTCGCGCGCCAGCACGAAATGGCGGCCAAACTGGTTGAAGGGCTTGTCGCCCACGTGCAGTTGGCCCAAGGGCAGCTTTTCCTTGTCCATCTGGCGCCGCAGGTAACGGAATGAACTGATCGGCATGACGGTGAAGTCCGCCTGTCCCGCCGCCAGCTTGCGCAGGTTGCCCATCGCGTCGGGGGCGTTGGTGCGCGTCAGGCTCTTGCCGACGTACTCGTCGATGCCGGGGTAACGGTTGCCGTAGATGCCGGCAAAGCGCAAACCGACCAGGGAAGCGGGACCGTCATAGCGCACCGGGTTGTCAATGCGCGACACAATGGCATTGCTGTCGTCCAGGAAAGGCGGGCTCCAGTGGAAGCGCTTGCGTGGAACGTCGCCAATGAAGGCCGGCGACAGGAACAGCGCCACGCCGTCGAAGCCGCCGGATGCCTCCATCAACTGGTTAAGCTGGCGCCGCTGCAGCGACACCAGTTGCAGCGTGTAGCGTCCTTGCAGTTTGTGATTCACATAGCGCACCAATTCCGGCGCCAGCCCGCTTTTGCCGTCGATGTAAGGCGGGCCGCGATAGCTGTTGTAGGCCTTGACGATGGTCTCGGCGCCAGCCGGCGCCGCAGCCGCAAACAGCAGGGCGAAGGCCAGGCGGCGCCGCAGCATCGCTTAGCGCGTGTTGGCCGCCGGCAGGCGTGCTTCTTCCTGCGTCAGGATCCAGACCAGGTTCAGATTGCCGTTCATGTCTTCCGTGTAGTTGACGATGAAGGTCGCATCGGCCACAGCACTTGGCACAACGGTCAGGTTTTCATCGCTGTAGATGCGTGCGGCCGGCGAGAGCTGGCGCAGCTTGCCGTCGACACGGACGTCGGGCGCATAGCCGAAAGTAATCTTGCCGCGTTTGGCGTTTGGCGGAAACGGGCGCGGCTCGGCGGCCAGCGCAGGCAGGGCGGGAAGGGCGATTGCGGCCGCAAGGGCCAGCAGGAAGTGTCGTTTGTCCATGTGCGCTAGCTTACCATGCTGGCGAACATGGCCAAAACAGCCAGGGCCATCACTGTTGTACAGGACCATCCCAGCACGCGCAGCCGGCGCGACAAGACAACCTCGCCCATCACCCCGCGCCGGGTCGACAGCAGCATGGTCACCACCATCACCGGCACCGCCACCACGCCATTGACGACTGCGCTCCAGAACAGCGCCCGCATCGGGTCCAGCGGCAGGAAACCGAAGCCGACGCCGGCCAGCGTGGCAGCGGCGATGATGGCGTAGAACTTGCGCGCCGCCAGCGGCTCCAGTTCCAGGCTGCTGCGCCAGTTGAAGGCGCCGGCCATGGCGTAGGCAGCCGATCCCGCCAGCACCGGAATCGCCAGCAAGCCAGTACCGATGATGCCCAGCGCGAACAGCGCGAATGCCAGGTCGCCCGCAATCGGCCGCAGCGCCGCCGCAGCCTGCGCCGACGAGTCGACATGCAAGATGCCGTGTGCATGCAGCGTTACTGCAGTGGTCAGCATGATCGACCACGCCACGAGGTTCGAAAAGCCCATGCCGATGGCGGTATCGAGCTTGATGCGGCGCAGTTGCGGGCGCACCTGGCGCGGTGCGCGCTTGAGTGGCTCGGCCTCCGGGTCGGCGCGCAGTTCTTCCACTTCCTGCGCGGCCTGCCAGAAGAACAGGTAAGGGCTGATGGTGGTGCCAAACACCGCCACCATGGTAGTCAGGTATTCCTTGTTCCACTGGATGTGCGGCGCGACGGTGCGCTTGGCCACCTCGCGCCACGGCACGTCGATCACCAGCACCGTGGCGGCGTAGGCCAGCAGTGCCAGCGTCAGCCACTTCAGCAGGCGCGCATAGCGCTGGTAGGGGATGAAGACTTGCAGCAGCACCGACAGCAGGCCAAAGGCCAGCGCATGCCATTGCGCCTTGCCGCCGGCTACCAGGTGCAGCGCATCACCCATGGCAGCCAGGTCGGCCGCGATATTGATGGTGTTGGCAAGCAGCAGCAGGCTGACCATCGCGTACAGCAGCCAGGCCGGGAAACAGCGCTTCATATTGGCGGCCAGGCCCCGTCCGCTGGTGCGGCCGATGCGGGCGCTGGTTTCCTGGATGCCGACCATCAGCGGGTAGGTGAACAGCCCGAGCCACAGCATGCCGAAGCCGAACTGGGCTCCGGCCTGGGAGTAGGTGGCGATGCCGCTGGGATCGTCGTCGGCGGCCCCCGAGATCAGGCCCGGGCCGAGCTTGTCCAGCCAGGATTGGCTCTGCTGTTCCATGCCACCGATGCTAGCGGCGCCGCGGTTTCCCTTCTGTTCGCGCACTCACATGGCGCTTTTCCCAGGCGGCAAGGGCAGTGCGGTAGCGTTCCAGGTCCTCGTAGTAAAGGTCGAGCACGCACCAGGTGCAGCCGCTGTGGCAGCAGTCGTCCGGGCCGGGTTCGGCCGGCGGTTGCGGCTTGGGGTCGTCTAGCGGGTCCACGTCCATCATTCTTCCATTGCCAGCAAGGCCTGGTTGCGGCCGCGCTGCTTGGCGCGGTAGAGCGCTTCGTCGGCCAGGCGCACCAGTTGCTCCGGGCGGCTGTTTTCGCTGGGCACCAGCACCGCCACGCCGATGCTGATCGTCACGTGGCCGAGCGGCGAGGCATCGTGCGGCAGTTGCAGGCGCGCCAGCTCGGCGCAGATGGTCTGTGCCACGCCGATCGCGTCAGCGCCTGGCGTGGCGACCGACAGCAGCGCAAATTCTTCGCCGCCGTAGCGCGCCACCAGGTCGGAACTGCGCCGGCCGTGCTCGGTGATCACGCGCGCCACCGCGCGCAGCGTGGCATCGCCGGCCAGGTGCCCATAGCGGTCATTGTATTTCTTGAAGTAGTCCACATCCAGCATCGACAGCGCCAGCGGCTGGCCGGTGCGCAGGGCGCGCCGCCATTCCGCTTCCAGCGCCAGGTCGAAGCCGCGCCGGTTGCTGACGCCGGTCAAGCCATCGGTCTGGCTCAGCGCTTCGAGCTTGCGGTTGGAATCTTCCAGCTCGGCGGTACGGGCCGCGACTTGCTGCTCGAGCACGGCTTGCAGGCGGGTCAGGCGCCGGATGCGCCAATGGTAAAGGCTCCACAGCCCGCCCAGGATCACGGCCGCGGCAGCCACGCGGAACCAGGTGGTTTGCCAGAACGGCGGCGTGATCGTGACGTCCAGCGTGGCAGCCTGCGCGCTCCAGCTGCCATGGTGGTTGGCAGCGCGCACGCGGAAGGTGTAGCGGCCCGGGTCGAGGTTGGTGTAAGTGGCCACGCGGCGCTCGGCATCGGTTTCCTGCCAGTCGGGGTCGAAGCCTTCCAGCTGGTAGGCGTAGCGGTTCTGCGTCGGTTCGGTGAAGTGCAGGGCGGCGAATTCGATCGTGAAGGCGCTTGCCTGCGACGACAGCACCAGGCCCGTAGGCGCCGTCAGCGGGCCTTCCAGCCAGGCCTGTTCGCGGAAGCGGCCTTCGCTCAGCGAGTGGCTGAATAGCTTGATGTCGGTGATCGCTACCTGCGGCGGTACCGAATCGCTGCGCACCTGGTCGGTCTCGATGGCGGTCATGCCGTGCACGCCGCCGAAGTACAGCCTGCCGTCCGTGCCCGGTGCCGAGGCATTGGTAGTGAAGCCATCGGTCATGCCGTCGGCCACGGTGTAAAGCTGGGCCGAACCATTGCCGGGGTTGAGGCGGAACAGGCCGGCCAGCGTGCTGACCCAGATCTTGCCTTTCGCATCGGACTGGATGGACAGCGTTTTCAGGTGCTGCACGGCGGCGGCATGCGAACGCAGGCGCAAGCCGCGTGCGCTTTCTTCCAGTTGCAGCAGGCCGCGCGAGGTGCCGATCCACAGCCGGCCGTCGGCATCTTCGTGCAAGGCGGTGACGTTATCGTCGATCATGCCTTCCGGGCCGCCCGTGCGCAAGTGGCGGAACTTGCCGGTGGCCGGGTCAAGCAGGTCGAGCCCGCCGCCGTTGAATTCCGAGCCCATCCACACACGGCCCTTGCTGTCTTCCAGCACCACGCTGGTGCCGCCGACGCTGCGGCTGTCCGGGTTTTGCGGGTCGTGGTAGAACAGCAGTGAGCGGTCGCGCAGCGTGTCATAGCGCACCACGCTGTTGCCTGTGCCCAGCCACAGCACGCCATCCTTGCCGGGCGCAATGGAGTTGATGAAGTCGCTGGCAGTATTGCCGAAGCGGACCAGCTTGAACTTGCCGTCCGGCGCATCCAGCCGGTTCAGGCCGTTGGCCGTGCCCACCCACAGCGGGCCGCCGGGCTGCTGGTACAGGCTGTACACAATATTGCTGATCATAGAACCGGAACGGCCATCGGCCTGGTAGCGCCGCAGCACTTCGCCCTTGGCAGGATCGAACAGGCCCATGCCAAGGTTGCCGCCAATCCAGACCGTGCCGTTCGGGCCGCTTGCCAGGCTCAGCAAGGCATTGTTGGCGCGGCCGTGGCGCCCGTCGAGGCGGTAGGGCAGGTGGCGCGTGAAGCCGCTGCTGCTCAGGTTGACCAGGGCAATGCCGTCGGTGAAGGAGGCGATCCATAACATGCCGCCCCGGTCCTGCAGCATGGCGCGCAGGTTATCGCCCGGCAGCGAATAGGGGTCGTCGCTGTTGTGGCTGTACTGGTCGAAGCGCTGGGCCGCCGCGTCCCAGCGCAGCAGTCCGGCCGACAGCGTGGTGGCCCACAGCGTGCCGTCGCGGTCGAAATAAAAGCTGGTGACGCGGCTGTCGGGCACGTCCACGCTTTCGCGCGTGTCCCAGGGCTTGCTGCTGTCCCAGCGCCAGACGCCGCCCTCGGTGCCGATCCACAGCACGCCGTTGCGGTCGAACTGCAGGGCGCGCACGATGTTGGCGCGCGCGTTCGGGTCCTGGCCCTTGTCCACGCGGCGGTGCTCGAACTCGCTGGCGCCGGCCGGCAGGTAGTCCAGGCCGCCGGGCCAGGTGGCGGCCCAGACGCCACCTTTGGCATCGACTGCCAGCGCGTTCAGGTCGTTGCCGCCCAGGCTGCCCGGGCGGGCTGGGTCGTGCACATGGAGCGTGAATTTGCCGCTGCCCGGCTCGAAGTGCTGCAGGCCGCCCCAGGTCGCCAGCCACATGCCGTCTTTTCCGTCCGACACTATGGCGCGGATGATGCGGCCGTTGTTCGGCGCATTGGCCGGCACGAAGGGCGTGAAATCGTTGCTTTCCGGGTTGAAGCGCGCCAGGCCGTTCTGGGTGCCTGCCCACAGCCGGCCCTGGCTGTCTTCAAACAGCGCAGCGACGCGGTCATGCGGCAGCTTGCGCGCATCGCCGGCCTTGCTGCAATACTTGGTCACACGGTAACCGTCGTAGCGGTAGAGACCGTTCGACTGGGTGCCTATCCACATGAAGCCGCGCTTGTCTTGAAGCAGCGACAACATTGACGGTTCATCATTGCCGAGCGGCCCGAGCTTGCGGAAGCGCAGGGAAGGCGCAGCAGCCTGGGCGATAGCGGTGAACAGGCTGCCTGCCAGGATAATCAGCAAAATAAAGCGGCTCAGCTGCCAGCCGCGAGCGTTAGTAGCATTCATTTAGTCACATTATAGCTTCCAACCCGGCAATAATTTCCGCTCCGGAGCCCCATTCCATGCGCTTTGCCACAGTTCTCGGGTATCATGCGGGGTTGGCCGCTGTTAACCTTAAGAATTGTATGTCTGACATTGAGAACACCCCTGAGCAAGTAAAGTTCGCCGATTTCGGCCTGGCGCCGGAAATCCAGCGCGCACTGACCGACCAGGGTTACGTGCACCCGACGCCGATCCAGGCGAAAGCGATCCCGATCCTGCTGCAGGGCCGCGACGTGATGGGCGCGGCCCAGACCGGTACCGGCAAGACGGCCAGTTTTTCCCTGCCGATCATCCAGCTGCTGCTGGCCCACGCCAATACGTCGATGAGCCCGGCGCGCCACCCGGTGCGTGCCCTGGTGCTGGCGCCGACCCGCGAACTGGCGGTGCAGGTGGCGGAAAACGTGGCAGCTTACTGCAAGCACACCCCGCTGCGTTCCACCGTCGTCTTCGGCGGCATGGACATGAAGCCGCAAACGGAAAAGCTGCGCAGCGGCGTGGAAATCGTGATCGCCACCCCCGGCCGCCTGCTGGACCACGTGGAGCAGAAGAATATTTCGCTGGGCCAGGTGCAGATGCTGGTCATGGACGAAGCGGACCGCATGCTGGACATGGGCTTCCTGCCCGACCTGCAGCGCATCATCAACCTGCTGCCGAAGAAGCGCCAGAACCTGATGTTCTCGGCCACCTTCTCGCCGGAGATCAAGAAGCTGGCATCGAGCTTCCTGACCGACCCGATCACGATCGAAGTGGCCCGCTCCAACGCCACTGCGGAAAAAGTGACCCAGGTGGTGTACAAGGTCAACGAAGACCACAAGCGCGACGCAGTCGCCCATATCCTGCGCCAGCGCGAGCTGAAGCAGGTGATCGTTTTCTCCAACACCAAGATCGGTGCTTCGCGCCTGGCGCGCGGCCTGGCAGCGGAAGGGATGAAGGCTGCCGCCATCCACGGCGACAAGACGCAGCAGGAGCGCATGCAGGCGCTGGACGCCTTCAAGAAAGGCGAAATCGACGTGCTGGTCGCCACCGACGTGGCGGCGCGCGGCCTGGACATCTCGGACCTGCCGTGCGTGATCAACTTCGACCTGCCGTACAACGCGGAAGACTATGTGCACCGCATTGGCCGTACCGGCCGCGCCGGCGCTTCCGGGGATGCGATCTCGATCTACTCGGACAAGGATGAACGCCTGCTGGCCGACATCGAAAAGCTGATCAAGCAGACCGTCCCGCGCGGCACGCTGGAAGGCTTCGTGCCGGGCGGCTTCCGCAGCGACGAGCGCCACGGCGACCGCCGCCGCGACCGCACCCAGAGCGACCGTGCACCGCGCAGCGGCGAACGCCGTGAAGGGGCGCCGCCGCCACGCCGCGAGAAGGTTGATCCATGGTTCCTGAAGCCGTACGAGCCAAGCCGCAGCAACGGCGCCGCGGTTGCCGCCGCACCGGCTGCACCGGCCAAGCCGAAGCAAAAGATTGCCGCCCTGCTGGGTGGCCTGCCGAAAGGCTGATGTGATGTGAAAAGGGCCCGTTGAACGGGCCCTTTGCTTTTAGTGCTTGCCGAAGCAGGCCGGGCACGATTTGCCCGGTACGTATTCAGGCGCCAGCTGCTGGCGTGGCGTCACTACGGCGCGGCAGGCGAAGCATTGCTTGGTTTCGGTTGGCTCAAGCTGCGGGTTCAGCGCAGTGCGGTAGTCGAACACGAAGCAATCGCCGGTGTAGTGCGCGCCGCCCACTTCCTCAAAGTACTTCAGGATGCCGCCTTCAAGCTGGTACACATTGTCGTAGCCGATGTTCTGCATGTGGATCGCAGCCTTTTCGCAGCGGATGCCGCCGGTGCAGAAAGTCACCACGGTCTTGCCTTCGAAGTCGGCCTTGTGCTTCTCGATCACTTCCGGGAATTCAGTGAACTTGGTCAGGCGGTAGTCGACGGTGTTGTTGAAGGTGCCGACGTCCACTTCATAGTCGTTGCGGGTTTCGACCATGACGACCGGCTTGCCGTTGTCGTCGTGGCCCTGGTCCAGCCAGCGCTTCAGGGTCTTGGCTTCCACATGCGGTGCGCGGCCGTCTTCCGGGCGGATCAGCGGATGGCGCATGGTGATGATTTCTTTCTTGATGCGCACCAGCATGCGGCGGTGCGACTGCTCCGCCGACAGGCTTTCCTTCACTTCCAGGTCCGCCAGGCGCGCATCGCTGCGCACCCAGGCCAGGTACTCGTCGATATTGGCGCGGGTGCCGGACAGGAACATATTGATGCCTTCCGGGGTAAGCAGGATGGTGCCTTTCAGGCCCAGGCGGGCGCAGGTCTCCTGGTACTGCGGGCGCAGCTCGTCCAGCTTGTCGAGCGTGATGAACTTGTAGGCCGCGATGTTGACGTAAACGGCTGGTGCCGCGCCGGGTGTTGCAGGCGCGTTTTCAATGGTTGCTTGCATGGGATTGGTAATCGATTGAATCCTGAACAGCCGACATTATAGCCGTACTCGGCGGCATGCTCAAATATTAGGCACGGCCGCGACTTCCCCGGCTCGCACTTCCGGTCATCCCTGGCCTCAGGCACAATTGTGCGCATGACAAAGATTCAACTACTTCCCGAGGGCGGAGCTGCGACCTTGCTGCGGGCCTTGTTCAAGGGGCAGGCCGCTGCCGCTTCCCCGCCGCCAGCGCCCACACAATTCCAGCTTGAGCGCGTGGATGGCCGCCAGCTCGATCGCTACAACGCCCTGTTTGGCTTTGCCCCGGGGACGCTGCCGGTTTCTTTCTATTACCTGCCGACCCAGCGTGCCCACCTGGCCACGATGCTGGGTGCTGCATTCCCGTTCCGCCTGGCCGGCATGATCCATGTCGAGAATGATATTCGCGAACTGCGCGTGCTTGACCGCGGCCGCCCGATGGAACTGGTGACGCAAGTTGCCATCGACCCGCCAGCGGATAATGGCGCGCGCTATTGCGAGTTGCGCACAGTGGGGCTGCAGGAAGGGCAGGAGGTGTTTGAATGCCGCAGCCGCTATCTGGCGGTGCGTGGCAAGCGGCGTGGCGCTGGCGAAGTGGCGGCCCCGGCGGCCGGCCAGCCGACGGGTGAGTGGTCACTCGCGGCTGATGCGGGACGTCAGTATGCGTCCATATCCGGCGATTGGAACCCGATCCACCTGTGGCCATGGTCGGCTCGCCTGCTTGGCTTGAAGGCGCCGATCATCCACGGCATGCACACCGTGGCCAAGGCTTGCGCCATGCTCGAACAGCGGGAAGGTCGGCGCCTGACTGCAATCTCAGCCCGCTTCCGGGCGCCGATCCCGCTTGGATCGGTCGCCGAATTGCGGCTGGTGGAGCCGGCAGGCAGTTACCAGGTATGGACGGGTGGTGCGCTGGCGGTGGAAGGCCGCTCCGGTTAGCGCTTACTTCTGCGCCAGGACCCAGCGCACCAGCTGGTGTGCCTCGGCGTCAGTCACCTGGTTAGGCGGCATTGGCACGGCGCCCCAGGTGCCGGAACCACCTTGCAGCACCTTGAGGATCAGCTTGTCTTCCGCGCCCTTGTCGTTTTTGTATTTGGCCGCGACGTCCTTGAACGATGGCCCGACCAGCTTTTTCGCCATGGCATGGCAGGCGAAGCAGCTCTTCGATTTGGCCAACTGCTCAGGTTCTTCCGCATAGGCCGCCAGCGAGGCGGTCATCAGCAGGGCAGCAGCAACGATTTTCATCTTGATCTCCAAGGGTGGATTGGGTAAGGGTGATTCTAGCCGCGCCACGCGGCCGCAACGGGCTCATTTGTAAGCAATTATGGCGCGTCCTATACTGAACTAGCCAGCAATCTAGTTCACAGGGAGGCGCCGTGTACAAAGAGATCGGCGCGTTTGACGCAAAGGCAAGATTTTCCGAGTTGTTGCGCGCAGTCAGCGAAGGCCAGCGGTATACGATTTCTGTCCGGGGCAAGCCGGTGGCCGATCTTGTTCCCTCTCAAGCAAGTCCGCTGGCCGATGCGAAGCTTGCCATGGAAGCATTGCGAAAATTCCCGAAGGTCAAGGGGGTGCGCAACGATGAAGTTGCCGCCATGATTCGTGAGGGACGCGAGTGAACATCGTGCTCGATGCGTCCGTTGCCTTGGCCTGGATCTTCGAACGGAGCGCGCCCGGCGAACGCGAACTTGCCGACCGGCTGCTTGAGCCGGCACTCGGCTGGCAGTTCCAGGTGCCCCCGCTTTGGCACCTGGAAGTGGCAAATGGATTGCTTGTCGGGTTGCGGCGCGCACTCTTGCTCGAGGCCCATGCCGCCAATTTCCTGCATCACCTGTATTGTTTGCCGATCACGACCGACAAGACTGAGCCCGGTGTGCAGGGAAGGCAGGCCTTTATGCGCGGCCAGGGGGCCGGGCTCACGGCATACGACGCGTGTTACCTTGATCTGGCGTTGCGCCAGGGAGCCGCACTGGCGACGTTCGACCGCCAGCTGGCGCAGGCTGCCCGGCAGGCGGGAGTGCAGCTTGTGGAGCAGAGGCTGCTCACGCGTTAAAATAGGGGGATATTCGACTTAAGATCCGCCAGCCCCCATGAGCATTGAAACAATCGACCAGCCAGTAGACGCCACGCCCGCCGCAGTGCCCGTCGGACCGCAATTCGTCCACCTGCGCGTCCACACGGAATATTCGATTGTCGATGGCCTGGTGCGCATCGATGACATGATCAAGGCGGCAGTCAAGGACAAGCAGGGTGCGCTGGCCATCACCGACCTGGCGAACATGTTCGCCATGGTGCGCTTCTACAAGGCGGCACGCGGCAAGGGCATCAAGCCTATCGTCGGCGTCGACGCCTGGATCACCAACGACGAAAACCGCGACAAGCCGCACCGCATCATGCTGTTCGCGAAGAACCGCATGGGCTACCTGCAGCTGTGCGAACTGCTGTCGGAAGCCTGGCTGACCAACCAGTACAAGGGCCGCGCCGAAATCCGCACCGAATGGCTGCGCGAACGCGCCAACAAGGAGTACCCGTTGCTGCCGGGCGAGAGCGGCGCGAATGCGCTGATCGCCCTGTCGGGCGCCCATTTCGGCGATATCGGCCAGGCGATCGAAAACGGCAACCTGGACCTGGCGGAGGCCAATGCCCGCAAGTGGGCCGAGATCTTCCCGAACGGTCATTTCTACGTCGAGATCCAGCGCGCCGGCCAGGCCAACCAGGAAGTGCAAGTGCGCCAGTCGGTGGCGCTGGCGGCCAAGCTCGGCCTGCCGGTAGTGGCAACGCACCCGGTGCAGTTCCTGTCGAAGGACGAGTTCATCGCTCACGAGGCGCGCGTGTGTATCGCGGAAGGCGAGATGCTGGCGAACGCCAAGCGCGTCAAGCGCTTCAATGAGCAAATGCGCTTCCTCACGCAAGCTGAAATGGCGGAGCTGTTCCACGACCTGCCGGCAGCGCTGCAAAACTCGGTGGAAATCGCCAAGCGCTGCAACGTGACGCTGACCCTGGGCAAGCCGCAGCTGCCGAATTTCCCGACGCCGGGCATGTCGATCGACGAATTCCTGGTCGCGGAAACGCAGAAAGGCCTGGAAGAGCGCCTGGTCCAGTTGTTCCCCGATCCGGAGAAGCGCGAGAAGGAACGCCCGCGCTACGAAGCGCGCCTGAAGTTCGAGAACGACACCATCATCAAGATGAAGTTCCCGGGCTACTTCCTGATCGTTGCGGAGTTTATCCAGTGGGGCAAGAACAACGGCGTGCCGATTGGCCCGGGCCGTGGTTCCGGTGCGGGCTCGCTGGTGGCGTATGCGCTGAAGATTACTGACCTGGATCCGCTGAAGTACAACCTGCTGTTCGAACGTTTCCTGAATCCTGAACGTATTTCGATGCCCGACTTCGACATCGACTTCTGCCAGGAAAAGCGCGAACTGGTGATCCAGCACGTGAAGGACCTGTACGGCCGCGATGCGGTGTCGCAGATCGCCACCTTCGGTACCATGGCGGCGAAGGGCGCGATCCGCGACGTGGGCCGCGTGATGGACTTCGGCTACAACTTCTGCGACGGCGTGTCGAAGCTGATCCCGTTCAAGCCGGGCAAGCCGGTCTCGATTGCGGAGGCGATCGAAGAAGAACCGCTGCTCAAAGAGCGCCAGGAAAACGAAGAGGAAGTGCGTCAGCTGCTCGACCTGGCGCAGCAGGTGGAAGGCATTACCCGTAACATCGGCATGCACGCCGGCGGCGTGCTGATCGCGCCGGGCAAATTGACCGACTTCTGCCCGCTGTACACCCAGGGCGGCGACGCCGGTGTGGTGTCGCAGTACGACAAGGACGACGTGGAAGCCGTCGGCCTGGTGAAGTTCGACTTTTTGGGTTTGACCACGCTGACCATCCTGGACCGCGCCGTCAACTACATCAAGGATCTTGATCCGGAAGGCGCCAAGGACTTCGACCTGGCCAAGCTGCCGCTGAACGACCGTCCGACCTACGAGCTGCTGACCAAGGCGAAAACCGTCGCCGTATTCCAGCTTGAATCGCGCGGCATGCAGGGCATGCTGAAAGATGCCCGCCCCGACCGCTTCGAAGACATTATCGCGCTGGTGGCGCTGTACCGTCCGGGCCCGATGGACCTGATCCCGGACTTCTGTAAGCGTAAGCACGGCGAAAAATTCGATTACCCCGATCCCCGCACCGAGGGCATCCTGTCCGAAACCTACGGCATCATGGTTTACCAGGAACAGGTTATGCAGATGGCTCAGATCATCGGCGGCTACTCGCTGGGCGGCGCGGACATGCTGCGCCGTGCGATGGGTAAGAAAAAAGCCGAAGAGATGGCGGAGCACCGCGAGATCTTCCGCAAGGGCGCGCAAGAGGGCGGCCTGACCATCGAGAAGGCCGACGAGATCTTCGACTTGATGGAAAAGTTCGCGGGCTACGGCTTTAACAAGTCGCACGCGGCTGCGTATGCGCTGCTGTCCTACCATACCGCCTACCTGAAGCATCACCACACCGCAGCGTTCATGGCAGCCAACATGTCGCTGGCGATGGACGATACCGAGAAGGTCAAGATCCTGGTCGAGGACTCGATCGACGTCTGCGGCCTGACCATCCTGCCGCCGGACGTGAATCAGTCGTCCTACCGCTTCCGTCCTGACGGCGAGCCAGGCAAGAAGGCAACCAAGATCCGTTACGGCATGGGCGGCGTGAAGGGCGCGGGCCAGAACGCGATCGAAGCGATCATTGCAGCGCGCGAAGCGGGCGGGCCGTTCACCAGCCTGTTCGACTTCTGCAAGCGCGTGGACAAGAAGCAGATCAACCGCCGCACCATTGAAGCGCTGATCCGTTCCGGCGCCTTCGACTGCCTCGGCGTCGACCGCGCGGTGCTGTTTGCTTCGGTGGGCTTTGCCATGGAATACGCAGACCAGGAGGCCAAGTCGGCCAACCAGGTCAGCCTGTTCGGCGGCGACGATTCCGACCTGGTGGCGCCGCCGGACTATGTCCAGGCAACGCCATGGACCGACCGCGAAAAACTGGCAGAAGAAAAGATCGCGCTGGGCTATTATCTGTCCGGCCACATGTTCGACTCCTACCAGCAGGAAGCACGCCGCTTTGCGCGCACCAAGCTGTCCGAACTCGAACCGTCGCGCGAGCCGCGCATGATGTGCGGCGTGATTTCCGGCATTCGCACCCAGATGACCCAGCGCGGCAAGCTGCTGATCGTTACGCTGGACGACAAGACCGCCGTGGTCGAAGTCACCGTGTACAACGAAGTCTTCGAGCCGAACAAGCATATGTTCAAGGAAGACGAATTCCTGTGCGTGACGGGCAAGGTGTCGGAAGACCGCTTCTCCGGCGGCCTGCGCATTTCGGCGGAAAAGGTGTACAACATCACTGCCGCCCGCATCCAGTTCGGCCGCCAGATCGGCCTGGCGCTGCCGAAAGCCGTGCCGCCTGCCAAGCTGGCCGAGATCCTGGGCCCGCATCGCGACGAGTACGGCCTGCCGGTATCGATGCGCGTCAAGCCGCAAGGCATCGACTGCGTGCTGCAACTCGGCGACGACTGGCGCGTGGCGCCGTCGGATGCGCTGAAGATCGCACTGGAGCAGGGCTTGGGCGCGCAGGAAGTTGCCATCGAGTATTAAGAGGGCGTGAGGGGAGCGAGATGGAAATGAAACGTGTCAACGCAGGCAAGCTGCGTGCCATGGGCTATGACGAGCGCGCACGCATGCTGCGCGTCGAGTTCGACGACGGCAGCGCCATCGATTACGAAGGCGTGGGGCGCGATGTCTGGCAGCGCCTGTCCACCTCGGGCAGCGCATGGAGCTTCTACCGCGACAATATCGAGGAAGAGTTCACCGGACGCAAAGGGCGCGCCAAACCGCAGGCGGGAACGCGTCCCGCCGGCCTCGATGAGCTGTTCGGCGACTGAGGCCGCCGGCCCGACCTACATGTCTTTGAGTGCGGTAATGGCGTAGCCTTTGCTGCCCATCTGCTGGGTCAGCCGGTCGATGTGGTAGTCAGGCAGGACTTGCACATCATCATCGACTTCCAGCGATTGCTCAGCTGGCAGCCAGTCGGTGTTGATGGCTTCCTGTGGGATGGGTTTGCCCTCTGGTACGGCGAGGTAGGAAAAAATGCCGTCATGTTCGGCACGACGATAGATATCCAGGCGCATCTTCATCTCCCTTCAACTAGTCCTACGCACAGGCTGGCGTAACGCTTTGATTCTACTCCGCTTGGGTGGCTGTGGCCATGCAAGATTGCCAGCCCAGTGAACTGAGCACGGCAAAGTTGACCTGGGTCATCAAATCGTGGCGACGGCGTACTTCTGCCCGTTTCTTTGACGGAACCTCTTGCATATCCGGGGCTTGCAGCGGCGCGCAGCGAAGCTGCCAATCGCCGTCTGCACGCCGGCTGGCACCGAGTTCCTGCCACAGGCTGTCATAGCAAGCCATGACCTTGCCTTTGCGAATTGATTTGGCGCAGACCGCGCGGTTGTTGTTCCCAACCAGTAGCAAATTCTCGCAACCGCAGGCATGGCCGAGCTGGCTGGCCAGGCGTACCAGCAAGTTCTTGGGCCGCAGGCCGTGCAGGTCGCGCGTCGCTTCGCGTCCCAGGTCGAGGCCTGTACCGCTTTGCGGGCCTTGCACGCAGCCAATGCCGACTTGGCGCAGCACGCCTTCCAGCACGAAGGAAAAGGCCAGCGAGTACACCAGCGTGCCCTGGCACAAGAGCTGCAGCACCAGTTCGCCCTCCCTTTCCATCGGGACGACTGCCCTGAGTTCAATGGTATAGTGGGCGCCCGATTTTCCGGTGAAGGCCGCCAGCTGCAAGCCACCGCGCGCTGCCTGGACTACAGCTTGCCCCAGGCCTTGCTGGACAATGAAACGGTAGTGGTCGGACAGCGCGCTCGAGCGGCGCTGCGGGCACAGGCGCTTACTGAGCCAGGGCCGGTATATCTTGTGGATGAGGCGCGGCTGCAAGTGGGCCAGTTCGCGCAGGGCGGGGTCGGAGTTGAGCAATTCCAGCCAGCCGCGCGTGCGGCGCGGGGCAGCCATGGCGCGGCAATGCAGCTTCAGCGCTGCCGTGATGCGGGAAAGACGGGATTTGGATTCAAGGCCGGAGCGCAGTGTAATTGCTTTTTGATACATTGAGTTATGCAACTGAAACTTTAAGTTACAAGATGCTAACGGTAATTGCACTGTCTTAGGCGCAGGAATATTGTCATTTTACTTACTTGCACTTGTTACATGTCGCTACAAACCAACACAAGTTTCCTTCGTGCATTTTTATCCATGCGCTTTTGGCTGCCAGCCGCCGGATTCATCGCTGCCTACCTGCTGTTTGACTGGATAACTTATGTCGAACCGCTGCTGGGCCTGAACATCACGCCGTGGAACCCGGACACTGCACTGGGCCTGGTGTTCTGGCTGGTGTATGGTCGGCGCGCGGCGCTGCCGTGGTTCCTCGCTTTGGTTGCGGGCGATGTCCTGGTGCGCGGCATGCCGGGCGGCCTGGCCGGCACCCTGCTGACTGCCGCCTGGCTGATGTGTGGCTACGGCCTGCTGGGCGAAACCCTGCGCCGCACGCTGGGCGGCGGCACCATCTTCCGTTCCCGTTCGAGCTTTTACCGCTGGCTGATTATTGTTTCCGTCGGCACCATGCTGAATGCCGTTGGCCACATCAGCCTGCTGGCCTGGCTTGGGCTGGTGCCGTGGGCCGACTGGCTGCGCGCGGTATGGCGCTTCGGATTCGGCGACCTGGTGGGCGTCGTGGTCAGCATGCCACTGTTGTGGAAACTGGCCAACCCGCAGGACCGGGTGCGCCTGCACGAAGCCACCTGGAAACCGGAAACCCTGGGCTACCTGGCGCTGGCAATCTTCGTGCTGTGGGGGGTGTTCGGCTACATCAAGACGGCCGAATTCAAGCATTTCTATTTCCTGTTCCTGCCGCTGATCTGGGCCGCTTCGCGCCAGGGCGTATATGGCGCGGCGCTGGTGGTCTTCGTGCTGCAACTGGCGATCGTGGCCCTGGTCAGGGCCAACCATGCCAACAACATCACCGTGTCCGAACTGCAGATGCTCGACGCAGTGCTGGCGCTGGTGGGCTTCTTCATCGGTATCGTTGTCGACGAACGGCGCCAGGTGGCGGAGGAGCTGAAGCAGACTTTGCGCCTGGCTGCTGCCGGCGAAATGGCTGCCGCGCTGGCGCATGAATTGAACCAGCCAATGACGGCGCTGGCGGTGTATGGCAAGGCCTGCGAGCATTTGCTCGCGCGTGGCGAGGCGGGCGATTTGCTGAAGAATGCGATTGGCCAGATGATCAATGAATCGGCGCGGGCCGCAGAAGTGGTGCGCCGCCTGCGCGACTTCTTCCGCACCGGCGCCATGCAGCTCGAAACCGTCAGCGCAGCCGCCCTTCAGGCTGGCATTGTGCAGCAATTCCGCCCGCAATTTGCCGAACATGGGGTGGACATCGTGGTCGCCGAGGCGCCGGCGCTGGCAGTGCAGGTCGACCGCCTGCAGGTGGAACTGGTACTGCGCAACCTGCTGGCCAATGCCCTGGACGCGGTGCGCATGCGTCCTGCTGGACAGCGCAGCATCCGGCTCACGGCAGAAAATGCCGGCGGCAAGCTGCGCTTCACCGTGGAAGACAGCGGCGACGGCCTGACGCAGCAAGCGGCGGGGCGCCTGTTCGAGCCTTTTGTATCGACCAAGGCCAGCGGCATGGGCCTGGGACTGGTCCTGAGCCGCTCCATCGTGGAAGCGCACGGCGGGAGTTTATGGGCAGAAGTTGCCGACCACGGGATCTTTCGATTTATACTGCCGGCGCTGGACTCTGGAGAATAGCCTTGTCAAACCTTACCGTTTTCATCGTCGACGATGATCCTTCGCTGCGCGATGCCCTTGGCCTGCTGCTGGGCGTGCGCGGATATCGCACTGCCGTTTTTGCCAGCGCAGAAGCCTTCCTGCAGGCCTGGCTGCCAGAATGGGCCGGCTGCCTGGTGGCCGACATCCGAATGTCCGGCATGGACGGGCTGGCTTTGCAGCGCAAGCTGAATGAGATGAATTGCCTGCTGCCGGTGATTATCGTGACCGGCCATGGCGACGTCAGTTCTGCGCGCGAAGCCTTCAAGGCGCGCGCGGTTGATTTCCTGGAAAAGCCGTTTGACGACGACAAGCTCATTGCTGCCATCGAGGAAGCGTTCTCGATGCAGTTGCGCCAGCGCCAGGACCAGGACCGCCGCCAGCAGCGCGACCAGTTGCTGGCCGAACTGACCCCGCGTGAGCGCGAGGTCTTTGAGCTGGTGGTGATGGGGCGCCACAACCGCGAGATCGCGCCGCAGCTCAATATCAGCGTGCGCACCGTGGAAGTGCACAAGGCGCGCCTGATGGCCAAGCTGGGCGTGGATAACGTGGCCGACCTGGTGCGCGTCGCCTTGCGCGATTAAGTTGGCCGGTTAAGCGGCGCTGGCGCGCAGTTCGCGCAGGCCGGTAACGGCTTGCGTGGTCTTGTCGATGGCCCGCTGCAGCACCACCGAGCGGTTGCTCGATTCCTGGTCGCGTTTCGCTTCGCGATGCCACAAGTGGTACACCTCGGTGGCAAAGGCGCCACTCTTGCGCAATACGCCTGCGTTGAACAGGCGCAGCACCAGGTCCGAATCTTCATGCCCCCAGCCGGTAAAGCTCTCATCGAAGCCGTTGACCAGGTCAAGGTCGCTGCGCCATACAGCCATATTGCAGCTCTTGATGCGGCGCCAGGTAAAGCGCTTGCTTTCACGGCCCAGGTCCGGCAGGTGCAGCATCGTTTGCAGGAATTTATTGGCGTTGCCGGCCAGGTACAGCTTGAGCTTTTCCAGCACGCCCAGTTGCTGGATATCGATATGCTGGTCCAGCACGCGGCGTGTATAGGCTTCGCTAAGCAGCACGCGGCTGCCCGTCACCACGTAACCGCGCTTGGCCAGGCGGCGATGGTTGGCGACGAAATCTTTTTGCGGCACACAGTCGCCGTCGATGAAGATGATGTATTCGCCTTGTGCCGCCAGGGTTCCCAGGTTGCGCGCCCGTGCGGCGCGAAAACCGATATCTTCCTGCCACACATGCTTCAGCGGGACCGGGGAGCGTGCCTGGAGGGCGGCGATGGTTTCCCGCGTGTTGTTGGTCGATCCGTCATCGGCGATAATGATCTCGAAATCTTGATCGTCTTGCGCAAAACAGGCCTCCACCACGGTCGACAGGGCGTCCGGACGATTGTATGTGGTGATAATTAACGAGATGGTTGAAGCTTGTTGCATGGATGCTAAAAGATTAATAAGAAATGCCGTCCTGCTGGCGGGCGCCAATCCGGCAGTATATCAGCGCTGGATGCATGGAACGGATTGCGCCGCACAGGAGGCGGGCCAATGAGGACCTTGGTGATTTCTCCTAACTGGATCGGCGACGCCGTGATGGCGCAGCCGCTCTTGCAGCGCCTGAAAGCGCTGCATCCCGAGCGCCCGATCGACGTGCTGGCGCCACCGGCCGTGTCCCCGGTCTGGCGCCAGATGCCGGAAGTGGCCGAAGTGCTGGAAACCCCGTTCCGCCATGGCGCCCTGCAGTTGAAAGAGCGCTGGCGCTATGCGCGCCTGCTGCGCCAGCGCGGCTACGCGGACGCATACATCCTGCCGAATACCCTGAAATATGCCCTGATCCCCTGGCTGGCCGGTATTCCGCGCCGTGTGGGCTACAAGGGCGAGAGCCGGTATGGCCTGATTAACGTCATGCACCATGACGACACGCCGCCGCGGCCGATGGTGCCGTTCTACGCTGCGCTGGCCGACGCGCCGGGAGAGCCGCTGCGCCGCGACCTGCCCAAGCCTCGCATGGTTGCCAGCGACGAGCAGGTAGCCGCTGCCTGTGCCAAGGTTGGCCTGGACCCGGCGCGCCCGCTGGTGGTGTTTGCGCCGGGCGCCGAATTCGGGGGCGCCAAGCGCTGGCCGCCTGCACACTTCGGCCAGTTGGCACAGCACATCCTGGCACGCGACCCGCAAGCCCAGGTTGCCCTTCTTGGTTCGCCCAAGGATGGCCCGACTTGCGAGGAAGTCATTGCCGCTGCCGGTGCGCCCACTGGCCTGGCAAGCCTGGCCGGCAAGACCAGCCTGGCCGATGCCGTGGCCCTGATCGCCCGGTCGGCGGCCGTCGTCAGCAACGATTCCGGCCTGCTGCACGTCGCATCGGCGCTGAACCGTCCGGTAATCGCGATCTACGGCCCGACCGATCCCGACCACGCGCCGCCATTCTCCGACCTGGCCGCTTCGATCTCGCTGCGCCTGGAATGTTCGCCATGCCGCCAGCGAGAATGCCCGCTCGGCCACCAGAACTGCATGCACGGTATCAGTTCTGGCCAAGTGTGGCAGACCCTGGAGCCTATGCTCAGCCGTTGACGATGGGCTGGGCGATGATCCAGAGGCTGAGCAGGGTGTAAGCCACCATCAGCGCCAGCATCGGCAACTGGCTGCGGGTGGCGCGCGCACCGAACTGGCGCAAAGCCGTCTGGTGGCCCAGCCACACCGCGGTCACGTGTCCCGCCACGATGGCGAACAGCGACACATACCAGACCATGCGTGCATCCACGATGCCCAGCCGGATGAAATAGAAGCGCGTACCGAACAAGTTCCAGCCGAGGTTGAGCGGATCGGAGGCGAGGGGAATCAGGTATTGCCCCGCCATCGCCAGGAAAGACAGGTAATGGGCGAAGTGGTAGGCAATGGCGATCGGCACCAGAGTCAGTACATACCATCCAGCAGTTGCCGCCACCGAAGCACCGCCGCCGCTCCAGGCAATCGCACGGCATACGGCAAGATAGGCCAGCAGGAACAGCGCCGGCAGGATGGACAACGCCGTGGCACGCAGCAGGGCTGGCGGCAAGGCCAGCGCGTCTTGCAGGTCCAGCCACGGCTGGGTTTCGAGCAAGCCGTCGAAGCTGACGGAGGCCAGCATCAACATGACCAGTACGATATGCGACCAGCCCAGCGGCGATTCCACCAGCAGCCCGGCGCCAAAAGGCCGCAATTGCCAGCGGCCGTCCAGCACCTGGTTGGGTGCAAAGCGGGCCAGGAGGCCGAAGACCACGGCAAACACTTCGCCGTGCGCCAGCCAGGTGCGCCGCCCGAACAGGAACATGCCGAGCCACGACAAGCAGGAATAGGCCAGCATCGCAGCCGCCAGGCTAGCCGGCTGCTCGCTGCCTTCCCAATTCAATTCCATGTTCACGAAGGCGAAGAACAGCAGGGCTGCCGGCCATACGCCAGCGCGCTGCGGCCAGGCCAGCTTGCCGGGACGGTCGCCCAGCGTCCAGCGGTAAAGGGTATCGAGCGGGTTGACCAAAGCCCACAGGTCGCCCAGCAGGGCCGACGCGAAGGCCATGCCGACCCACCAGATAGCCCACACCATGGCGGGTGCGATGTTCTTGAACGGATTTTGCGTGCCGAAGAAGCCGGCGCAGATGACCAGCAGGTACAGCGCCAGCACCGCCAGGCGCAATACCGTCGCCAGCACGCCGGCCAGCGGAATGCGCTCCAGCAGGGTGAATGCCTGCCCCGGAGCGCGTGGTTGCATACTGCGCTGGCGCGCCAGCAGCAGGAAGGTGACAGCCACGGTCGCCCCGGCGCCGGCCATGAACATCCATAAAGGCAGCGGCAGGTCAAAGCGCTGGCCGAAGCCATGCGCCAGCACTGGCAGGGGAATGGCTGCCAGCAGCCAGCGCTTCATCTGGGCGTAACTTCCACATAAAGCAGGGCAGGAGCGTGGTGATGGCTCTTGCCATGCGCCGCCAGGGGGAAGCGGCCGGGGATTTGCGCATGCAGTTGCAGGCGCCCGGGTGTACCGGCTTTGAGCGACAACGTCAGGTCATAGCCATGCAGGTGCAGGTCCAGCGGCGAGTCGCTGCGCAATTCCAGCACCAGCGTATCGCCCTGCGGCACGCGCACCGTGGGGGCTGATTTGGCAATGCGCTGCTGTTTTACTTCGAAGCTGGCACTCTGTTGCGCGGCCCACACAGGTGCTCCTGCCAACAGCGTTAGCGTTGCAAAAAGCCAGTGGAGGCAGGGCAGGCGCATATGGAGATTCTAGTCCAGCAGGCGTAATATTCAACGACTGACCCTGCAAAAGAAGGAGTGGACCATGCGTATCCGTTTCCTGCTTCCCCTCGTGGTCGCCCTGGGCATCCCCGCCCTGGCCAACGCCGAAATCCTGGCGATGATGAATTATGAAAGCAAGTCCGCCGAGTCGCTCAAAGCGCTCAAGAATCCCGTGGCGCCGGCGGCGCGCAAGGAGGGCATCGCAATTGTCGATGTCGATCCCAACTCCAAGACCTTTGGCAAGATCGTCAAGGATATTCCGCTGCCGGCCGACCTGGTAGCGCACCACATCTTCTACAACCACGACATGAGCAAGGCCTACATCACGGCGCTGGGTAAGACCGAGTTGCGCGTGATGGACATGAAGTCCAAGGACTATGCCATGACCACTGTCAGCATTCCCGACTGCAGCGTGGGCGAGGATGTCGCCTTCTCCCCGGACCACAAGCGCTGGTATGTCAGCTGCATGGGCAGCCAGGCCATGGTGGTGGGGGACGCACATAGCGATAAGGTGCTGTCCACCATCAAGGTAGCGGCGCCGTATCCACATGGGCTGGCAGTCTCCGGCGCTGCCGACCGCATCCTCCTTACATCGACCGTGCGCGCTTCAGACCTGGGCGACGCCGGGGAAGTGATCAGCGCGGTGGAAGCCAGCACCGGCAAGGTGCTCGGCACGTACAAGGTGTCGAAGAAAACTTCTCCGGCCGGCGAGGCCCCGGTGGAAATCCTGTTCGTGCCAAATGCAAAACCGGCGGTGGCCTATATCACCAATATGTATGGCGGCACGCTGTGGACGGCAAGCTGGAACAAGGACAAGAAGGACTTCGAAGTGGCCCAGGTCTACGACTTTGCCGATGCCAAGGCGGGCGTGCCGCTGGAGCTGTACTTCAACAAGGGTGCCACGCGCATGTATGTGACCAGCGCCAAGCCGGGACAGTTGCACATCTTTGACATTTCAGCCAAGGCAGGCGAGCCGAAGCTGCTCAAGTCTATTCCCGCGGCGGAAGGCGCGCACCATGTTGCCTTCACCAAGGATGGCAAGTATGCCTTCGTGCAGAATGCCTTGCTCAATCTGCCGGGCATGAGCGACGGCTCTGTCACCGTGATGGACCTGCAGTCCGGGACTGTTGTTGCCAGTATGGATACGCTGAAGAACGCAGGCTTGAACCCCAACAGCATTGTGCTGCTGCCGCAGTGGAATGAAATGATGGGACACTGAAGCACGCCAGCTGCGTCATGCCGCGCATGTTAGACTCGCGGCATGACACCGCTGGTCCTGATTCCCGGCTATATGCTGGACGATGCCTTATGGGATGGCATGCTGCCATTCCTTCCTCCCGAACTCCCGCTGCATTTCGCCAGCCTGGCGGAAGGCGACTCCATCGCTGCCATGGCGCACGCCGTTCTGGCGAAATGCCCGCCCCAATTCAGCTTGCTTGGCTTCTCGATGGGCGGCTATGTCGCGCGCGAAATCGTGCGGTTCGCGCCCGAACGCGTGCAGTCGCTGGCGCTGGTGGCAACTTCCAGCCGCGCCGACCTGCCGATACAGGTGGAACAGCGCACCAAGGCCGCACGCGCCACGCCGCTTGGCCCGTTCCGTGGCCTGGGCCGCGCCGCTATCGCGCAATCGCTTCATCCCGACAATGCCGCCAACGAAGCGCTGGTGTCGCAGGTGCGCGCAATGGGCGAGCGTCTTGGCCGCGAGGTGTTCGTGCGCCAGTCGCTGATAGTGCGTGATGCAGATACCGGCCGCCTGTCGGACATTCAATGCCCAACGCTGGTCGTTGCAGCTGCCGAAGACCAGTTGCGTGGCCCTCAAGAAGCGCGCGAGCTGGCCGATGGCATTCCCGGCGCCCAGCTCGTGACCGTGCCCAACGCCGGCCACCTGATTCCCCTCGAGCAGCCGCAAGCCCTGGCCGCTGCCATCAAGGTGATCCTTAACTGATCACGCCAGCTTGAAGCGGCCGACCTGGCCGGTCAGGCGGCCAGCCTGGTCCTGCATGGCGCTGGCCGCTGCGGCGGCCTGTTCCACCAGTGCTGCATTCTGCTGCGTCACATTATCGAGCTGCACGATCGCCTGGTTGACCTGTTCGATGCCGACCGTCTGCTCGCTGCTGGCAGACGCGATCTCCGACATGATGGAGGTGACGCGCTGGATGCTGGCTACCACTTCATCCATGGTGCTGCCGGCCTGGTTCACCAGTTCACTGCCGGCCTGCACCTGCTGCACCGTATTGTTGATCAGCTCCTTGATCTCGCCGGCCGCCTGCGCGCTGCGCTGCGCCAGGCTGCGCACCTCGCTGGCCACCACCGCAAAACCGCGTCCTTGTTCGCCTGCGCGCGCCGCCTCCACCGCCGCATTGAGCGCCAGGATATTGGTCTGGAAAGCGATGCCGTCGATGACGGCAATAATGTCCACGATCTTGGTCGAAGCCGCGTTGATCGACCCCATGGTGTGAACCACCTCGCTCACGACGCTGCCGCCGCGTGTCGCCACGTCGGAAGCAGTGGCCGCCAGTTCGCGTGCTGTGCGTGCATTGTCGGCATTGGTGCGCACGGCGGAAGTCAGTTCCTCCATCGACGATGCGGTTTCCTCCAGTGTGCTGGCCTGGTGCTCGGTGCGCGCCGAGAGGTCGTGGTTGCCGGAGGCGATCTGCTGCGAAGCGGTGGCGATGCTTTCGGTGCCATGCCGTACCTCACTGACGATGCCGGCAAGGCTGTCGTTCATCGACTTCAGTGCTTTCAGGAGCTGGCCTGCCTCGTCCTCGCCATGCGCTTCGATGCGCCGGCTCAAATCGCCGTCCGCCACGGTCTGGGCGATCTGCACGGCTTCGTTGAGCGGCTTGACGATGGAATGTGTGGTCAGCCATGCAAAGCCGATGCCCAGCGCGACAGCCGCTACGCCCAGCGTGACCAGCAGGTTGCGGCCGCTGTGGTTGCTGGCCTGGATTTCATCGGCCAGTGCATCGAGGTTGCGATGCTCGGCTTCCGTCACTTCATCCAGGGCGCCGAGGTAGGTGACGCGCCTAGCTTCCATGTCGACGAACAGGCGCTGTGCGGTTTCCATGTCGCCGTCAGCCTTGGCCTTATAGACCGCCTTGCGCTGGTCGACATAAGCTTTGCGGCTGGCCAGGACTTTTTCGTAGGCGTTGCGGGAAGCGGGGTTGGTCAGGAGCTTGGCCAGCAAGTCCTGGATCTCAGTAGCGCGGCCTGAAGCAGCCTTCATTTGCGCCTCGATGGATTTCTGCTGCTCGGCGTCGGACACCATATACGCCGCTGTAGTGCGGGCAGCGTTGACTTCAACCACTTTCTGCCATTCAGCGACCAGCCGTTCGTTGCGAACGTTCTCGGCCACCAGGGCCTCGGTCTTGGCGCTGGCGCTTTGCAAGCGCATGATACCCACCACGGTCATTGCCGCCAGCAGCACCAGCACGACAGCAAAAGCCAAACCAAGACGCGCCCCGATTTTCAGGTTTTTCATCGTGATCTCCCCAGTTCTTGTGTCAGTCGGTCGATGCCGCTTTTTCACGATGGTAACGCCAAATCAGTTTGTGTTCAGCAAGAGAATTGTCACTATACAAATCGAAACATTTATACCTGTAAGGCAACTGACGCCGCTCCTTTCGAATTCTGGGCTAGGATAGGGGGCATGCCCAAACTGCTTCGTACCGGCTTGCTGTTGTGGCTGGCCTGGCCCGCCTGGGGCTCGGCTGCAACCTACACGGCCTACAACACTTACCTGCATCCACCATTCGTGCAGCCGGATGGCAACGGACTTGCAATGGAATTGGTGCAGGCCTTGAACCGCAACATGGGCGAAGACGAGTTTGTCCTGGAAAACGTGCCGCGTGCCCGCTTTGTGGCAATGGCGGGGCAGCGCCGTGAGCGGATCGATGGCATCGCCTTATTCCTGTCGCCGGCCTTTCTCGAGCCACCCTTGGCCAGCAGCTATGGCTGGAGCGCCCCCTTGTTCTCGGACCGCAATGTGCTGGTGTTCAAGGCCGGGCATGTACCCGCCAGCCCGATGCCGCGATCGCTGCGCGGCTTGCGGTTTGGCGCGGTACGCGGCCACGTTTACCGCTACCTCGATAGCATGGAAAGGCGTGGTGAACTGCGCGTCGATGAAGTCGGGGATGAAATGAACAACCTGCGCAAGCTGGTCGCGGGCCGTATCGATTTTACGGTGGTGAACCGCCTGCATTTTCGTGCGCTGGCGGAGCAATCGCCTGAACTGCAACAGCTGGTGGCGGCGCCCGAGCCGGGAGGGGAGTTCCTGCGCCACATCCTGCTGTCGCCGCGCTTGCCGCCAGGGACAGCCCAGCGTCTTGCCGCGGCAGTGCAGGCGCTGCAGCATGACCCCGAATGGCTGGCAGCGCTGGCGCGTTACGGCGCCGTGCCGGCCAGGATCACATCAGGATGACGTCGTACTGTTCCTGGTGGTAGCTGGTCTCGACCTGCAGCGAGATCTTCTTGCCGATGAAGTCGCCCAGCATCGCGAGGTGCTGCGATTCTTCTTCGAGGAACAGGTCGACCACTTCCTGCGAGGCGAGGATGCGGAATTCGCGCGGGTTGAACTGCTTGGCTTCGCGCAGCAGCTCGCGCAGGATTTCGTAGCAGATGGTGCGCGAGGTCTTGACCTGGCCCTTGCCTTCGCAGGCGGGGCAGGGTTCGCACAGGATATGGGCCAGCGATTCGCGCGTGCGCTTGCGCGTCATTTCCACCAGTCCCAGCGCGGAGAAGCCGGATACCGATACCTTGGTGCGGTCGCGCGCCAGGGCTTTCTTCAGTTCCGCGAGCACGGCGTTGCGGTGCTCGGTGTTTTCCATGTCGATGAAGTCGAGGATGATGATGCCGCCCAAGTTGCGCAGGCGCAGCTGGCGCGCGATGGCGTGCGCCGCTTCGAGATTGGTCTTGAAGATGGTGTCGGCAAAATTGCGGCCGCCGACGAAACCGCCGGTGTTGACGTCGATGGTCGTCATGGCCTCGGTCTGGTCGACGATCAGGTAGCCGCCGGATTTCAGGTCGACGCGGCGGCCCAAGGCACGGTGGATCTCTTCTTCCACGCCATACAGGTCGAACAGCGGGCGCTCGCCGGTATAGTGCTGCAGGCGCTGCAGCACGGAAGGCGTGTAGATGCGGCCGAATTCCGTCAGCGACAGGAAGTTCTCGCGCGAATCGACCTGGATGGTTGCGGTCTCGTCGTGCACGAAGTCGCGCAGCACGCGCTGGGCCAGGCTCAAGTCCTGGTGCAGCAGGGAGGTCGGCGGGCGGGTACGCGCGCCGTGGCAGATCGCGCCCCAGGTCTTGCGCAGGTATTCGATGTCGGCCTGCAGGTCGCTGTCCGAGGCGTCTTCCGCCTGGGTGCGCACGATGTAGCCGCCTTTTTCATCTTCCGGCAGCAGGCTTTGCATGCGCGCGCGCAGGGCTTCGCGGTCGGCTTCCTTCTCAATTTTCTGCGAGATGCCGATATGGCCGTCCTGCGGCAGGTAGACCAGCATGCGGCCCGCGATGGATATCTGGGTCGACAGGCGTGCGCCCTTGGTGCCGATCGGGTCCTTGATCACCTGCACGGTCAGCACCTGGCCGTCGAACAGCAGCTTTTCGATCGGGGTCGGGGTGGCGTTCTGGGCGCCGTCATGCGGGCGGGCTTCCCAGATATCGGCTACGTGCAGGAAGGCTGCGCGCTCCAGGCCGATGTCGATGAAGGCCGACTGCATGCCGGGCAGCACCCGCACCACTTTGCCGGAATAGACATTGCCCGCCAGGCCGCGCGTCAGGGTACGCTCGATGTGCAGTTCCTGCACGGCGCCCTGCACGATGAGGGCAACGCGGGTTTCCTGGGGGGTGATATTTATGAGGATATCTTCGTTCATCAGGGGAGTTTCAATCCTGCCTGGCGCAAAAGTTGCGCCGTTTCGTACAGCGGCAGGCCCATGATGCCGGAGTGGCTGCCTTCGATGTGTTCAACGAACAGGGCGGCCAGGCCCTGGATGCCGTAGCCGCCGGCCTTGTCGTAAGGCTCGGTGGAGGCGCAATAAGTCTTGATCTCGGCCTCCGTCAGCTTGCCGAAGCGGACGTCGGAAACCTGGGTGATATGGCCGGAAAAGTCCTGCGAATGCACGGCAACCGAGGTCAGTACCTGATGGGTGCGGCCGGACAGCTTGTGCAGCATGTCGGTGGCTTCGCGCACGTTGGCCGGCTTGCCGAGGATTTCGCCGTCGATGGTGACGGTGGTGTCGGCCGCCAGGATGGGGCGCAGGATCAGGCGGCGGCGCTGGATCATGTCCCAGGCGAAATCGGCCTTTTCCTGGGCCACGCGGCCGACGTAGGCCAGCGGCTCCTCGCCGGCATGGACCTCTTCGCTGACGTCCGGCCCGCGCGGGCCGTCGTTACGCAGCAAAAGCAGTTCAAAGTCCACGCCGATCTGGCGCAGCAATTCGCGCCGGCGTGGACTCTTGGAAGCCAGGTAGATCTTCTTTTCGACCAGTTTCATCGTTTGCCTTAAGGGTTAGACACGATGATAAGGGTGGTTTTGCGTTATTGTCCACGCCCTATACAACTGTTCGGCCAGCATGACACGCACCATGCCATGCGGGAGGGTCAGGCTGGACAGGCGAATCATGCCTTCCGCCTTCGCCTTCAGCCCCGGATCGAGGCCGTCGGCGCCGCCGATCAGGAAGGCCGTATCGCGGCCGTCCTGCTGCCATGCTTCCAGCTGCTGGGACAGGCCCACGCTGGTCAGGTCCTTGCCGCGTTCATCGAGGGCGATGATGCGCACCGATTTCGGCAGGGCCGCCTCGATACGCTCCCTTTCCAGGGCCATGGCGGTGGCGGCGGTCTTGCTGCCGGAACGCTCAACGGGCTTGATTTCCTTCAGCACGATGCGCAGTTCCGGCGGCATGCGTTTCACGTATTCCGTGAAGCCGCTTTCGATCCAGGCCGGCATTTTATGGCCGACCGCAGCGATGATCAGCTGCACGAATTACTCAGCCGCAGGCTTCTTGATACGCTTGATCACGGTCTTGGCTGGCGCTGCGGCTGCAGCGGCGGCTTTCTTCTCCTTGGCGGCCTTGGCGGATGCCTCGGCGGTCTTGGTGGAAGCGACCTTCACTTTCTTGCCTTCCGGTGCGACGACCTTCGGCGCGGCCTTCTTGGCGGCGGCTTTCTTCGCCACGGCGCCGGCTGCGGCGGTTGCCTTCACGGTGCCTGGCTTTTTGGCCGCTGGCTTCTTCTCGACCACGGCTTCGGCAGCTTTGGCGGCCTTGGTGGCGGCCAGGTGGCCGGATTTCTTCGGTGCGGCCTCTTTTTCAGCGGCTGCCTTGCCTTCGGCGGTGGACTTGCGCTTGGCAGCGCCCAGTTTCACCGGCTTTTCGCCCCAGATTTCTTCCAGGCGGTAGTAAGCGCGGATCGGGGCCTGCATGATGTGCACGATCATGTCGCCCAGGTCCACCAGCACCCATTCGCCGGTATCTTCACCTTCGATGCCGATCACGTCGCCGCCGGCTTCCTTCACCTTGTCGCGCACCGAGGCAGCCAGTGCCTTGGTCTGGCGGTTGGAAGTACCGGAAGCGATGGCGATGCGGTCGAAGAGGCTGGTCAGGCCGGTGGTGTCGAACAGGACGATTTCCTGGCCCTTGACGTCTTCCAGGGCGTCCACGACGATGGATTGCAGTTTTTTGATATCCATTATTTAGTTCTTATACAAATTATGTTGTTCAATATAGTCTAGCACTACCGGTGGCAGAAGCGAGTTCGCCCCATCCCCCCGTTGTAATGCAGCACGAATGGCAGTGGCCGAGATGTCGACGGCTAAATCAGCCGCCAGCATGGTCATGCCCGCCGGGGTGTTCCTGACCTGATCCGGCGTGGCCAGGCGGCGCTGGAATTCAGCTGCCACCTCGGCCGGCACGTGGGCGTCGTCCAGCTCGAAGCCGGGCCTGGCCGCCACGCAGAAGTGGGCCAGGTCGAACAGGTTGCGCCATTCGTGCCAGGTATTCAGTCGCTGCAGCTGGTCGGCGCCCATCAGGAAGGCCAGCGACACGTCGGGCCCCACGTCGGCGCGGATCGCCCGCAGCGTTTCGATCGTATAAGTGGCGCTGCCGCGCGCCAGTTCCTGCCAGTCGATCGTGACCGGGCAGGTCAGGCCTTGGAAGGCCAAAGTCAGCATATCCACCCGCTGCTGTGGCGTCGCCACCAGCGCGCCCTTTTGCCAGGGCAGGGCCGGTATCACCAGCAGCGCATCGGCGTTGAGCAGTTGGACAAACTGCTTGCCAAGCGCGACGTGGCCGTTGTGCACCGGATCGAAACTGCCTCCCAGCAGTGCGATGCAGCGTTTCACTCGGCCAGCCAGTCGCGGTGCGGGAGGAAGTCGGTATACAGCGCTGCTTCCGCGCTGCCGTCTTCCGGATGCCAGTCGTAGCGCCATTTGACGATCGGCGGCATGGACATCAGGATCGCTTCCGTGCGGCCACCGGACTGCAGGCCGAACAGGGTGCCTCGGTCGAACACCAGGTTGAATTCGACGTAACGTCCGCGGCGGTAGGCCTGGAAGTCGCGCTCGCGTTCACCGTATGGCGTGTCCTTGCGGGCTTTCACTACCGGCAGGTAGGCGGCCAGGAATGCGTCGCCCACGCTGCGGGTCATTTCAAAACTCTTCTCGAAGCCAAGGGCGTTGAAGTCATCGAAGAAGATGCCGCCCACGCCGCGTGCTTCCTTGCGGTGCTTCAGGTAGAAGTACTCGTCGCACCATTTCTTGAATTTCGGGTGCAGGTCTTCGCCATATGGCGCCAGTGCGTCGCGGCAGGTGGCGTGGAAGTGCTTCGCGTCTTCCTTGTTGCCGTAATAGGGCGTCAGGTCCATGCCGCCGCCGAACCACCAGACCGGCTTGCCGTCGGCGGTGCTGGTGCTGAAGAAGCGCACGTTCATGTGCACGGTCGGCGCGTACGGATTGCGCGGGTGCAGCACCAGGCTCACGCCCATGGCTTCCCATGGCTGGCCGCCCAGCTCCGGGCGGTGCGCCGAGGCCGACGGCGGCAGCTTGGCGCCGGTCACGTGGCTGAAATTGCAGCCGCCGCGCTCGAAGACGTTGCCCTCTTCGATCAGGCGCGAAATGCCGCCGCCGCCCTCCGGGCGTTCCCATGCATCGCGCAGGAATGGCTTGCCGTCCACATCCTCCAGGGCGGAGATGATGCGGTCTTGCAGGCCTAAGAGCCAGGCTTTGACTTCTTGTGGGTTGGGGGCGGTCATTTCTTTTCTTTGCTCTTTACTTCAAACCGGGTTACGCGGCGGTCGTGGGCCAGGGTGTCTGACCCTGCGGGTCAGACACCGGGGTACCGGTTTTAGTGCTTCAGGCCCCGCCAGCCGATGTCGCGGCGGAACTGCACGCCTTCGAAGCCGATCTTGTCGACCGCCTCGTAAGCCTGCTTCTGCGCCATTTTCACGTTGTCGCCCAGGCCCACCACGCACAGGACCCGGCCGCCCGAGGTCACCAGCTTGCCGTCCGCATCATCGGCGGTGCCTGCATGGAAGGTAACGGAATCCGGCGTCTCGGCCGGAATGCCATGGATATGGTCGCCCTTGCGCGGCGCGTCAGGGTAGCCGGCGGCTGCCAGCACCACGCCAACGGCGGTGCGGCGGTCCCATTCCAATTCCACCTGGTCCAGGCTGCCGTTGACGGCGTGTTCCATCACGCCCAGCAGGTCGGTCTTCAGGCGCGACATGATCGGCTGGGTTTCCGGGTCGCCCATGCGGCAGTTGAATTCCAGCGTCTTCGGGTTGCCGGCAGCGTCGATCATCAAGCCCGCATACAGGAAGCCGGTGAACTGGATGCCGTCTTTCGCCATGCCCTGGATGGTAGGCATGATGATCTCGCGCATCACGCGCGCATGCATGGCCGGGGTCACGATCGGGGCCGGGGAGTAAGCGCCCATGCCGCCGGTGTTCGGGCCCTGGTCGTTGTCGAGCAGGCGCTTGTGGTCTTGCGAGGTGGCCAGCGGCAGCACGTTCTTGCCGTCGCACATGACGATGAAGGACGCTTCTTCGCCGGCCAGGAATTCTTCGATCACGATACGCGCGCCGGCGTCGCCGAAGGCGTTATCGGACAGCATGTGGTCAACTGCGCCATGCGCTTCTTCCAGGGTCATGGCAACCACCACGCCCTTGCCGGCGGCCAGGCCGTCGGCCTTGATCACGATCGGGGCGCCCTTGGCGTCGACGTAAGCGTGGGCTGCCTTGGCATCGGCGAAGGTCTCGTACTCGGCGGTCGGGATGCCGTGGCGCTTCATGAAGGCCTTGGCGAAGTCCTTGGACGATTCGAGCTGCGCCGCTTCCTTGGTCGGGCCGAATACTTTCAGGCCGCGCGCGCGGAACAGGTTGACGATGCCGGCAGCCAGCGGCACTTCAGGGCCGACCACGGTCAGGCCGATGTGCTCTTGCTCGACGAAGTCGGCCAGCGCATTCAGGTCGGTGATCGGCACGTTTTCCAGGCGCACGTCGCGCGCGGTGCCGCCGTTGCCGGGTGCAACATAGACCATCTGTACGCGTTCCGACTGCGCCAGTTTCCAAGCCAAAGCGTGTTCACGGCCGCCCGAGCCGACTACCAGGATCTTCATAAGGATTATTCTTCGATGACAGCGTTGGTATAGATTTCCTGGACGTCATCCAGGTTTTCCAGTGCATCCAGCAGCTTTTGCATCTTGGCCGCGTCTTCACCGGTGAATACGGTCTCGGTGGCTGGCTTCATGATCACTTCGGCCACCTCGGCCTTGAAACCGGCCGCTTCCAGCGCGTCTTTCACGCCGGCGAAATCGTGCGGGCCGCACAGCACTTCGATGCCGCCTTCCTCGTCGGTCACCACGTCTTCGGCGCCGGCTTCCAGCGCAGCGTCCATCAGCCTGGCTTCATCGGTGCCCGGGGCGAACAGGAACTGGCCGGTGTGCTGGAACATGAAGGCCACGGAACCTTCGGTGCCCATATTGCCGCCGTATTTGTTGAAGGCATGGCGCACTTCAGCCACGGTGCGCACGCGGTTGTCGGTCATGCAGTCGACGATGATGGCCGCGCCGCCAATGCCGTAGCCTTCGTAACGCACTTCTTCATAGTTGGCGCCGTCGCCGCCGCCGGTGCCGCGCGTAATGGCGCGGTTCACATTGTCCTTCGGCATATTGGCGTCAGCGGCCTTGTCGACTGCCAGGCGCAGACGCGGATTGGAGTTCAGGTCGCCGCCGCCCATGCGCGCAGCCACCGTGATTTCCTTGATCAGGCGCGTCCAGATTTTGCCGCGTTTCGCGTCCGTTGCAGCCTTTTTATGCTTAATATTGGCCCATTTGCTGTGTCCAGCCATGTTCAATCTTCCTTAGACGGTATGCAATCGAGGGCGACATTCTAGCATACCGGTACCTCTATGAATTTGTCGCGCCGGCGCGACCAAAAGTGCTCCCGCAACCCTTGCAGGCATGTTTAGTAGCTTTCCTCGAGGGCATTTCATCGGCTTGTAAAGTTACCATCGTAAAACAACAACTTTTATATTGAAGGAGACTTATGGATCGTCGGCAATTTATCAAATTGGGCGGCTTCATTACAGTATCGGCTGCCACCAGCGGCCTGGCAGGCTGCGGCGGCAGCGATTACACCCCGCCGGCACCCGGCTTGCCGCCCGCGACCGGCGCCAACTGGAAATTCCCGCAAAGCGTAGCCTCCGGCGATCCGCGCGCCGACAGCATCATGCTCTGGACCCGCGTGGTGCCGACTTCACTGGACGACGTGGCCACCGTCACCGCCAAGAGTGGCGTGACGGTGCGCGTGCAGGTCAGCGCGGCCGACAATACGGCTTCCCTGGGCGGCAACAAGGCGCTCGAAGGCACTATGGTGGTCGATGCCCAGATCGAGCTGAACGCCGATTTCGATAACACGATCCGCCACAAGGTCACCGGCCTGCAGCCGAATACCGTTTACTTTTACCAGTTCACCGCAGGCGACGTGCGTTCCAACGTGGCCCGCTTCAAGACCGCGCCGGCGGCCGACGCCAGCGTATCGCAGCTGCAATTCGCCTACCTGACCTGCCAGGACTGGAGCATCAACCACTGGGGCGCGCTGGATCATATTGCCAAAAATGAAAAACTGGACTTCATCGTCCACCTCGGCGACTACATTTACGAGACCGTGGGCGAGGCCTTCCAGGTCGGCTCCGTCGAAACCCGCCACAGCGCGCTGACCCTGCCGGACGGCACCTTCAAGAACGGCAGTTCGGGCGCGAAATACGCAACGACCCTGGCCGATTACCGCTACCTGTACAAGAAGTACCGTACCGATACGCGCCTGCAGGCCGTGCACGAGCGCTTCGCCTTCATCGCGATCTGGGACGACCACGAATTCAGCGACGATTCCTGGGGCGATACCCAGACCTACGCCGAAGGCGAGAAGCACGACACCAATCGCCGCCGCAGCGCCAACCAGGCCTGGTTTGAATTCATGCCGGCCGACGTCGCGCTCGACAGCGCTGCGACCGGCTTCCAGAACATCAAGATCTACCGCGACTTCCAGTTCGGCAAACTGATGCAGCTGGTGATGACCGACGAGCGCCTGTACCGCGCCGACCACGTGGTACCCGAGCAGATGACCAATCCGGCCACGGGCCAGCCGCTGGGCAGCATCGGCGCGCGCTACCTGGTGGCGCAAGACCTGTATAGCGCCGCCGAAGCGCAGAAGGTCGCGGCCGTTGGCGGTAGCGATCCGCTGGCTGCCATCAGCATGCTGGGCGCCACCCAGCGCGACTGGTGGAAGAACACCATGAAGGCCGCCACCGCCACCTGGAAACTGTGGGGCAATGAAGTGTCGCTGCTGCGCATGGGCCTGAGCGGCACAGATGCCATCGCCACTCTGGTGGCGCTGCAGGCCTTGACCAAGCTGGTCACCGATATCAGCACCACGGCTGCCACCTCCACCGGCGGCAACGTGCCGGTCGCGAGCGCCATTGTCGGCGCCATGACCGCCGGTGCTTCGGTTTCCGTGGCTGCCGCAGCCGGAACAGCGATCGCCACTTCCGCAGCCGGAGGCGGCGACACCAGCGCGCGCCTGACGGCTGCCGTCGGCGCCGGGCTGAATTCGACCCAGGCCAGCGTGGCCGTGCTGGCATTCGGCCAGGCTGAAAACGTGGCCAAGTCGGGCGGCAACGCTGTTGCCCAGGCTACCGCGGCGGCACAAGGCATCGCGATCGGCTACATCAAGCCGGACGTGCAGGCCAAGGGCGCTGCATCGGTATTCGTGGTTGCTTCGGGCCAGGCTGCTGCGCTGGCGCCTTACTTCCGCAAGTTCCTGATCAACTGCGACCAGTGGGACGGCTATAACGCCGAACGCAAGGCCCTGATGTCGCACCTGAAAACCAACGGCATCGGCAACGTGGTGGCGCTGACCGGCGACATCCACTCCTTCTTCGCCGGCACCGTCAATGATGACTACGATGCCGCGGGCGGCGGCACCCCGGTCATGGTGGACCTGGTATCGGCAGGCGTCAGCTCCGATTCCTTCTTCACCTACCTGCGCGAAGCAGCGGCCAACCTGGGCAGCCTGGGCACGCTGGTGTCCCTGCCGCTGTCGGTGCCGGTGCCGAACGTGGGCACCATTACGCTCAACGTGAACCTGCTGGACTACACCATGGGCAAGGTTTCGCCGACGGCCGATGCGTTGGCGACTTCGCTGATGATCCAGTTGCGCGGCGCGCTGGGGGCGAAAGGTGTGCCGGAAGCGCTGCTGGATGCGACCTTGGATGCGGTGCTGTCGGCCATCAAGGCCGATTCCAACTTCGCCACCCTGGTCGGCCTGGCGCAGCAACTGTCCAGCCTGAACAGCAACCCTTGGCTGCGCCATGTGAATACCGATGCGCAGGGCTTCACCGTGGTGACGCTGACGCCGGGCTCGCTGGTGGCCCAGTTCAAGCAGGTGAACAAGCTGGTTGGAGGCAATGCGCCGGCGACCGTGATTGCCAAGGTCACGACCGCCACCGTGACCGCTGGCCAGGCTGCCGTAGTGGTGTCGTAAACGCCGCCAGAACCGGCACAACGGTGCCTGACCCGCAGGGTCAGGCATCTGGCATGCAGCCGCCGCAGGCCGGTTTTGGCGGGCCGCCAGCAAGGCTGGCGGCTTGCCGCTACAATGGTGGCATGGAAATAGCCACATCGGAACCGCAGGGCAAACGCGCCGCCTACCTGGGAGGGCTGGCGATTGCTATCGGCGGCGCCATCCTGTTTTCCACCAAGGCCATCGTCGCCAAGCTGCTGTACCGCTACCACCTCGACGCGGTCACGGTGATCGCCTTCCGCATGCTGTTCTCGCTGCCAGTCTTCGCTGCCATCGCGCTGTGGAAGATGCGCACCGATCCGCCATTAAGCCGCGCTGATGCCTGGCGCCTGATCGGCCTGGGCCTGGTCGGCTACTACCTTTCATCCTATCTCGATTTCCTCGGCCTGGAATACATTACCGTCGGCCTTGAGCGCCTGATCCTGTTCCTGACCCCGTCCTTTGTGCTGCTGGCTTCCGCGCTATGGCTGAATAAGCAAATCGGCCGCAGCCAGTGGCTCTCGCTGCTGACTGCCTACGCCGGCATCGTGCTGGTGTTCTTCCACGACCTGCGCGACGGCGGCAGCAATGTAGCCCTGGGTTCGCTGCTGGTGCTGGGCTCCGCACTGGCATACGCCCTGTATTTGCTGGCTTCCGGCGAAATGGTCAAGCGCCTTGGCTCCCTGCGCCTGGTGTCTTACGCCATGTGCGTGTCGAGCGCTGCCTGTATCGGCCAGTTTTTCCTGCTGCGGCCTGCAGCGCTGCTGGTGCAGCCGATGGAAGTGTATGGCCTGTCGCTGGTCAATGGCATCCTGTGCACGGTGATGCCGGTGTTCATGACCATGATGGCCGTGCAGCGCATCGGCGCCGGTCCGGCTTCGCTGGCGGGTATGATTGGCCCTGTTTCCACGCTGTTTTTTGGCGCCGTCATCCTGTCCGAACCCGTCACCAGTTGGCAACTGGCGGGAACGGCCCTGGTGCTGGCCGGTATCTATCTGCTGTCGAAAGTGAAAGGTAAAGAGAAATGACGCCCCGCATTGCCCTGATTGCCCACGACAAGAAAAAAGACGACATGATCGCGCTGGCCCGCGAGTACGCCGCTTTCCTGCGCACCTGCAAATTGTGCGCGACAGGTACCACGGGCGGCCGCCTGATTGCGGAAGTGGGCCTGACGGTCGAACGCAAGCATTCCGGCCCGCTGGGCGGCGATTTGCAGATCGGATCCCTGCTGGTTGACGGGCATATCGATGCCATCATCTTCCTGCGCGACCCGATGACGCCGCAGCCGCACGAGCCGGATATCAATGCTTTGGTGCGTGCCTGCGACGTGCACAACGTTGCTTGCGCTACCAATATGGCCAGCGCCCACCTGGTGCTGTCGCAACTGCAGGCTGATGCCGCAAAATCGCAGCCCGTCGCATGAATCTTGGCCGGCGCCGCGCGCGCTGGCAATGTAGCGCCCTCATTACAAGATAGAGGAGAGCCTGCATGAAAACCATCCTTGGCGCGGTTGCCGCCTTTGCTGCCGCCTCGGCCACGCTCGCAGCCCATGCCGCCGAACCTGCGCTGGCCGGCTATTGGGTCGGGACCTATGGTGTCGGGAACGACGTCAATTTCCTGCGACCGCACTTTGGCACGGATGGCAAAGCCACCGTCGATATTCCCGCCTTCGACAAAAAAGGCTTGCCGCTGGGCGCAGTCGCGCAGCAGGGCAAGCAGGTGCATTTCGACCTGCCCGGCCCGGACGGCGTGCTGCAGTTTGGCGGTAAGCTCCAAGGCGACCTGCTGGCCGGCAAAGTAAGCCTGAACGGAAATGATGGCAAGTTCGCTTTCCGCCGCACCCTGGCCGATGATCCGGCACGCCACCAGCCGCTGCTGGGTGCTTACGAATTTCCCGGCAAGCGCGTGGTCGTGCTCTCGGAGTGGGGCGACTTCCCGCAAATGTTTTACAGTGATATGAGCACCGGCCGCTACGCCTCCATGTTCGCCGAAAGCGAGAAAGTATATTACGCCGGCGCCGGCAACTTGAATCCCGAAGTGCGCGAAACGACCATGCGCTTCGAGGGCAACAAGGTGACCTGGCAGCAGGCCGGCAAGAAGGAGGCCGGCCGCCGCCTGCAATTCCGTTCGGAGGAAGTCACCTTCAGGAATGGCGACGTTACCCTCTCCGGCACCCTGGTACTGCCGGAAGGGAAGGGGCCGTTTCCCGCCATTGTGCTGACGCAGATGTCGAGCCCCGCACCGCGCGGCGCCTATGCCCTGCAGGCTTATTACTTCGCAGCCCTTGGCATGGCCGCGCTGATGTACGACAAGCGCGGCGTCGGAAAATCCACCGGTGAATTCAACAAGGCCACCATGGAGCAGTTGGCCGACGATGCCATCGCAGGCATCGAGCTGCTCGGCAAGCGCAGCGACATCAAGGCCGGCGCGATCGGCACCTGGGGCCATAGCCAGGGCGGCTGGCTGGCGCCGCTGGCAGCGGTCCGTTCGCAAAAGGTCGCCTTCGTGATTGCGCAAGCCGCGTCGGCCGTACCGCCTGCCGAGCAGGAGGTGTACCGCATCGAGAACACGTTGCGCGCGCAGGGCTTCAGCGAAGAAGAAATCAAGGCCGGCGCCGCCTACCAGGAAAAGCTGATGCGCTGGGTGACCAGCAGCGGCGCCAATCGCGCCGAATTGCTGGCCGCCGCACGCGCCGGCGAGAGCGCGCGCTGGGCGAGCCAGGTCGAAATCGTACCGGACACCTTGAAAGAGAAGCCGAGCGAGACCAGCACGGCCTTTTATAGCTACGATCCGCTGCCGGACTTGAAGAGGCTGAAAGCGCCCGTGGTATATATTCTCGGCGAGAAAGATGCTTTCGTGCCGGTGCATAAGAGCGCGGAACTGTTCCGGCAAACGCTCGATGCGAGCGGCCACAAAGACCACCAGGTCTGGATGTTGCCGCGTGCCGCGCACGGTTTGTGGGAAACCGACGTCGACGGCGGCAACGCCTACATCAACTCCACGCACTGGGCGCGTGAACACTACCCACGCATGACACAATGGCTGCGCGAGCGCGGCTTTATCACACACTAGAGGAGTATTGAATGGTCAAGGCGATACGCATGTCCCGCACCGGCGGGCCGGAAGTGATGGAATACGTCGATGTCGAAGTAGGGGCGCCCGGTCCTGGCGAAGCGACGGTACGGCACGAGGCGATCGGCCTTAACTTTATCGATGTGTACTTCCGCACCGGCCTGTATCCACAGCCGCTGCCGGGCGGCCTCGGGCAGGAAGGCGCCGGCGTGGTGGAGGCGGTGGGAGAGGGTGTCACCCACGTGCGCGCAGGCGACCGGGTTGCCTATGCCGGGCGTCCGAACGGCGCTTACGCGCAAGTGCGCAATATGCCCGCCGGCCTGCTGGTGAAGCTGCCCGATGCAATCGGCAGCGATACCGCGGCTGCCATGATGCTGCAGGGGATGACGGTGCAATACCTGTTCCACAGCGCCGCGCCGCTCAAGGCGGGCGACACCATCCTGTTCCATGCGGCGGCCGGAGGCGTGGGCCTGATCGCCTGCCAGTGGGCGCGTGCCCTTGGCGTGAACCTGATCGGCACCGCCGGTTCGGACGAGAAAGTCGCGCTGGCGTTGCAGCATGGCGCGACCCACGCGATCAACTACAACACGGAAAACTTCACCGAGCGGGTGCGCGAGATCACCGGCGGCAAAGGCGTCTCCACGGTGTTCGATTCGATCGGCAAGGACACCTTTATCGGTTCGCTCGATTGCCTGCGCCCGCGCGGCATGATGGTCAGCTTTGGCAATGCGTCCGGGCCGGTGGCCAATTTCTCGCTCGGCGAACTGGCTTCGCGCGGATCGCTGTTCCTGACCCGCCCTGCGCTGGGTAACTACACCGCGACGCGTGCCGATCTCGAAGCTTGCGCGCAGTCGCTGTTCGACGTGGTGGTGCGCGGCGACGTGAAGATCGAAATCAAGCAGCGCTATAATCTGGCGGATGTGGGGCAGGCGCATCGTGACCTCGAAGCGCGCCGCACCACGGGTTCCACCATCCTCTTGCCCTGAATGCGAATATGACCGACCAGAACCGCCCAGCCGAAGACAACGACGGCACCCCGAAATTTGGACGCTTGCTCCTCGTCCTGCTGAGCGCGGTGGCCCTGATCGGTCTTATTACCTTTGCCAGCGAAGCCTATTACCGGTGAGCTTTGGATAGTTTGTGTCGAATTTCTTTACACTAAGCTTCTTTGGCATCGAGATAATATAGGTTTCTCCAAAGAAAACATCATTGCGCTCAATAGTTTACTGATGAGTTGTTGAATTTGGCATAATTCTTGCTTATGTTCCGCCGGGACATTTGAATTTCAAGGAAGAATTATGAGAAACGCAATGTTTGGCAGAGCGTTGAAAGGTTTCGCGGCAGTTGCGGCGTTGGTGCTGGCGTCGGCAGTCCAGGCCGGTCCGGTCAACCTGGTACAAAATGGCGGGTTTGAACTGAGCACCCACGGCAATGGCCAGATCGACTTCAATACCTCCGTGTCGGGTTGGTCTGCACCGAAGGGCTACAATTTTGTCTTCGCTTCCGGCACTGCCGACACCACCGGCGCCGTGTCCTGGTTCGGCGGCCAGAACGATATCCCCCTGACGCTATGGGGCGCCAATAACGGCGGCGCCAACGCACTGGCAAACAGCGCCAACGGCGGCAACTTCATCGCCGCTGACGGCGCCTATGGCGTGGTCGCCATCGAGCAGGCAATCAACAACCTGGTGATCGGCACTACCTACACGCTGCAGTTCGAATGGGCGGCTGCCCAGCAGTGGGGCTTCCACGGCGAGACCAGCGAAAAGTGGAGCGTGAGCATTGATGGCAACACGTTCGAAACGGCCACTTACAATAACCAGAGCCAGGCATCGAGCCGCTGGATGCAGGAAGCGTTCACATTTACCGCCCGGTCCAGCGGCAGCCTGCTGTCCTTCCTCGCAGCCGGGACGCCGGAAGGCCATCCGCCTTTCTCCCTGCTTGACGGCGTTTCGCTGTTTGCCATCAACACGCCGGATAATGGTTCCCCGCCAGCCGAAGTGCCGGAGCCTGCCAGCCTGCTGGTCATGCTGACCGGACTTGGCTTGCTCGCATTGGCGCTGCGCCGTCGCCGCCAGCCTTGAGCTGAAGCCCTGTCATGGCAGCCTTGGCCGAACAGGTCTTGCGGCTCGCAGTATGGCTGTGCGTGCTGTGTGCGATCTTCTTGCCGCTGGAGCGCTATTTCGCCGTGCGCCAGGCGCAGCCCGGTGAGCGCCAGCGCTGGCCGGACCTGTTCTATTATTTTGCCAACAGCTTGCTGCCGATGCTGGTGCTGGCGGTGCCGCTGGCGCTCGTCGCGCAATTGGCGCGCGCACTGATTCCAGTCGCGATACCGGAAACGCTGGCTGGCTTGCCGCTCGCCGCGCGCCTGCTGCTGGCACTGCTGATCGGCGACATCGGGGCTTACTGGTCGCACCGTCTGGCCCATCACTGGCCGCTGCTGTGGCGCTTCCACGCCGTGCACCATAGCGCCACCCACGTCTACTTCCTGACCAATACGCGCGCGCACCCGGTCGACCTGCTGTTCACGCGGCTGTGCAGCCTGTTGCCCCTGTACGTGCTCGGCCTGGCTGGTCCAGGCGTGGCGGGCAGCGCGACGCCGGTGGCGGTGATACTGCTTGGCAGCGTGTGGGGCTTTTTCATCCATTCGAATATCCGGGTGCGCCTGGGGCCGCTGGAGTGGCTGTTGTCGACCCCTGCCTTCCACCATTGGCACCATACGCGCCGCGACCATGTGGACCGCAATTTTGCCGCCATGCTGCCGGTGCTGGACCGGGTGTTTGGCACGCACTACCTGCCGGCCCAATGGCCGGCCGAATATGGTAGCGATACCGCCGTCTCCAGCCAGCTCGGCGGGCAAATCGCCGCACCGTTCTCGCCGGCAGCGCCGGCTGTCACGTTTGAACGTACTGAAAGTTGAATTACCAGAATGCCTAATGCGCGCCACCGTTTGATACTGCACGTCCTCACGCTATTTGCCGGATGGTGGCTGTCCCTGTCGCTGGCAGTGGCAGCCGCCGCGCCCGTTGCTCCTGCCGTGCCCGCGGCGGCGGCGGCTGCGCCAGCCTTCAGCCTTGACCCCACTTCAGCCCTGCACAAAAAGGCCGAAAACAATAACTGGCTCGGCATCCAGGACCAGGTCCAGTCGCGCCACCAGCAACTGCTAACGTCGCGCACGCTGACCGTCATGCTCTACCTGCTGTGGGGCGTGATCGCGCTGGTGCTGGTGTACACCGTGCGGCACTATTACTTCACCTTCAACCGGTTGTACGGTAACCAGCGCCATCCCTACCTTGACGTTGACAGCGGCAACTGGCCGAGCGTGACGGTGCTGGTGGCTGCGCATAACGAACAGGCCGTGATTGCCGATTCGCTGCGCGCGCTGCTGGAAGTGGACTATCCGCGCGATCGCCTGCGCATCATGCCGGTCAACGACCGCTCAACCGACGACACGCGCCGCATCATTGACGAGATCTGCGCCGCGCATCCGGGCCGCATTACGCCGTTCCACCGCAGCGGGGGCAAGCCGGGCAAGGCGGCTGCGCTGAAGGATGCGACTGCGCAGGTGGACAGCGATATCCTGATTGTGTTCGATGCCGACTATGTGCCGGGACGCGGCCTGCTGCGCCAGCTGGTGGCGCCGTTCTTCGACCCGGAAGTGGGCGCCGTGATGGGCCGGGTGGTGCCGCTGAATACCGGCAGCAACCTGCTGACCCGCCTGCTGGACATGGAGCGCTCCGGCGGCTACCAGGTCGACCAGCAGGCGCGCATGAACCTGTCGCTGGTGCCGCAATACGGCGGCACGGTCGGTGGCGTGCGGCGCATCGCGCTGGAAGCCATCGGCGGCTGGCACGAAGACGCGCTGGCTGAAGACACCGACCTGACTTACCGCCTGCTGCTCAGCGGCTGGAAAACCGCCTACCAGAACCGCTCCGAGTGCTACGAGGAAGTGCCGGAAACCTGGCCGGTACGGGTGCGCCAGATCATGCGCTGGTCGAAAGGCCACAACCAGGCCGCCTTCCGCTATGCCGGCGCCCTGCTGGCCAGCGACAAGGTAGCGCTGCGCGAAAAGCTCGACGGCATGCTGTTGCTGGGCGTGTTTGCCATGTCGCCGATCCTGCTGGCCGGCTGGATACTGGCCATCATCCTGTTTTATTTCGACGCCAACCATTGGCTGACGGGCGTGTTGGCACTGTTCTGCCTGATGTCCTACAGCGCGCTGGGCAACTTTGCCGCCTTCTTCGAGATCGGCGCCGCCGTTTACCTGGATGGCAGCCGCGAACGCATCCGCCTGATGCCCCTGAATTATTTCGGCTTCCTGGTCAGCCTGCTTTCCATCACGATCGCCACCTTCCGGCAGGTGCTGTTCGACGGCTTGTTCCGGCGCAGCCTGGAATGGGACAAGACCATGCGTTATCGCCAGCCGGAGGCCAGGCCATGAGTTGGATCGTTTTATTTTTTTCTTTCCAGGCAGTGCTGTTCCTGCTGCCCTTGCTGCCGGCGCTGGTTGAATGGCGCGCCCGGCGCGACGCGCAGCCGCTGAAAGTAGTGCGCGACTACGATGGCAATATCAAGCACTTCGCCAATCGTTTCCGCCAGTTCCTCACGGAGCAGTTTGCCGAGTTGGCGCAAGCCGCCGGCAGCACCACCGTGCCGCGCAGCGGCCGGCTGGCGACGGGCGACCGCTACCAGCTGGTTGGCGCCGACGGCAAGCCCTCGATCACCGAACAAGAGCGCGCGGCGCAGGCGGTGGAGCAATTGGTGCTGGGCACGGGCGCGCTGGAGCTGGGCCAGGGGCTGCTGTACGAAAAGGAAGTGTTTGCCGCGGGCGCGATTCGTACCGGCAGCGACAATTCCTTCCGCGCCCTGCTGGCACGCGGCGAGGTCGTGCTGGGCGAGCAATGCGACGTGCTGCGCTGGGCACACAGCGATACCCGCTTTACGGCCAGCCGCCGCGCGCGGCTGTTCGGCCGGGTCTCGGCCAACCAGGAGCTGGTGCTGCATGGCGACACCCGCTTCGGCCGCATGCATGCGCCGCAGATTCGTTTCGGCGATGTGGTGCCGCCGCCGCTGCCGCAACCGGCCAGCCGCACAACGCTGGAGCGTCCGGCTGCGCTGCTGGACGATACAGCAGGGCGCTGGCTGGCTGGGGGCGACCTGCAACTGCCGGAAGCCTGTTTCCACCATGGCGACCTGGTCGCGCGTGGCAGCATGACGGTCGGCACGTACGCCATGCTCGAGGGCAGCATCAAATGCCACGGCGACCTGCATGTCGGGGCCGGCGTGCGCATCGACGGTGCCGTGGTCTGCAGCGGCAATATGTTCATTGGCCCCGGCTGTACGATCCGCGGCCCGCTGGTCTGCGAAAAAACCATCGAGATCGATGCCGGCACGGTGCTTGGGTCGGACAGCGCGGAAACCACCGTCACCGCCGCAGAAATCCGCGTGTGCGAAGGCGCGGTAGCGCACGGCACCGTGTGGGCGAGGGAGCTCGGCTATGTCGTTCCCTCCGCAAGCATCAACTGATACAGGGAGCCATTTTGAGCGCAAACAGCATCCTCCTTTGCATGGGCACACGGCCAGAAATCATCAAGATGGCGCCGGTCTACTATGCGCTGAAGCAGGACGGCCTGGAGCCCTTGCTGCTGCATACCGGCCAGCACGAAGACATGGCCGACCCGATGTATCGTTTCTTCAAGATGCTGCCCGATTACAGCTTGCCGCTGCGGCGCACCTCCGATGCGCTGCACCACCTGTCGGCCATGCTGCTGGAGAAGCTGGGCGCAGCCTTCGAGGCTGTCAAGCCTGCGGCAGTGCTGGTACATGGCGATACCGCCAGCGCAGCCATGGCGGCACTGGCGGCGTTCTACCAGCATATCCCGGTAGGCCATGTGGAGGCGGGCTTGCGCTCGCACAACCGCTTCAATCCATTCCCGGAAGAACAGAATCGTGAGCTGATCGGCAGGCTGGCGGACTGGCATTTCGCACCGACCGAAAACGCGCGCCTGAACCTGTTGCGTGAGAACGTCGGGGGCGACCGTATCCATATGGTCGGCAATACCGTTGTCGACGCAGTGCGACTGGCAACCACCGACCCGGAGCTGGCGGGCCATCCCGATGAAATGTCCAGCCCTGAGCTGCGCGGCCTGCCGCAGGTTGCGGCGGGGCGGCGCCTGGTGTTCATCACGGCGCACCGGCGCGAAAACCTGGGGCAGCCCCTGATGTCGATTTCGACCACGGTGCGCAAGCTGTTGTTGGCCGATGAAGACCTGGTGATCGTCTGGCCGGTGCACAGCAACCCAAAGATCCGGGCGACGGTCGATGAAGTGTTCACCGACCTGCCGGAAGAAGTATCGGAACGCATCTTCCTGACCCGGCCATTGAATTATTCGACCACGCTGCAACTGCTGCGCCAATCCTGGCTGGTGTTGACCGATTCCGGCGGCATCCAGGAAGAGGCGGCTTGCCTGCACGTGCCGGTGCTGATCCTGCGCGAAACCACCGAGCGGCCCGAACTGGTAGCCAGCGGCGGAGGGCGCCTGATCGGCACCGATGGCGCAGCCATTATCGAGGCCGTCGATGCGCTGCGCGCGGACGCCCAGGCTTACGCGGCAATGCGTGCCGCCCCCAATCCATTCGGCGACGGCTTTGCTGCCGCGCGCATCAAAGACATCATGATACGGAGTATGAATGATTCGTAAGTTACACCTGCCTTTCATCTGCCTGGCAGCCCTCCTGGCGGCCGGGAAGGCCGCAGCCCAGGCCGAAAACACCGGCACGGTTGAAGCAGGGGTGCTGCACCATCGCCTGAGCGAAGGTTTTGGCGCCTGGAATCAGCAATTCGTGCGCGGCTCGCTGCGGACCTCCGACGCGACGGTGTGGAATGCGGACTTGGTGAATGCACGCCAGTTTGGCGCGCATGGCACTCTGGTCGTGGGCGGCGTCACCCACGTTATCAATGAAGACTGGTATGGCAGCCTGGCTGCCAGCCATGGCAGCAGCTTCTTCTACCCGCAGTCGCGCGGCGATGCGGTGATCAACCGCAAGCTGGGCGACGCCCGCAATGTGATTGCCACCGTCGGCGTGACCGCAGTGAATGCGCGCGACGGCCATCGCGACCGCAGCCTGTTGCTGGGCCTGTCGTGGTACCTGCCGAATGCCTGGGTGCTGCAGGGCGGCACCCGCATCAACCGCAGCAATCCCGGCGGCGTGATGGCCAACGCCAAATATATTGCAGCGACCTGGGGCTACAACAAGCAGCAATACATCGCTTTGCGCTACGATATGGGCGAGGAGGCTTACCAGTACATCGGCGCCGGTTCGGCGGACCTGCTGGTGAACTTCCGCAGCAGCGTCGTTAGCGGCACCTGGCGCAAGTGGCTGGCCCCGACCTATGGCTTCCAGTTGCGCGCGGAGGCTTACCATAACCCCTTCTATGACCGCCGCGGCCTGGAAGCGGCCCTGTTCAAGGAATTCTGAGCGTGAAGCAATTGCATGCACTGCAGCGCAAGATCGACGATATGCGCTTCCGCGGCTTCGGCGGCAGCGCGATCCAGCTGCACCGCTCGATGTACCAGATCAAGTTAAGCCGCACCAACCTGCTGGGTTCACTGGCGCTGCCCGCTGTGTTCACCATTGGGCTGCTTTGCCTGTTGTCGCCGATCCTTGCGCTGTGGCGCGGCCTGTTCGAGTTCTGGCTGCCGCGTATCGCACCGCAGGGCAGCGTGGCAGTTCGCCAGGTCGACCTGGGAGCCTACTATCTCGATTTGCCGTTCCCGCTGCTGCCGGCAGCGGAGCCGGGGAACCAGCTGTGGTGGATCACCCTGTCCGGTTGCGTGCTTGCCTTGCTGGCGACTTTCCTGGTTTCGCGCGACCGCTTCCTGCCATTGCAATATATCGTGCGCGCCTGCCTGCTGGTGCAGGCTACGGCGCTGGTCTTCTTCCACTACCTGCCGGGCGAATTCCCGTATGACTCGGCGCGCTACCTGGGCGATGCGCTGACGATGGCCTTGATCTTCCTGTTCATGATGCCATGGGGGCTGGGCGCGACCTACTACGTATTCGGTTTTTCGCTATGGCGCAAAGTGGGCTTGACTGCTTGTACCTTGGCCTACTTCGTTGTGGCCTTCCCGATGCAGTACTTGCTCCATGCATATGTACTGCACCACTTGACGCTGCTGTTCCTGCCTTTGTTGTACCTGGTATTCGGCATCTTCATGGACGTGATGATGTTTGTCGCCCTGTATTCCTGGGGCATGAGCTGGGGGCGCGCAGATGCGCGCGCGTAAACCGGCCACGCGTATGATCACCGCACTGCTGCTGACCGTCCTGCTTGTCTACGTGGCGGTGTGCGCGGTGGTGTTTTTCCGCCAGCGCAGCATGATCTACTTTCCGCAGGCGTTTGAAGGCGGAACCATGCTGTCCCTTGGCGCCGGTGGCGCGCGCGTGGGCGTTACTCTGCTCGAGCAGCCTGGGCCTTCCGCAGTGATCTACTTTGGCGGCAATGCCGAGGCAGTAGGGTATAGCCTGCCGGAACTGCAGGCTGCCTTTCCCGGCCAGGCACTGTACCTGATGCACTATCGCGGCTACGGCGCCACGCCGGGCGAGCCGACCGAGGCGGGCCTGTTTGCCGATGCACTGGCGCTGTACGAGCATGTTCGCGCGCAGCATCCCCAGGTGACAGTCGTTGGGCGCAGCCTTGGCAGCGGCATCGCCACCCGGCTGGCCAGCGCGAAAGCGGTGGACCGGCTGGTGCTGGTCACGCCCTACGACAGCTTGGCCGGCGCGGCTTCGCACCACTTCCCCTGGCTGCCGGTACGATTGTTGCTGCGCGACCGCTACGATTCGGCCAGCTACGCGCCCAAGGTCAACGCCCCCACCACCATCCTCGCCGCCGAGCGCGACGAAGTGATACCCCGCGCCAGCAGTGAAGCCCTGTACCGCAGCTTCCGCCCCGGCCTCGCAACTTTCCACGTCGTCCCCGGCGTCGGGCACAACGATATTTCGCTCCGCGCGCTGCCATTGCATTGAACTTTGCAGGATATGCATTGTCCAAGCCCTGTCAATATCCAGACAGGGGAGACCGTCATGAGCAACTCCGCAAAAGAAATGACCGAGTGCATTTCTGCTTTGACCGCACTTGTTGCAGCCTTGCATAACTTGATGGACAGTTACCCTGATCTACGCGATCAGCTGCTGCCAGCAACGCTGCGGTTGAGCGAAGCCTTGCCTTGTGTATCTGCCTTTCTAAGTATTGATATTGGCGAGCTCAACGAAAGGTTGACTGAAGTAGAGCGTCGGTTGAGCTTGTTGGAGCTCGACGTCTCGCAGCTGAAGGTGGACGTCGCGCAGTTAAAGGTGGACGTCGCACAATTGAAGGTAGACGTCGCGCAGCTGAAGGTAGACGTCGCGCAGCTGAAGGTAGACGTCGCGCAGCTGAAGGTGGACGTTGCGCAACTTAAGGAGGATGTTGGCGGCATGCGGGAAGACATCGCCGGCATCAAGAAATGGATTGAATCCGCGGACCGTATTTACGCTACGAAAGAAGACCTGCACAAACAGACCTGGCGGCTATACGGGGCAATGGCCAGCCTGACAGCAGCCGTCTATTTCATTGCCCGATATGTTCACTGAAAGGTGGCGAGTTTGGCGCGGATGGCGGTGCCGACGGAAATCTGCGGATTCGAATAGCCGTCATCCTTGCCCGCCTCGACTTCGCGCTTGCGGATTACCTCGCGTGCAGCGGCATGGGCTTGTTCGAAAGAGCGCGTATGGGTGCGCAGCTGTTCGTCAAACATGGCGCGGCCGAAGAAGGTCAGTTCCGACTTGTAGCCGCAGCCGTAGGAAGTGTGATCGGCGTCGGCCGCAGTCAGCACCATGGTTGCATCGTCCTTCAGCGACGGTATCCAGCTGCCCGAGAAACAGGCCGAGACTGCAATCACGCGATTCCTGATACCCGCTTCATCCAGCCACTTGCGCAGCATGGACGGGGTCAGCTCGGTTAATTCGAATGGCCAGAAGTCTGCCGCCAGCTGGCCTTCGCGCGCGCCGTGTGAAGTCAGGTAGATGAACAGCACGTCCTCGTTTTTGTCCATGGTGCGTGCCACGCTGCGGATCGCCTTCTGCAGGTTCACGGTTGTGGCCCAAGGCAGTTTTTCGGCAGTCTGGAAATGGTTCACCAACTGCAGCGTGCGGCCGGCAGTATCGAAGCGCTGCGACATCACGTCCGCCACCATCTGGCTCTCGCGGCGGAACACTTCATCGCCGTATGGTGCGAAAGTCAGCGCGTACATGTCGACCCTGCCCGGGCGCTGCGGCGCCAGTCCCGCGAGTTGGCGCGACAGCAGTACCGGCTGTGATTCCATCAATTCCGCGGTCAGCTTCAGGTAGCGCGACGCTTCATCGTTGCTGGCTTCCTGCTTTTTTGGATACCAGAAATCGGGCTGCTGAGTAGCCACGCCCAGCGCTACCACGCCTGCCATCATGCTCGCCGTGAGCGCCAGCGGCCAGCGCCTTCCGCGCCCGGCGCGCGCCAGCAGCACGAGTTGCGCCAGGATCATCAGGGTGACCGGAATGCCCCAAATGATCCATGCACCCCATTGCCCCAGGTGGCGCACCGACCAGGCCTCGGCCCCGCCATACAGCATGGCGGCAAAGCACAGGTCGACAAACAGTTCCAGCCAGATGATCTGCGCCAGCAGGAGGGTAGTCAGCAGTGCCAGGTCCGGCGCCGCGCCGGGGCGCCCGCTCGGCCCGGTGCCGCGCGCCATCAATGCATAGAAGGGAAGCAGGGCGAAAGGCAGCCAACCGTAGGCAATAGCCTTCCAGTAGAAGATCGCCGGTCCGTGGATATACAGGCGCTGGAACAATAGAGACAGCGCCAGCACCAGCAGCACCAGGACCGCGACGACGCCCGGCCCGGTAGCCAGGCCTTCCCAGCGCGGAGAACGGAAAAAGGCGGTGGAAGCGCCTTCGCGCAACCACCGCCCGATCGATTGAATGGCGTTATTGGAGCTCAAGGTCTACGCGCTTGGCCTTTCCGCTTTCGCCAGGGAAGCCGGTGAAGGCGCTTTGCACCAGGGCCGGCATGACCAGCGGCGTCGATTGCTTGCGGCTGGTGTTCTGCACGGTCACGTCAAACAGCTTCTTGCCCTGCATATTGTTGATGGTGACGCGCAGGTTGCGGTCGTAGTTATGCTGGATCGTTTCGCGGAATTCCATCGGCCCCCACATCCACGGGTCGTAGTAAGGACGATAGAAACCGTAATAGCGGTAACGGTAAGGGTAGTAGCCCCAGCGCGGGTAATAACCCCATGGGCCAGGACCGTACATCCACGGATCGCTTGCGGTCAGGACCTTGACCGGGCGGTCGATGGTGCTGAACTGCATGCCGACGCGCAGCTTGGCGTCCCGGGTGCTGGCGGCCTGGGTAAAGCCCAGCTTGGCCAGTTCGCCGCTCACCAGGTTCTGGTAGCTGCGGTATTCCAGCGTATCTTCCCCAGGAGACGGGGTTTCGAAGGTATACGATTTGTCCTGCAAGTCGCTCGGCCATTCATGGAAGACCGTAACGTTGCTGCGCAGGGTAGTGGCACAGCCGCTCAGCAACAGACTGGTGGCTGCCACCAAAATGGCTAGCGCTTTCATGGCGAAGACTCCTTTATATGCTTATAAGGCAGTTTAATCCGGCAACATGCGTTTCACCTAATTATTACAGAATGTTACCCCCGAGGGGACACCGGAAAAGAATCGGGCGTACGCCTTGCCCGGTATTGGTAAAATAGCCTTCTTTGTCCTCGCTCGCCCAAACCATGCGTACCGACAGCCCGCAAACGATTTTTCGTAAAGACTACACCCCGCCCAGCTACCTGGTGGAGACCGTGGAACTGGGCTTCGACCTCGATCCCGCCTGCACCATCGTCGCCAACCGCGTGCAACTGCGCCATAACCCGGACAGCAAGAGCCACGACCTGGTTCTGCACGGTGAAGCCATTGAACTGGTTGCCTTGCGCATGAATGGGGTGGCGCTGAATCCCGGTCAATATATTATTGGCAACAATACCCTGACCATCCGCAATGCGCCGGTCAACGTGCTGCTGGAAATCGAAACCACCTGCGCCCCGGTCGAAAACACCACGCTTTCCGGTCTGTACACCTCGGGCAGCGGTTTCTATACACAGTGCGAGGCCGAAGGCTTCCGCCGCATCACCTATTTCCCTGACCGTCCGGACGTGATGGCGCGCTATACCGTGATGCTGCGCGCAGACAAGGCGCAATATCCTGTCCTGCTCTCCAACGGCAACCTGCTGGAGGAGGGCGATCTCGGCGACGGACGCCACTACGCCAAGTGGGAAGACCCGTTCAAGAAGCCGTCCTACCTGTTTGCGCTGGTCGCAGCGCGCCTGGTGTGCCAGGAAGAGAAGTTCAAGCTGAAGTCCGGGCGCGAAGTGCTGCTGCAAGTGTGGGTGGAGGAGGGCAACCTCGACAAGACCGACTACGCCATGGAGTCGCTGAAAAACTCCATTCGCTGGGACGAGGAGCGCTGGGGCCTGGAACTGGACCTGGACCGCTTCATGATCGTCGCCGTCAGCGACTTCAACATGGGCGCGATGGAAAACAAGGGCCTGAACATCTTCAATACCAAGTTCGTGCTGGCCAATCCGCGCACCGCGACCGACGTCGACTACTCCGGCATCGAAGCGGTTGTGGGCCATGAGTATTTCCACAACTGGACCGGCAACCGCGTGACGTGCCGCGACTGGTTCCAGCTGTCGCTGAAGGAAGGCCTGACCGTGTTCCGCGACCAGGAATTCAGCGCCGACATGATCGGCACCGACAGCGGCCGCGCCGTGACCCGCATCGACCAGGTGCGCACGCTGCGCCAGGCCCAGTTCCCGGAAGACGCGGGACCGATGGCGCACCCGGTGCGCCCTGATTCCTTCGTCGAGATCAACAATTTCTACACGGTGACCGTGTACGAAAAGGGCGCCGAAGTGGTGCGCATGTACCAGACCTTGCTGGGCCGCGAAGGCTTCCGCAAAGGCATGGACCTGTATTTCGAACGCCATGACGGCCAGGCCGTGCAGTGCGACGACTTCCGCGCCGCGATGGCCGATGCCAACAAGCGGGACCTGAAGCAATTCGAGCGCTGGTACAGCCAGGCCGGCACGCCGGTGGTCAGCGCCAGCGGCCGCCACGATGGCGCGAAGCAGGTGTACGAACTGACGCTGCGCCAGTCCTGCCCGGCCACGCCGGGCCAGGACAACAAGCTGCCGTTCCACATCCCCGTAGCTGTGGGCCTGCTCGGCCGCGACGGCAAGGACCTGATTTCGACCCGCGTACTGGAGCTGACCGAAGCCGAACAGACCTTCCGCTTCGAAGGCATTGCCGAAGCGCCGGTGCCGTCCATCCTGCGCGACTTTTCCGCGCCGGTCGTGCTGGAGTACCCGTACACCGACGACGAACTGCTGCACCTGTTCCGCTACGACAGCGACCCGGTGAACCGCTGGGAAGCCGGCCAGCGCCTGGCCATGGAACGCCTGCTGTCGCTGACCCAGGCGGTGCTGGACGACAAACCGCTCAAGCTGGACGACACCTACATCGGCGCCTTGCGCGCGGTCCTGACCGACAAGGACCTCGATGCCGCCTTCCGCGAGCAATGCCTGATCCTGCCGTCGGAAACCATCATCGCCGAGCAGATGGAAGTGGTGCACCCGCAAGCGATCCACAGCGCGCGCCAGTTCGTGCGACACGCTATTGGCACTGCGCTGCATGCCGAACTGCTGCAGGTGTATGCAGCCAATGCAACGCCAGGCCCTTACAGCCCGGACGCCATCTCGGCCGGCAAGCGCGGCCTGAAAAACGTGGCGCTGGCCTACCTGCTGGTTCAGCCGAACGCGGAAGCTGCCAAGCTGGCCGGCGAGCAGTTCGCGGCTGCCACCAATATGACCGACCGCGCCGCCGCCTTGTCCGCCCTGATCCACAGCGGCGCCGATGCCGGCAAGCAGCTCGACGCCTTCTACAAGGACTTCAAGGGCGAAGCGCTGGTGGTGGACAAATGGTTCGCGATGCAAGGCTCCGCCCCGCACACCAACGTGGCCAAGGTGCGCGAGCTGATGAAGCACCCCGCCTTCACGCTGAAGAACCCGAACCGCGCGCGCAGCCTGCTGTTCAGCTTCTGCAACCAGAACCCATCGCAATTCCACGCCGCCGACGGCAGCGCCTACGAATTCTGGGCCGAGCACGTGATCAAGCTCGACGCCCTGAACCCGCAAGTCGCAGCACGCCTGGCACGCAGCATGGACCGCTGGCGCCGTTACGCGCCGGCACTGCAAGTCCACATGCGCCACGCGCTGGAGAAAGTCGCCGCCGCCACTCCGCTGTCGAATGACGTGATGGAAGTGGTCAGCAAAGCACTCGCAAACTAATTAAGCACAAACCTAGGGAAATAATGAAACGTATCAGCCTGACCCAATACCTTGTTGAAGAACAACGCCAGCACCACTCCATTCCCGCCGAACTGCGCCTCCTGATCGAGGTGGTCGGCCGTGCCTGCAAAACCATTTCCCACAGCGTGGGCAAGGGCGCTTTGGGCGAAGTGCTGGGCGCGCTGGAATCCGAAAACGTGCAGGGCGAAGTCCAGAAGAAACTGGACGTGATCTCCAACGAGATCCTGCTGGAAGCGAATGAATGGGGCGGCCACCTGGCGGCAATGGCTTCGGAAGAAATGGAAGACATCCACCCGATCCCTAACCGCTACCCGAAAGGCGAATACCTGCTGGTGTTCGACCCGCTGGACGGCTCCTCCAACATCGACGTCAACGTATCGATCGGCACCATCTTCTCCGTGCTGAAGGCACCGGACGGCATGACCGAGCCGACCGAACAGGACTTCCTGCAGCCAGGCGCCAAGCAAGTGGCCGCCGGCTACGCCCTGTACGGCCCGCAGACCCTGCTGGTGCTCACCACCGGTAACGGCGTGAACTGCTTCACCCTGGACCGCGAGATGGGTTCGTGGGTGCTGACCCAGCGCAATATGCAGATTCCCGCCAAGACCAAGGAATTCGCGATCAACTCGTCCAACCAGCGCCACTGGCATGCGCCGGTACAGCGCTACATCGGCGAACTGCTGGCCGGCACCACCGGCCCGCGCGGCACCGATTTCAATATGCGCTGGATCGCCTCCATGGTGGCCGACGTGCACCGTATCCTGAACCGCGGCGGCATCTTCATGTACCCGGCCGACCTGAAAGATCCGAGCAAGCCAGGCCGCCTGCGCCTGATGTACGAAGCGAACCCGATGTCCTTCATCGTCGAACAGGCAGGCGGCATGGCCACCGACGGCAAGCGCCGCATCCTCGACATCCAGCCTGAGAAGCTGCACCAGCGCGTGCCAGTCTTCCTCGGTTCCCGCGACGAAGTGGCACTGGTTACCAGCTACCACCAGGAATCCGTGTAATTTTTGCAATGATGGCGCCCTGATACTAGCAAACGCGCAAGTTTGTTTGTTATAATCCGGGCTCTTTGCCGGTGTAGCTCAGTTGGTAGAGCAGCTCATTCGTAATGAGAAGGTCGGGAGTTCGATTCTCTTCTCCGGCACCAGAATTTAGCAGTAGGATCAAAGGGTTACACGCTTCGGCGTGTAACCCTTTTTTCTTTTGTCTCGCAGCTCCACTCGTATGTAACCGCTGTGTAACTCGCAGCGATCAAACGATTGTGCGTTTAGGGCCACAATTTTTGGTGGATATTGCAGAAAGATGTGGCGGAAGGGGGAGTTCGAGCGCGAAATCGCCCCCTGCTGTTGGCACCGGCACCTCAATTTCTGAGTGTCAGACGTGTGAATTCCCGTCGAAGGACGGTGTCAAAGTGCTGCAAGTTCCATGAGCTTCGACAGCGGCACCTGCAGGGCCTGTGAGATACGCACAAGATGCAGCAGGCCGGGGTTCTGCTCCCCGCGTTCAATTGCGCCAATGTAAGAGCGATCTATCCCAGCCCGAAGTGCGAGTTCCTCTTGCGACACCCCTTGCGCGGCACGTTCAGCACGAACGGCTTGGCCGAACGCTGCGAGCGCTGGGTCATGTGAGCTAGGGGAGGTGATTGGCATCCCGCGATGTTCACGGTATCATCGCTCGCACACCACGGGTAATCTTCCCCATTTCTTGCAGCGCTGGGACTAGAGATCAAGGACGGCATCTGAAGTTCACTATTTGCACCGCGCTCGTACTTGCAGGCTTTTCCATGTACAGATGTGCCTCCGCCTCATGAACTTTCCTGGCGGGCTCAGGAATGGTTCGTTCGTGTGGACTCCCACGGGGTTCAGCCTAGTTGAGAACCTTCGCACTGGCGATCAGGTAATCGGCGGAGACGGCAATGTGTGCCAGGTGCTGTCCGTAAAGCCGATGCCACGCCAGCGATGCCTCACGCTAATCTTTGACAGAGGAGTGTCCGTTACCTGCGCGGACACTCAAACCTGGCTTGCGCTACATCCCGCTGCTCGCTTTCCCACAAGGCATAGTCACGGCAAAGTCGAGCCGAATCCGCGCTTTGATCGATGGGGAGTCTTCGCGGCCGGGGAAATGTTACGTGCGTCGGGAGATGCTCCACTGCCCCGCCGAAGATTCCTGATACCGTCTGCAGGAGTGGCTCAGATGGCGCATCACACCACTCCGATTGATGCATATCTACTTGGGGCATTGCTCGGCGATGGCTGCCTGCGTAACGGGACCTGCTACATATCGACCGCAGATCACGAGCTGTTGGCTATGGTGGAGGCTTTGTTACCGGACGGGGTTGGTGTGCGGTACGGGGGCAAGTACGACTACGGACTTGTGGTGGCTGGCGGGAGGGGACATGGAAGGTCTGCGCTGGGTAATCCATTGACACGCATACTACGAGACCTTGAAGTGTATGGTCGTCTTTCGAGCGAAAAGATTGTTCCCTTTTCATACCTGTTCAACTCGCCAGCCGTCCGCCTGGCCCTGCTTCAAGGTCTGCTCGATACGGACGGCAGTGTAAGTGCGACTCAGGGCTCAATCGAGTTTAGTTCGACCAGCAGGGCGCTGTCCGCCGCAGTTGAATTCCTCGTTGCTAGCTTTGGTGGCAAGACTTGTACAGAAACGCGCATAACAAAGTTCACCGACAAATTCGGCGCGAGGAGGGACGGTGCCGCATCCTTCAGAGTCAGGATTCGTCTGCCACATGTAGTGCCATTCCGATTGACGCGAAAGATCAAGCGACTGGTACGCCCGGTTTCTACCTGCGACGAGCGCGTCCTGTGGAGCGTTCAGGATGCGGGCGTCTCAGACTGCACTGCTTTTGAAGTAGATAGCCGCGCCCGCACTATGCTTGTAGAGACAGGAGTAGTAATGCATGATGGCTCCGCACATGACATTCGTAGCGCATATACATTGAGTTCACAGAGCTTTCGGATTTAACTAGAAATATTTATGACCCGCTTCGCCGATCCCGAGATCTATGCTTGCCCTGCCTGCGCCGCGTACTTCACTCGTTCTGGCTTTAGATCAATTAACTTCATTGGCACGCGCGACTGGTCCGACGGTGCTCCGACCGCATGGTGGTCAGTTGGCCAACGGCCCCTAGTGCGCTGCTCATCGTGCGCGGCGCTGTTCTGGATTGAAGATTTGCAGCCGCTCGGTGTACGGTCTCGGCGCCCCCGCCCGATTGGCATGCTGGAGCGATTGTGGGCAGAATGGCGTGGAGACCCGGATGGCCGACTACACGAAGAGCGAAGTTGGCTGCAGCTCCCGGAAGGCTGGAATGTTGCTGTGAGCGCTGATACGGCCTCGTTCGAGGACGTGGTGCATGTGTTGGCCAACTCAGACGGGCTGGCGTCAGACCGACGTCTCTGGCTTCGTCGCTGCATCTGGTGGACATTGAACGACCGATACCGATTTGTTGCCGACGGAGAGCTGGCCCCAAACGGACCAACCTGGCCGACGGCTGCCGAACGCGCCAATATGGAGGAGATGCTTTGCTTGCTGGAGATGGGTGAACTGGCCTCGCGCGATCTGGTTCAGAAGGGCGAGTTGCTGAGGCTTCTCGGCCGCTTTGACGAAGCGATTTCCGTGCTTAAGTCTGTGCGGCCTGATGGGCAATGAGGTCCGGGCTGTAAAAATTGAGCGCCTGGCCCGAAAGGGGGACTTGCAAGTACGCCCTTTAGGGGACATCTCGTAGTATGAGGCAGAGCTGGTCTAGGCCATAACCTTATTCCAGTCGATTACATAACCTGCGGCCTTTAGCTCTCGCGCGAAAATAGCCTTCCACGCCTCGTGCTCGTCCAAAGCGGTCCATACGACCCCTGCAAAATCGGTCGGTATCTCAAGATCGCCTTTCGCCAGTGCACATACGCGCTCACGGCCAAGACGCGCCATAAAATAACCCAGCTCCAGGAGGACATTTTGCCGGGCACGCGGCCTTAATGAATTTGGCGATTTGCCTCCAACATCATCGGGAGTAAGCAACACCACAGCGAAGCCTACATCGCTGTTCGCCTCGATTTTTTCGATAATGGTTTTGCCTTGATTGGCCTGCTCGCTAAGAATGACTGCCTCGAACCCAATGCGCTCGATGAACCGTGCCACTGACTGGCGCGCCGCGTCGTCGTGACCATGGACGATGAAGATTTTTTGCGATTCCGCATTTTGGGGCCGCGTAGCTGGTTTGGAATCAATGACCGCTTCGGCATCACCAAGTTCGTCTTGGAGCCATTTGATAGCAGATTGCAGAGTCATGATCGCGCTTCGCTGACCTTCGCTGACGTACTGCTGTGCTTCGCTTCGCTCATCGGAATTGCCACCCCATCCTGTCACCATCATCACTGGCCCGTTGTCGAGCCTGGTTGCAGCGGCATAACGACGATATTCAACCGTGTCGTGACCGAAGACTGAAGTCAGTGCGCCTTCGATGGTTTTCTCCAAGGCTTGTTGCTCCGGCCCCCATCGTTTGAAAACTCTGCTGACATCGAAGGTTCCTATCTCAGTGATGATTTTCTCCAAGCGAGATATTGCCTTCTGGATTTGCGCTGCATTTAAATTGGCGTGAGCCGGTTGCTGCGGTGTTTTGCGACTTGCCATAGATTCGTCCTAGTTGACTCTTTTGATTGGTGGGGGAACTGGTCAAGTTACTGCTATACCTTGATGGGGCCGAACATGCCAGTAAAGATCAGAGTATTCCAGACCTTTTTCATGGCCTGCCCGGTCTCTTGGTTTACAAACAACGACGAGCGACTCCCATGTGGCCTGCCCATAAAATAGGGGCGCATGCTTTCCCACGTTTCTGCTACTTGGGCCCATTCCCAGCAAGGCACTTCCTTTGCTAGAAGCAGTGCGACCGCTGTACCTAACGGGATCGTTCCATCGCGTTCAAGCCCTTTTGTCCATTCGCACTTCACGAGGATTGGTGTCGCATCCGGGTTGTATAGCTGCACATCCAGCCTTTCTGCAGTGATCCTGGCGGCGGGATGATACGGTAGCTCTTGAACAGAATCGATCACTGCTTGCCCATCGCCATATGGACAAGTGATAAATCCGTTGGCGAACAACCTCGTGTGATCCAAACCGCGATAGCCACACTGATTGCTTGGAGAGGTCACAGGCATCGGGCTGTCGTGGTGGCATACCAGGGGATGCCAAGATGGGTATGAGTCAACTACTGGGCCAAGAGTGTCAGCTAGGTCGCGCAAGGCCACTCTGCTGCGCGTACGTTGCGATTCGTCCAAGTCACGCGCGCGAGGAATGAGGTACGCCTCGACTTCTTCGTAGCCCTGTCGGGCGGCTTCGTCAGCTCTGAATGCCATACTTCCTCCATAGTTTCTGTGATCTGTGCGTAGATTATCACGTTTGCGCATGAAGTTGTGACTTTATGCGTAATGGTTGATGTTTACGGGGAATCTATTGCTCCAAGGCATTTAGCTGATCAACTTTCAGTTCGATCCGATCTAAGGATTCGAGCACCGCAGAGAAGCGCTCAGCTAAGGCCCCGATTGAGACGTGCAGCGACTGCGATCCTGTGGGGGCACTTGGCGGTTCTTTTAATGTGATGGCAGTTTTTGAGGGCGCGATTTGGTGACCTAAGCTGGTGACAAATGTATTTAGCGTCGTGAGAAAATGTGGATAAGTCATAATGTTCGGAGAGACAATGATTTATATATTCTCGAACTTGACCTAGCATTCGACCGGATAGAATGCACTCCGCGAAAATTTTTTTCTGCTGGCTATCGCAAAAATTTTTTTGTGGCTCGGAATGATCACATGAATGAAGGCGGGGGTATGAGTTGGCCTCCCCCCCGGCCCCCACCGCGGCATAAACCGCTCAATCTTCAATAAAAAGTACCTCGAATTTAGTTTCCCCAATGCGTTACTGACGGTTGCCCCAAATGAGGATCGATCGTTCGACTATTACGGTGATGCCATGAGCAACGATGATATTTTTTTGAGGGCGGCGAAAGAGGACGAGGAGTTCCTCCGCCAGTTGGGACAATTGATGCTTAGGTGGTCGGACGTTGAAATCGCTTTGTTCAAGGTGCTAAGGCATTATGCAGGGGTCACTTGGCCAGTCGCGCATGCCCTCTTTTCAGGTACACGCGCAAAGGCTGCAATGGATTTCATAGTCGCAATCGCGGACAACACTAATATGGAAAAAGCCAGACGGGACGACTTGGAGGGCGTCTTTTCGCAGATCAAGGCAATCAACACTTTTCGCGATTTTTTGGTCCATCATGTGGATGGGTCGGCGCAATCTTTTGATGACGCGGACCCTACGACGCGGTACGTCACTAACAGAGCACGTACCAGCAGGCCCTCGAAGGCCAAGATATTCTTAGTCGGCTCGGCGCACATTGCAGCGATGGCGGAAGACTGCATCAAATGTTGCTTCCGTTTGCACCCACATATGAACGCGCACACAACAACGTTTGGTCCAGATTCAGAGCATGGAGCTGGAGAGGAATGGAAGTTTACGCCCCCACAGCCTCTACAGATTCGGAAAGTCCAATAGTTCTGCAACTGGACGGGCATGTGTCATAAATCTACATCTGATCGGCTTCTTCGGAAGGCTTAACGATAGACAGAATGGTTGCCCTAGAGACCCCATACTGTCGCGCCAGTGCACTCACGCTTACTTTGCGCGCATAATCGGCGATCATTGCCTGACGCTGCTCAGGCGTCGTTTTGGAGGGCCTGCCGAGGGCCTTGCCCTCTGCTCTGGCTCGCGCCAGACCAGCTTGTGTGCGTTCCACAATAAGGTCCCGCTCCATTTCCGCAACGGCTGCAAGCATTGCCAGCATCAGCTTGCCAGCCGGAGAGGCCAGGTCGAGCTTGCCGAGCTGCAGAACCACGACCTCAACACCCAACTCGGCCAGAGACTTAATCGTTGCCAGCACGTCCGGTGCATCGCGGCCTAGGCGGTCCAATTTGGAGACTACCAGAGTGTCCTTTGCCCGCAGTTTGCCGTGCAGGATGCCGAACTGCTTCCGCTGCGTCACATGGGCTTTTCCGCTAACCGTATCGGCATACCAGTACTCGATATCGTAGCCAGCCGCCTCGATTTCATGGCGCTGATTATCTGCTGTCTGTTCTGTAGTTGAGACCCGACCGTACCCGAAGACCGCCATAAACCCCTCTCAATATGTTGGAAAACGGGTTAAATATAAACCAACATGTTGAAAATGTAAAAGGCTATTTATTCAACATCGCGCTAAGATGCCCCATGGCAGTGTTAGAAAACGGTCGATTTCTGTGCATTAGGGGATTTGACAAAAGCCCAATGTTCATCCAAATTCTTGGAATTCTGATATTTAAAGGAATACTTGTATGACAGTGGGAATCGACGTGGCTTTGATCGCGAAGGCTTTGACCCCGGTTATCGGTGAAGTGTGTAAATCAGCTGGTAGTTCGTTGAGCGATGCCTTTGGTAAATGGAAGGCAGAAGGCTTTGCAGAACGGCTGGCACACAAACTTTCGTCCGCAGACAAAGTGAAAACAATATGGTCTCGTAGTGAGGAAGTTTCTCTTAGTGCAATTTATTATCCGTCAAGTATAAAGGTTCCAGGGGCGGCGCACAAAGTTGTCCATTCCACTGCGGACCTTCCAACAGGAAACATCGTTATTGAAGGAATCGTCGGCCACGGTAAATCGATGTTCTTGCAATACTTGTACCTGCAGGAGTTAGCAGGGAGAGGGAGTGGAGTTTTACCTCTTTTTATTCTTCTCCGTACTCTTACAGAGAAGAAGGGGCTGCATTCACATATTTGCGATGGGCTCGATCGACTTGAGTTATCTAAGACTAAAGATGTTTTTGAGCATCTCGCCAAATCGGGAAAAATCATCTTATTGTTGGATGGCTTCGATGAAATTGAAGAGGATTTGGTTCCGACTGTGGTCCAAGAGCTTGAAGAGCTTGCGGATAAATATCCTGCATTAACGATGATCGTGACATCTAGGCCATCCAACGACATTCAGCGTAGTCGCCATTTCGGAGTCGTGCATTTAAATGGCATTGGTCGCTATGATTACAGCGGCTTTCTTTCCAAGTTGGGCCTCGAGCAGGCATGGGCGGAGGAGATCGTGCATGCGATTGTCCAGAGTCCGGCCAAAGTGGTTAGCTTGATAACCACGCCGTTGATGCTCACACTTGTCGTATTGGTATACGAAGCTGAAAAAGAAGTGCCTCGAGAATTGCCGGATTTTTTTGAACGACTTTTTTTAACGATGTTTTCGCATCATGACCGTTTAAAGGCAGGGTTCCGACGAAAGCACAACTCAGGACTTTCCGAAAGGCAGCTTCAACTTCTTTTTGAGGCCTTTTGTTTTGCTTCCATGAAGCAAAAGCACGGACGCAGCCTTTCCGCAGAACAGTTTGCATCTTCCTTTGAAATTGCAGTGGAATCAGTGTCTGGCGAGAAATGCAAAGTTGAAGATTTTCGAAAAGATATCACGAAGGTCTCTTGTCTAATGCTGGAAGAAGGACTCGATTTAACGACTTTTCTTCATTTTAGTATTTGTGAATACTTTGCCGCATCATTCATTAAGCGTTCTAGTGATGCGTTTGCGCAAAAATTCTATCGATACGTCATTTATGGCAATTCGGGATGGGAAGTTGTCATGTCATTTTTGGAAAAGATTGACAGCTATCGATTTGCAAAATATTACACGGTGCCGAGCGGAAATGCCTTTCTTGGCCGATTGAATTCGACCGAAGTGAAGGATGCCGACGATGATGACTGGTTTGATTTTTTAGATAAGGAATTGATCGGTTTTGTTATTGATTATGGTGATAAATCTGGCGCGGATAAGGAATTTTCTCCAGTAAGTTTCGGCCCTTACTCGACTACTGGTGACTGGGGGGACGAGATTATATCGAACTTCGTTAACTGTATCACTGAGGCTTCAAAAGAAACTTTGCCAGAAGGTTTAACCGAAGCTGAAATATTGGAGCGGACCGACTTGTTTTATTTGAATAGCCATACGCGCAGGCGCGAATATTCTATGAATTTGAAGGTGGCGATGAATGAGTTCGGAAGCAAGAACTTTTTAATCCAGTTCGGAATATTCGAGCGGCGAACTCGTCAAAAAGTTCAGGCCGCCCTAGAGATTATTAAGACCGAAGAAGGAAAGGCATCGATGTTTGATTTTTGAAGAAGTTTATGCGGAGAAGCCTGGCTGGACCGGCCTGCGGTGGGCAACTACTGCTACGGTCCTCGACAATCGCCACGCCGACGTGCGAGCCACGCGCACACACCTTTATGGTGAATTGCAGCCAAGCGCGCCACATCTACTGAAAGTCGGGCGTGCCTGCTACGCCACTTGAAGGGCTTGCGCTCAGCCACGAACTGGCCAGGCTCGGCACCCATGCGTGAAAGCAATTTTTTGCGCGCAATGCGTGCGCGGTCTGTGTCTGTCGCAGCTAATTGGCTGCGATACCTCAACACATGACAATGTCGGCACGCCAGCACGCCCTCCCTAACGTACAACGCTTGAAAATTTCCCTCATGCGCGCGAGGCACTTTAGGAGGGAGGACTCGTGCTTCATGCCCTTCTTTTCTATTAGATGTCTTGTTGAAAAATGGTGTGCTTTTGCGAGACTTCTCCTTAGCATGGGGGAAGGCGAATCTCCAAAAATAGCTAGTGGAATCAATATCTTGCTTCGTATAGGAACGTGCCTTCTCTTCTTCTCTGGCACCTACCGTTAAGAATTCGCATCACAACAGATGCCTTGCTACTGCTATTCCCGCTATTCCGCTACTTGAGCACATGGCGTTGACCCGCTATAACCCCGGGGGTATAGTCCGCGCCTTTCAGCCTCAATTTCTATGCGAAGAATGGATGAGATTTCCAGTGTGTTGGAGGCCCTCTGCCACGTCCAAGAGCTGACCCAGAAAATTGTCACGGAAGAAGAGTTCTATCAGATCGTGGTTGCCTGTGCTTTGCCAATTTATGCAACAGCCCCTTATGGCGCGGAACTTCAATCGCAGGTGCGAGATGAGCAGGGCATGCTGGTCACACGTCCTGCACCAGCGATCAAGGCAAGTTTTGTCACGCTCCTCCAGTCAGAGATCCAGCAAATAGCCTGGGGTGGCAGCACTATCACCAACAAACCAGCCTGGCTGCCGGGTGAAGAATTATGCGTTCCATGGGATGAGGTTTTGGCTTATCGGCAAGCCAATCATCGTGTCGTGCCGGAGTGGGACGTGGATGAAGGCGAGTGGATGGGGCAGTCAGAAACCTACTTCTTCACCGATTTTGTTCGGGTCACGCTTCAAAGCAATTTGTGCGTGCCTAGGCACACGATCGCTGAAGTGGTTCGCTTCATCCTGGCCAAAGCCAAAATCGGCGATGATTCCGGTCGCCTCAAGGAATCTCGGTATGATCCGGTGGACGTTCCGGCCGATGAGGTGACTGACCGCTCCCATTCCAAGCGCCGCGATGCCCTGGGCATCAATAAGCAGCAGGTTCTGATCGCCTTCGACCACCTTCTGCCCATGATTAATCTCAACAAGCAATTGAGCGATGCGAAGCATCTCTTCGGCGACACGGGTGCGCGAGTTCATCGTGGGACGAAAGGCGATAAGCATAAATCGCTCTGGGACCCGGTGATCTTGGCAGTTGGCATTAACGAACGCTACAAGATTCCACGTCCGAAGTTGACCCGTGTCTTCTCTGACCATGCCTTCCTGTCGCCATGGCGTGATGAGTGGCTCGAGCAGGTGGAGAAGTTGGGTTTGTAGCGTCGGCGGCGTAGTTAAATGCGGTGTATAAATGCGGTGCGAATGCGGTGAAATCGTCCGCAAACCCGCATTCTGTCGTGTTTCAAATGCGGTGCCGACTACTGCAATCAATGCCGCATTTCATTCTGAGGCTCCCCAAACAACGCAATGATGCGTAGGAGCTTCAAGATGCAGACTGAAATTTCCATCAACACCTCCACTCTTCGCGGCACTAGTCCTGCCGCCCAATATGTGGCACTCCAGGCACAGGTGCGCGATACCGTTACGACTGCGGAAGCGGCTTTCCACCTGAACCGTCAGCCACAGACTCTGCGCCGCTGGGCTTGCTACGAGGACGGCCCGCTGCGTCCGATCCGCGTGAATGGCCGCCTGGCCTGGCGCGTCGAAGACATCAAGCGCGCCCTGAAAGCTGGAGGTGCTGAATGATGACCGCCCAAATCGAAACTCGCGCTCAAGTGCCAGCAGCACTGGCCGGTGCACTGGCAATCGCCAAACTGGGCATCCCTGTTTTCCCAGTACATGGTGTGCAAGATGGCATGTGCACCTGCAAGTCGGACCATTCTGAAACCGAGAAAACCATCGGCAAGCATCCGGCCCTGAGTATGACCTTCAAGAATGCAACGACAGACCCTACCGTCATCGAGAACTGGTTCGCGCAATTCCCATACCTGAACTACGGCGTCGCTACCGGCGTGGAGATGCATGGCTCGGGCAAGATGCTCGTGGTCGTCGATGTCGATTCGTACAAAGAGGGTGCTGACGATGCCCTGTCGATGCTCGAAGAAGTGCACGGCAAGCTGCCTGAAACCGCGGAAGTGCTCACTGGCGGCGGTGGCCGTCACCTGTACTTCCTGGCAACCGATGGCGCGAAGTTCGCGAGCAAGCTGGGCCAAGCGGGGATCGACGTGAAAGGCATCGGAGGCTACGTCATTGGCCCAGGCTCCCGTCATCGCACTGGCGATCAATATGACTGGGAAGCAAGCAGCGATCCGACCGAAGGCCAGCCTCTGGCTGATCTGCCAGCTTGGATCTATGAGCAGTTCGGCAAGCGCATCCAGCAGGAGCCAGCTTCCGTCACCATGCAGTCGCAGGCGATCCCTGCGACCGAATGGATGGCGATTGAGCGCGACCTGGCAATGATCCCGGCTGATGATCGTGCTGTTTGGCTGGAAGTCCTGATGGCCCTGAAGAATCGTTGCGATTCCGCAGTGATGTTCGCAGTCGCTGACGAATGGAGCGCGAAGTCGGCAAGCTATCAAGGCACGGACGATGTGCGCAAGACTTGGGACTCCCTGAAAGCAGATGGCGGCATCACTTACAAGACGCTCGACCGTTTGGCAGCACCGATGCGCCTGAAAAACGTTGATCCGTCCAAGCTCATCGAAAACGAAGCCGCGAAAGTTTCTGAGTGGGCTGAGATCGAACCGATCAATGCCATGCCGCCTAGCGCGACGTACCCGATTGACTCGCTCCCACAACTGATGCGCGAAGCGGTACAGGAAGTTCAGGACTTCACTCGTGCTCCTATGGCACTGGTTGGCTCTGCTGCGCTCTCGGCTACTTCGCTGGCAGTCCAGGCCCTCTACAACGTCAAGCGTGATGAAGACCTCACGGGCCCCGTCAGCCTCTTCCTGCTGGGCATCGCGGAATCGGGTGAGCGCAAGAGCACGCTGGATTCCCATTTCCTGCAGCCGATCCGTGATTTCGAGCTGAAGTGCTCGGACGATGCAAAGCCTGAGATCAAGCAGTACAACACTGATATGCAGGCATGGGAGGCAAAGAATCGCGGCATCCTGAACAAGATCGAGATGGCTGCACGTCAAGAAGGCAAGTCTGACCATGATCTGCGTCGCCAGCTCGATGATCACCATGCGAACAAGCCGCTGCCGCCGGTAATCCCACGTCTCCTGTGGGGCGACACCACGCCTGAAGCGCTGGCTCGTGGTCTGGCAACTGAGTGGCCATCTGGCGGCGTCGTTTCGTCGGAAGGTGGCGCTGTGCTTGGTGGGCACGGCATGAAGTCCGAGAATCAGATGGGCAACCTCGCCACCATCAACGAGTTGTGGGATGGTAAGCCTATCCGCATTGACCGTCGCACCTCCGAGTCCTTCACTGTCAAGAATGCGCGTCTGACCGTTGCGGTGCAGGTTCAACCGGCGACGTTCGACGCCTTCATGAAGAAGGGCGGTTTCCTGGCACGCGGCACCGGCTACCTGGCCCGTTTCCTGCTGGCATATCCAGAGTCCACGCAGGGTACTCGTATCTACCAGCGTGCGCCGAAGGCTTGGCCGAAACGCGACAAGTTCCGTGCCCGCCTGGCCGAGGTGCTCGCCATTGAACCAGTGATCGAGGACGGCGCGCTGCAGCCCACCATGCTCTGCCTGTCTGACGAGGCAATGGAGGTCTGGATCGCTTTCTACAACGAGGTGGAGGTTCAACTCGGCAAAGGCGGTAACTTCCGTGACATCCGTGACGTCGCAAGCAAGATCGCGGACAATGCGGTGCGCATCGCGGCTCTGTTCCATGTGATCGAGGATGGCGATGGCCTGATCGCGCCGAAGCAGATCGCTGACGCGGCCTGCCTCGCTCGCTGGCATCTGCACCAGTCGCAACGCCTGCTGACCGCAGCTAACGTGACGACCGAACAGTCTAACGTGGAGATGCTGCTGGATTGGATGGTTGCCCACCTGCGCGAGACTGGCGGCAACGAGGTCGCGTCGAAGTACGTGCTGCAATTCGGCCCGAATCCGCTGCGTAGTGCAGATGCCCGCGATCAAGCGCTGGAGGAACTGGTTCGCCGCGGCTATGTGCGTGTCTCGCAAGCGAAAGGCAAACTGATCACCCTGAACCCGAAGCTGCTGGCATAGCCACTTAGACCGCTGCTATTGCTAATCGCTACCCCTGTCAGGTGACATGCGGGGGTAGCGGTTTAGCGAGATTAGCGATAGCAGCAATTAGAACGACCGTTTAACGCGGGCGAAGTCGCCGACCTGGAATTCCCACAAATTGTTCGGTGGACTGCCTACCCTTCAAGTCTTCGACGGTAACCTTGAAATGCGGTCCATATACGGCGTCGGTGCCGAATCGTGCAACCAAGGTTTGGATCTGAGCCAGTTCGATTCCGTGTTTTGCGCACATCTGAGGAAGCGCCTCCCTGTACAGTACGATGGCGCGGCTAAGTTCACTCGATGGTGTTACCCCCGTACTTGTGCCGGTCAGGAAGTCTACCGTGATGTGGCCTTCCGGCGATGCTGCCGCCTCGCCAAAAATATCCATGCTGTAGATGCCGATAATGAAGCCCATGCCACATGCCATGGAATCGGCAAGGTTGTGTCCCAAGGACATGAGGTTTCCAATTTTCATGGCTATGACCTGTGGCGCGGCCGTTTGACACGCTTATCGATTTTAAATTTTGGCGATACAGGCTCGCCTAAAAGTTCGCACAGAGCACTGTATTGGTCGTAAGGAAATTCAGATTGATGCCATTTGTCGTTGTAGCCTTCCACGCCGTATTCATCTAAGATCTGATTCAGCGCATTCAGTAGCGCAAGCGAGAGTTCACGTACCGGACAGGTCACGTCGAATATCTGTTCACCTTCTTCATCGGGCTGATGCCCCCATAGCTCGTCAAACGCCAGAATCCGAAGGCTAAGACCGTCGTTCTCTAACCGCTTCAAGATCCAGCGATATTCGCCAGGTTCCTCGTCGAAGCTGAACCGGGCTTCCGTGCCTTTGCCGAGGACATGCGATACGCCGCTGATAAGTTCAAGCAAGGCATCCGAAAGATAAGAGGCCGTAACTTGGCATTGTTGCCCGTACACGTCGAGGGTGCACGCGGACCAGCCTGTGCCAGTGAGCACGTATTCGATTGTTATGTCCACAGCGTATTAGCCTTTGTCCCAGTCAGTTTCAGCAGAGCGGTATAGATCTGCTTGGCGCAACGCATCCCGGAAAGCGAGGGCGGTGGCGACATAAAAGCAGCTTAGCTTCGAGTCCGTGCTGTTGAATGCACCATTCACCACACGGATGCGGGCGCCATATAAATAATCGCCGTCGAACTCAGGTTCAGACATTACGTGCTTGAGACCAGAGATGACCCCGTCAAGAAAATGGAGGGGAATCTGTTGCTCCGATACTTCCCAGCTCAGACAACAGCCAAGGTCGGGGGCAGGTTCGAGCACAAGCTCGATGACCCCAAAGCGTCCGGGTGGGCCCATCTGTCGAATCCACTTCCCGTACCCATTGCATTCCTTGGTCAGCTTCCTGCCGTTTGCGCCCTGAAGAAATAAGTAAAGCTCCATATACACCCCAAACAAATGAGTGCAGCCTTTGGCTGCACCTATGCTGCCTTCGCTAACGGTTGCTCGCCGAGGCCCGATACGCCACCTTCTGCCAGAATCCATACTTCGATCTTCGTGTGCCACATGCGCAGCAAGTCAATCGGGCGACGGCGGTAGTGCTTCTCTGCGAGCGCGCTTGGTTTGTGCCCCATGATTTGCGCCACAACGCCGGTTGGGCATTCTACCCACTCGCTCAGCGTGCCGAAAGAACGGCGGAGACCGTGGATGGATACATGCGGCAAACCGGCATTGGCCAGCGCTTGGTTGTGGGCCTTCCTGGGCTCCTTGATCCGACCATCGGCAGACGTGGTGCTGCTAAAAACCCAATCATTGAGGCGCGGCAGTGACGCCAGCAGGTTGGACAGGTAGGGCGTCAAAGGAATCGTGCGACTACCCTCTACCTTGTCATTAATAACTAGCGTTGACCATTTGAAGTCCACATCGGGCCACGTAAGTTGAGCAAGCTCCTCGCGGCGCGCCCCCGTAATCAGGAGCGCCTGCAAGTACGCACTAGTCACCGGATTTGATAATGCTCGGACTTCCTTGAACCATACGCTAAGCTGTTCGCGTTGGAGGCAGTCGTCTTTGGCTGCCGGTTTGGGCAGCTCGTCTTTCACAATGCTGGTTGCGCAAGCATCGACGTCGACGAATGCTTTGAATTCGGGCTTCGTCGCGCACCAGTTCAGGAACGCCCGCAGGCGGACGAACGCATTATTGGCCAAAGTCGCCCGGTGAGTCTCGCCGTGCAGCCAGGTACGAACCATTTCTGCGTTGATGTGGCTCAGGGGCTGCGATAACACGGGGCGCAGTATGCCGGGAAGGGTTGTGTCGCCTTCGTTCTTTTTCCGCCCCCTGGTTTTAGGTTTGCCGCCGACATCGACAAGGCGCTGGTGATCGAGCAAGGAGCGAGGGCTCCATCGTGGGGTTCGTGCAATCAGATAGGCATCCCAAGCCTCCAGCGCGGGGGCTTCAGAGCGTCGGCTCGCCTCATGTTTTGCGGTTTGCGCGGCGATTAGCTCGGCCTTTTGAACTCGCGGGTCGAAGCCAGCGTCAATCGCGACTTTCAGGCGACGGGCTTCCGTTTGTGCCGCCGCGATGTCCCATGAAGCTGGGGATCCGATGGTGATGCGGATGGTCTTGTTTTGGAACTTGGACTGGAATACGAATGCCTTAGCGCCACTTTCAACAGCTCGCAGTCCCAACCCTGGTGCTGTTGCGTCCCACAGGAAAACCTGCTTAGTCCCGGCTGGGCACTGGAAGGAATCGATACGTCCGCTTGTGAATTTGACTTTGGCCATTGCCTGATTTCTGTGTAACCGCTGTGTAACCCGGCGGGCAGTATATCGGGCAATTTCATTCAACACAACTTAGGAGCTAAATTTGTTTTAATATGTTGAATCTAAAGGGTTTGTTCGATCTTCTTCAACACTCCGAAATATCGAGGAATTGGCTCTACTGCTCATTCGTAATGAGAAGGTCGGGAGTTCGATTCTCTTCTCCGGCACCAGGACGTACAAAAACCCTGTCAGGTCATTGATCTGGCAAGGTTTTTTCGTTAATCGCTCGCGACCAGTGCGACGAGGGCAAGAAATAGCGCCACCAGCATTCCGATGATCATGTAAGTTTGCGAGTCCATGCGGGCATTGAGCTTTTCCATTGCGGCGAAGAGTTGCGCGCCAAAATGAGCACGTTGCTCGATGAAGCGGCCGTCAATGTGCGATCGCAATGTTCTCAGGTCGCAGGAGAGATCATTCACGTTTTTCTCCAGTTGCGTCGTACGTAGCTCGTATGCAGCGAGCTCGGGTGGGGGAGTGGCTTCCATGGCAGCTCCTTAAGTTGATCCTATCATTTTCACCACTGCTTGAAGCGCGCATTTGATATGGCTCAAAAGCGCTCTGCGATCCGTTACCTCGTGTTACGACGCTTCTCGGCTCACCGGCAACTGCGAAAGTTCTCTGTGGACCTTCTTCTGTCACCGCTTAAAGGCATCAAATTCAAGGTAATAGTTGACATGGTCAATGAATTCTTGCGGACCCTCCATCTTCCAATTAATGGAATTCGAAATATGTGCAAGGACATTAGCCAGCATCCATTCCTTCAAATTTTTGTCTCGCAAATCAAGTGGAAGTTCCAAGCCATCATCGTTTACAAAGACCTCATCGTCTGCCAGGCTTTGCATGTAATCCCAAGGCAAATAATAAAAGTCCGCCTTTTGTGGGTTTGATCGCCAAACTTCTATATCCGTATGAATCCACGCTTCTTGCTTTAACCGTTTTAAGCTTGGGATCAGGTCCGGAATAGATTTAAAGTACTCAGTCATCGACACTTATCCGAAGAAGAAGTTATGAAACCCACCTCGCCATCAGGGCCAACTCGTAATGCAATGGCACTGACTGCATGAGGAATTCGGGAGTGTGGTTAAAATCTTCGTCGACCACCTCGTAATTGAAGGCGTCCGACTGAATTGTCACGGCCTCAGCCATGACCCGGAAGAAACTGGAGAAGTCCTACCAACTAGCATCTGGGTTTGGCTCCAAAATTTCGAGAAAATGCCCGAATGACTTCGCAACGTGTCGTTGTGCTTTCTTGTAATTCTCCGCTTCGCTGAGCGCCGGATCGAACACGTCGGTCGCGTAGTAGGTAACTGCCCCATCACGAAGATCAAGACCGAAGAAGTTTCCGCCCGGATCCCAAGCAAATGGCAAGAAAAAATTTGGTATGACTCTTTTAGCACGCATGGCCTGGAAGTGATTCAGCATTTCTGATGTGCTGTCCTGCCCGGGCAGTGGGTGTTTAATCGAATAAAACATTGCAACGTCTGTTGGCTCCCACGCGTCGTCACTCGGTACTTGGGTGTCAGTGGGCGCTCCGCCGTTGTTGCGAATGTAGTGCTGTTTGAACGATTCGGGCAAAAGATGCCCCAGTGCTCGTTCGAGATCGCCGAAATCTGCCATCGAAATGGCGGGAGCCACTGTGTCAAAAACGTTGCAATCTGCCATACCATTCCTCGCTAACATCTAGGCCTTATTCGCCCTGTTGGACTACCTCATAGCCGGCGGCTTGCGAGGCTTGCTCGCCTTTTCCTCTTCTTCCCAACCTTTGAATCGCGCATCCATCGCTTCAGCTAAGGCAATTACTTCTTCCTTTGCCGCTGGGTCGTCTACGCGCTGTCCTTTTTCTACGTGGCGGTAGTCATACCAATCATTGGGACCGAAGATGCCGACCAAGTGTGCATTGACACTAAAAACGATGTGATGCATCCGCCAGCATGTGGAGTCCTCAAACTCCCTTAGTTCATCCTTTGTTACGCTCCGGCTCTTTCCGCCAATCCAAAGTTTTGTATCAAACGCGATGCCTTGTCATACGGCCTGTTGTGCTATGTTGCGCGCTTAGCCGAAGAAGAATTCCATGAAACCTGCCTCACCATCAGAGCCAAGCACGCGCAGCGCAATGGCACTGACCGCATTCAGAAACTCAGGAAACGGGTTAAATTCATCGTCGTACACCTCATAATTGAAAGTGCCCGCCTCGAGCGTGATAGCCTCAGCCATGGCTTGGAAAAAACTCGCGAGATCGTCGGCAATTTTCACTCTATACGAGCCAATGTGGCCAATCACTACGCCGCCAGCGGTACTGTCATCAACAACGATCGCATCTCCATGGCGGTCGGCAATGACGATCCAGTGTTTGTTCCAAGTGGGTTGCTCCATGACCGGGCCGCCATTGTTGCGTATCCAACGCCATCCATGCTGGCAAGTCTCAAGATCATCGAGCGTGCAGAGTCTCAGCAAGAGCCGCCCTCCCACCAACGGGTCGCTCAGACGTAGCCTCCCATAATATTCGTGAAGAACTGATCCAAGTGGAATCGGTTCAGCGATGGGCTGGAATGCACGATATTCGAAAGTTCCGAGATTTTCGGGGCTAGCTGCAAAGGCGGCAGCAAAGTTCTTTAATGCGGTGTCAAGCGACATTCAATATTGCCTATTTCATGCGACCGAGTGCTGAATGGGCCGTAGTTTTACCCGAAGAAAAAGTCCATGAAACCTGCCTCACATCAGGGCCAAGGACGCGCAATGCAATGGCACTGACTGCATCGAGAAATTATGAAATTTGGTTAAAGTATCCTTAGGCTGCCAATGGTCCGGAGGAGAGGCTTGCACAAACAATTCCCAGAGCAGAACGCATACCACGCCACTGGCGGTACTTTCACCCAGCAAAGATTGATTCAAGGCATTCAGTGACTTGATCAAGATCGGCAAACCCAGGAAATTTGACCTTCAACGTTTGGAGTGTCCGCTGTCTGTCAAAGTACTCCTCATCCGATAACGTCAACTGTAGGACCCCTTCCTCAAACTTGTACTCAAGTTGCTGCGGTTTGAAGCCATTTATTTGGTCCGAAAATTCACACTCAATATCGCTCTCATCCATTTCCCTTGCCAGTGCGATATACCCCCCTTTGTCAAGCCAAACACATAAAGACGAAAGGTCATCGTCATCATCCGTAATTGCTTCAAATTTTGTCGCAATCGCTTCGAGCTCACCACCCACCTGAGGAATGCCGCTCATACGCAGCCTCCCGAAGTATTCGTGCAACACTCGCCCAAGTGAAAGCGGTTCAATAATTGGCAGGAATGCACGGTACTCGATCGTTCCAAAATTTTCGGAGCAGGCATTAAAAGCATCAGCAAAATTCTTCAGTGCAGTATCAAGCAACACTAAATTTCAAAAGCAGAGTGAAGCAAGTTACCAGGACACAGTACTTTCTATCTAGCCTACGTTCGAATAGTCCTTACGATTGAGCCACTGGGCGCTTGCGAGGCTTGCTTGCCTTTTCCTCTTCTTCCCAACTTTTAAATCGCGCATCCATTGCTTCAGCTAAGGCGATTACTTCTTCCTTTGCTGCTGGGTCGTCTACGCGCTGTCCTTTTGGTACGCGGTGATAGTCATACCGATCATTGGGACCAAAGATGCCGGCCAAGTGTGCATTGACCCTAAAAACGATGTGATGCATCCGCCAGCAGGTCGAGTCCTCAAACTCCCTTAGTTCATCCTTTGTTGCACTCCGGCTCTTTCCGCCAATCCAAAGTTTTGTATCAAATGCGATGGCAATGCTGTCGTAATCCGATTGACTTTTGTCGTACCCCGGATCACCGAACAGAATCTTCCATCGGGGAATTTCCGCGAATCGTAGCGAACACATGATCGGGCGGAATAGCCGCTGGTTTTTATCAACCTCAGCGAGCGACTCGGGCCGCTCTGTATAAAACTTTGCAAATACCTCGATCAAATGACCAACATTCGTAGGGATAAGCTCAATATAGCGCCCGATCACAAAGCCAGACTTGCCCTCCTTGTTCATGGCTGGGATGTAAAACAAATCTCCCTGTTTGGCGTTGCTCATTAGTGGTTTCATGCTCATCTTTTCCTTTGGTTAGCAGCCGGCCTTGCCTATCGCCTTCTTCGCTTTTTTGTATTCTCTAATATGCGATTTTCCACGTGAATCCGTTCGACTCTTGTCAATCGGTTCAATCACGTTGCCTGGGAAGCCAGTTTTAGTATTGTATTTTTCACGGTAAGCTTGCTCATAACCCTTGGCCTGGGTGTAAGTTAAGTTTTCCTGAAGTGGAATCAATCTACCCTCACCGAGGCGGCCCGTGTTAGCGTGCTGGCCCTCGCGCACAGTCGTTGCTTGCACAGTATGCCCAACGTAATAAGGCTTCCCACCATTAAGCGGATCAACCCCCGGCGCATACAGGCCGTACACCGTATAACCCGGCGCGTTTAGCGGTGCGCCTGCCCATCCCCATGGGTCAATCCATGTAAGCGGATTCGGTCCGTAGCTATAGAGATTGTCCCCACCCGCCAACCCAATCGGATCGGGTGAAATGAATCGGCCTATATCCGGGTCGTAATAGCGGAAGGTATTGTAGTGTAGGCCACTCTCACGGTCCAAGTACTGTCCTTGGAAGCGCAAATTTTGCGGCAGAGGTTGCTCGCGCAGGGCCTGCAAGCCTTCCTTCTCCACAGCCCAGTTCTCGACAGCCGTGTTGCCCCAGACTTTGTACTGCGCCTGCCATGCAAGCTCTCCAGATGCTGCAGTTAGCTCCTCCGGTAAGCCTGAAACATCGCAATGGAAATAATACGTTGACGTCTCCGGGTTTGCGTGATTTCCGCCGCTCCCACCCAAAGCCTTGCCGCCGGCGGTGTTATCGATCCGGGCGACCGGTATGTAGCTGTTCGCTTCATATAGGTATGCAGCCGCTTGCACTCCTCGCTGCTCCTGCAGCAAGCGCAATCCGTCCCACAGAAACAGGGTGGTGCCGAATTCATCATGCTTGCGAATACGGCGCCCCAGTGCATCGTAGTCGAAGCGAACCTGCTGCATTACGCCCTTGCGACGCGTCTCTACCATGCTGAGCCGGTGCTCGCCGTCATAGCTGAAATGCTGCTCGGTGTGTGCGCCTGTACGCTTGAATTCAAGCCGTCCGTGCACGTCGTATTCAAAGCGCCGGTCCTGGAAAACCAGAATACGGTTGTGCCGCACATAGCCGCCGGGCTGAACGGAGTCAACCAGATTGGCTGCACCGTCCCAGTGGAACATTTCGCGTTGCGCGTCCTGGCCTGTGTGGCAGACCCTTCCCAACGGGTCGTACGTGTAGGATGTTCGCCCATTGAGCGAATGATCTTTTCTAAGCACCTCGCCCGCCGAGCCGTACTTCCATTCCTTGGCCAGCACGGCACGGCCGTCACGCATGGACTGGACGCGGGTACGCCTTCCCGCGCTGTCGTAATTAAAGATGGTGTTCAGTACGCCCTGGCTGCGGCCAATTTCCCGGTGCAGATCGTCGCGCTCCAGGTCGCAGATCAGCTCGCCGTCCAGGTTGATCTGGTGGATATGCCCCGATCCGTAGTGCAGGGACTGGATCGTCCTTCCGTCGGGCAGTGTCGTGCTGACGCGGTTACCGAGTTCGTCGTAGCTATGCGCGAGCAACCCCATGTGCCCAGTCTCGCTGAGCAGCTCGCCGCGCATGCTGTAAGCGAAGGCCAATTCGTCATAGACTTTGCGCGCACCGCGGTAATCGCTGAAAGTGGCGGCATGCACGAGCTGGCTCAACTGGTCATAGCGGAACGATGTACTGAACCCGCGCGCATGGCGACAGGTGAGGCGCCCCAACAGGTCGCGCTCCATTCGTACCGTCAGTTCATCGGGCTCGCCAGCGGCGCTGGTGACCGCTATCGCAAGGCCTCGCTGGTCGTAAGCAATGCGCTTCGTGACGCCGTCCAGTCCGACTTCGGCAATCACACGATCATTCTTGTCGTACGCAAAGCGGTACGATTCCTCGTTCTCGTTGACCAGTTCGACCAGCCTGAAGGCAGCGTCGTACCTGAACTCAACGCTTCTCCCCAAGGCATTGCGCCGGCGCGTGATCAGTCCCCGCGCGTTGCGTTCATAGCGTGTGGTCCGGTCGTCGCCAATCCGGCTGGCGCTTATTCGCCCGGCAGCGTCGTATTCAAAATTCTCCTCCGTGCCGTCGGGATGAACGATGGAGACAACGCGTCCGTGCTCATCTGCGCGGTACACAGTAATTTGTCCCAGGGCGTCTATGCTCCGGGCCAGGCTGCCGCGCGCATCGTATTCGTAGACGGTGCGCTTCCCCGAGCAATCGACATGCGCTGTCAACTGTGCCCGCGCATTCCACTCGAGATGCTTGATGCCGCCGCGTGCGTCGCGCAACGTATGCGGCAAGCCCCGCGCATCGTGGAACTGCTCCGTGACGTGGCCGAGCGGGTCGGTGATGGCGGTGAGATTGCCCAGCTTGTCGTAGTGGTATTCGGTGCGGTTGCCGGCGGCATTGATTTCGGCGACCGGCAGGTCCAGGCGGTCGTGCCATTTCACCGATTCGATCTGGCCAAGCGCGCTGATGCTCTTGACCATGCGGCCGGCTTCATCGTATTCCCATTGTGTACGCGCGCCCAAGGGATCGGTCATCTGCGTCAGCTTGCGCCGTTCGTCCCAGTCGTAGTTCCAGGTATTTCCCTCAGGGTCTGTGTATGAGGTCGGCTGGCAGTCACGGTTCCATTCCCAGCGATTGACGCGGCCGATCTGGTCAGTGACGCTGGTGACTCCGTGGAGCAGGTCATACTCGAAAGCATAGGATTCGCCGTCGTCGGTCCAGTGGCGAGCCACGCGCGCATCTGGGCCGCTGCCGTTCCAGACATAGTGGCAGCGCAGTCCGCCGGCCGTGCGGTGTTCACTCATCAAGCCTTGTTGATAAGCGAACCAGCGAGTCGTTTTTCGATCGCGGCCGACGACCTCGGCCAGTTGCCCCTGCAAATCGTAGCGGTAGCAAACAAGGGTTTCCGATGGTTCGCCATCGACACCCTGAACCAGTTCGATTCGTTCGACCCGAAGCGGGTGGGCAGACCCATAATGCAGTTCGAGCGTGCGGCCGCAGCTGTCGTTCAGCAGGCGTAGCTTATCGGCGGAGTCATAACGCAGCGCGTTCCAGTTGCCGTTGCGGTCTTCGATACGCTGCAGCTTGAGCGTGCCACTGAATCCAGGAGCGGGGACGCCAAAATCGAAATACAGGCCATCGACACTTTCGATGAGGTATTGCCCGAGTTCCGTACAAATCAGGTAGTAGCCTTCGGCAGTGCTGTAGTGGCTTTCACCTGGCAGCACGGCGGGAAATGCCATGGTCCGGCCCTGGGCATCGGTGAAATCCAGGGACGTAAGTGTGCCAGCGCTATCGCGTACAACTTTCAAGGTTAACTCGAACGGCACACTCCAGCCGCGGCCAAGCAGGCCATCCTCGCGGGAATCGTGGCTGCTGTAGAAGCGCTCCCAGTTCAATGCGAGAGGGCCCGCCAGCGCAAAATCAGGCGGATCGCTCAGTACTTTGCCGCCCGTGATGACGTTGACAGGATTGCCCATCGAAGTACGAATCTGATGGCCGGCCATGCTTCCCGCAAACGAGGCGCCGAAATTGAGCAGCAGGCAAGGCACTGCCGACTTCAGTGCCGATAAATTCATCTTCCCGCGACCGCACAGCGTCAACGCGACGCCAATGGCCACCCCGAGCGCCGTGATCCACCATGGCCGCTCGTCTTCGATTTCGCGCACTGTCACCGTGCCGCCGCCGACGAAGACATCTTCTGAACCTTCGGCGACGGTACCTCCGCAAGTGGTCATATCCCCTTTGCGGACCGCCGGCTGGTCATTGATGAAGACGTTATCGGAACCTTGCGCCAGCATGGGGGGCGGGCCCGACGAGTGCTTGCCGCATGCAATGGTGTCGAGCTCGCCAGGATCGGCGGCGGCGCGCGCCGCAGGTAGGGAATTGAACTTGACGTCCGGCGATCCGCTGACGATCTTGCCTTCAATCGAAGGTGGAATGAATTTATCGACAGCCCGGTTAACCTGGTTGTCTATGAACCCATTTAGCCCGCTTGCTTCCATCGCCATGCTGACGCCAAAGCCGATCGCCAGCACGGCGCCCAGGCCGAGACCACCTGTCGCCACGGTTGCCACCACCGCGGCGACAACCAGGGCCGTGAGCGCGGCGCCAACCAGAGCCCCGACCAGCAGCGAGCCGCCCATCTTGGCGAGCATGCCCATGGTCGAGGTGTGCGCGATCGGATCGTCAAGACGAGCTGCAGCCGGGCACATACGAGTCAGGCCTGGTCGCTGGGGGCAAAGCTGTCGAGCATTTGCTGCGCATAGGCAGCTTGCTCTGCATTCAACGGCGCCGCGCAGGTGATGGTGAATACCAGCACCGCTTTACCGCGCAGCGCGACCATGGTCTGCAGTTGATGCACGGTGGCGTTGTTCTGCTTGAATGTGACAGCTACCTGGAGCGCGGACAGGGATGCCGGCCCTACCTGTAGGGCCGCAGGTTCCTGGTGCTTCAATTGCTTGACTTGGGTACCGAGCGTGCGCAACTGGCGGCGCAGCATGCCGTCGAGGGTTTCTCCCTCCTGCATGAGATCGCGCGTGACCACCAGCGTCAGCCCGCCGGGGCCATAGTTGAGTACCAGCATGTTGACGCTGCGGTCCTGGGCTTGTGCAGGCACCGTGAAGACGCCCTCCTGGATTTGATAATTCATTGTTTCTGTCATGTTTGGTTGCTTGGGAATTGCGCGTCGACGTCCGCGATAATGGCCCCGCCACCTTTCGGGCTCGGGGTGACAGCGGCTGCGCCGCCGCTGGAATTCAGGTCGATTGTTTTGCCGTTGACCTGTACCGGACCGTCGGAGGTGATGTTGATGCTCTTGCCGGTAATCGCCACGTTGCCGCTTTTATCCATATAGAACTTGGCTTGCCCGCAGGTGATCTCGAAAGTTTCGCCGGCCTCCACCTTGTAGTGCTTGCCGACCAGCGTGTTCTTTTCACCGCCGATCTGCTGCAGGGCGTCGACCTTGACCGTCTCCATCAGGCTGTTCTTGATGCGCCGGTTATGGTCGTTTCCGACAAAAACGCTTTCGTCCTGGCCAACGACCTTGCTGCGGTTGTTCCCCACTGTCAGGGACTGGTCGTTGCCGACATCGGAATCGAAGTTGCGTTCAGCTTTGATCCAGACTTGCTCGGAGCCTTTCTTGTCCTCAAAGCGCAGGGCATTCGCGTTCTGATTGCCGCCGCCGGGGCTGGAGCGCGACATCATCCCGCTCTGCGTCTTATTGGCAGGCAGGGTCCACGCCGGCATGGTATCTACGTTCGGCACCATGCCTGTAATGATCGGCCGGTCGGGATCGCCGCCGATGAAGGAGATGATCACCTCGGTCCCGATGCGCGGAATCGAGGTCATGCCGAAGTTGGACCCGGCCCATGGGGTAGCGACCCGGATCCATGTGGAGCTGTTCTCATCGCGCACTCCGACGCGATCCCAGTGGAACTGCACGCGTACGCGGCCAAATTCATCGGTGTGAATCTCTTCGCCGGCCGGACCGGTGATGGTGGCGGTCTGCAGGCCGTAGATCTTTGTTTCCACGCAGTTGAACGTGCGGCCAGGCCGCCATGGAATGATCTTGCGCAGGCAGCTCACCTGGTTCTCATAGTGAGACGGCAGTTCCGACTTGACCTGGTAATTGTTGGAAGCGCGATGCCGCGCTTCGACGACAAGAAATTCATTGGCAGAGTCGCCGCCATTGCCCGCTCCGCCATCGAAGTGCCCCGTTAAGCGGAACCAACGGCCCGGCACCAGGCGACGGTTATTGCCGGCGCCGTGAAACTGCTTTCCGGCGGCTTCCAGTTCTTCCATACGCAGCCGCGCCAGTGTTTCGCCAGCAGCGCTGTCGCTAAAGCCCAGGGCGCCAGTGTATTCATACGATTCGACGAGCGGCACGTTACCTTGCTGGTTCACGGTCGGCATTGAACTGACTATTGGCTTGCCGCTCTTGAAGTCGTAGCTGGCAACCGCCACACTGCCTTGAACCATATGGCGCACTGGCGACCATTCGCCGATGCCGTCTTCCTCCAGCGCACCGCCATGGCGCTGGAACGGTACCTCCTCGCCGCCGTCGATCGGCAAGGCACTCATGGTGTCGTCGGAAATGACCAACTTGTGACCGCTGGCATCATGCTCGAACCAATAGACCAGGCCTGCCGCATTCCAGCGCCGTTGCAGGTAATTGCTGTCGGTTTCGTCGAACTGGCATGCGTCGTTCATGATTTTCTGGTTGCCCGAGACCCGCCAATCCCAGTTGCTGAGCCCGTCGTAATCAGAAAACACGCTCGATGTCTGGTCGTACAGAGTCGCGTTATGGAACAGGTAGTTATCCTTACGCAGGCTCAAGAATCTGAACCAGGGTCCCAAAGTCGCTTCGTAATAGGCGACACCCCCATCGACTTTGGAGAGGCCGAAGCTGAATACGTATCCGGTGAAGTAGCGGACATTGCCGTCGCCCAGCACAAGATGGATTGCTAGCAGCTTGCCCTGCATATCCTTGAGTGCGATGTGCGCGGACTCGGAAAGCAGTTCGACCTTGTATTCAAAAGGACGCGACAGCCCCTCGTCAGCGTCGAGGCGATTGACAAACAATCTGCCAGGCGAATCCTGGTTTGGGAATTCAAGTCGAAGGAGTCGATTGTGTTGGCCGTCTGCAATTGCAGCTAGTACGGATTTAGCCTCATCGCGCATTACGTAGCCTTATTTCTTGGGTTGATTCGAGTTTCTATACGGAGGTGCACGACAGCCATGCTGAGGGAGCATCAGGCGTTCCAGCAATTACCGTCGGCACCATTTTCCAGGACGAATTAAATATTAAAAAAACATTTAACTATTCGCAACTCGTGTTCAATCGTGCGCATAAACTTGCATAACGCTACTTAATATTGCGCCCAAGGAAGTCGCGCATCAGCTTTCCAATTCGTTCGCCGTCCTCCTCGAGGGCGAAGTGCCCGGTGTCAAGCAGGTGCAGCTCGGCTTTCGGCAGGTCGCGCAAGTAGGGCGCGGCGCCGGCAGCGGGGAAGATCTGATCGTTCTTGCCCCAAGTGATCAGCATCGGCGGCTGGTGTTTGCGGAAGTAGGCTTGCCACTCCGGATAGTGCGCCGGGTTGCTGCCGTAGCTGTAGAACAGTTCGAGCTGGATGTCCTTGTTGCCGGGACGGTCCATATAGGCCTGGTCCACGGTCCATGCATCGGGACTGATCTTGCTGGCGTCGCGGGCGCCGTGCGTGTATTGCCATTTGGTCGCGCCGATTTCGAAGAATGGCTTCAGCTTGGCGGCATTCGCTTCGGTCTTGTCGGCCCAGTAGACCTTGAACGGCGCCCAGAATTGATTGTCGATGCCTTCGTTGTAGGCATTGCCGTTCTGGACCACGATGGCGGATACGCGCTCAGGGTGGGCGGCAGCGAGGCGGAAGCCGATCGGGGCGCCATAGTCTTGCACGTAAAGGGCATATTTCGAAACGCCGACCGCAGTGGTGAATTTATCGACTACGTTCGCCAGGTTGTCGAAACTGTAGGCGAACTTGCCGATGGCCGGCGCATCGCTTTGGCCGAAACCCGGATAGTCGGGGGCGATCACGTGATAGCGCTCGGCCAGCTGCGGAATCAGGTTACGGAACATCTGGGAAGAGGTGGGGAAGCCGTGCAGCAGAAGCACGGTGGGCGCGTCTTTCGGGCCAGCCTCACGGTAGAAGATGTTGACGCCATCGACCGTGACAGTGCGATAGCTCACGTCCGTGGCGGCTGCGGATGCGGCGGCGGCCGCAAAAGCCAGGGCCAAGGATGCTGCGATGCGGGTGGTTTTCATGATCGCTTCCTTCAAAAGTGGTTTGGATGGGATGGATTGTAGGAAGCGGTCCTGCCCGCCGGAACCACGCGCAGCGAAACAATCCATTTCGCTGGACACCGTTCCGCCCGGCAGGAGGCGCCGATAGAGTGGAGACATCGATAACCCACTGGAGAACAACATGAAAACATTCGTGGCCGCAGTTGCCATCGCACTGGCCGGAGCTGCGCAAGCGGCCCCGGTCGCCTATCGCTCCGTGGCCGTGGACGGCGTCAACATCGCCTACCGCGAGGCCGGCGACGCCAGCAAACCAATCATCCTGCTGCTGCACGGCGTGCCAAGCTCCTCGCGCATGTATGATGGCCTGCTGCGCAAGCTGGGAGATCGCTACCACATGATTGCGCCGGACTATCCCGGCTTCGGCAACAGCGATGCGCCGGACCCGGCGAAGTTTGCCTACACCTTCGACAACCTGGCCGCGGTGATGCAAAAGTTCACCGACGCCGTCGGCGCGCAACGCTACGTGCTGTTGATGCAGGACTACGGCGCCCCGGTCGGCATGCGCATGGCGCTGGCGCGGCCGCAATCAGTGCAGGCGCTGGTGTTCCAGAATGGGAATGTGTACGAAGACGGCCTGGGTGCGATGTGGGTCAAACGCAAGCCGTTCTGGGCGGACCGCGCGGCGCACGAGAAGGAGGTTATCGCCGCGCACCAGTCGGTGGCGGCGACGCGCGCCCGCCATATCGGCAGCGACCCTGCGATCGAAGCCTACGATCCGGATTTGTGGATGGATGAATACGCCTATCTCAATCGCCCGGGCCAGGCGCGCATCCAGGCCGACCTGATTTATGACTACCAGCACAACCTGGCGGCTTATCCGGAATGGCAGGCCTGGCTAAAGCAGCGCCAGTTGCCGACGCTGGTGGTATGGGGCAAACACGACCTGGCGTTCACCGTGCCGGGCGCACAGGCCTTCAAGCGCGACAACCCTTCGGCTGAAGTGCATATCCTGGATGGCGGGCACTTTGTGATGGATACCCGGCTCGAAGAAGTTGCCGCCATCACCGGCATCTTCCTCGGCAAGCTCAGTTCAGGTGCGGGTGCGTCCGCAGGTGCTGCGCCAGCAGGTCGATAAACTTGCGGACCTTGGAGGAGCCGTATTTGCTTTCGCGGTGGAGGATGTGCACCGGCCACGGCTCCTCTTCGAATTCCGGCAGGATGATTTTCAGCTGGCCGGCTGCCAGTTCGTCGGCCATCTGGTAGGACAGCAGGCGGCAGATGCCTAGGCCATCGACGGCGGCGCGGATGGCGGCGTCGTTGCTGGTTACGGTGAAGCGCGGCTTCATGCGGACCGTCAACTGATCCTCTCCCTTGCCGAACCTCCACTCGACGCGCGGCGTGATATGGCTGGCGGCGATAATCGTATGCCCTTGCAGCTCCTCAGGGTGTTGCGGCACGCCGTTCCTGGCAAGGTATGCCGGCGAGGCGCACAGCACACGGCGCATCTGGCCTACGCGCAGGGCCTTCATGCTGGAGTCGGGCAGGGGACCGAGGCGCACAGCGACGTCCATGCCTTCTTCGATCAGGTTGACCACACGATCGAGGAAGTAGGCGGTGACGTCGACATCCGGGTACTGCTGCAGGAACTGCACGATGCAGGGCGTTACGAAGTTCTTGCCGAACAGGACGGAAGCCGTGACGGACAGGTTGCCTTTCGGCGCCGAATTGACGCCCGCCGCGGCATCGTTGGCCTCATCGATGCTGGTAAGGATGTTGCGGCAGTCGTCAAGGTAGCGCTGGCCCATTTCGGTCAGGCGTACATTGCGCGTGGTCCGCTGCAGCAATTGCGCGCCCAGCTTTTCCTCCAGCGCCGAAATGGCGCGCGTGATCGCCGCCGGCGACATGTTCAAGCTGCGCGAGGCCCCGGCAAAGCTCTCCTGCTCGCCCACCGCCACGAATACCGTCATCAGGTGCATGTGATCCATGAATTTCCTCCTGGCGAGGATGGTAGCCGTTAATAATTAAGACAGATTAACTTTTTTGCCTTATAATTCTTGCAGCATTGAATGCGAATGATTATCATTTGCGTTCATCTTATTTTTTGAACTTAGTCATGTCCCTTTCGAAATCCCTCATAGCGGCAAGCATTGCCGCCATCGGCCTTCCTGCGCTTGCCGATGATGCTGGCGGTGTCGGCGACGGCAGCGTCGTCGTGGTTACCGCTTCCATGCGCGCCCACACCGTGGCCGCCGCACCCGCCTTCACCACCGTCATCACTGCCGAAGATATCGCCAAGTCTCCGGTCAATGGCCTGGCCGACCTGCTGCGCGACAGCGTCGGCGTCAACAACCAGACCGACGACAACGGCCGCGACGAAATCCGCATCCGCGGCCTGGGCGGCAAGTACACGCTGATGCTGGTGAACGGCAAGCGCGTTTCCTCCGGCGGCGCCCTGTGGCGCGGCGGCGATTTCGATTTCAGCTCAATTCCCCTGTCCAGCATCAAGCGGGTGGAAATCGTGCGCGGGCCGATGGCCGCGCTGTACGGCTCCGACGCGATGGGCGGCGTGATCAACATCATCACCTGGCCGGCCACCAAGGAATGGAAGGGCAGCGTCACCGGCGAGTACCGTACGGTGTCCAGCGGCTATGACGGCGACCAATACCGCGTGGGCGCCAACCTGTCGGGTGCGTTGAGCGACACCTTCAGCCTGTCGCTGGCAGGAGAGCGCTATGACCGCGACGCATGGTGGGGCGCCCCGGCCAGCGATGCGACGCGCACTCCGCGCCTGGAGGAGAAAAAGGCCAGCAACCTGACCGGCACGCTGACCTGGCAGCTGGCGGAGAACCAGTCGCTGGACTTCGACCTGGGCTACAACAAGGACAAGCGCCCGCGCGTGATGTACTACTACGCTTTCTACCCTGAGTGGAATTTCGAATCGAAAGACATCCGCGACCAGGAAATCGAGCGCAATACCTATGGCATGACCCACCGCGCCAACTGGGACTGGGGCAGCACCACTGCCTACATCACCCGCGAGAGCGCCGAAATCGATGACTTCAACACGCGCTACGATGCACCGCAACAGCGCACCCTGAAGGAAGAGAATACCTACGCCAAGTTCTACGGCAATACCACCCTTGGGATCAACGCGGTGACGGCCGGCGTCGACCTGCGCCGCCAGGTGATCCGCGATGCGGTCAGCTACCAGGATACCGGCAAGGCCAGCACCGACAGCAAGGCCGTTTTCGCCGAGGATGAACTGGCCCTGGCCAAGGACCTGCACCTGACGTTGGCCGGCCGCCTGGACGACCACAGCGTGTTTGGCAGCCACTTTTCGCCTAAGAGCTACCTGGTTTGGCAAAGCAATGATTCGCTGACCGTGAAAGGTGGCATCAGCAAGGCTTTCAAGGCGCCGGACGCCTACCAGTTGAGCAAGGAATACCGTATCGTCAGCTGCGGCGGCAGCTGCTTCCTGGCCGGCAATCCGGAACTGTCGCCAGAGACCAGCACCAACTACGAGCTGGGCTTCGAAGTGCACCAAAAAGGCTGGGACCTGACCGCCGTCGCCTTCAAGAACGACGTGGACGACATGATCGTGGCGACCTACGATGCGCCGACCAACTCGCGCCGTTGGGTGAACGTCGCGCAGGCCAAGACCAAGGGATTGGAACTGGAAGCCAGCGTGCAGCTGCATCCTTCGCTGACCCTGTCGGGCAACTTCACCCACCTGAAGGCCGATTACGTCAATGAGAACGGCAAGACCACGGTGCTGGATAACCGTCCGGAAAACGTTGGCCGCGTCGCACTGGCATGGACCGCTGTGCCGGGCGTGCAGGCTTCGCTGTCGGCGCATTACACCGGCAAACAGTTCTATTCGGAGAAAGAGCTGCCGGGCTACACCCGCGTCGACCTGGGCATGTCGGCCAAGGTGGGCAAGCACTGGACGCTGCGAACCGGCGTCAAGAACCTGACCGACGTCGACCTGTCCGAGAAGAGCAAGGACTTCAGCTTCTTCGAACTGGGCCGCAATTACTACGTCAGCGCCACTTACGGCTTCTGACCCCTGCAGGGCTTGCCCCTGAACTCCTTAGCCAGCGTAAAGCCAGCGAACCATTCAAACAGTTTGCGAGGTAGAACATGGCTACAAGCTTATTCCTGTCGCCCCACCGTTCGCTGCGTGGCAGCGGCGTTGCGGAACGCATCGAAACGCCGGCTCACGACGCCGGCCGCCTGCAGGCCGATGTCGCGGCAGCCTTGCGTCGCGCGCGGGTGCGCGGCAATCCGCATCCGGTGGCGCTGGGCGCCATTCCTTTCGATACGCGCCAGCCTTCCGCGCTGGTGGTGCCGCTGGTGTCCGAATTCGTCGATCGCAACGATGCGATGCCGGGCGAAGCGGCGGAGTTGCCGCCCATCCTCCATACACAGAGCATTCCCGGCGAAGAGCGCTTCAAGCAGGGCGTGCGCCAGGCGGTCGCCAACTTCGGCTTGAGCGACATCCGCAAGGCCGTGCTGTCGCGCCTGCTGGACGTCGAGCTGGCCGGCCAGGCCGATGCCGGCGATATCTTCCGCCGCCTGGTAGCCCGCAATCCTTCCGGCTTCCAGTTCCGCCTGCCCCTGGCGGACGGCTCCGAACTGGTGGGCGTCAGCCCGGAGCTGTTGTTGCGCAAGCAGGGCGCGCGCATGGAATCGAATCCGCTGGCCGGTTCGGCGCGGCGCGATGCCGACCCGGCGCGCGACCGCGAGGTAAGCGAGGCGCTGCTGCGCTCTTCCAAGGACGCCTATGAACACCGCCTGGTGACGGACGAAATCCGCCGCGTGCTGGCGCCGGTCTGCCGCGACCTGAAAATTCCCGAACGGCCGTCGCTGCTCTCGACGGCCGCCATGTGGCACCTGTCGACGCCGATCGAAGGCGAGCTGCAAGATCCTGCGATGGGTGCGCTGGAGCTGGCCTGCCGCCTGCATCCGACGCCCGCTGTCTGCGGCTTCCCGACACGCCTGGCGCGCAAGCTGATCGACCTGGTCGAGCCGTTCGACCGCGGCCTGTTCGCGGGCATGGTGGGCTGGTGCGATGACGAAGGCAACGGCGAATGGGCCGTGACCATCCGCTGCGGCCGGGTGGCCGGCAACCGCGTGCAGCTGTTTGCCGGCGCCGGCATCGTCGCCGATTCCTGCCCGGATGCCGAGTGGGCCGAAACCCAGGCCAAGCTGCAGACCATGCTCGGCGCCCTGAGCGCAAGGGGGACGGCATGATCGAATTCACGAAGTGGCCGCAGGACGCGGCACAGCGCTACCGTGAGCAGGGCCTGTGGGCCGGCCTGCCGCTGACCGAGATCCTGGAGCGCCAGGCGCGCGAACACCCGCAGGGCATTGCGGTCATTTGCGGCGAGCGCATGCTCAGTTACCGCGAACTGGACGAACAGGCGGAGCAACTGGCGCAGGCGCTGGCCCGGCGCGGGCTGGGCGTGGGCGATACCGCCCTGGTGCAGTTGCCCAATGTGGCGGAGCTGTATATCGCCTTCTTTGGCTTGCTGAAGGCCGGCGTGGCGCCGGTGAATGCACTGTTCAGCCATCAGCGGCTGGAACTCACCGCTTACGCGCAGCAGCTGCGGCCAAAGCTGCTGGTGGCCTCGGCCAGCCATCCGCTGTTTGCCAGCGATGCGTTCGCGCGTGAGCTGGCCGTGCCGCACACCATGGTGCTGGGCGCGGACGGCTTCCGCGAACAGCCACAGGACATCGGGCCGCGCCCGCAGCATGCGCCGGCCTCCGAAGTGGCGTTCTTCCAGCTGTCCGGCGGCAGCACCGGCACGCCCAAGCTGATCCCGCGCACCCATGACGATTACTACTACAGCGTGCGGCGCAGTGCGGAAATCTGCCGGCTGGACCGCGGCACGCGCTTCCTGTGCGCGCTGCCGGCCAGCCACAACTTCCTGCTCAGCTCTCCCGGCGCGCTGGGCGTGTTCCACGCCGGCGGCACCGTGGTGCTGGCGCCGGCGCCGGAGCCGCTGGCCTGTTTCGCTTTGATCGAACGGCATGGCGTGAACATGGCAGCGCTGGTGCCATCGGCTGTCACCCTGTGGCTGCAGGCGGCGCAGCAGCCGGAACGCCGCGCCCAGCTGTCCTCGCTGCGCCTGCTGCAGGTGGGCGGCGCCAGTTTCGCGGAAGCGCTGGCGCGCCGCGTGCCGCAGGAGCTGGGCTGCGCGCTGCAGCAGGTATTCGGCATGGCGGAGGGCCTGGTCAACTACACGCGCCTGGACGATCCGGACGACGTGGTCTACACCACCCAGGGCCGTCCCATGAGCGACGCCGACGAGGTGCGCGTGCTGGATGCAGGCGGCCAGCCGGTTGCCGACGGAGAAACCGGCATGCTGGCCACGCGCGGACCGTACACCTTCCGCGGCTACTACCGCGCGCCCGAACACAATGCGCGCGTGTTCGACGCGGACGGCTTCTACCACACGGGCGACCTGGTGCAGCGCAGCGCCGACGGCAACCTGCGCGTGGTGGGGCGGGTGAAGGACCAGATCAACCGCGGCGGTGAAAAGATCGCCGCGGAGGAAGTGGAAAACCTGCTGCTGCGCCATCCCGGCGTGCTGCAGGCGGCCCTGATCTCGGTGCCCCATGCGCTGCTGGGCGAAATGAGCTGCGCCTGCATCGTGCCGCGCGGCGACAGCCTGCGCCCGGTGGAATTGCGCAAATACCTGCGTGGCCTGGGCGTGGCCGACTACAAGCTGCCCGACCGCTTTGAAATGCTGGACCGCCTGCCGCTGACGGCGGTCGGCAAGACCGACAAGCTGGCGCTGCGCGCCAGCATCCCGAACTGAGATGGAGCCTGGACCATGAGTATTCCTGTGATTTCTTCCTACCCGATGCCGCAGCCGGACAGCCTGCCCGCCAACAAGGTGGCGTGGCAGCCCGAGGCCGGCCGCGCCGTGCTGCTGGTGCACGATATGCAGGACTACTTCCTGCGCTTTTACGGCCCGGACAGCGAGCTGCGCACCGCGCTGGTGGCCAATATCGCCGCGCTGTGCGCATGGGCGCGGGCGGCCGGCGTGCCGGTGGTGTACACCGCGCAGCCCGTCAAGCAGAGCCCGGAAGAGCGCGCGCTGCTGAACGATATGTGGGGGCCGGGCCTGACCACCGCCGATCCGGCGCTGCAGCAGGTGACCGCCGCGCTGGCGCCGCTGCCGGGCGACACGGTGCTGGTCAAATGGCGCTACAGCGCCTTCCAGCGCTCCGAACTGCAGTCGCTGATGCGCGACTGGGGCCGCGACCAGTTGCTGATCGCCGGCGTGTACGCCCATATCGGCTGCATGACGACAGCGCTGGACGCTTTCATGCGCGACGTGCAGCCGTTCGTGGTGGCCGACGCCCTGGCCGATTTCAGCGAGGAAGAGCATCGCATGGCGCTGCGCTACGTAGCCGGCCGCTGCGGCAGCGTGACCCACACGGCGCAGGTGCTGGCGGCGCGCCCCCGGCTGACCATCGACTGGCTGCGCGCCAGCCTGCTGCCGCGCCTGGAGGAGGGCAGCTTCGGCCCGGACGACAACCTGGTCGACTACGGCCTCGATTCGCTGGAGGTGATGGCGCTGGTGGCCGAATGGGAGAAGCTGGGCTTGCGCGTCAGCTTCGAGGAACTGGCCGGCACGCCGACGCTCAATGCGTGGTGGGACGTCCTGCAGCGCAAGATTGCCGCATGAGGTGAGCCATGTTCCTGGCTGACCAGAACAACCTCGCTTCGGCACTCCCGCAGGCGCCGCCGCGTCCTCCCGGCTTCCACTTCGAAGGACGCCAGGTGTGGGTGACCGGCGCCGGGCGTGGCATCGGCTACCAGGCGGCGATGGCGTTCCGCCAGCTGGGTGCGCGCGTGATCGGCATCGACCGCTGCTTCGATTCCGAGCTGGGCTCGCGGCACGGCAAGAAGTATCCGTTCAAGACCGTGCAGCTCGATGTCACCGACCGCGCGGCGATCGCGACGGCCTGCGACCAGCTGCTGCTGGAAACGCCGCGGGTCGATGTGCTGGTCAATGCGGCCGGCGTGCTGCGCCTGGGACGGCTGGAGGATACCAGCGCGGAAGACTGGCAGGCCTGTTTTGACATCAACGTCAGCGGGGTGTTCCACATCCTCAGCCGGCTGCTGCCGCAGTTCAAGGCGCAGCGTTCCGGCAGCATCGTCAACGTGGCCTCGAACGCGGCGCACGTGCCGCGCCTGAACATGGTGGCCTATTGCGCGTCCAAGTCGGCGCTGGTGAGCCTGAGCCACTGCGCGGGACTGGAACTGGCGCAGTACGGCGTGCGCTGCAACCTGGTGTCGCCCGGTTCCACCGATACACCGATGCTGCGTTCTATGCTGCCGGACGAGGAGGGCATGCGGCGCACCATCGCCGGCCTGCCCGAGCAGTTCAAGCTCGGCATCCCGCTGCGCAAGATCGCCACCGCGCGCGAGATTGCCAACACCATTGTTTTCCTGGCCTCCGACCTGGCCAGCCATATCACCATGCAGGACCTGGTCGTCGACGGCGGAGCCACGCTGGCCGCATGACCGAACTGGAGCAATTATGCAATTCATGAAGTACCTGCCGGCCCTGTTGCTGCTGGCCGCCTGCGGCGCAAAGGAGGAGAAGCCGCCTGCGCCGGCGGTGCCGGAAGTGGCCGTGGCCACGTTGGCGCTGGAAAAGCTGCCGCTGAACAGCGAGCTGGCTGGCCGCGTGGCGGCCGTGCGCGTGTCGGAAGTGCGCCCGCAGGTCGACGGCGTCATCGTCCGGCGCTATTTCGAGGAAGGCGCCGACGTGCGGGCCGGGCAACTGCTGTACCGCATCGACAGTGCCAGCTATGCGGCGCGCCAGGAGCAGGCCAGCGCCGAGCTGGCGCTGGAGAAGGCCAGCCTGGTCAACCTGCGCGTGATCGCCGAGCGCTACGCGCGCCTGCTGGATTCGCACACGGTGACGCAGCAGGACCACGACCTGGCGCAAGCCAACTACCAGCAGGGCCTGGCCCGTGTGCGCGCACGCCAGGCATCCCTGCGGGCGGCGGAAATCGACCTGCAGCGCACCGAGGTGCGTGCCGCCATCGCCGGCCGCATCGGGCGCGCGGAAGCGACAGAAGGCGCACTGGTGTCGCGTGCACAGCAGGAACCGCTGGCGCGCGTGCAGCAGCTCGATCCGGTCTACGTGGACGTGGTGCAGTCCAGCCAGCAGATGCTGGCCTTGCAGCGCGCGTTGCGCAGCGGCAGCCTGAAGCCGGGCGCGCGCGCCGTGACGCTGGCGCTGGAAGACGGCAGCCAGTACGCGCATGTCGGCGAGCTGCAGTTCGCCGAAATGCAGGTGGACCAGCAGACCGGCATGGTGACGCTGCGCGCACGCTTCCCCAATCCGGAACGGCTGCTGGTGCCGGGCATGTACGTGCGGGCGCGCGTCGAGCACGGCGTGCAGCCGGAAGTGGTGATGTTGCCGCCGCAGGCCGTGCGCCTGGGCGAAGGGGAAAAAGCCTCGGCGCTGGTGGTCAACGCCAAAGGCGAGGTCGAGCCGCGCGAGCTGGTGCTGGCCGGCAGCCACCAGGGGCGCTGGGCCGCGCTGTCGGGCGTGCGGGCCGGGGAACGCGTGATTGTGGAAGGCGCCATGAAGGCGGCGCCCGGTACGCGCGTCACGGCGGTTGAGTGGCGCGGCGCGGCGCTGGGCGCGGCTTCCGCTCCGGCCCTGCCAGGTCACGAGGGCTAAGCGGTGGTGGCGCGTTTCTTCATCGCCCGGCCGGTGCTGGCCTGGGTCATGGCGGCAGTGATCATGCTGGGCGGGCTGCTGGCGCTGGCCTTGCTGCCGGTGGCACAGTATCCCAACATCGCACCGCCCACGGTGCGGGTGTCGGCCAGCTATCCGGGCGCCTCGGCCCAAGTGGTCGAGCACAGCGTGGTGCAGGTGCTGGAGCAGGAGCTGAAGAACCTCAAGCACCTGACGTATTTCGATGCCAGCAGCAGCTCGGCGGGCGAGGCGGAGATCATGCTCACCTTCGAGCAGGGCGCCGATCCGGCGCTGGCCCAGCTTGAAGTGCAGAACAAGGTGAACCAGCTGGCTTACCGGCTGCCGCGCGCGGTGCAGCAGAATGGCCTGAACGTGACGGCCATGCAGAACAGCTTCCTGATGGTGGTGGTGTTCAGCGACCGCCAGGGCACGCTGGGCGAGGCGGCGCTGGCGGACTGGATGAGCAGCCAGGTGATCGATGCGGTCAGCCGCGTTCCCGGTGTCGGCGAAGTGCGCAATTTCGGCTCGCCGTATGCCATGCGCGTATGGCTGCATCCACATAAGCTGCACAGCTTCGGCCTGATGCCGGCCGACGTGGTGCGCGCCATCGAAAGCCAGAATACCGAGGTGCCGGTGGGTGAACTGGGCGCGCGTCCGGCGCCGGCGGGGCAGGCGCTGAACGTGTCGGTCACCGCGCTGTCGCGCCTGAAAACGCCGCAGCAGTTCCGCGACCTGGTCGTCAAGACGCGCCCGGACGGTGCGGTGGTGCGACTGTCCGATGTGGCGCGGGTGGAGGTCGGCAGTGAATCCTACGGCGCCGCGTCGCGCCTGGACGGCCAGCCGGCCTCCGGCTTCGCGGTCATGCTGGCGCCGGGCGCCAACGGCCTGGCCACGGCAGCCGGCGTGCGCGAGCGCATCGCGGCGCTGCAGCCATCGTTCCCGGCCGGCGTGGAAGTGGCCTATCCGGAGGATGCCACGCGTTTCGTCAAGCTGTCGATCCGCCAGGTGGCGCTGACCCTGGCCGAGGCGGTTCTGCTGGTGGTGCTGGTGATGTTCGTCTTCCTGCAGGGTTGGCGCGCCACGCTGGTGCCTGTGATCACCGTGCCGGTGGTATTGCTTGGCACCTGCGGCGTGCTGGCCCTGACCGGCTTCTCGATCAATACGCTGACGCTGTTTGCGATGGTGCTGGCGATCGGCCTGCTGGTGGACGATTCCATCGTCGTGGTGGAAAACGTCGAGCGCATCATGGCGGAACAGCGCATCGGCGCACGCGAAGCGACCCTGCAATCGATGCGCGGCATCACGGGGGCACTGGCCGGCATCGCCATCGTGCTGGGCGCGGTATTCCTGCCGATGGCCTTCTTCCCCGGTTCGGTCGGCGTGATCTACCGCCAGTTTTCTGTCACGCTGGTCACCGCCATGGCGCTTTCGGTGCTGGTGGCGATCAGCCTGACGCCGGTGCTGTGCGCGGCGCTGCTGCGTCCCGCCGCGGCGCACGGTGCGGACGGCCGATTTGTGCGCGCCATGGCGGCGCTGCAGCGGCGCTACGACGGGCTGCTGCAAAAACTGCCTGGCCGCCGCTGGTGCCTGGGCGCGGTATACGCGGTGATGCTGGGCGTGGCCGCTTGGGGCTACCTGCGCCTTCCGGCTTCCTTCATCCCAGTCGACGACCAGGGCACGGTGATGGTGCGCTTTGCGCTGCCGGCCGGCGCCACCTATCCGCGCACGGCCGAGCTGGCGCGCCAGGTCGAACGCCATTTCCGCGAAAGCGAGAAGGACAATGTCGCGATGGTGTACACCATCGCCGGCATGGGCATGGGCGGCGCCGGCCAGAATGCCGGCATGTCCTTCGTCAACCTGAAGGACTGGTCGCAGCGCCGGGGCGCGGAAAACTCGGCGCAGGCGATTGCCGCACGCGCCACCAGCGCGCTGGGCAAGCTGCGCGATGTGCGGGTGTTTGCCATGGTGCCGCCGCCGATCGACGGCCTGGGGGAGGCCAGCGGCTTCGAATTCTGGCTGCAGGATACCTCCGGTGCGACGCCGGAGGTGCTGGCAAGGCGTGCCGCCGAGCTGGCGGCCAGGGCCGGTGAACTGCCAGGCGTGATGTATGCGGAGGCCGACGGCAGCGAAAGCAAGGCCCAGCTGCGCATCGACATCGACCAGGCCAAGGCGCTGACCCTCGGCCTCAGCCTGGACGACGTCAACAGCACCCTGGGCGCTGCCTGGGGCGGCGTGTATGTCAACGACTACCTGCACGAAGGCCGCGTGCGCAAGGTGCTGGTGCAGTCGGATGCGCAATGGCGCGCCGCGCCGGACGACCTGCAGCACTGGTCGGTGCGCGGCAGCGGCAATGCCATGACGCCGCTGTCCGCGTTCGCCGGTACGCGCTGGGACAGCGGCCCGACGCAGCTGCGCCGTTTCAACGGGCTGCCGGCGGTGCACATCAGCGGCGCCGGAATGCCCGGCGCCAGTTCCGGCGAGACGATGGCACGGATTGAGGCGCTGGTGGCGCAGCAGCCTTCCAGCCGCCTGGCATGGAGCGGGCTGTCCTACCAGGACCAGCTGTCGCGCGGCCAGGCGCCCCTTTTGTATGCGGTATCGGTGCTGTTCGTGTTCCTCTGCCTGGCCGGGCTGTATGGCAGCTGGTCGATCCCATTCTGCGTGCTGCTGGCGATTCCGCCGGGCGTGCTGGGAGCTGTGGCGGGCGCCGGCCTGCTGGGCCTCGAGCGCGACATCTTCTTCCAGGTCGGCGTGCTGGCCACGGTCGGCCTGTCGGCCAAGAACGCGATCCTGATCGTCGAATTCGCCGAAGCGGCGGTGCGTGCGGGGCAGGGGCCCTGGGCCGCCGTCACGGCCGCCGCCAGCCAGCGCCTGCGGCCGATCCTGATGACGTCACTGGCGTTCGGCGCCGGCATCGTGCCGCTGGTGCTGGCCAGCGGACCCGGCGCGGCGGCCCAGCAGGCCATCGGCGCCAGCGTGCTGGGCGGCGTCCTCGTTTCCACGGCCCTGGGCGTGTTCCTGGTGCCGCTGTTCTATCTCTCCATCCTTGAACTCGGCCGACGCCGGGCATTTGCACATGATCCTGTTCCTGCTGCTTGACATCGCGGGCTGCTGCCTGCTGTACCTCGGCCACCGCCACCAGGGCTGGCTGGCGCAACCGGTTGGCCCGCTCGGCGTGGCAGCCGGCGCGCTGGCCCTGCTGCTGGCCTTGGCCGCTGCCTGCATCGCGCTGTCGCCGCTGGCGGCGGTGTTCGCGTGGATTGTCGTGAGCATGCTGGCTTTCAGCCTGCTGCCATTCGCCTCCCTGTTGAAAGGAAAACCATGAGCGCCAAACCCGATGCGATCCGGCCCGACTGGTGGAGCAAGACCTTTGCCGGTGCGGTGCTGGGCGCCGCGCTGGCGCTGGCCCTGGCCGGGCTGTTCGCCTGGGCCGGTCCCGGCGGCATCAACGCCCGCGAGAAGGCGCAGTTCGTCATGTGGATCATGGCGCCGCTGTGGATGGCCGTTTTCTCCACGGTCTACCTGTTTCGCAGCGGTCTGCGCGCCGTGCTGTGGCTGAGCGGCGCCAATGTGGCCGCCTACAGCCTGCTGTTCTATGTCCGTTCCACCCTGGGGTAAGCCATGAAAGTCCGTAGCGACATCCTTCGCATTTATCAATCCCTCCACACCTGGACCGGCATCTGCGCCGGCATCCTGCTGTTCATCGGCTTCTTCGGCGGTGCGTTGACCATGTTCAAGCACCCGCTGGAGCGCTGGGTCAGCGCTCCAGCCGCCCTGGCCGGCGCACTGGCGCCGCAGCAGGTCGACAGCGTCGTGCGCGAAGTGCTGGCGGCCCATCCCGCTGCGCGCGAGGAATTCACGCTTCACGTGCTGCGGCACGAGAACAATCCGGCGCCGGTGACCTGGAGCGCGGGCCATGCGGGGCGCGACATCGACCTGAATGCCATGCGCTGGCAGGCGAGCCTGGACGAGCAAGGCAAGCTGGCGGCGCAGGAGGTGCGGCCGTCCCTGTTCGGCGAACTGGTCGACATGCTGCACCGCACCGGCGGAATTCCCGGCACGCTGGGCGACGAATACCTGGGCGTGTACCTGATGGGCGTGGCGGGCGTGCTGTACTTCCTGGCATTGGTGTCGGGCGTGGTCCTGCTGTTGCCGACGCTGGTCAAGGACTTCTTCGCCCTGCGCAAGGGCAAGAACCGCAAGCGCTTCTGGCTCGATGCGCACAATGTGATCGGCATCGCCAGCCTGCCGTTCCACATCGTGATCAGCCTGACGGTGATCGTGTTCGCCTTCCACGACCAGTTCTACGACAGCCTGCAGCACGTGGTGTACGGCGAGCAGAAGATGTGGGTACGCCCGAGCGGAACGCCGGGGCCGGGCGACGTGAGCAAGCTGGCACCGGCCAGCGAGCTGGTTCGCCTGGCGCAGCAGGAAGCGCCGGGTTTCGAGGTGACGGAAATGCTGTTCATGGACCTGGAAAGCCCGCGTCCCCTGGTCCGCGTCGGCGTGGCCAATGAGGACTACGTGGTGCGCGGCGCAGTCTCCGGTTACCTGCTGATGGATCCATACACCGGGCAGGTGCTGAACACCAGCATGCTGCCCACCAAAAGCGATACGTGGAGCAGCATCGTGGCACCGTTCTTCGCGCTGCATTTCGGCAGCTACGGCGGCGACTGGATGCGCTGGGTGTACTTTGCCTTCGGCCTGTCCGGGGCCTTCCTGTTCTACTCGGGCAACCTGCTGTGGGTCGAGAAGCGGCGCAAGAACCAGCTGCGCGACCATGCGCCCCCGGCCCAGCCGCGCCGCACGGCCGTCCTGGCCGCCGCCACGGTGGGCGTCTGCCTTGGCAGCGTGGCCGGCGTGGCGGCAGCCTTGCTGGCTGCGAAGTGGCTGCACGCGACTTCGGGCAACCTCAATACGGTGCTGATGGCCACCTACTACGTCGTATTCCTGGCCTGCGTGGCCTGGGCCTTCCGGCGCGGTTCCGCGCGCGCCGCCCCGGAACTGCTCGCGCTGTGCGCCCTGGCCGGCTTCGCGATTCCCGCCACTTCGCTGCTGGCGCGCCTGGCGCCTTCGCTCGGCATGTGGGCGCACGGCAGCATGGGCGCGGTGGGAGTCGACCTGACGGCCTTGGTGCTGGCGTTGCTGCTGGCATGGGCGGCGCGCCTTGCGGCCCGCCGTGCCCGCAGCGGCCCCCCGGACAGCGTGTGGGCGGCGGCGCCTGCCGCAGCCGCGCCGGAACCGGCGTTTCCCCAGGAGCGCCAGGCATGATGGAGCGTGTCGATCTTGGCAGCCCTGCGTGGTGGGACGAGGTCGCCGCGCGCGGCACACCGCTGCTGGATTTTGCCGAAGATGCCGCCATCACTTTCCTGTGGCGTGCGCCGGCCGCGGCGCAGACGCAGGCCGTCTACATCGACGTGTATTCGCACACGCCGCATCCCAGTGCCGGGCCGGCCGTCATGCGCCACCATCCCGGCACCGACGTGTGGAGCTGGAACACCCGGCTGCCTTTGGACTGGCGGGGCAGCTACTTCCTGATGCCGGTGGGCGCGGGCCAGCAGGCGCCGCAGGATGGCGGTGGCCCGGCGCTGCGTCGCTGGTGGGTCGGTTTGATGGAGACCAGCGCCCAGGCCGATCCGCTGAATCGCGGGCCGGCCCACGGCGGCAGCTGGGGCCTGCCACTGTCGCCTCTGGTGCTGCCGGATGCCGCGAACCATCCGGCCTGGGCGCAGGCCGGCCCGCCGCAAGGCCGCCTGCACGAGCATCGCTGGCGGAGCGCAGCGCTGAATATTGACCGGGATAGCTGGATCTACCGTACGGCGCCGCAAGCAGCGGACGATGCACCACTGGTGGTCATGCTCGACGGCCAATACTGGGCGCGGCAGATGCCGCTGTTCGGGGCGCTGGACATACTGACCGCGCAAGGGGCGCTGCCGCCCGCGGTCTACCTGCTGGTCGATGCCGTGACGCCCGAACGGCGCGCGCTGGAGCTGCCATGCCACGCCCCGTTCTGGGAAGCCCTGCAGCAGGAGCTGCTGCCCGCCGCGCACGCGCTGGAACCCTTCAGCGCCCTGCGGGGCCGCACCGTGGTCGCGGGACAGAGCTTCGGCGGCCTGGCGGCGGCCTATGCGGCACTGCACTGGCCGGCGCGCTTTGGCAATGTGCTGAGCCAGTCGGGCTCCTTCTGGTGGCCCGATCCATCCGATACCGCCAGCGGCGGCTGGCTTGCCGGCTCGGTGGCGCAAGGGGCGGCCGCCGGCCAGCCATTGCGCTTCCTGCTGGAGATTGGCTGCTACGAAACCGAGATGCTTGGCCCGAATCGCTCCTTCCACCAGGCGCTGTGCGCCGCCGGCCACCGCGCCATGCTGCGCGAAGTGCGCGGCGGCCACGACTGGCTGTGCTGGCGCGACGGCCTGCTGGAAGGGCTTTGCGAATTGATGAAAGACTTTTGACGAGACCCCACAACCATGAGCTACGAAAACACGAGCAATCCTTTTGACGACGAAAGCTACCAGTTCACGGTGCTGCGCAACGGCGCTGGCCAATTCAGCCTGTGGCCCGAATTCGCCGCGCAGCCGGCCGGCTGGCAGGTGCAGCACGGACCGGCACCGCGCAGCGAGTGCGTCGATTACATCGAGCGCCACTGGCACACCATCAACCCGTTCGCAGCCCGCGCCTGAGGAAAGCCCATGGACCAGCAATACCTGCCGCTGAACGGCAGCCAGCTTGGCATCTGGCTGGCCGACCAGGTGGCCGAGAGCAAACAGGGCTACGTCATTGCCCACTGCATCGAAGTGCGCGGCGCGCTGCAGCCGGAGCTGCTGTCGCGCGCGATCCGGCTTGGCCTGGCCGAAGCCGACACGGTGACCGCCCGCTATGTCGACACCGATGCAGGCGCCCGCCAGCAGCTGCATTCTGCTTCCACAGCAGAAGCCATCGAACCGCCGGAGCTGCTGGACCTGCGCGGCCATGCCGGCGCGCTGCAGCAGGCCGATGCCTGGATGCGCAACGACATGGCCGCGCCGTTCGACCTGTCGGCCGGCCATGCGAACTACCGCCAGGCTTTGTTCCAGGTCGGCCAGGATCACTGGCTGTGGTACCAGCGCTTCCACCACATCATGCTGGACGGCTTCAGCTTCCTGGCGCTGACGCGGCGCATTGCCGCCCACTACACAGCCCTCGCAACCGGCGCGGGGGCGGCGCCGTCACCGTTCATTCCGGTGGCAGTGGCGGTCGAGGAATACGAGGCTTACCAGCGCAGCGACGCGCGTGAGCGCGACCGGGCCTTCTGGGCCGGCTTCTGCGAAACCCTGCCGCCGGCTACCAGCCTGTCGCTGCGCAATGCGCCACCGTCCGGCAGGGCGCGCAGCGTGGCGTGGGAATTCCCGGCCGATACGGCCGCCGCGCTGCAGCGCCAGGCCGCCTCTGCCGGCCTGGCCGTGCCGGACCTGCTGCATGGCTTGCTGGCCGCTTATCTTTATCGCATGACAGGCCAGAAGCGGCAGGCCATCGGCATGCCGTTCATGCGCCGCATGGGTTCGCGCGCCATCAACGCGCTCGCGCCGGCCGTCAACGTGCTGCCGCTGACGGTCGAGATGGCGGGCGGCATGGACTGGTTCGCGGTGGCGCGCGCCTTCCGCGCTGCCGCCCAGGCGGTGCGCCCGCACCAGCGCTACGAGGCGGAGCAGATCCAGCGCGATGCGGGCCTGGTCGGGACCGGGCGCAAACTGTACGGTGCCCTGGTCAATTTCAAGATGTTCGATTACCGGCTGGACCTGGCTGGCCTGCAAGGCCTGACGCATCACCTGGCCACCGGGCCGGTGGACGATCTGGAATTCAACCTGCAGGTCGCCGAGCAAATCTCGCTCGAATTGCGCGCCGACGCGGCACGCTACGAGGTGGCGGAGCTGGAACAGCATGTCGCCCGGCTGGCCGGCATGCTGCAGCAATGGCTGGCGGACCCGCAACGCGAGCTGCAGGCACTGGCGCCCGCCACCGGGGCTGAACTGGCCGCGATCGGCGCCTGGTCGCGCGGACCGGAGGTCGCGCCGCCCGACGTGGACCGCCTGTCGGCCATGCTGGCGCGGCACGCGGCGGCGCGGCCGGATGCGCTGGCGCTGGCTTGCGGCGGCGATAGCCTGAGCTTTGCCACACTGGCGGGCGGTGTCGCGCGGCTGGCGCGCCTGCTGCGCACCCAGGGCGCCGGCCCCGGCCGCGTGGTAGCGGTTGCGATTCCGCGTTCGGCCGGATCGGTGGTCGCGATGCTGGCGGTGATGGAATGCGGTGCAGTGTTCCTGCCGCTGGACCTGGACTACCCTGCGGAGCGCATCGCCATGATGTGCGAGGATGCCGCGCCTGTCCTGCTGCTGTCCACCAGCGCGGCTGCCGTCGAGCTGCCGGCGGGCGTTGCCCGCATCGATGTCGACAGTGCCGCCGCGTATGCTGCGTTGGACCAGCTGTCCCGCGCACCGCTGAGCGAGGAGGAGCGGGGCGGGCCGCTGCCGGCCGACAGCGTGGCCTATATCATCTTCACTTCGGGCAGCACAGGGCGGCCGAAAGGCGTCATGAACACGCACGGCGCCCTGCTCAACCTGTTCCTGGCACACCAGGAGTCGGTCTACGAACCTGCGCTGGCCGCAGTGGCAGCGCGCCATCCCGGCCGCGCCCTGCGCGCCGCCCACACCCATTCATTCTCGTTTGATTCATCCTGGCTGCAGCTGTTCTGGATGCTGCTTGGCCAGGAACTGCATGTATTCGACGAAGAGATGCGGCGCGATGCGTACGGCCTGGTGCAGGAAGTCGAGCGCATCGGCATCGACGCGATGGACTTGCCGCCGTCCTTCCTGGCGCAGATGCTGGGCAATGGCCTGATGGCGCCGGGCCGGCACCAGCCCACGCTCCTGCTGATCGGCGGCGAAGCGGCGCCGGCGGCACTGTGGCAGCAGCTGCGCTCCTTCCCGGGCCTGCAGGCGCACAACCTGTACGGCCCGACCGAATACACGGTGGATACCCTGCGCGCCGCGCTGGCCGACAACGAGCAGCCGGTGGTCGGCTGCCCGATCGGCAATACGGTGGCGCACGTGCTGGACGCGCGCCTGATGCCGGTGCCGGTCGGCGTGGCGGGCGAGCTGTATATCAGCGGCGCAGGCCTGGCCCTGGGATACCTGGCGCGCGGCGGCCTGAGTGCCGCGCGCTTCGTGGCGTGCCCGTTCGGCGAGCCTGGCAGCCGCATGTACCGCACCGGCGACCTGGTGCGATGGAACCACGCCGGTCGGCTGGAATTCCTCGGCCGCGGCGATGACCAGGTCAAGGTACGCGGCTACCGTGTCGAGCTGGGCGAAGTGGAAAACGCGCTGTCGCTGCTGCCCGGGGTGGAAAGCGTGGTGGTGCTGGCGCAGGCGGTCAACAATACGCATCGCCTGGTTGGCTATTGCGTGGTGCCGGGCCTGGACGAGTCGGGACGCGCTACCCGCGGCGCCGAACTGCTGGCGGCACTGCGGCAGTCCCTGCCTGACTATATGGTGCCGTCTGCGCTGGTCGTTCTCGACAAGTTTCCGCGCAATGTCAGCGGCAAGGTGGACCGCAAGCAGCTGCCGGCCCCGCAGGCAACTGCCGCAAGAGAGCCGGCCGCGCAGGACGATGCAGCCGGGCCGCTGCCCCTGCTGGTGGCGGGCGCCATGGCCGAAGTGCTGAAGCTCCCCCATGTCGCGCCCGGCGACGACTTTTTCGCCCTCGGAGGCGACAGCATTTCGGCCATCATGTTGTGCACCGCCCTGCGCCACTGCGGCTACCTGCTGCGCCCGGCCGCAGTGTTCGCGCAGCGCACGCCGCAAGCCATGGCCGGCCAGTTGGCGCCGTTTGCCGTACCTGATGCCGCAGCTTCCCCGGCGCTGCCATTGCCCGACGCCGTGACCACGCAGCAGCGCGAACTGCTGCAGCGCCGCCATGGTGCGCACGGCGCGGTCCTGCCCGTACTGCCGCTGCAGGCGGGCATGCTGTTCCATGCGCAAACGGCGCAAGGGCAGGGCAGCTATAACGCGTTCACATTGCTGCACCTGGAAGGAGAAGTCGACGCGGCCCGCCTGCAAAGCGCGCTTGGCGCGCTGATGCTGCGCTACCCGCAGCTGGGCGGCATGTTCGACCTCGATGCGGCAGAACGGCCGCTGTTCCTGATGCCGGCGGCAGAGTCAATGCCGGCCTGGCCGTGGCAGCAGCACGACTTCAGCCGCCTGCCGGAAGCGGAGGCCCAGGCGCGGTTGCTTGCTCTGCAGTCCGCCTTGCTGGCGCAGGACGGCTCGACCACGCGCTTCGGCGGCATGCTGCAGGCCGCCCTGGTAACCCTGGCGCCGCGCCGCCATGTGCTGCTGCTGGTCGTGCACCACCTGGTCATCGATGGCTGGTCCACGCCGCTGCTGCTGCGCGACCTGCTGGCGGCCTACCGCCAGCCTGGCGTCGCGTTTGCCCCGCTGCGTGCCAGCTACGAAAGCCTGCTGGAACGCCTGGCGCAACGCGATACCGCAGCCGCGGAGACCGCCTGGCGCGCCGACCTGCGGGACGCGGAGCCGTTGCTGCTGTTCGACGCCGCCGCGGAAGCCGCGCCGGTGCAGGAGTCCATGCTGCAGCTGCCGGCGTCGCTGACGGCGAAGCTGCAGGAGGAATTGCGCAGCCGCGGCATCACGCTCAACGTGCTGATGCAGGCCGTCTGGGGCCTGGTGCTGGGCACGATGGCCGGCCGCGGCGACGTGCTGTTCGGCAGCCCGGTTTCGGGCCGCCACGGCGAGATCGACGGCATCGAAGAGCAGGTTGGCCTGTTCCTCAACACGATCCCGGTGCGCGCCCGTCTCGATGCGGCGCGGCCCCTGTGGGACCAGCTGCCGGCGCTGCAGCGCCGCCATATCGCCATGATGGAGCACGACGGCCTGGGGCTGGCGGCGATCCAGCGCGTGGCCGGCGCGGCGGCCCTGTTCGACACGCTGCTGGTGGTGGAAAACTACCCGGACAACGGCTACCTGGCGCAGGAGCTGCCGGGATGCGACGGACAGCCGCTGCGCATCGGCGAAGTGGTCAACCGTGGCTACAGCCACTATCCGCTGGCCCTGCTGGTGCTGCCGGGCGAGCGCCTGACGCTGCTGGTCGAGCAGCGCGGCGCCGCCGTCGACGCCGCTGCGCTGGCACAGCGCGTGGCGCAAGTGCTGCGCACGGCGCTGGATCGTCCGCAGTTGCCGCTATCGCACTACCCGCTGCTGACGCCGGGCGAGCAGCAGTTGCTGGATGCCGCCAACGAAACCAGGGTCGACCTGTCCGCGCTTACCTTGCGCGACGTCCTGGCTGCCCAGGTGCGGCGCACACCGTATCGTCCAGCGCTGGCCGACACGCGCTGCGAACTGGATTACGTCGAGACGCGGCGCCAAGTCTGCATCCTGGCAGCACAGCTGGTGCAGCAGGGAGTACAGGCGGGCGACATCGTGGCGGTGGCGTTGCCTCGCTCGGTGCGCCTCAGCATCGCCATCATGGCCGTGATTGAAGCAGGCGCCGCCTACCTGCCGCTGGAACTGGGTTATCCGGCCGACCGCCTGGCCTACATGCTGGCCGATGCCGCTCCGCGCCTGCTGCTCACCGACAGCGGCCACGCCGGGCGCTTCGCATCGGCCGCCGCGCCGCTGCTGTGCTTCGACGAACTGGCCGGCCTTGGCGTGTATGCGCCGCAGCTGGATGTGAAGGTCACGCCGGCGCATCCGGCCTACGTGATCTACACCTCCGGTACCACTGGCCGGCCGAAGGGCACCATGGTGCCGCACAAGGCGATCTACAACCGCATCGCATGGATGCAGTACGAATACCAGTTGCGAGAAGAAGATGTCGTATTGCAGAAAACCCCCTGCGGCTTCGATGTGTCGGTGTGGGAGTTCTTCTGGCCGTTGATGCAGGGCGCCTGCCTGGTGCTGGCGGAGCCGGACGCGCATCGCGACCCGTCCGTGCTGGTCCAGGCTATCGAGCGGCACGGCGTCACCTGCCTGCACTTCGTTCCGTCGATGCTGTCGGTGTTTGCCGGCCACTTGTCGGAGTTGGAAGAACGCCGTTGCGCCAGCCTGCGCCTGGTCTTCTGCAGCGGCGAGGCGCTCGGCAAGGCGCTGGCGCGCGAGTTCGCGCAGCACAGTGAAGCAGCGCTGCATAACCTGTATGGCCCGACTGAAGCTGCGGTGGACGTCAGCTACATGCCCGCCTTCGGGGATATGGGGCAGGGAGGGGCCGGCGTGCCGATCGGGCGTCCGGTCTGGAATACCCAGCTGCGTGTGCTGGACCGCTGGCTGCGCCAGGTCCCGCCAGGGGCGACCGGTGAATTGTACCTGGGCGGCATCCAGCTGGCCGATGGCTATATCGGCAAGCCGGGACTGACCGCGGCGCGTTTCGTGGCCGACCCGTTCGTGGCCGGCGCTCGCCTGTACCGCACCGGCGACATCGTGCGCTGGCTGGAAGGCGGCATCGTGGAATACCTGGGCCGTGCCGACGACCAGCTGAAGATCCGTGGCCAGCGCATCGAGCTGGGCGAGATCGAGGCGGCCCTGCGCGAGCAGCCGGGCGTGGCCGAAGCGGCAGTGCAAGCCGCAGTGCTGGGCGGCGACAGCGGTGGCGCGGATGTGCGCCAGTTGCTGGCCTATGTGGTGGCAACGGCCGATGCCAGGCCGGACGGCGAACAGCTGCGCAGTGCACTGGCGGCGCGCCTGCCGTCGCACATGGTGCCGGTGGCCGTGATGGAGCTGCCGGCCCTGCCGCTCAGCGCCAACGGCAAGCTTGATCGCAAGGCATTGCCGCTGCCGGCGCGCAGCGGCAAGCCGGCCGGCCGGGCTCCGGCGCGCGGGCTGGAAGAGCGGCTGGCCGAAGTGTTCGCGCGCGTGCTGGGGACCGGGGCGGTCGGCGCCGACGACGACTTCTTCGCCATCGGCGGGCATTCGCTGCTTGCCATGAAGCTGGCGGCGGAAGTCCGGCGCACGCTGCAGCGGCGCATCACGGTGGGCCAGGTGATGACGGCGCCGACGGTGGCGCGCCTGGCGGCCCTGTTGAACGGACAGGGCATGGTCAACGATTTCGGCACCGACGGCTTCGACGAGGTGATCCAGCTGCGCCAGGGCGACGGACCGCCGCTGATCTGCTTCTATCCGGGTTCCGGCTTCGCATGGCAGTACAGCGTGCTGTCGCGCTACCTTGGCGGCGGGCGCGCCATCGTCGGCCTGCAGTCGCCCCGTCCGCACGGCCTGGTGGCCGCCAGCCGCGACATGGAAGCGCTGCTGGACCGGCAGGTGGAGATCGTGCGCGGCGTGCAGCAGCAGGGCCCTTACTACCTGCTGGGCTACTCGCTGGGCGGCACGGTAGCCTACGGCGTGGCCGAGCGCTTGCGGGCGCAGGGCGAGGAAGTCAGCTTCCTCGGCCTGCTCGACACCTATCCGGCCGAGGTGCACGACTGGACCGACCCGCAGGGAGCCGAAGCGGCGCTGGGCGCGGAACGCGAACAGGAGCGACTGCTGGGCGATGCCTACGACGGCGAAACCGACGAAGTGCTGCGGCAGGAGAAGGCGGCCATGCTGGAGCAGGTCTTCGCCAACTATCGCGACGCCGTGCGCCTGCTGGCGCAGACGCGCACGCCGGACTACGACGGGCCGGTCACGCTGTTCATCGCCGGCCAGTCCCTGCCGGAGTATATCCGTCCGGTCGAGGCATGGCACCGGCACGTGACGGACCTGGAGGTGCACCACCTGGCGCACTGCTCGCACGAAAACATCCTGTCGCCGCAATCGCTGGAAACCCTTGGCCCGCTGCTGGACCGCGCCATCGGCAGCGCAGAGCAGCGGCTCCAGCTGCGCCAGCGGCGCAGCGCATGAAGGAAGAAATGGAAATGAGCAAGAAACTGTTTGTCGACCTTGGCCTGCTGCGGCGCAACCGCGACTTCCGCAGCGTGTTTATCGCCCGCACCATCTCGCTGCTGGGACTTGGCATGCTGTCGGTGGCGGTGCCGATGCAGGTGTACGCCCTGACCGGCGACAGCCTGCAGGTGGGACTGGCGCTGGCGCTGGAAGGCGGCGGCATGTTCGCCGGGCTGCTGCTGGGCGGCGTGCTGGCCGACCGCTACGACCGCCGCAGGCTGATCCTGCTGGCGCGCGCCATCTGCGGGCTGGGTTTCGTCGGCCTGGCGGCCAACGCCTGGCTGCCGGCGCCGTCGCTGTGGGCGGTGTGCCTGTTGTCGGCCTGGGACGGCTTCTTCGGCGCCCTGGGCGTGACGGCGCTGCTGGCCTGCATGCCCGCCATCGTCGGCCGCGAGAACCTGATGCAGGCGCGCGCCATCAGCATGGTCTCGATGCGGCTGGCGACGGTGATCTCGCCGGCCATCGGCGGCGTCCTGATCGCGGCTGCCGGCGTGGGCTGGGCCTATGCCATTGCCGCCATCGGCACCGGCCTGACGTTGTTGCCCCTGTTGCGCCTGCCTGCCATGCTGCCGCAGCATGCGGGCGACGAGCACCCGCTGCGCGCGCTGGTTGACGGCGTGCGCTTCCTGTCGACCAGCCCGGTGCTGGCCGCAACAGTGCTGGTCGGCACGCTGGTCACGCTAACCACGGCGGTGCGCGTGCTGTTTCCCGCCATGGCGCCCGGCGCGCTGGAACTGGGCCTGATGTATTCGGCAGTGTCGCTGGGGGCCACGCTGGGCGCGGTGGTCAGCGGCTGGACCGAACACTTGCAGCGGCCCGGCCGTGCCATGATAGTCGCCAGCCTAGCGGCATTCGCCTGCCTGATGCTGCTGGGCGTGCAGCCTGCGTTTCCCTTCGTGCTGGCGCTGCTGGCCTGTTTCGGCTACTGCGTATCGATTGCCTCGCTGCTGCAGTACGGGCTGGTGCAGGGGCATACGCCGGACCACTACCTGGGCCGCGTCAACGGCCTGTGGGCTGCGCAGGATGCGGCCGGCGACTCGCTGGCCACGATCGGCATCGGCTTGCTGGGCAAGCTGTTGTCGGCCACCGCCGGCATCTTCGTCCTGGGCGCCACGGCCGGCGTGCTGGGCCTGGCCATGTTCGGCCTGTGCAAGCGGCTGCGCAATGTACCGCTCAACGATCCTGCCCTGCATGCTGCCTGAGAAACTGGATGCGCCGCTGCCGGCCGGCTTGAGCGTGTGGCGCGTGCGGCTTGACGGCGCGGTGGAACCGGCATGGGCCTTGCTGGACGGCGCCGAACGCAGTCGGGCGGAGCAATTTCGCGCACCGGCTGCGCAGCGCCGCTATGTGCTGGCACGTGCCGCCTTGCGTCGCCTGCTGGGCGAATCGCTGGCTTGCGCGCCTGCGGAGGTGATGTTGCGTAGCGGCCGGCACGGCAAGCCCGCTTTGGCCGGCGTGCGGGGGCTGTGGTTCAACGTGTCGCACTCCGGCGATTATGCCTTGATCGCCTTGTCCAGCCAGGGGCCGGTGGGTGTCGACATCGAACGCCAGGACCACCGCTTGTCTTGCGTGGAGGAAGAAGCGCTGACAGTGCGCGAGCGCGCGGCGCCGATGGATTTTTTCACGCGCTGGGTCGGCAAGGAAGCGGTATTGAAGGCGATCGGGGTGGGAATCGGCAGATACCTGCACGAGCTGTCCGTGCTGGCGCTGGAGCAGGGGCGCTACCGGCTGGCCTACGGCCGCTGGCCGTGGCCTGGATTCGCCGCCGCCAGCCTGCCCGCGCCGCCCGGCTATGCCGCTGCAATAGCCTGGGTAAGCGCGGAAAAGCCTGCCGGCGAAACGGATGCTTCTTAATAGCTTGCGATGGCGGCCGGCTGGCCGTTCTTGAAGCTGAAGATGGTGACTGGCGAGGACTTCATGTCGCCCTTGGCATCGAAGGCGTAAGTGCCGGATACGCCCTTGTAGCTGCCGGCCGAAATGTCGGCGCCGACCTTGGCCGGATCGATCGAATTCACCTTCTGCATCGAGGCGGCGTACATCAGCACCGCATCGTAGTAGGCCGATGCGTAGACGTCAGGTTCCGCATTGAAGCGCTTCTTGAACTTGGCCTTGAAGGCTGGACCGGAAGCGGCTTTCTCCAGCAGTGCGCCGCCCTGCGCGCACAGCACGTTCTCGCCGACTGCATCGCCGCCCAGTTTGCCCATCTCCGCGGTGCAGATGGTGTCGCCGCCCAGCAGCTTGGCCTGGATGCCCAGCTGCTTCATCTGGCGCGCCATCGGTGCACCTTGCGGCGCGTAGCCGCCGAAGAATACGGCCTGGACGTTCTTCGACTTCAGCTTGGTCAGGATGGCGGTGAAGTCGACCGCCTTGTCGGTGGTGTATTCGTGGCCGGCGACCTGCAGGCCGGAAGCGCGCGCCTGCTTCTTGAACTCCTCCGCCAGGCCCTGGCCGAAGGCGGTGCGGTCGTCGATCACGGCGACATTCTTGACCTTCAGCTCATTGGCGGCGTAGAGCGCCATCTTGGAGCCGAGCTGGGTGTCGCTGGCGTTGATACGAAAGATGTTCTTGTAACCTTGTTGCGTTAACTTCGGGTTGGTTGCCACCGGCGCGATCAGGGCGCCTGCTTCGTTATAGATGCGGGAGGCTGGAATGGCGACGCCGGAGTTGTACGGGCCGACCACGTATTTGACGCCGGCGTCAGCCAGCTTCTGCGCGGCGGAGACGCCGGCTTTGGGGTCGCCCTGGTCGTCTTCCGACATCAGTTCGAACTTGATCTTCTTGCCGCCGACGGTGATCGGCTTGGCGTTCAGCTCTTCGACGGCCAGGCGGGCGCCGTTTTCATTGTCCTTGCCGGAAAACGCTTGTGCGCCGGACAGTGGGCCGCTATGGCCGATCTTTACCACCATGTCCTGCGCGCAGGCGCCAGCGGCCATTGCCAGCAGCGCCACTGCGCCAACCGAGTGCTTCAGCTTCATCGAAGGGTCTCCCTTTATTTGTCGATGGCGTGATTATCCACAATCCGGGCGGCGCGGCAAGCCGCAGCGCATCATGAAGCTCGGGGTGGCCTGGCGAGGGAGGCGCGCTTTTGCTGCCTGGCGAGGGCGGCGTTGATGCGGTCGATCAGGCCGTCGTCCTTGCCCTTGGAGATAGCGAAGAACTGCTGGTTTTCTGCCTGGACAGGGCGAGGCAGTACGCTGAGCGTCAGCTCCGGCGGCAGTTGGAGTTCGCGCACCAGCGGTGCCGTGAAGGCGCGCAATTCGGCTTCCACTTCTGCTGCATTCTGCCAGCTTGGCTGGTAAAGCAGCACAGCGTCCACGCGCTTCAACAGCAGCCGCCGCAGGCGTGTGGCGCGGGAAGGGATGTCGTCTTCCACACGAAACAATTTGTTACGCGATTGTTCGAATTCTTCGCCGTATCCGTAACCGTGGACGGCGCCGATGGTCTTGCCTTTCAGGTCGGCCAGCGATTCGAAGGAAAACGTGGCGTCGCTGCGCGTGACGATCCACAAGGTGTTGCTGGCGACCGGTTCGCTGTAGTGCAGGTCGCGTAAACGATCCGGATTCTTGGGCAGGCCAAAAACCAGGCCGGCGCCGTTGCGGGCATTGCGTTCGGCACGCGCCCAGGGATACATGCGGAGCCGGAACTTCACGCCGAGTTCAGCCTCCAGGTATTCGAACAACTGCTGCTGCCAGGGGCGCAGCGGTTTCACTTTGCCGTTCGGGTCCAGCGCTTCGCCGACGATCAGCGTGACCGGCCGCGGCTCGGCCTCGGCTGGCACGCCGAGGGCGCTGGCCAGCAGCAGGGAGAAGGTGCGCAACAGGCGACGGCGGGTGGTGGAAATCATGCATCCGATTATGCGACCGGCTGGAGCGCAGGTGAGCACGATACAGATCAGTTAATGTGCACGGGCAACGCCCCTTTGCTTTCAGGCATTGTTGTCAATACGGCTGCCGGGAGCTGGTGGGGCACCGGGCGCGGGCGGAGTACCCGGTGCAGGGCGGCCGCCGCGCGCACCTCCAGCCGCTGCCCCTTCTCCCGGCGTGCCTGCGCCGGTAGCACCGCCGCCAGGGGTGTTGCCCGGCTGTCCACCCGCGCCGGCATTGCGCCCCGCAGCCGACTCTGCTGAACGCTGGACGGGACGCGACTGGACCGGTGCGACGGGTGCGGTGGCCGGCACGGCCGCTGGGCCCGGTACCGGTTCGATGGCTGGCGCGGCGGCAGGCGGGCGACCGGCCGCGGCGGCAATATCGCCGGTGCGGTAGGCGGCCACGGCGGCGGCAATGGCGGGGTCGGCGGCTTGGAGGCGTTGGGCTTGCGGCGCAGTGGGGGCGGCGGCACGGCGCGCTGCTTCGGCAGCCAGGGCGGCTCGCTCGGCGGCTGCACCGGCTTCCTGTGCTGCAGCGGCTGCGGCGGTTGCGCCGGCGCTGGTGGCGCCCGGTTGGCCAATGCCGGCGGCCGGGCCGGGTCCAGGGCCGGCGGCAATGCCGGTCGCAGTTGCGCCGCTGACTTGCGGGCCGGCAGCGCTGACCGCCGCCTCCGGTGGGCGGACCGCGGTATTGCCTGGAGGGACGGCGCCAGGTGGCGCGGCTGGTGCGCCTGCGGTGGCCGGGTTGGGCGGCGCACCCGGCGGGGCAATGGCAGCATTGCTGGTCAGTGTGGCGGCAGCTTGCGCCGCGGCCTGGGCTTCGCGCAAGACCTGGCGGCGGGCTTCGAGACGGTCTTCCGCCTGCTCGGCAGCCACGTCGCGGGCAGTGTCGCGGGCTTCTTCCAGGCGCTGGGCGGTCAGCCGGTCTTGCAGGGAAAGAGCATCGCTTGTCGCGGCGGCAAGGGCGCGCTCGGTGTCATCGGCGGTGCGCCTTGCCTGGGCTGCAGCAGCTTCGGTCTGAACCTGTCGCGTACGTGCGGCGCTTGTCGCGGCCTGTTCGTCCCGCAATTGTTGCGCGGCAGTTGTCGCGGCCTGCTCAGGCGTAGGCACAGTGGTCGCAGTTGCTGGTGCGTTCGCGCTTGCGCCGGCTTGCGCAGGCGGCGCTTCGCCAGCCGTCACTGTAGGCGAGGGATTGGCTGCGGCGCCGGCCGCCGTGCCGGCAGGGCCGGGCTGGGCATTGCCGGCGGTAGTGCCTGGAGGCTGGGCAATGGCGGTGCCGGCTGCCTGCTGGCGGGCCAGCGCCAGCCGGGCGGCGACCAGTTCTTCCGCCTCGGCGGTTTCGGCTTGCTCGGCGACCAGGCGGCGCGCGGTGTCCAGCCGGTCGGCCGCCGCGCGTTCGGCCCTGGTAAGGCCGAGCTGGTTGGCTTCGGCTTCCTGCAGGGCGGCGCGGCGTGCGGCGTCGAGGCGGTCGGCCAACGCCTGTGCGGCCAGGTCTTCTTCCCGCGTGCTTTGCAACTGCCGGGTTTCCGCAGCCTGTGCTTCGGCAACGCGCTGCTGCTGGGTATCTTCCAGCTGGTTGGCAGCCAGCGCTTCGGCGGCAATGCGCCGTGTTTCCGCCGCCTGCTCGGCAGCGATGCGCTGCTGTGTCGCCAGGTCCGCCAGGTTGGGGGATGCCGTGGCCGATGTGTCTTCCGCGGTTGGCAGCGCCAGCGCGCCGGCGCCGGGCTGGGTAGCCGCGGCGGCGTCGGCCACCGCGCCGACAGCGTCGCCGAGTCCCGCGATGGCACGCTGCGGCGCCGCATTGAATGCCGCGGCCAGCGCGCCTTCGTCCGCCGACAAGGTGCCGCCGCTGGCGACATTGATCCCGGCCTGCCCAAGCGCCGCCTGTTGCGAAGTCAGCACGGCGGCCAGGGTGGCGGGGGCGTTGGCATTCATGTTCTCAACCACCTGCTGGGCCGCTGCTGCAAATGCCGCAGCATCGCCGCCTGACGCAGCCAGCTCGCGCAAGCGCCGCTGCGCCAGCACCAGGTTGGACAGGAATAGCCCAAGCGAGGACACCGACGGCGTCGTATTGGCGGGCGAAGCAGCGGCTGCGGCAGGCGCTACACGGTCTCCCAGCGTTGCCGGCGTGACCGTGGTGGCGCTCGTGACAGGGTCGATAGGAATCACGCGGCACCTTTCAACGGGGACAACCTCAGGTTGCCAGAATTCGCAGGCGCACATCGTTAGGTGGCGCACGGTGGACGCAGGCGTGCAGCCTTATCTTGACCCTTCCACTGCAACCTGAACGATGAGGAACCAATCATGGACAACAACATCACCCGCAGCGACAACCCGGCCAAAGACCTGCGCGCCGGCATGCACAGCACGATCGATAAAGTCGCCGACAACATCACCAGCATCACCGACCAGGTGGGCGCCAAAGGCGACCAGTTGAACGCTGCCTACAAGCGCTTCACTGAATCCGGGCGCAATTACGTGCGCCAGAGCCCCGGGAAATCGCTGCTGGTAGCGCTGGCCGCCGGCTACGCCGTCTCCAAGCTGCTCGGCTCGCGCAAGCATTGAACCGGGGAGCGCGCCGTGCCCACGACCAAACCTGACCCGGCTAAACGCGGCGCCGGACTAGCCGCGCAATTTCCCTACAACGTCAACAAGGCCGCTGAGCATGGCGCGGGCGTGCCGCCCGCCGGCGCCAGCGCCGGTGCCGCGGATCCGCTGGAGACAGCCGGCACCGCCAGCGAGGGCGCCGCATCGCCCAAGGCGGGCGCCGGCATTCCGCCGCAAGGGGATAATCCCAACAACGGCCCGCTCGACCGGGTCCGTACCGATGCCGGCGGCCGCCCGCTCACGACCAACCAGGGCGTGCCTGTCGCCGACAACCAGAATTCCCTGAAGGCCGGCTTGCGCGGTCCCGCGCTGCTGGAAGACTTCATCCTGCGTGAAAAGATCACGCACTTCGACCATGAGCGCATTCCCGAACGTGTGGTGCATGCGCGCGGCTCCGCAGCGCACGGCTACTTCGAATGCTACCGTGAGCTGACGGAGCTGACGCGCGCTGCGCCCTTTGCCGCCGACGGCAAGCGCACGCCGGTTTTCGTGCGCTTTTCCACCGTGGCCGGCGAGCGCGGCTCGACCGACACCGCGCGCGACGTGCGCGGCTTCGCCGTCAAGTTCTATACCGACGAAGGCAACTGGGACCTGGTCGGCAACAACATGCCCGTCTTCTTCATCCAGGACGCGATGAAATTCCCGGACCTGGTGCATGCCGTCAAGCCGGAGCCGCACAACGCCATGCCGCAGGCGGCCAGCGCGCACGATACCTTCTGGGACTTCGTTTCCCTGATGCCGGAATCGATGCACATGCTGATGTGGCTGATGTCGGACCGCGCCATCCCGCGCAGCTTCCGCACCATGCAGGGTTTCGGCGTGCATACCTTCCGCATGGTGAATGCGGCGGGGCAGTCGCGTTTCGTCAAGTTCCATTGGCTGCCCAGGCAGGGTACCCACTCGCTGGTGTGGGACGAAGCGGTGCGCATTTCCGGCGCCGACCCCGACTTCCATCGGCGCGACCTGTGGGAATCGATCGAGATGGGCGAATATCCGGAATGGGAGCTGGCGCTGCAGGTCTTCACGGAAGAAGAGGCGGCCGGCTTCCCGTTCGACGTGCTCGACCCCACCAAGATCGTGCCGGAAGAACTGGTGCCTTTGCAGCGGGTCGGCCGCATGGTGCTCGACCGCAACCCGGACAACTTCTTCGCCGAAACGGAGCAGGTGGCGTTCTGCGCCGCCCACGTCGTGCCCGGCATCGACTTCAGCAACGACCCGCTGCTGGCAGGGCGTATCCACTCTTACGTGGACACCCAGATCAGCCGCCTGGGCGGGCCGAATTTCCACGAGCTCCCGATCAACGCCCCGGTCGCGCAGGTACACAACAACCAGCGCGAAGGCATGCACCGGCAGGCGATCCACCGCGGCCGCGTAGCGTACGAGCCGAACTCGCTGGGCGGCGGCTGCCCTTTCCAGGCCGGCCGCATGGGCTTCATGTCCTTCCCGGAACCGGTGCAGGAAGACAAGGTGCGCGGCAAGCCGGAACTGTTCGCCGACCACTACTCGCAGGCGCGCCTGTTCTGGCAAAGCCAGACGCCGGCCGAGCAGATGCATATCGCACACGCCTTCAGCTTCGAATTGAGCAAGGTGCAGGTGCCGGCGATACGCGAACGCACCTTGTCCATGCTGGTCAACGTCGATGCGGCGCTGGCGGACATGGTGGCGCTGCGCCTCGGCACCATGGTGCCCGACCCGCAACCGATGGCCACGACGGGCGAACTGCCCACCTACCAGCCGTCGCCGGGGCTGTCGCTGATGTCGCGGCCGGGGCAGGTTGGCATCCACGGCCGCAAAGTGGCGATCCTGGTCGCCGCCGGCTGCGACGAGGCCATGGTCGACTCGCTGCAAGCCGAGCTGGAAGCACAGGGAGCGGTCACGCGCCTGGTGGCGCCCCATGTCGGCATGGTTGGCGGGTTGGAGGCCGACATGTCGCTGGAAACCGGGCCGGCGGTGCTGTTCGATGCCGTGGTGGTGCCGGATGGCGATGCTGCGGCCGAAACCCTGGCGGCCAACGCGCTGGCAGTGGAATTCGTGACGCTGCAATACCGCCACTGCAAGCCGCTGATGGTGGTGGGCGCTGGGGCGACGCTGCTGGCGGCAGCCGGGGTGCCGGCCACCTTGCCGGGCGGCGTGCCGGACCCGGGCCTCATAGGGACGGCGCCGGCCGACCTGCAGCCGGCGCTGGCAGCGTTCATCGCAGCCCTGGCAGGCCCGCGCGTGTTCGACAGGGAGACCGACCCGCCCATCGTGTAAAGGTAGGCAGCCCTTCTGGCAGGGTGTAGACTAATCCAATGGATGAGTACGCCCCACAGAAATGGCTGCCTCACGAGCGTCCGCTGCTGCCGGGCTCTCCCTCCACGCCGCTGCATTCGGCGCCAAAGCGCCTGGCCTTCCTGCTGGTAGGCCTGATCGTGGCGCTGACCGGCGGCCTCGGTAACGCCCTGGTCACGGTCAACCTGGTGTATGCCCAGGGTTCCCTTGGCGTCACCAGCGCGGAAATCCAATGGCTGCCGGCCGCCTACGTCATGGGCAATGTCTCCATGAACCTGTTGCTGGTGAAGTTCCGCCAGCAGTTTGGCTTGCGCCTGTTCACCGAATTGTTCCTGTTGCTGTATGCCGTGGTCACGGTGGCCCACCTGTTCGTGCACGGCCTGGCGTCGGCCATCGCGGTGCGCGCGGCGCACGGCATCAGCGGCGCCGCGCTGACGGTGCTGGGGCTGTACTATGTGCTGCAGGCTTTCCCGGCCCAGCACCGCTTGAAGGGCGTGGTGCTGGGCATCGGCTTCGCCCAGTTGTCGCTGCCGCTGGCACGCATCTTTTCCTCCGAACTGCTGTCCATTGCCGAATGGCGCGGCCTGTATTCCTTCGAGCTGGGCATGGCGCTGCTGTCCTTCGGCTGCGTGCTGCTGCTCAAGCTTCCTCCCGGCGACCGCGTGAAAGCCTTCGAGAAAATGGACTTCGTGACCTTCGCGCTGTTCGCCCCCGGCGTGGCCTTCCTGTGCGCCGTGCTGGCACTGGGCCGTACCGTATGGTGGTTCGAAGCACGCTGGATCGGCTGGGCGCTGATCGCCTTCATCGTGTTGTTCACGGCGGCGGTGGCGATTGAACATAACCGGCGCAAGCCGCTGCTGAATACGCGCTGGCTGACCACGGCCAGCATGACGCGCCTGGCGATTTCGGTGCTGCTGATCCGCGTGGTGCAGTCGGAGGCGGGCGGCGCGGTCGGCTTCCTGCAGGCGATCGGCCTGAACAACGACCAGATGCAAACCTTGTGGCTGGTGGCCCTGGCGGGCTGCACGCTGGGCATCCTGACCAGCGCCCTGCTCATCACCCCGCAACGCCTGCAGCCAATGCTGATGTTCGCGCTGGCGCTGATGGCGATCGGAGCGTGGATCGATTCCCAGGCCAGCAGCCTGACGCGCCCGGAGCAGATGTATTTCAGCCAGTTCCTGCTGGCCTTCAGCGGTACCTTTTTCCTCGGGCCGATCTTTGTGTCGGGTTTTGGCGCGGTGATTGCGCAGCCGTGCAACCTGATCAGCTTCTCGCTGATGTTTTCGATGACGCAGAACCTGGGCAGCCTGCTTGGTTCGGCGCTGGTCGGGACGTTCCAGGTGGTGCGCGAAAAATTCCATTCGAGCCAGCTGGTCGAACACCTGACGCTGCAGGACCCGCTGGTGGCAGCGCGCGTGCAGGCCGCCGGCCTGCCGTCGCTGAGCGGAGCCGCAACGCGCGAGGCCAATGTCCTCGCCTATAACGATGTCTTCCTGATGATCTTTTTTGTTGCCTGCGGCACGCTGGCGTGGATGGCGCTGCACTACGCATGGCAGGTGTGCACCGCCACCCGGCCGGCGGCGCCTGCACAGAATGCGCAGACCGGCATGGCGCAGGTATCACTTTCCAACTCGGGGGCCCAATGAGCACACCAACACCAGCAAGCGAGACTCCCGCACCGGCAGCGCCGGGGGCAGCCCCGCCAACGGCGCCGCCCCCGGCGCCCGACCGGCGTGCGCAGTGGGTGTCGGGGATCGGCTTCGCCCTGATCGCGCTGATTGGCGTGCTGATCGTGCTGTATGCGTGGCGCCTGCCGCCCTTCACCAGCCCGATCGTGTCGACGGAGAACGCCACGGTACGCGGCCAGGTAACGGTAATAGGTTCGCAATTGCCGGCCTATGTGGCGGACGTGAAAGTGCAGGATTTCCAGTTCGTGCGCAAAGGCGACTTGCTGGTCGAACTGGATTCGCGCATATACCGCCAGCGCTTCGAACAGGCGCAGGCGCAGTTGGCGGCGCAGAAAGCGGCGCTGGCAAACTGGGAGCAGTCGCGCGCCAGCGCCAGGGCGGGTATTGCCCTGCAGGAGGCGGTATTGTCGAATGCGCAGGCGCAGGCAGCACGCGCTTCGGCTGACTACGGGCGCGCGGAACAACTGGTCGGCGACGGCTCGCTGTCGGTGCGCGAGCAGGATGCACAGCGTGCGGCGCGCGCACAGGCAATGGCAGCCGTAGCACAAGCCCGCGCGAACGTCGATATCGCCCGGCAGCAGGCGCAATCGGTCACCGTCAACCGCGGAGCGCTTGAGGCGGCGGTGGCGAATGCGGAAGCCGCGCTGAAGGCCGCCAGCGTGGACCTGGAGAACACGCACATCGTAGCGCCAGCCGATGGACAACTGGGGCAGGTCAATGTACGGCGCGGCGCCTACGTGGCGTCCGGCGCTCAGCTCATGGGACTGGTGCCGCGCGATATGTGGGTCATCGCCAACCTCAAAGAGACGCAGATGAACGGCGTCCAGGTGGGGCAGGGCGCAACCTTCAAGGTCGATGCTCTGGATGGCGCCACGCTGACCGGCCAGGTGGAACGCATTTCCCCGGCCACCGGCTCCGAATTTGCAGTGCTGCCAGCGGACAACGCGACCGGCAATTTCGTCAAGATCTCGCAGCGGATTCCGGTACGGATCAAGATCGATGCAGGCCAGAAGCTGGCGCAGCGCCTGCGGCCGGGCATGTCGGTGATCGTCAGCATCGACACATCCTCCGTCCTGAACGAGAAAGCACCCGGAGCACGGCCATGAAGCGCATGAATGCCGCGCTGGTTGCCATCGTCCTGGCCGGATGCGCAGCACGCATTCCTGCGCCGATCGAATCGCAACTAGCGATGCCCGAGAACTGGCGCAGCCAGTCGACCGGCAACGCAGAGCCCGTGTCCCACCATGGGGTCAGGCCCCTTGGTGGGACACGGGCTCTGCTGGAGAAGGAGTGGTGGAAAGCGTATGGTGATCCGGCGCTGTCCGAACTGGTCGCGCGGGTGCTGGCGCACAATACGGACGTGCGGTTGGCACAGTTGCGGGTGGCGGAATTCCGGGCGCGACTGGCCGCGGCGGATGCGAACCGGGCGCCAACACTGGGTGCGACGCTGACGCCGGTGCGCACGCGCACCCTGGCCTACAACGGCGTTCCGTACACTACCAACCTGTTTGCAGGCGAATTCCAGGCGGCGTATGAAATCGACCTGTGGGGCCGCCTGGCCCATGCCAGCGAGGCTGCGGCGCAATCGCTGGCCGCAGAGCAGGCCAACGCAGGGGCAGCGAAGCTGTCGGTTGCAGCGCTGGCAGCGAACGGCTATCTGCAGCTGCGCGGGCTGGATGCGCAGCTTGAATTGGCGCGCGCCACGCTGGACTTGCGCGAGCAATCGCGCCGGCTGGCGCAGCGGCAGTTCGAGACCGGCTATACCTCGCGCCTGGAATGGCTGCAGGCCCAGGCCGAGTACGAAGCGGCGGCCGAACAGATCCCGCAGTTGCAGCGCCAGATCAGCGACCAGGAAAACGCGCTGTCGCTGCTGGCCGGCAGCTCCCCCGCCCCGATCGCGCGCGGAAAAACGCTGGATGAACTGTCTCCGCCTGCGGTGCCGGTCGGCCTGCCGTCAACCTTGTTGCAGCGGCGGCCGGACATCGCCCGTGCCGCGCACAACGTGGCAGCGGCCAAGGCCAGCGTGCAGGCCACCAGCGAGCAGCTTCTGCCCACCTTCCGCCTGACCGGCACCGGTGGCGTGCAATCGACGGACTTCAGCAAGTTCCTGCACGATCCAACCTACCTGTGGCGCGTGGGCGTCGGAATGGCCGCACCGATCTGGGATGGCGGCCGGATGCAGGCCCAGACCGATGCCGCAGCAGCCCAGCGCGACCAGACGCTGGTGGCTTATGAACAGACCGTACGCGTTGCGCTGGTGGAGGTGGAAAATGGCCTGACTGCATTGCAGCGCTTGCAGGAGCAATCGGTGCAGAACGATGCGCGCCGCGCCACCGCAGCTGAAACCCTGCGCATTGCACGTAACCGCTATCGCAATGGCTATGCTTCCTACCTTGAAGAACTGGATGCCCAGCGCACGCTGTTCAACGCCGACGTAACGCGATTGCAGTTGCGCAGCCGCCTGCTGGGCGCCAGCGTGGACCTGTACCGTGCACTGGGCGGCGGCTGGACCGCCGACTAAGGCGCATTCCCGCCAACATTCTGCGCAACGGTGATGGCCCACCACGGACCTTTTGTTTGTCCCAATTGCGCCGCCCAATACCAGGCCGAGACATCGCTCCATTGCCCGCCGTCGCCATCGGCAATGCGTTCCCGTACTTCAAGCTGTTGCGCTCCACGCGAGGCGATGAATCCCGACCATCGCTCATTGCCAACGATTTTGATGGGCTGCACGGTGAGTTCATAGCCGTTCGCTTTGAAGCAGTCGCTGCTCGCATGCAGCTTGCGCGTCCCCTGGCCTACCCAGCGGATAACGATTTCGCGTTCGCCATCGCTGAAGCGGCCCACGCGCCCAGGGAAGTTCTGCTGGAAACGTTCCTCGAGCGGCGTGAGGGGAAGCGGTGTAATCGGCTTGCCTTCAAAGGTGGCGGGCCACCCAGGAAAGCCGGCTATGGCGCGAGTGTTTTCTCCGCTTCCGACAAGTGGCGGTGCGAGCGCGCCCAATGCGCATAGCGCAGCGAAGGCCATGGTAGCGAAAGATTTCATGGTGCGCATTTCCCCATGCGGTGGATCATGAACAGGATTGCCGCACCTGCGGCAGCAAAACTGACGATGCCGATGGCTCCATGTGCAGCAGCAGGCAGGTGCACAATGCCGGTCTCCACATAGAACAGCGCCGAGGCGCGGAGCGCGTTAGCCGCTACGACAGCCAAAACGGCCAAGATCAACGCGGCTGCCGTGCGAAGTGACGAAAGCCGGATAACACCAGCCATGGCGCTCGCCAGCAGCAGGCCAGTCCACAGCATTTTCACTCCGCTGCATGGTGCGTCGATGGACACCAGTTGCCCATGCCATGCCAGCATGGCGCCCTCACGCGCTACGGGCACGCCGTTCATGCGCAGCAGGAAGACTGACAGGTCGCCGGCGAGGACGCGCAGCGGATATCCTAGGTAGAACTGCAAGGTTGCGGCGAACGGCAGCGCCAGGATGCAGAGCGCGAACAGGGCCACGTCAAAACGCTTGCCCAGTCTGAAACTGCTGGCCAGCGCGGTGATTGCTATTGCAAGGATCAGTGAACGCGCCGGCACGGGTACCCTGCAAATTGTGGCGGCGAGATATATGGCCAGGCATGCGCATGGCAGCAGTAGCGGCCGTGACACCGCTTGCTGCGCCGGCGAAAAGGCGAGGACGGCTGCAGCGGCGGCAGCGGCCAGCAGGCCTGCACTGTCGTTCGACCCGTCCAGCGTGCCCATGGCGAACCAGAGCAGGACCGGCCAGCACGCCAGGC